>Ga0209807_1001565_pt1 | contig 10937 bp, 11 predicted proteins | sample GraSoiAngelo_154_FD_186168 | JGI IMG/M metagenome (GOLD analysis project Ga0209807, IMG submission 186168) | Grasslands soil microbial communities from the Angelo Coastal Reserve, California, USA - 14_1009_13_20cm (SPAdes) (version 2) | ecosystem: Environmental > Terrestrial > Soil > Grasslands ... | reverse complement strand
CCTCATTGCGCCTTCAGCACCTCGATGAACGCTTTCGCCTTCCATTTGTCATTCCGAGCCCCGAAAGCCTTCGGGGTCGAGGAATCTCTCATGCCTGAACAGTAAGAGATGTCTCGACTCCGCTCGACATGACAAGAAGCTTTACGTTGGACGTCGAGTGTTAGGTGTTTTGTTCCGACCCTCATTGTGCCTTTAACACTTCGATGAATGCTTCCTGCGGAATATTGATCTTGCCGATGCTCTTCATTCGTTTTTTTCCTTCTTTTTGTTTCTCCAGCAATTTCCGTTTCCGCGTGATGTCGCCTCCGTAGCATTTCGCGGTTACATTTTTTCGTAATGCCGAAACGCTCTCCCGGGCAATAATTTTTCCACCAATCGCCGCCTGGATGGCGACTTGGTAGAGCTGACGCGGAATCACTTCTTTCAATTTGGCTGCGAGCTGGCGTCCTCTTGCCTCCGCGCGATCTTTGTGAACAATCGTCGAAAAGGCATCGACTGGTTCGCCATTCACCAGCAGGTCGAGTTTTACCAATTTGGATGGGCGATAACCAGTGTGCTCGTAATCCATCGAGCCATAGCCCCGGCTAATGCTTTTGATCTTGTCATTAAAGTCGACAAGAATTTCGTTGAGGGGCAGTTCGCAATGCAACATCACGCGGCGGGTGTCAAGCGACTCGGTGTGGTCCATTTGGCCGCGCTTCTCAAGGATTAATTGCAAGATGTCACCGATATTTTCATTCGGGCAAAGGATGTACGCTTTTACTATTGGTTCCCGAATTTCACCGATCACACTCGGATTGGGCAAATGCGCTGGATTATCGATCAAGAGTCTCTCGCCGCGCGTTGTCAGCACTTCATATACCACGCTTGGACTTGTCGCGATGATATCCATGTTGTACTCGCGCCGGAGTCGTTCCTGGATGATTTCCATGTGGAGCAGACCAAGAAACCCACAGCGAAACCCGAATCCGAGCGCGACCGAGCTTTCCGGCGTGTAGATGAATGCAGCATCGTTCAAGCGCAGCTTTGCGATCGCCGCCTTCAAATGTTCGAAGTCCCCGGTGTTAATTGGATAGATCCCGCTGAAGACCATCGGATGAATTTCCTGAAAACCCGGTAGCGGCTCGCCCGCGGGATGCCGTTGGTCCGTGATCGTGTCGCCGATCTTCATGTCGACAGTGGTTTTGATGTTCGCGATGAAATAACCGACGTCCCCGGCGCTGAGCTGCGGCTGTGCGAGCATTTTCGGCGTAAATACGCCAACCTCCTTGATCTCATAACGCGCATTATTGCTCATCAACGTGACCGCGTGATTGGCCTCCATCGATCCGGACACGACGCGCACGTAGCCAACCACACCGCGGTAGACGTCGAATACCGAATCGAAAACGAGCGCCCGCAAGGTTTCATCCACCGGCTTTTGCGGCGGCGGAACTCGCTTCACAATCGCTTCGAGAATTTCCTCGATACCGATGCCCATCTTCGCGCTTGCTTCGATTGCTTCCTCCGAAGGGATCGCAAGGATTTCCTCCAATTGTCGACGCACGGCAGGTAGATCGGCGTTTGGCAGATCAATCTTGTTAATGACCGGCACAATCGCGAGCCCCTGTTTATGCGCCAGATGAACATTCGCCACCGTTTGCGCTTCAACTCCCTGTGCGGCATCGACAACCAACAGCGCACCTTCACACGCCGCCAGTGACCTTGAAACCTCATATGCAAAATCGACATGCCCCGGGGTGTCGAGCAGGTTTAACCGATACGTTTCGCCCGATTCACTTGAGTAATGCATCGTAACCGGATGCGCTTTGATTGTGATCCCGCGCTCGCGCTCCAAGTCCATCGAGTCGAGCAATTGGTCCTGCTTGTCGCGTTCGTGAATTGTGCCCGTGCGTTCGAGCAATCGATCCGACAATGTGGTCTTGCCATGATCGATGTGCGCGATGATGCAAAAATTACGCGTTAACTCGATGGCCATGGAAGCGCCACTATGCGGGCAGAGCAGAAGTAGCACAAGCGTCCCGCTTCTGTCCGAAGGGGGCCGCAAGCCAGACGCTTGCGCTACCTCGCGCTCCTTCGCTATGTTGAGGATAACAACATGCCGAAACTAGTCATCAGCGGAATCACACATGAACTCGTCGAAGATCTGATCACGATCGGACGCGGTCCGGATAACATGATTATTATTGCCGATCCGTCGGTCTCGAGTCATCACGCGCAGTTGCAGCTTGCGGGTGAAACTTACCGGTTGAAAGATCTCGATTCGACCAATGGCACACGCGTCAACGGCATCCCGGCCACGGAAACGGCGCTGCGCTTCGACGACCGAATTCGTTTCGGAGGAATCGAAGCACGCTACGAACAGGATACGCCCGGATCGCAACCGCTGCCTCAGCCTAAGGAAATTGAAGCTAAACCCGCGGACTTGAGCGCGGCGCCCGTTGATTTTGCCAACGCATCCCCCTTCCCACGCCGAAAAGAGCAGAAGGACCCAACTCACACTGCAATTTTTGTCGGCTCGGCAATCGTGCTATTCGTATTTCTCGTGAGCATGATCGCCGTGCTTATGATGCACGCGCCCGCACTTTAGCTGTAGCGGCGGTCTTATGACCGACGCAGTAATCCCCTTCAATTCCACGTTTACTCAAGCCCACTAAGAGATGCCTTGACCCATTCGGCTTCGCTGCCGCCACGGCCGGCAGGCAAGGGCAATACTTCACTCGACATGACAGAACCGCACAAGCGCCTGGTGCTTTTCGATATCGATGGCACGCTCATCCATTCGGGCGGCGCGGGTGTGCAGGCGCTCAAATTGACCCTAGTCGAGCGCTTCGATATAGCCGATGACCTGCAGGACATCGAAATCGCGGGCATGACCGATTCCGGCATCGTAGTCAGCATCCTAAAAAAGCATAAGATTCGCGCCACGAACGAAAACGTCAGCGCCTTTCTGGACAGCTACGTGCATTTTCTGTCGCTCGAATTGCCGCAGCGCGAGGGCAAACTACTCCCCGGCGTGCTCGAGCTGCTCAAGAAGCTGAAATCGCGGCCGCACGTCGTCCTCGGGCTTCTCACTGGGAATGTCTCGCGCGGGGCACAACTAAAGCTCGAACATTATGGTGTCTGGCATTTTTTTGAGTTCGGCGCGTTTGCCGACGATCATCAAGATCGAAATCGGCTCGGACCATTCGCTCGGGCTCGCGCAAAGGAAAAGCATGGCCGCGAATTCTCCGCGTCCGAGATCGACGTGATCGGCGACACCCCGCGTGATATCGCCTGCGGCAAAGCATTCGGCGCGCGTACTATCGCTGTCGCGACCGGCACGTGGAGTCGCGAACAGCTTGCAAAATATCAGCCCGATTTTCTGATCGATGATCTTTCGAATGTAGATGCTATTATCGATACGCTCGGATGGTAATCGATTGACGATTGAAGGGTTGAATGAAAAAATCCGTTTCCCCAGCGTTTCCCATGCCTCGTAAAGACCGTCCTAATGTGCTGCCCCTCGAAGGCGAGATCGATCTGCACGTCTCGCCTACCGTCACGGCGTCACTCAACATGATGATCGAGAAAAAACCGAAGCGGCTCGTTATCGATCTTTCCCGCGTAACTTACATCGATAGCGCGGGTCTGGCGGCGTTTATCGAAGGGATGCAAAAGGTCGAATCCTACGGCGGTAAGTTCGCGCTGGCCGGTTTGCAGGAAACCGTGCGCTCGATTTTCGAAATCTCTCGACTCGATCAAGTATTTCGAATTTTCCCGGACGTGGACGCGGCCCTGGCCGCAGCCTGAACCAGAATTTCCAGGGTCTGAGCGACATTCCTTGCAATGTCGAACTGCGACGCACGCTCGATAATTTTTAATCTCGCATCCTCCCTTCGCTCGGCCGCAGACCAAAATCGAATGGCGTCGCGCAACCGTGTAATGTCGTGAGCAGGATCGACAATCGACGCGTGGATGCCATCCTTGATGATTTCAGCAAAACCGTTGTCGCGCGTGGTGATCACGGGCAGGCCGCAAGCGAGCGCTTCAAGGCAAGCGTTTGAAAACGGATCGTAGATTGTCGGTAAGATGAAAATGTCGGCAGCGGCATAAATGCCCGTAAGATCGACAGTGGACGCCGGCTGACGGGAAGCCGGGCGGAGGAGGCGGGAGAGTCTGCGAGATTTCACGAGCTGAAAAGCGCCCGGACCAACTTCGCCAAGAAAATGCACATGCTTGGATTTATAGGAGCGGCGGTTTCCGCGACCCGCGACGAACAACCACATTTTGCGATTACGACACAGCGCCATCGCTGCGATTGCAAAGCGCAAACCTTTACGCTCCCAACCTGAGCCAACAAACAGCAGCATGATGTCGTCCGGCTTCAAATTCAAATCGCCGCGCGCCTTTTCCCGCAGCTCCGAATCGAGCCGGAATTTTTCGAGCGGAACACCGTTTCGCACGATGTCGATCTTGTCCGGGGGATAGTTATAAAGATCAATAATCTCATTTTTCACCATGCTTGAATTGACAATGACGCGGCCTGCGCCGCGACTTTTGAAGAGAGCTTCTTCGAGGCGCAAAATGTCGCGATGCTTCTGATTAAGGCCTCGAGCAAATCGCTGTAGTGGGATTTCAAATTTTCTCCTCCGATCCAACCAGGCGCGGTGCACGCCGTCGCCGGCTCGATAAATATCGCAGTGCCAAATCCGCTCCAAACTCATCAAAACATCACATCGAAGTTGCGAGCGCATTTGCTCAAGCTCATCGGCAAATTCGATCGGCGATCTGGCGCGCAAATGCGTGATTGCTCCAAACGGCCATTCATTTGGGGGCCAATCGTCTGTCGTAATAAGCTCGGCCCGATGTCCTGCAGCAACGACTCCGCGCGCGAGTCGCTTCAAATACGCTTCCGCGCCGCCGGTTTGGGAATAGCCGCGGCGAACAAAAACGATCGTCAGTGATTTGCCAGGCATCAGGAGTGAGTTACAACTTTACTTGTCCGCGTTCGCCAGAATAGTTGTAACCCAATGCAGGGTGAAACTTTAAACGTCTCTCCTCCAGCACGCTTAGCATCCCCAGCGGCGCGACTGTTGCCGAGGAGTTTGCTCTACTCGATTTTTGCTCGAATCGGCGGCTCAGGTCTGGACACAGATGCATTTGAAACTCTGCGTGCGTCGTATCGGGGGGGATTTCTGGGGCGAGCAATCGCCTATGACAACCGGCAGAATGAAATTCCCGCATCGTTCATTCATTCTTTACGCTGGCATCCTGTGCGTCTCATCTCTTTTTTCGATCGGCCTTACTATTACGGCGCGAAAAAACAATATCTTGATTGGATCGCCTCGCGCCATCTGGCAACCGGACGCTACGACTTGTTTCACAGCTGGTCTGGGGATTGTTTGCGCTCGCTTCAGATAGCGAAACAGCGCCATATCCCGTCAATTGTCGAGATTCCAACCTGGCATCGCGACGGCGGGAAAACGAAAGTCGGACGGCTGGACGTTCCCGAATCGACAAGCAATGCCCGTGGGTTTCAAAGATGGAAAGCGGGATTGTTGCTCGAGCGCAAGCGCTTCGTCGAAGAGTACAAACTCGCCGATCTGCTGCTCGTCTTATCAGAGACGGCAGCCGACACCTTTCGTGCGCGAGGTTTCCCGGAGGAAAAACTTTTTTATCTGCCGCGCGGCGTAGATATCGAGCGCTTCAAGCCCGGCCATCGTCCGGCGAAATTTCGCACAGTTTTTTCCGGCGCTTTGATTAAGCGAAAGGGCATTCACCATTTGCTCGAGGCCTGGTCTCGCCTCAATCTGGCAGAAGCCGAGTTATGGCTTGTCGGCTCTGTGCATGACGAAGCGAAGCCGTATCTCAATCAATTCTGGCGCGACAACATTCGCCTTGTGGGATTCGTGCACGATCCGGAGAAGTATCTTAGCCAAAGCACGGTTCATGTTTTTCCCTCGCAATGGGAAGGTAGCGCCAAAGTCACCTATGAAGCGGCCGCCTGCGCGTTGCCGCAAATCACCACACGTGAGGCTGGCGATGTCGTGCGTGACGGGGTCGAAGGAATCATCGTGCGACCAGGAGACATCGATGCGATCGCGGCGGCGCTGGAGCATTTACATCGCCATCCCGAAGTAGTGGAACACATGGGCAGCGCGGCCCGGCAACGGGTGGTTGAAAATTTTACCTGGGATCATTTTCGCACGCGGTTGCTGGACGCTTACGAAATCGCGATGCAGAAGGTAGTGTAACTACCCCGTAGCGGCGGGTTCAGGGCCGCCGTCGGGAACACAAAAGAATGCGACCTTCATAGGAGCGCCGCTACAATAGCTCACTTCTTGAATATCCTGCTCCTTCAACTCAAACGAGTTGGCGATCTGATTTTGACGATGCCGACTATGGCGGCTTTGCGCGAAAATTTTCCTGACGCTCGGATAACGCTCCTCGTTTCCAGCGAATGCGCCGATTTGTTCCCAGCTATGCTGAATATCGATCGGATTTTAATCACACGGCGTAACCTGAGAGATATCGCCGTGTTCCTCGCCCTGGCGCGTGAGAGATTTGATTACTGCATCGACTTCACACGGAATGATCGCTCCGCCTTTCTTGCCTTTTTATCCGGCGCGCGGAGACGGGTCGTGTCTTACCGTGTCCGCGATCAATCAAAAATCCGGGCACGAATCTACAACCAGTTCGTGGACAATCGCATGCGGGACATGCACACAGTTGATTATAATCTCGCTTTGGCGGAGCCACTTGGAGTTCGCAATGCTTCCCGTGCGGTACATCTGGGATTGCCGGAACCAGCCCGTGAAAAAGCGAAGAAACTTCTCCGCGATTCAAAGATTGGCAGTCACTTCATCATCTTTCATCCCGGTTCAGCGCGCATCGAGAAATTCTGGGATCCAGCATGTTGGGCGCAAGTCATTAGTCACACTGGCCAAAATACCGATCTGGATCTTGTTTTGACGAGTGGAGCTTCGCTCCTCGAGCAGATCCACATTGCCGAGATCAAGGCGAAAACGCGGCAGCGAATCGTCGACCTTTCCGGAAGAACGGATTTACTCAGCTTGGCAGCGCTGATTGCGCAGGCGCGTCTTCTTGTGACAGTGGACTCCGCCCCGATGCACCTCGCGGCGGCGACGCAGACGCCGCAAGTGGTGCTATTCGGTCCGACAAACCCGTTTCACTGGCGACCGCGGGAGAGTCCGGCCCTGATCCTACAAGGAGAATCAAGAATTCCTTTGACGGAGTTTTCAGCTATTCGGCCACGGTTCCCAATGAGCCAAATCTCGACGGAAGCAGTGATTGATGCTATGAATTCACTGCTGTTGTCTACAGCGACGCAAATTTCATGAAGAACCGTAAAGCCGCAAAGAAGAGACCCTCATTTTGGCAGACTCTGAAGGCAGCATCGGGCCCGTATCGGCGCCTCTATGGCTATGTCAAGCCGTATAAGGCGCGTTTTATACTTGGCCTGTCGTTGGGCGTTGCTTTCGGCATGGTCAATTCGCTTCTCCCGCTCGTCGTTGCCCGGGTGACCAGCACTATCTTCCACGGAGCCGCGCCCAACCCAATGGCCTTGCGCTCGAACCTGGAAATCCTGAACACCGGCCCAAAAATCAATTCGATCGTTCTTATCTGCCTCGCCATTCCGGCGATCATGACGGTGCGCAGCCTCTGCTCGTACGGAAATTCTTACTACATGAATTGGGTGAGCAACAAGGTCGTCACCGATATTCGGGGCCAGCTTTTCGGCAAAATCGTTCGCCATTCGATGGATTTCTTTAACAAGATGCGCTCGGGTTTTTTAATGTCGCGTATCACCAATGACACGCGCGCCATGCAAATGGCTCTGACTAGTGTCAGCAGCGATCTTTTTAAGCAGCCAGTCGCGGTTGTTGGCGCAATCACTGTCCTCCTCGTGATGGATTGGAAATTCACCGTGGTCACACTGATTCTTTTTCCGGCTTGTTTGCTGCCGATTCGCGTTTATGGCCGACGCGCCCGAAATGCGGTGCAAAGTCAGTATGAAGGCATGGGCGAAATGCTCGTCACCATGCAGGAAACATTCGCTGGTATTCGCATCATCAAGTCGTTTGCGCGGGAGGCGCATCAGGAAAAATCGTTCAAACGCAGCAACCAATTGCAGTTCTCACAAATGATGCGGCTGATCAGGTCGATGGAAGCGGTCGGGCCGCTGGTCGAAACGATCGCGGCCATCGGAGTGGGTATGGCATTGCTTTACGTTTACGCCGCGAACCTCAGCGCCGGCCGGTTCTTTGGGCTGATCACAGGAATCTTCCTCCTCTACGATCCGATCAAAACGCTCAGCAAGATCCACATCGTGATGCAGCAATCGATCGCTGCGACCACCGAGATTTTTTCCATTCTTGATTCCGAGCCCGCAGTGCAAGATGCGCCAAACGCTGTGATGCTGACCTCTTCGCAAGGCCGAATCGATTTTGAAAATGTAACGTTTCGCTATGCCAATACCGTCACGGACGCCATCCGTAATCTTAGCTTGCGTATCGAGCATGGAAAGACGTATGCGCTAGTTGGCGCCAGCGGCGCTGGGAAAAGCACGATTTTATCACTGATCCTGCGCTTGTATGATCCGACTTCCGGGGCCGTGAAAATCGATGGCCGAGATTTGTCTTCCATCACACAAAAGTCGTTGCGCGAACAGATCGGCCTCGTGACTCAGGAGACATTTTTATTTCATGATACCATTTTCAAAAACATCCAGTTCGGACGGCTGGATGCCACAGCGGAAGAAGTTTATGAAGCGGCGCGTACCGCCTTCGCCCACGATTTCATTACGGCGCAGCCGCAGGGTTACGAAACAATCATCGGTGATAAAGGCTGCCTGCTTTCTGGCGGCCAACAGCAGCGTCTCGCGATCGCGCGCGCCGTCCTGAAAAACGCGCCGATTCTTCTGCTCGACGAAGCCACATCGTCGCTCGATTCCGAATCGGAACAGCAAATTCAAAAGGCGCTCGAAAAGCTCACTGCCGGACGCACTGTGATAGCAATTGCTCATCGGCTTTCCACGGTTTTGTCGGCCGATCAAATCGTTGTGATGGATTATGGCCGTATCAAGGAGATCGGCACCCACGCCGAGTTGTTGGACAAATCCGGCTACTACCGTCGGCTTTACGACCATCAATTCAACCGGCCTCAAGAAGCACGTGCCGAGGAGAAGGGCATTCTTATTGAAGAGCTTGTTTAGGTTACTGCAACAACCGGTTCGTTAATGGCATCCCGCGCCCTGGTTGCAACCATTTTCAACGCTTCCATGTCGTGCACCGCAAACTGGCCCTAGGAAATGCCATTCAATATCGACCTGCACACGCATTCCTTTTTTTCCGGCGATGGAGTCTCCAGCCCGGAAGATTTGATCGCGTCGGCACGTGCAAAAGGTTTGCACGGTATCGCCATCACCGATCACAACACGTGCGATGCCATTAACTATCTACTCGAGCGAGGTTTGATGCGGCTCGATGGCTTGCCCGTGAATGATTTTTTGGTTTTGCCCGGCGTCGAAATAACCACCGCGGATGGTCATCTTCTCTGTATCGGCGAGACACTTCCCTATCTCAAAGGAAAACCCGCGCGCGAAGTCTGCGAAATGATTCATCAACGTGGCGGCCTCGCAATCCCTCCCCACCCCTACGATCTGTTTCGCGCTGGAATTCGTTTGTCCACGTTGGAAACGCTGCCGATTGATGCAATTGAGGTTTTCAACGCCGCGACCACGCTGCGTCGCTACAATCGTTACGCCTTCAAGTACGCGCAGATTCGCGGGTTACCAATGATTGCCGCGAGCGACGCACATCATGCTGCCACTGTCGGAACCGCTTATACAATTCTGAACACAGATGATTTTTCCGTGAAAGGAATCTTGGCCCAGATCGTAAAGAGCAACGAGCTCAACCAAAAATACCTGACCCCGCGCGACAGCCTCCGCAAAACCTGGAACAACTGGCTGCGATTACGACGCCGGAAAAAAATTCCAGAGCTGGCGGCAAAAGATAGTCAGAACGGACACTGATCTCGAGAAGCTGTAAAAGGTTACAAAAGTTACAATATTAAAACGGCACAAACATCAACATTGTAACGGCGTAACGATGTAACTCTATTTCCTGACCATGCCTGCCTATGTGATCGTTGAAATCGAGATCGTCGATCCAACTGGCTACGAGAAATACAAGAAGCTCGCCGGAGCGACCGTGGAAAAATACGGGGGCAAATACATCGTTCGCGGCGGCCCGGCCGAAACGCTCGAAGGCGATTGGAAACCGAAACGCATCGTCGTGCTGCAATTCGACTCGATGCAGCGCGCCAAAGAATGGCTGAATTGCGAGGAGTACCGCGAACCGCGCAAGATGCGTCATTGCGCCGCCAAAACGAGAATGGTCGTTGTTGAAGGTGTTTAACTCGAATTGATAGAGCGTCGGCCGCCGCGTGCCGGCAAATTTCAAAAAAGTCAATCGCCACGCTCTGAAGCGTTATGAGTTATTGCGAACGCTGCAGCCGCCTTCGTTGATCGTGGCGGGACATCAGCGACGGCCGACGACAGAATTTAGTCATGCTGTGCCGATCTTTAGCTGAAACTTCTTCGTCTTTCCTGGCTCAAATGCTATGAACTCTCCGAAGCACTGATGAAACCGCCTGAACCAGATGTCGCTTTCGAAATCTCGCTGCGGCCTCCTGCGTTCAGCGAGTTCACCGGCCAAATAAAAGTGCGCGAGCGGCTGGAATTGATGGTGGAAGCCGCCAAGAAACGTGGCGATGTGCTCGAACACATTCTGCTGAGCGGCCCGTCCGGGCTGGGCAAGACCACGCTCGCTTACATCATTGCGAACGCGATGAGCGTGAACATCAAAAATACGAGTGGGCCTGTGATTGAAAAAGCCGGCGAGTTGGCCGGGCTTCTCACGAGTCTTGAA
>Ga0209807_1001563_pt1 | contig 10942 bp, 7 predicted proteins | sample GraSoiAngelo_154_FD_186168 | JGI IMG/M metagenome (GOLD analysis project Ga0209807, IMG submission 186168) | Grasslands soil microbial communities from the Angelo Coastal Reserve, California, USA - 14_1009_13_20cm (SPAdes) (version 2) | ecosystem: Environmental > Terrestrial > Soil > Grasslands ... | reverse complement strand
CGTAAATGTCCGGCGCAATAACTCCAGACCGATAGCGCGTCCGCCGCACTGATCGCATGCCCAGAAAACGCCATGAGACATGCGCGCTTCCTTCAGCGGCAGATTGCAACGCGGACACAAAAGTTCAGATCCCATATTTCACGTCATCTCATGCAAGCGGCTCCAAGCACTTGAGTACCTGCGCGACTCTAAAATTCCAAGCCTGCTGAATGGCATGTTCGGGATAATGCATGCTATAATGTGCCCGATGCATTGGCTTACTCGCTATCGGCTGTTGATCCTGGGGTCGATCTGCGCTTTTTGGACTGGGCTGATTTTACTTGGCCATTTCTTCTCGGCCACGCCGTTTGTCTCGGTACCGTGGCGTGGCGAACAAAGCTTTGAGGATTTGCTCCGGCGGGAGGGCCGAAAAACTGCGCCGCCCAATGATTTCGTTTTTCTCGGGATTGATCAAAGCACCTTGGAGTTGCCGCCGATGACGGCGGAAGAAATCGCGAACAACCGAGCGTTTCAGTTGATGACCGAGCGGCCGTTCCCGTGGTCGCGCGAAGTTTGGGCGTTGTTGCTCGACCGTTTGTTCGGGGCGGGGGCGCGCCTGGTCATCTTCGACCTGATGTTTAATCCGCCCAACGATGGTGATCCGGCATTTCATACTGCGCTCGATCGTTACAAGGACAAAGTAGTACTCGGTGCCAATGTCGATATGCAAAACGCCACCAAGCCCCAGGTCGTTACGCCAAACGCGATACTGATTCCGCCGCCGCAGATAGAAGATGATCGCGTTGGCTTCGTGAATTTCTGGCCCGATCCGATCGATGAAAAAATCCGCGCCGTGGCTTATCGGGTGACCGATTGGGAACTCAGCGGTTTACCGCCGCACCCAGGCGAGGAAATCTTCGAATCTCTTTCTGCGCGCGCTCTAAGCAAAATCGGCCGCGGAGATGATGTACCGCGTGATTTTGGCGGCCATATGATTCGCTTCACGGACCCGGACGCGTGGGCACCGCGCCCGCTCTACGAGGTTTTTGATCCCAAATTTTGGCATGCCAATTATGCGGACGGCACGTTTTTTAAGAACAAAATCGTGATTGTAGGAGTGTCTGCGCAAGTAGAGCACGACGTTGTCGATACGCCGATGAGTCCAACGACATGGGGCCCTACGCTTCATCTACAGGCAATGGCGGCCGCGCTTGGTCACGAATTTTTGCAGCCTACACCAGCGAAGGCCGGCCTTGCCCTTGTGGGCGCAGCGGGTCTGATCGCGTGGTCCCTCATTGCCTTTCTGCGGCGCCCGTTACTTTGCCTTGGCGCGCTCGTTGCAATTACCGTCGCGTACCTTGCAGCGGCGCGGTTCCTTTACGATAAGACGGGGCTGCTGCTGCTTACGGTGCCGGTCCTCGCCGCTCTGATATTAAGCGGATTATTGTCGCTCGGCTTTGAATACGCTTTGGAACGTATTGAAAAGGTGCGGACGCGCCGGACGCTCGAACGATATGTCTCAAAAAATTTAGTAAAGGAAATTCTCGAAAATCCGGACAGCTACTACAGCACGCTTCGCGGTGTGCGTGTGCCGGTCACGATCCTGTTCTCGGATTTAATCGGTTTTACCACGTTGTCCGAAAAAGCCGATCCTGAAGCATTGGTCGCACAATTGAACGAATATCTCACCCGCATGACCTCAGTGGTCTTCAGCAACGGCGGCACCCTCGACAAATTCATCGGTGACGCAATCATGGCCGTGTGGGGAAACGTGCGCAGCTTTGGCGTGGCGCAGGACGCCAAAAATTGTGTGCGCGCGGCGATGGCGATGCGGTGGGAGTTGCGCCAACTCAATGAAAAATGGCGCGAGGAAGGGCGAATGGGACTGGGCATGGGCATCGGCATCAATCAAGGCGAAGTGATCGTTGGCAATATTGGCTCACAGGAGCGCATGGATCCAACTGTCATTGGCGATTCCGTCAACCTGGCGTCGCGACTCGAAGGTCTCACCCGAATTTACGGCGTCGATATTTTGGTCGGCGTGACGGCGGCCGAGTTGGTGCACGACGAGTTTCATCTGCGCTCGATTGCGCGGGTGCAGGTAAAGGGCAAAACGAAGCCGGTGGATGTCTTCACTCCGATCGGCGCGCGAAATGAAGATGTCGATCCACAACTTCTAAAGTGGCTCGAGTCATACGAGGAGGGACTGGAGAAGTTCCGGGCACGTGATTTTAGGCAGGCAAAAATCTTGTTCTCGCGGTTCCTCGAGTTCTATCCGGACGATCTCCTGGCGCAAACGTACCTGGCGCGCGCTCTCGAATATGAACAACAACCGCCGGACGAAGCTTGGGACGCGGTCGAGGTGTTCAAGAAGAAGTAGCCCGCGAATCATCCGAATTACGCAGATGACAAGGAACGGCAGCCTCTGCCCGCCGGGCGCGTTATTCGTGTGATTCGCGGGTCAAATGTCTAGCGCGGATCAAACTCCCGGCGTAGAGAATTCGCGTGAAGGAAGCGCCGCGAAGTTTTCATTTCCTCGGTATTTGCGGAACGGCCATGGGTTCGGTAGCGGCGGCGCTGGGCGAGCGCGGCTTCAGAGTTACTGGCTCGGATGAAAATGTTTATCCGCCGATGTCGATCTTTCTCGAAAAGAAAGGCATCGCGCTCACGGAAGGTTATCGCGCTGAAAATATCCCAGGCAATGTCGATGTTGTGGTGATCGGCAACGCGATCAAGCGCGGCAATCCCGAGGTGGAGGCCGTGCTCAATCGCAAGTTATTTTATCTTTCGTTGCCGGAAGTCTTGAAAAATTATTTTCTGTGTGGCTGTCATAATCTTGTCGTCACTGGCACACACGGCAAAACAACCACGACCGCGCTGCTGGCCTGGATCATGAAAAAGGCAGGACGCAAACCCGGTTATGTCATTGGCGGCCTTCCGAAAAATCTCGGACAAGGTGCACGGCTGAATGATTCGAAATTTTTTGTCGTCGAAGGCGACGAGTACGACACCGCTTTCTTCGATAAGCGCTCGAAGTTCATTCATTACCTGCCGGAATTGGTGATCGTAAACAACATCGAGTTTGATCATGCGGATATCTTCAACAATCTCGATGAAATCAAGCTCAGCTTTCGGCGGTTACTTAACATCGTTCCTCAAAACGGCATGGTCGTGCTGAATGGCGACGACGCTAATTGCGTCGAAGTCGCGAAAGATTGTCTCGCGCAAATGATTGAGGTCGGCTTTTCGAAGAATTGCGCACAGCGAATTCGCGGCGTGGCCTACTCGTCCCGTGGCGCAAGGTTCAAACTTGGCGAGGAAACTTTCGAAGTTCCGCTCATCGGCGAATTCAATGTGCGCAACGCGGCGATGGCGGCGACAGCCGCGCGATTTTATGAGGTTCCAAAAACAAAAATCGACAACGCATTAAAAAGTTTTTCCGGCATTGCGCGGCGGCAGGAACTCCGGGGCGAGGCACGTGGAGTGAAAGTGATCGACGATTTCGGCCATCATCCGACGGCAATCGCATATACGCTGCAAGCACTCCGCCATCGTTATCGTGGCCACCGCATTTGGGCCATCTTTGAGCCCCGCACCAACACGACGCGGCGTGCTGTTTTTCAACAGCAGCTTCCCGACGCGTTGAAAACGGCGGATGGCGTTTTTATTTCGCAGGTCGCCAAACTGGAGCAAATCCCGGAAGAAGAGAGGTTAAATCCCGAGGCGGTTGTAACTGCGATCGCCAAAGCTGGCCGCCCCGCGTTTTATGAAGAGAATGCTGATGCAATTGTCGATCGAATTGTGCCGATGCTCCGACCTAACGACATCGTCGCCGTGTTTAGCAATGGCGGTTTCGACAACATTCACGAGAAGTTGCTGAAGAGGTTACAAGGTTAAAAAAGTTACAACGTTACAAAGGTACCCTTGTCCGGACCTATTTAATCTTGTAACTCTTGTAAAAATTTTTAACGAATTACTGCGGGGGCGCAGCCGCCGAGGTATGATCGTGCACGATGCGCCACCGGTCGGCAGTTTTGCGAAAGATCAATGTGAAGCGACCATGCGGCCTATCTTGCGCGCGCTTTAATTTCCAGCGACCCAGCACAACCGCCGAATCGGAATCGAGAAGCGTAATCTCCAGATCGGAAAAAGTGAGCAGACCCATTTTCGCACGATCGGAATATTTCTTTAAGTAGCGCTCACGCACGTTTTCCCAACCCCGTCTTACCGCGTCTTCTGAAACAAAGACTGTCGATCCTGAACGCGCATATCCGTTCATGAAGCCGTCAATATCCCCGCGGTTCCAGGCGTCCTGCTGCGTATGCAGCACGGCCCGAATTTCGGTGATTGCGCCGGCATTTTTTTGTTGTTCACCTGACGCCACCGCAGCGGTTGCACTGAGAATGTAAATCGCGAGAAAGCATGCAACTGGAATTTTCAAACTTGCTGAAATCTTTGTTGATTCAATTCGTTTGGAATCGGTATAAGCACTAGTGTTTTCATACATTCGCATTGCTGCGTTGTGAACTATGCCGCAACGGTTGCAAGATCGGCCATTTCTTATAGAATACACTCCGCTGCGTCCAGTTCGAGTAACCGGATTTTCGTCTGGGCCGACGAAGTAGTTTGACCTGCGATCCTGAATTTATTAGCATCGTCCCTCATCATAAATAACATCGTGTATCGATTTTTCTGCAACGCGGCGCTCATGCTTGCGGCAGTGACGACTTTTTCAGGTCAGGTCATGTCTGATCCCGCCGCGCCAGTTCCTCCTGCCGCAGGAAAGACTCCGGCGCCACTGGATCGGACTGCGCCTGCGGGCGCGAGCGATCCGGTGACGTTGCAATTTCCCAACAGCGATGTAGCCGACGTCTTGCGTTTTTATGAGCAGCTCACCGGCAAAAAGCTAGTGATGGACAATTTTGTCCAGGGCAAGGTGAACATTTTTATCGCCAAGGCCGTATCGCGCGATGAGGCAATCAAAATCATCGAGATGAGCATGGCGTTAAACGGGATCTCTTTAATCCCGGCTGCGCCCGATATTATCGAGGTTGTCGGGGCGGGGCAAAATCCGCGAAAGGCAGTAGTACCGATTATTTCTGACCTGGCGGACATTCCGGCGGGCAATCCTGTGATCAGCTTCTTGTTCAAGCTTCAGTACGCGGATCCGCAGGAGCTTCAACAAGTGTTGATGGCATATTTTCAGGGAAGTTCAGGCTCGATTAACATTCTGGCCTTGCCGAAATCGGCGAGCCTCTTGGTGACGCAGAATGCAGACGTCATTCGGCAGCTCGCCAGCGTGATTGGACAACTTGACGTAGCTCCGGCAGAGGTGGTGAGCGAGTTCATCAAGCTCGAGCGCGCCGACGCGACCAAAGTCGTCGACATGCTTAAAGACATTTTCGAGAAGGGCGGTCAACCATCGACCCAGCCTGGCATCCGTTCTGTGCGGGTACCTCCAAATGTGCCGCAACCGATGCCGGTTGAAAATGAGACTGGCACCCTGGCTGGCTTATCCGAAGAAGCAGTCGTAGTGGGCAAAATCAAACTTACCGCGGATGTCCGCACCAACCGCATTCATGTGGTGACGCGGCCGATCAACATGCCGTTCGTCCGGAGATTGATTCATGAGTTTGACGCCAATGTTGAGTTTGGAAAACCTGTCACGCGTCCATTGAGATATATTTCGGCCGGCGACGTTTTGCCGGTGCTGGTGCAAGCGTTGACCGAGCCAGGTGTGACCGCTCCGGGCGGAGCAGAAGGAGGGCCCAGTCCGTCTCCAACGCAGCCGCTCCGGTCGACCACGGCAACTGTCGCTAATCCCTACACGGGCGGTGTCGCGAGCACTTCGAGCACCTCCACCGGAAGCAACCTGAACATTTCCGAAGAGCTTTCGACCCAACCCGTTGACACCACACCCAAAGCGGTCACAGTCGGCAACGCTAAACTCATTGCCGATCAGCGCGCAAACACCATCATTGTCCTCGGCAGTCGCGAGGTAGTGGTAAAGGTGGAAAAAATCCTCGATGAAATGGATGTAAAAGCGCCGCAGGTTGCGCTTAGCACCGTCATTGGCGAGTTGTCACTGACCAACAACGAGGAATTCGGCGTCGATTATTTCGCAAAATACAGAAACAAACTGGTCGGAATTTCACGAAACACCGGCGTGCCAATTCCGGTGCCTTCTGTTGCTGCGTCTGCCGCTCCGTCTGCTTCACCCATCATTGGTAGCGGAATTGTCGATCCTGCTAACCTGATCAACTTCAGCCAAATCATCCAGAATGTAGCCACCGGCACGAACGTGTACGTCGCGGCGGGCAATTACCTGGCTGCAATCGTGCACCTGCTGGAGCAGACCGGTCGCTTCAAAGTGGTATCGCGCCCGACGGTTTTTACCAGTAACAACAAGAAGGCGATCATCGCGTCAGGCACGGAAATTCCGGTTCCGGTAAGTACCCTGACGAATACGACCAGTGCGACGATTACGAATAATGTGGCTGCCGTGTCGTCGAGTATTGAGTTTAAGAAAGTCGCGCTGCAACTCGAGGTGGTGCCGCTGATCAACTCCGAAAAGGAAGTGTCGCTCGACATCTTGCAGAAGCTCGACAGCGTCTCCGGCTCGACTATTGTGAGCGGCAACCAAATCCCGAATATTGCTACCCGCTACATCCGCACGAATGTTTCTGCGGCAAACGGGTCGACAATTGTGCTTGGCGGCTTGATCACGGACAACAAGATGAAGAATAATACCGGCATTCCGATTCTCGATCGCATTCCATACCTCGGCGCTCTTTTCCGCAGTACTACGAACAACAAACAGCGGACCGAGTTGATCATTCTGATGCGTCCAGAGGTCACGCTAACAAAACTCGATCTTTATCGGCTACGCCAAAAATCGGAAGACAGAATGCACTTTGGACCTGAGCTCGATCAGGACGATTGCCCGGAGTGCCCGAAAACGGGCGGCGAAAAACAATTAACTTTACCGCCGCCTGATCTGCCCGCGGCCAAAGATTTGCGATGAACTCAGCTCTTACGAAACGGACAGTTCTCGCGTTAGTGCTCGGACTCGGCGCAATTGCGGCGCAGGGGCAGGACTGTGCGTTTTTTCGGGGCACCGATCCGTTGGCCCAACGAGATGAATGGGGCCTGCTGCATCAGGGGCGCAGGGTGAACTCGACCGACTTCGCGCCACGGTATTATTGGCGTTTTGATTATTATTTTAAGGCTCCGGAGCAATTGATTGTGCAGCCGGGTTATGTAGGCGCAATGCAGACCGCGTTGCGCCGGCTTGGTTACTATTGCGGACCGATCGACGGCGTATTTTCTCCGGAAGTAGCCAATGCGATCGCGCGTCTGCAAAAGAATTATTCATTGCGCGTCACGGGCACGTTTACCGATCCTGTTCGGTGGGCGCTGTATTTGCCTTAAACACCGCCTATGAGCTCGGCCGTTAGTCAATCGCTGCTTAATTTGCTCCTCGAAAGCGGTGTGCAGTCGCGCGAGGAGGCCGCAGAACTGGCATTGAACCTGAATGGCGGCTCGTGGGTAGGCCAGGTACTTGATTCCGGCAGAGTGGACGAACAGCGGTTCCTCGGCGCCATTGGGAATTTTTTCCGCGTGCCAGTTGTCTCGATCGACGCCAAGAAGATCGACCGCACGACATTATCGATCTTGCCGAGCCGTTTCGTTTTTCAACACCAAATTCTGCCCATCGAGGCGAAGGAGAATTCCGTCGTCCTCGCGACTTACGATCTGTTTAATTCAGTGGGCCGTCAGCTTGCTTCGCAGCTCTTGAAGAAGCCGGCGGAATGGGTGCTCGTGCCTCGTGCGCAGCTCTTGCGCGCAATCAAGACTCTCTATGGCATCGGCGCGGAAACTTTCGATGAAATTCTGAAGACGAACCGCGCCTTCGAGGTGTTGCAGGACGCGGAGACGAGCACCGACTTGAATGCGGACGATCCGGAGGCGTCCGTCGTCAAATTCGTAAACCAGATTATTCGCGAGGCCATCATCGAACGTGCAACCGACATTCATGTCGAGCCGCTGGAAAACGATTTGCGCATCCGCTATCGGATCGATGGGATTCTGCATGAGGTAGCGGTTCCGCCGCAATTGCGCGTGCTGCAAGCAGCCATCATCTCGCGCCTGAAAGTGATGGCACACATGGACATCGCCGAGCGGCGTCTGCCGCAGGATGGCCGCATGAATTTGCACGGGAATAATCAAGAGATCGACGTTCGCGTTTCGACTATCCCGACGGTAAACGGGGAATCGATTAGCTTACGATTGCTCAGCCGCGGTGGACAACAATTCAACTTCGATCGTCTCGATCTGAGCAAGAAACAGGAACAGGTCATTCGCAATCTGCTCGCCCATGCTAATGGAATTATTTTGCTCACCGGACCGACCGGCTGCGGAAAATCGACATCGTTGTATTGCTTCCTGAGTAGCATTAATTCGGTGCAGCGTCGCATCATCACCATCGAAGAACCGGTCGAGTATCGAATCCCGGGCGTGTCACAAATTGACGTAAAACCAGAGATCGATCTTACGTTCGCCAAAGGTCTGCGTCACATTTTGCGACAAGACCCGAACGTCGTGATGGTTGGCGAAATTCGCGACATCGAAACGGCAGATATCGCGATTCGCGCGGCCATGACCGGTCACCTCGTCTTCAGCACGCTGCATACAAATGACGCGGTCGGCGGCATCACCCGCTTGCTCGACATGGATGTGGAGCCGTTTCTGCTCGCTTCGGTGGTAAAGTCCTTCATCGCGCAACGACTCGTGCGCACGATCTGTCCAGATTGCGTGCAATGGGTGGACTACCCACATGAGTATCTCGTCGAAATCGGTTTCCCCGTGAAAGAGCTCGGCACCCGTTTTCGTCGCGGCGGCGGCTGCGATCAATGCCGGCAGACCGGCTATCAGGGCCGCGCGGCCATTTACGAAATTTGCCTGGTGACGGAGCCCTTAAGAAAACTGATCATGCAGAAACGCGATGGCGGCGAGCTCAAGCAATGCGCCATTGCTGAAGGTATGGAAACTTTGCGGCAGGACGGCTGGCGGCGTGTTGCCCAAGGCAAAACGACTATCGAAGAAGTTGTGCGCGTTACGCAAACGGATGAGGTCATGGCCGAAACGACGGAGGAAGCAGAACCGGTCGTAGCTGCAAAATCGGCATAAGATCGACAATTCCACGCGTCATTTAATGCCGCGCAATTCGCGAATTGCTTCCGCATAATCTTTAGAGTGAAAAATTGAAGTTCCGGCAACAAGGACATTCGCTCCGTTTTGGATGGACAGTCGCGCGGTGTCGGCGTTGATCCCGCCATCGACCTCGATGTCGAGCTTGGCGCCGGTTTTCGTTTTCCAATCGCGCGCTCTCTTTACTTTTTCCATCATCTCAGGCCGAAACGATTGACCGCCAAAGCCAGGATGGACGGTCATGACGAGTAGGATGTCGATCTTGTCGAGAAACGGTTGGACCGATTCAAATGACGTAGCGGGATTTAATGTAAGGCCAGGGCGGCAACCGGCATCGCGAATTGCGCTTAAAGTTTTTCCGACGTTGTGTTTCGCTTCTCGCTCCACATGAACGGTGATCGAGTGGGCGCCTGCCTTGATAAAGCGCGGCACGTAATGATCGGCGTGCTCAATCATGAGATGCACATCGAGCGGCAGTTTCGTATTCTTTCGGACAAGATCGACAATTGCCGGGCCGAAGGAAATATTATCGACGAAATGCCCATCCATGATGTCGCAGTGAATCCAGTCGGCACCGGCTTTTTCGACGTGCCGGATTTCATCGGCTAATCGCGAAAAATCGGCTGCGAGGATAGAAGGAGCAACGATGATCTTCTGCACGAAGTGATGGAATAACGAAGTAATGGCGTAATGGCAACAGTTGCAATACTCCACATAATATGAGCTTGACGGCGCGGAGTGCCGTTTCATGTTAGCGCGTTTCAGCCGATGGAATCGCGCTCGCGGGAAGGTCCTGCGAAGATCGACAATGTGGTCGCGCTTCCGATGGACTGAGGAAATTTAATTCATGTTCAACGGACTTTTCGGCTGGTTATCCAGCGACATCGGCATCGACCTCGGCACGTCGAACACCCTTGTTTACGTAAAAGATCAGGGGATTGTTTTGCGCGAGCCATCGGTCGTAGCAGTGCAAGCCGGCACGAACAAAGTGCTGGCGGTAGGTGACGAGGCGAAGCGAATGCTCGGCCGCACGCCGGCGAATATCGTCGCGGTGCGCCCACTGAAGGATGGCGTGATTTCCGACTTCGAAGTGACGGAGGCGATGCTGAGACATTTCATTTCCAAAGTACACAACCGCCGCCGTGTGCACGCGCGACCGCGAGTCGTGATCGCAGTTCCCTCCGGAATCACTGAGGTGGAAAAGCGCGCGGTGCGCGAAAGTGCCGCGCATGCCGGTGCGCGAGAAGTTTATTTGATCGAAGAACCGATGGCGGCGGCAATTGGGGTGGGACTTCCGGTGCAGGATCCGGCCGGCAACATGATCATCGACATTGGCGGTGGCACGACAGAGGTGGCGCTCATTTCGCTCTCGGGAATTGTTTTTAGCCGGAGCGTCCGGGTGGCTGGTGATGAGCTCGATGAAGCGATCGTCCAGTATATGAAGCGCGCTTACAATTTGATGGTGGGCGAACGTACGGCCGAGGAAATCAAAATTAAAATTGGATCGGCGTATCCGAGCGAAAAGGAGACGAGCGTGGAAGTCAAAGGGCGTGATCTGGTCGCGGGATTGCCCAAAACGCTCATGATCACTTCGCAGGAAGTGCGGGAAGCATTGCTTGAGCCGATCTCGACAATCGTCGATTCAGTCCGCATTACGCTGGAGCGCTGTCCGCCTGAGCTTTCGGCAGACTTGGTCGATCGTGGGCTCGTGCTGGCAGGCGGCGGCGCATTGCTGCGGGGGTTCGACAAGCTT
>Ga0209807_1001562_pt1 | contig 10944 bp, 7 predicted proteins | sample GraSoiAngelo_154_FD_186168 | JGI IMG/M metagenome (GOLD analysis project Ga0209807, IMG submission 186168) | Grasslands soil microbial communities from the Angelo Coastal Reserve, California, USA - 14_1009_13_20cm (SPAdes) (version 2) | ecosystem: Environmental > Terrestrial > Soil > Grasslands ... | reverse complement strand
ACCGTCGCCAGTGATCAGAGTGGTCCAGACGGGCCCCCCAACGCCGGGCAAGACGTCGAGAAGGTTCACTGATGAGCCGCTGCCAGTCCATCGGATTGGCAGGTTGAAAGTAGCTTGCGAGCCCACGACGGGGATAAAGTCACCTGTCGCGTTAGTCACAGACAATGGCCCGTGCGGGGAATTTTGGCCGTTGAAGTCAAGCTCGTTAATTGCGTTGCTGTTAATTGCGTTTCTGTTAATTCCGTTGCTTTCTGTGATGGTGCCGCTTCCCGTGAACACAATTTGCCCATTGATTCTACCGTCAACGATAATTGCGTCGACTTGCTGCGGCGCAATCAATGCGACAGTGGCAAACACTACAAGAACCGACCATAGGAATTTTGATATTTTCGTAGTTGCCAGCCTCCACAGTTTTTGCGTAAATTGCAGCATCTAAGTACCAATCGTGTTCCAGATTGCCCTCGGCCTGATAAATTTTTGCTTCAGACGCGACGGTGTCGGGCTCATTGGGAACAAGGTTCAACATTCGGGTTTACGATTAAGCTGGCAATATTATCGGAACGCATGAGCGGACGGGGCTAGGCGTAGCTAAGGTGCCGGAAAAGTTAATGTCCTCAATTTTGCCACGTAAAGGATGCAGCGATAAAGAAGGTGAGCGTGCGATTACTCTGCGGCCCACTGTGAAGGGATCGCAGTGGATGGGCCTACCCACGACAGCTTTTGAAGCGGCTCGCGCACAGCAGGAGAAGATCGTGCAGACGCAGCCGGACTATGGCCCGGCGCTCTGCGTCCTCGGCTTAATCGACGCTGTTCTTGGGCGGAAAGAGCTGGCATTGCACGAAGGCCGTCGTGCGATCGCGCTTACGCCGCTGGAAAAGGATGTCCTCAACGGCAGTCGCGTCCTTCAGTATTTCGCGATTACGGCAGCGTGGGCGGGCGACAAGGAACTTGCCTTGCAGCAACTGGAAGCAGGACTGCGTGCTCCCGTCGCATCGTTCATGCTGAGCTACGGCGCCTTGAAACTGCACCCCTTATGGGACCCGCTTCGCGGCGATCCGCGCTTCGAAAAAATTGTCGCCTCCCTCGCGCCGAAAGATGCGAAGTAATGACGCAACAATCCGAAAATCGAAAAAGTTCTCCGCGGCTATCCACCGACGGCCTGGTAATGGCCGAGGCCGCGTTTCCACATGAAGCGCGCCCACAACCACGTGAGCAGGAGCCAGCCGGTTTGGATCGCCAGCGCTTGCACAAGATCAGGCCCTTTTAATCGGCCGAGAAAGATCGCGACCGGACAAAACAGCTCGTAGTAAAACGGCAGCCATTTCATCACCGCCTGGACGGCGGCGGGCATGATATCGATGGGGAACATTTGGCCACCGAGGAAATATTCGAACGAATACACGATGAACACGATGGTGGAAATTTCCAAAATCCAGAACGCAAACATCGCCAGACTATAGGTGATGAAAAATTGAATGAACGCAGCCATCACGGTCGAGATCACCGTCAACACGTACACAAGTGGGTCGGTTGGCAGCACGATGTATTCTCGAAAATAAATGAAGATCAGCGCGATTGGCGGCAGAGTGACGAAGCTGTAAACGAGACGGGCACTCAAAAAAATGCTGGTCCGGTACGCGAGATAACTCATCGGCTTCGTGAGCAGCGCGTTGATCTGGCCTTCCCGAATGTCGGCAGCGATTTGAAATTCGTCTTCTGCCGGCACGACAAGATTGCTGACCAGAATCGTGAGCAAGTAGTAATAGATCATCGAGCCGTAGTCGTAGCCGTGCAGGCCGCCACCGCGCTCCTTGAAAACGGCGGACCACAGGAACACCGTTCCAGCCAGCGGTATTAGCCCGAACAGCGCGCGCAGAAAATAATTCCAGCGATACACGAACGTATTCTGGAGGCCGATATTGAAGACCGAAGCGTACTTTGCGACGTTCACGAGAGAGAAACTAATCAGGAAACCAGGAAACCAGGAAAACAGGAAAAGAAGATTGATGTCTAGTTATCCTGGATTCCTGGCTTCCAGATTTCATCGCTTCGGTTTTGTTTTCGCGAGTTCCACCGCGAGACTGATCGCAGCAATCATGCTGTCGGGACGCGCGATTCCTTTCCCGGCAATCTCGAACGCGGTCCCGTGATCAGGGCTAGTGCGAGGAAACGGAAGCCCGAGTGTCACGTTCACGCCGCTGTGGAATGCGTGCAGCTTTAACGGGATCAATCCCTGATCGTGGTACATGCAAAGCACCGCGTCGAATTCGCCTTCAATCGCGCGGTGGAAAACGGTGTCGGGTGAAATCGGGCCGGTGAAAACGAGTGACGAGTAATCCGTGACCACTGACGAGTTTAACTCCTCAATAGCCGGCGCGATGATTTCAATTTCTTCGAGGCCAAGTTTGCCGGATTCGCCGGCGTGCGGATTTAGTCCGGCAACGGCAATGCGCGGTGCCCGGATAACAGGACTCGCTCGATCCCCCTTCGCGGAGCTATGGCGTGATAAGAAATCCGCAAGCAACAATCCGACGCGCACTATCTCTGATTGCTTGAGCGCGCGCTGGACTTTGCCCAGGGGAATGTGCGCCGTGACGAGCGCAACGGTCAGTTTTCCGCCGGTCAAACACATGGCGAAATTTTTCATGCCGTAGCGCTCCGCAAAAAATTCCGTTTGCCCGGGGAACCTGAATCCGACTTCATACATCCGGGCCTTGTGGACTGGGCCAGTCACAATCGCATCGAATTCCCCGCGGCGGGCGAGTGTCACCGCTTCTTCGAGTGCAGCTGCGGCGGCGCGCGCGGTTTCCGATGTCGGTTGGCCGGGTTTACAATTTGGCTGGCGGCCGATGATGACGTATTCAGTCGAATCGGAAACGCGCTCCGATTTCAGAGCGAGCTCGACAATCTCCGGCCCGATGCCGGCGCAGTCGCCAAGTGTGATTCCGATGCGCGTCGACGTGCTCGTTCTCATGCCCGTGATGGTAATCGAATTTGTTCACTCGGCACCCCAAGGATAACAAAGAAGATGAAGGGTAAGCGGAAGAAGAAGAGCTTGATGCGTCAGAACGTCTTAATGTAGGCTTTCTGCCGCAAGCTGGCGAGCCAACGTTCCTGAAGTTGCTGGGCTTCTTCCTGTTCTAGTTTCTTTTCGATATCGGCTCGGACTTCGGTAAGCGATTTTGTGCTGCCGCCGTGTTTATCCTCAACCTTTAGGATGTAATAATTGCCAGCGTAGTCGATGATGTTGCTGATTCTGCCGATAGGCATGTTGAAGGCGAACTTTTCCAGCGGTTCGGCCAAAGTTTTGCGCTCGATCCAGCCCCAGTCGCCGCCGTTGTCCTTCGTGCTGTCCTCGGAATACATCTGCGCCATCTGCTCAAACTCCGCACCACTGGCAAGCTTGCCGAGAACTTCTTCGGCGAGTTCTTTTTGCGCCGGGGCACTGGCGGTGTCCTTGTGCCCGGAAATCATGATCATTCGCAGCTTGATCTGCTCCTTCGACGTGAATTCATCACGATGTTTCCTGTAGTACTCCTCGATCTTGGTGGGCGAAACAATCGAATTTGTTTTGACATTGTGGCCGCGCATCGCTCCCACAATAATTTTTTCCATCTCTTTTTGTTTGAACTCACCCAGCGTATAGTTCTGCGCCTCAAGCGTTTTGACGAACGTGTTGCGGTCACCGCCAAACGATTCGCGGATGATCTGTTGTATCCGCATGTCCACGATGTGATCAGGAATCTCGAAGCTTTCTTTTTTGAATGCCTGAATGACGAGACGCCGATCAATCAGGTCTTTCACTGCGAGTTGGCGAAGTTCCGTCAATTTGTTCGCTAGCTCTTGCCCTGTGTACTGCTGGCGCAGCACCTTTTCCTGCGGCACGGACAAAGCGCGCACCTGCGAGAATGTGATGACCTCACCATTAACAACCGCTGCAATGCCGTCTACGACTGTGGGTTCTTCCTCCGCAAATGCGACGTTATGGATCGGGACTTGAAGAAGTGCACCGACCGCCAGGAAAACGGCCACAAATGGACGCATGAAATTACTCATAATTTCTTGATCAATTCGACAATCTCCGGGAGGTGTTGATCGATTTTCGATCCAACTAAACGGGGGAATTTGCCCGCGACAAGTATAAAATTCCCATGCCGCGTCAACATTACTTTGCGCTTACGCACTTCCACACGGCTCACCCTTGATTCTGCAGCGGCGAGTTTGATCTCGACCAGCGCGAACAAGCTGTCAACGGCCGGTGGAAACGCTCCGAAACGATCGCGCCAATCGCGACGCAGTCGTTCAAGTTGCTCGCGCGACGCGATCTCCGCAATCTCACGGTACGATCGGATGCGCATGGCAGGGTCGCTCACGTAGGCGACCGGAATGAACGCGGGAATGCGCTCAGGAACAGGCGTCTTTGCGGCGGCTGGAAAGCCGTTGGGTTTTGTGGGCGGCGCGATGAACTCTGCTTCGTTTGTCACCACAAAATCAAGGCGCACGTCCACATCCAGACGGAGTCCCGCTTTTTGGCCTTTCAGCTGCGCAACTGCCTGCTTGAGCAACTGACAATACAAATCGAAACCCACCGCCACGATGTGGCCGCTCTGCGCGGTGCCGAGAATGCTGCCCGCGCCGCGAATCTCCAGATCCCGCATGGCGATGCGAAAACCAGCGCCTAGCGAGCTGTATTGCTTGATCGCGCTGATCCGCTTGCGCGCGGCACCGACTGTCATCATTTCGCGAGGCAGAAGCAGATAGGCATACGCCTTGTGCTCGGCCCGACCGACGCGTCCGCGCAATTGATATAAATCCGCGAGGCCAAATTGATCCGCGCGATCAATGATGATCGTGTTTGCATTCGGAATATCGAGACCGCTTTCGATGATCGTTGTGCAAACGAGCACGTCTGTTTTCCCAGCGATAAATCGCGCCATCACCGCTTCCAGTTCGTCGGAGTCCATCTGACCGTGGCCGATTTCGATTCTGGCCTGCGGGCAAAGATGCACGATCCGTTCGCGTACCCGCTCGATCGACGCGACGCGGTTGTGCAAAAAGAACACCTGACCCTGCCGTTCCAGCTCGCGATCAATCGCGGCGCGAACGATCCGTTCATCGTACGCTGACACGACCGTTTCGACCGGCAAACGATTGAGCGGGGGAGTCTCGATCGTGGACATGTCTTTCACCCCCACCAGCGAAAGATAGAGCGTGCGCGGAATTGGCGTGGCGGAAAGTGTCAACACATCGACGAGCTTGAAGAGTTCTTTGAATTTCTCCTTGTGCAGAACGCCGAAGCGCTGTTCCTCATCAATCACGACCAGGCCGAGATCCTTGAAGACCAGGTCGCCGGAAATGAGTCGGTGCGTGCCGATGACGATATCGACACCGCCTTCGCGTAACAATTGCAGCACTTTTTTCTGTTCGGAATGCGAACGAAAACGGCTGAGCATTTCGATCCGGACCGGATACTCGAGCATGCGCTGCCGGAACACCTCGAAATGTTGCTGAGCGAGAACAGTGGTTGGCGCGAGCACGGCCACTTGTTTCCCCTCCATCACGGCCTTGAACGCGGCGCGAACTGCAACTTCCGTTTTGCCGAAACCAACGTCGCCACAGATCAGGCGATCCATTGGCCGTGGCCGTTCCATATCGATTTTCGTGTCGATGATCGCCTTCATTTGGTCTGGCGTTTCGCGGAACGGAAATGAACGTTCGAATTCGGCCTGCCATTTTGTGTCCGGCGTAAATGCATAGCCGGGCTGCATTTGCCGCTCCGCCTGGACGGTGAGCATTTTGCCCGCATAATCGAAAATGGATGCCGCGGCTTTTATTTTTGCGCGGGCCCATTTGCCGTCACCGAGCGAGCTGAGCGGCGGCGATTTTTTCCCTGCGCCAACGTAACGCGACACGAGATACGCTTGCTCGAGAGGAACATAGAGCTTCGCTTCATCGGCAAACTCAATTGCGAGGACTTCCTGCTGTTCGTCTTGGTAGGGCGCGATCGCCGGGCGCGCCGGAGGCTCGATTGAAGGACCGCCCGGCGGTCGGTCCCTACCAATTTTCATTAGACCCAAAAATCTTCCGATGCCGTGCTCGAGATGGACGACCAAATCGCCTTCGGTGAGTTCGCTGAAATCGATTTGTGCGCGGTGACGTTCGGCGCGACGCAGCCGCAAAAGCCTTCGAGGATGGACTGCGAATCGTCCGAACAACTCTGCAGCCGAGAGAATGACCAGATTAGCGGCGGGGAAACAAAATCCGCGCGCGAGCGTGCCCTCGACGAAATCGACGCCTTCGACGGTGCCTACCATGATTTCGCGGAACCGCTCGATCTCGCCTTCAGTCTGAAAATAAATTACGATCCTGGCGTTGTTCGCGCGCCATTCTTTCAAGCGCTTGACGAACTGTGCGCGTTTAGCTTCGGCGAGCACCAGATCGCCGGCGCCAAACTCTCCAAGCTCGCAATCTTGAAACGCGCCGCTGAAATCTTCCGGACCAGTCTCGATCCAGCATTCGCTGATTTGGATGTGTGCGTTTGAAATTCCGTCAGGTTCGACGTCGATGATCAGATCGCGCTCGCGAACGTAGTCGCGAACGTTGCCGCTTTGATCTTCTATCAAGGAAGGGCGATCTGCGGATCGCCCGGGAGGACTGAATACTGCAGCTCCTTGATTCAGCAGAATATCGATTGAGCGCAAATCACGCACGGAAGTCTGCGTATCGATATCGAACTCGCGCAGCGATTCGATTTGGTCGCCGAAAAATTCCAGGCGGAATGGCAACGACGTCTGCCACGAATAAAGATCGACAATCCCGCCACGGACAGCGAACTGTCCACGAGTGGTGACTTGTGAGACGCGTTCATAACCGCTGGCCGCGAGTCGTTCGAGAAACTCTTCCATCTTCGTGGTCACTCCACGCCGGAGTTGAACAACCGCAGATTCAAGGCTTCCAACTTTCGGTGCGGCTTGATCGAGACAAGCGCGTGTCGCCACAATGATCCTGGGGCTGGTATCGCGCTCGATTTGTAAAAACAACGCCAGCCGTTCCGCTGTGATTTCCGGATCGGGCAAGACATTTTCGATTCCCGTCAGCTCTGCTTCTGGCAGGAACAGCGCGTCCCGCTGCCAGTTGAGCAAACTTTCGTAAAAGACTTCCTGGGAATGAACGCTGGGGCAGAGGACCCAGATTGTGGAATCGACAGCTTGCCGTTTATTGACCCGAAGACCGTGATAGGCGTGTGCGATTACGGCAGCCAGAAAAGGCTGCGCCGGCTGGATCACGTGGGAAAATAGAACAGGCCATTGAGCCTGTTCTATCGCCTCGAATCTGCGTGCGATTGCCTCGGTCGCTGCGACGCGCTCCAAAAGTTCCGTCGATTTTTCCACTGCAAACTTTACGCTAAATCGTACAAAATTGTAGCCGGGTCTCTGTGAGACGCGCCGGTCGGCAGGTTGTAAACGCGGCAGCCTACGCTTCGTGCAGCGAAGCGGCTACAGCTCACGGCCAATCGCTGCGGCGACTGCGCGCAATCGCGGAACGAGCTCGGCAAAAATCTCAGGAGTGAGCGCCTGGTTACCATCACTTTTGGCCTGCTCCGGAGAATCGTGCACTTCGATCATGAGGGCGTCCGCTCCGGCGGCAACAGCGGCGAGAGACATCTGCGGCACGAACTCACGGAGACCGAGGGCATGCGTTGGATCGACGATCACGGGCAAATGTGTTTTGGATTTCAAAATGGGAACGGCGCTCAAATCGAGCGTGTACCGCGCAGCGTTATCAAACGTGCGGATACCGCGCTCGCACAGGACCACGTTCGGGTTGCCCTCGTTCAGGATGTATTCCGCGCTCATGATCAAATCATAAATTGTGGCGCTGAATCCGCGCTTCAGCAGCACCGGAAGCGGGCTGCGGCCTACCTCTTTCAAAAGCGAAAAATTATGCATGTTGCGCGTGCCGACCTGAAGGCAATCTGCATATTTTTCGATCATTGGGAGATCGCGCGGGTCCATGACTTCGGTCACCACCGGCAGGCCAGTCTTCGCGCGCGCTTCGGCGAGAAAACGAAGTCCTTCTTCACGTAGGCCCTGAAAACTGTAGGGTGACGTGCGCGGTTTGAACGCGCCGCCACGCAAAACTCTTGCGCCCGATTCTTTCACAATCGTCGCGATCGACAAAATCTGCTCGTTGCTTTCAACCGAGCACGGCCCGCAAATGAGAACCACGTCCTCGTGTTCGCCTAGCCGAACATCTCCAATTGGCACGGAGGAAGCGCCGCGTGAATCCCGAGCGGCAAGTTTGTACGGCTTCAGCACGGGCACGATTGCTTCAACGCCGCACATCGCGGCGATGGCTTTTTCCCGAAGGAGTGCCTCAGGCCCGATGACGCCGATGATCACCCGCGATGCGCCTCGGCTGATTTGCGCCTCAAGCCCAAATTCGCGAACGCGCGTGACGATCCGCTGGATCTGTTCCTCGGTAGCGTTTGGTTGCGTGATGACGATCATATTTCTGGCAGCGGGATCATGAGAATGGCGTGGGCAGGAATTTTCTGCAAGCCCAGATACAACGCCGAACAAAGCCAGATGTTTCGATCAACATCCGTCTTCTCACACGCCCAGCAGACGTCTTGTAAGGCTTCTGTGTCCGACGCCACTCCGTGGCGTTTCACAGAATGAAGCTAAGCGGGCGCTGAGCGACATACGCGGGCGGGCCGCAGGCCGAGCGAGCGGGAGCGAACCAGGCAAACGCCCTGCACTTCCGTTTCTCAGCAATTAGTTCGTAATCGTGACCGGTGTTCCAACTGAGACGGACCTGAAGAAATCTTCCGCCATGAATTCAGGCATGCGGATGCAGCCGTGCGAAGCCGGATAGCCCGGCAAATACCCGGCATGCAAGCCTGTCCCCGACACGATGCGCATAAAGTAGGGCATCGGTGTGCCTTGGAAGTGTGTGCCTGGCGGTTTCGGATCCTTTTTTATGTCAACATTGGGAACAACCACCTTGCCAGACGCATCCACGTAATCTCCGAATAAACTGGAGACGTGGTCCTTGTCCTTTTGAATGATTTTATAATTACCGCTCGGAGTGTTTAGTCCCTCGCGGCCGGTGGACAATTGCGAAACCCCGACGAGGACGCCGCCTTTGTAAAAATAGGCGCGCTGTTCTCCGAGGCTGATCTTAATAGAGGGACTGCCGCTGGCGTGATCGCCGTCCCAATACGAGACGGTATCGCGCGGTGGACCACCACCCTCCTGCTGGCCACCGTAAACGCCGCCCAAATACGGCGAGTTGCCGGAAAAGCGCGGATCTTCGCCGCATCCTGTGACGAATAAAACGAGCGCAATAGAGAGAACTCCGTACAAAAGCTGAGGGCAGAAACGTTTCATAAATTTTCGAAACGTTTTAATGCGCAACATGCGCAAAAAGTCAAGCGGGCGGGCGCAATTAAAGCACGTAAGTCAGACATCCTCCCTGATCCGTCGGGCAGATTTCCGAGGCTGCCCAAGCCATGGTTGAAAAGCAGGGTGCTTGTCGGACGAAACAGGCTGGAAGCCTCTGTTACTTACACCACTGATCCACCCAATCGTTAACCGTTTTGTACCACAGTTGCGAATTTTGCGGCTTAAGCACCCAATGACCTTCGTCGGGGAAATACAGGAACTTCGACGGAATCTTCAATCGCTGCAGCGTCGTGAAGAGTTGAAATCCTTCACTCACGTCGAGGCGATAATCATTCTGTCCGTGAACCACCAGCGTCGGCGTTTTGAATTTGTCGGCGAACAAGTGCGGTGAAAATTTTTGATACAGCTCGCGGTTCTTCCAAGGCGGCCCGTGGAATTCCCATTCCGGAAACCAAAGTTCTTCCGTCGTGCCGTACGCGGACTCCGTATTAAACATCCCGTCGTGCGATACGATACATTTGAACCGGTTCGTGTGGCCGAGGATCCAGTTAGCCATGTAACCGCCGTAGCTTGCACCCAGCGCCGCCTCGCGGTTTTTGTCGATGAACCCATAGGTTTTCTCCATGTAATCGAGTCCCTTCATCAGATCGACATACGGTTTTCCGCCCCAATCGCCGCTGATCGAATCCGTAAACTTCTGCCCGTAACCGGTCGAACCGTGGAAATTGATCATCACCACCACGTAATTCCCCGTCGCCGCGAACAGCTCCGCGTTCCATCGATACGTCCACTCGTTTCCCCAAGCCCCTTGCGGCCCACCGTGGATCAAAAATTTTAGCGGATATTTTCTGTTCGGATCGAATCCCGACGGCTTGACCATAAAACCCTGCACTTCTTCATCGTTAGCGCCTTTGAACGTGAACGGTTCCAACGGCTGCATGTCGATCTGCGACAATAGCGCGTCGTTCATGTGCGTGACTCGTTTCAACGCGCTGTCCAAACTGTAAGTCGCGAGCTCATTCTTAGATGTCGAATCCATTCGCCAAATCTCATTCGGCGCGCGGGCCGACATCCGGGTGAAGAACAGCATGTCCCCGCCAAATACGAGATCGTCGGCCTGCAGTTCGGGAGCGCCACCGCCAACCGGTCTGCTCGGTTCCGTCCCTAAACTAACGCCGAAAATTGGAGCACCGCCGTGATCTTCGGCTGCGAACAGCAACGCAGTTGAATCCGGTTTCCACGCGAAACTGCCAACTGATCGATCAAACTTTTCCGTCAGATCACGCGTTTTCGCTAATTGTCGATCTTGCACGAGCAACCGCCACTTATCAGCTTCGAAGCCGGCACGGGCTTGCGAACGCCAGGCGAGAGATTTTCCGTTCGGCGAATAGAGCGGCGTAGTGTCGGCGCCGGGACTGGTGGAAATTTTCTTAGGCTTAGGGTAGCGCGAGCCTCCGGCTTGCGAGTTTGTGGTTGGCAAGCCGGAGGCATGCCCTACATCAATCGGCACGACGAAGATTTCATCGTTCGTGCTAGT
>Ga0209807_1001559_pt1 | contig 10947 bp, 7 predicted proteins | sample GraSoiAngelo_154_FD_186168 | JGI IMG/M metagenome (GOLD analysis project Ga0209807, IMG submission 186168) | Grasslands soil microbial communities from the Angelo Coastal Reserve, California, USA - 14_1009_13_20cm (SPAdes) (version 2) | ecosystem: Environmental > Terrestrial > Soil > Grasslands ... | reverse complement strand
GGCTGCGACAATTGCGCGGCGCGCGGCGGATCGTATTGCCGATCAAACCGGGATTCGCCGATTTGTTGCCGGATCGATGGGTCCTCTCCCCGTGGCCGCATCGATTTCACCCGACGTAAACGATCCCGCATTCCGTGCCGTCAGTTTCAATCAACTCAAACAAACTTATTTCGACCAGGCAAAAGCGCTCGTCGAAGGAGGTGTCGATCTTTTGCTTGTTGAGACCGTCTTTGACACGCTTAACGCAAAGGCGGCGCTGTCCGCAATTTCGGAAGTTTTCGAACGAGACGGAGAGAAACTGCCGCTGATGATTTCGGGAACGGTGACGGACCGTTCCGGGCGAACACTGAGTGGGCAAACCGTCGAAGCTTTTCTCATTTCGATTGCGCACGCTGAGCCGCTCATCGTCGGCTTGAATTGCTCATTAGGCCCGGACGAGATGGAACCGTACGTGGAAGAGCTGGCACGGATTTCTCCGTATTTCATGAGCGCGTATCCGAATGCGGGCCTGCCTGATCCATTATCGGAAACTGGTTTTCCCGAAACGGCGCAGAGCTTTGCGCCAAAACTTAAAAAATGGGCAGAGAATGGCTGGCTCAACCTGGTTGGCGGCTGCTGCGGAACCACGCCCGAACACATTCGCGCAATCGCAAATGCAGTACGCGATTATAAGCCACGCGGCATGACAACCGGAAACGAGCGCGCCACGATTCTGGGGAGCGCACGTGCCTCGCGTGCTGGTTTTGGCGCCCTCGCCGAAACCTCCGCGGACACACTTTACTCGACGAAGCGGTATCTTCCCCACTTTGAGCGTTCATGGGGAAAATACGCTGTGGCGTTTTCAACGCACAAGCGGCGCCAATTAGCACCTCGCGAAAGAGACATGGTCCTGAAGAGCATTCTTTATGCAGAGGAGCATCGCCAATATGAGCTTTACGCAGCCTGCGTGATGCCAGACCACGTTCACTTGCTTTTTGAGCCCCAAGTCAAAGACGAAGACACTCAAGGTAAAACAATTTTCTGGTCGCTAACTGACATCCTGCACGGAATTAAATCAGCCAGCGCTCATCTGATCAACAAAGCTTCTGGAACAAGAGGTGCAGTTTGGGAAAAAGAATCGTTTGATCGACTGATTCGGTCGGAGTCCGATTTGCAGGAGAAGTATCTCTATATTTGCCGAAATCCCTGGGATTCCGGAATTGCGGAACTGAATGAAGATTACCGGTGGCTCTGGACACCGGAGAGGTCTTCGGCGACGGCGCCGAAGACGGCACGCGAGGCGCGCGCGCTCCCCAGCACGGAGGATCGTACGCAAGAGGCTTACGCCACACTCCAATTATCCGGCCTCGAGCCGCTCAATATCACATCGGAGTTTGGCTTCGCGGTTATCGGTGAGCGTACCAACATTACCGGCTCACCCAGGTTCTCGAAATTGATTTTAGCTGATGATTTCGAAGGGGCGCTCGCGGTCGCGCGGCAACAGGTGCAAGGCGGAGCGAACCTGCTCGATGTGAACATGGATGAAGGAATGATCGACTCCGAAGCGGCTATGACGCGTTTCCTGAATTTGGTCGGCAGCGAGCCGGAGATCGCGCGTATTCCACTCATGATCGACAGCTCGAAGTGGAGCGTAATCGAAGCGGGACTGAAATGCGTGCAGGGCAAAGCGGTCGTGAATTCGATCAGCCTGAAAAACGGCGAGGAAGAATTTCTTCGGCAAGCACGATTAATTCGGCAATATGGCGCAGCGGTCATCGTGATGGCTTTTGATGAGCGTGGCCAGGCCGATACGTTTCAGCGTAAGATCGACATCTGCGCACGGGCCTATGAACTTCTGACCACGCGCGCAAACTTCCCGGCTAACGATATCATCTTTGATCCGAACATTCTGACCGTTGCGACCGGCCTGGAAGAACATCGCAATTACGCGGTCGATTTCATCGAGGCAACTCGCTGGATTAAGCAAAATCTTGCCGGCGCGCGTGTGAGCGGCGGAGTAAGTAACATTTCCTTTTCCTTTCGGGGCAACAACACCGTGCGCGAGGCGATGCACGCGGCGTTTCTCTTCCATGCGATCGGTGCCGGTCTCGACATGGGAATCGTCAATGCAGGACAGCTTGCCGTTTACGAAGAAATTGCGCCGGAACTGCGCGAGCGCGTGGAGGATGTGCTTCTAAATCGGCGGGATGATGCAACAGAACGGCTGGTCGATTTGGCGGGGGGGGTGAAAGCGAAAGGCAAAACGCCGATCAAAGATGAAGCCTGGCGAGCGGAGCCTGTGGAAGAGCGTCTGAAACACGCGCTCGTAAAAGGCATTGTTGATTACATCGACGCCGACACCGAGGAAGCACGGCAAAAATCCAAGCGGCCACTCGATGTTATTGAAGGTCCGCTAATGGCCGGAATGGGCGTGGTCGGTGATTTGTTTGGCTCGGGCAAGATGTTTTTGCCACAGGTGGTGAAGAGTGCGCGTGTGATGAAAAAGGCCGTCGCCTACCTGATGCCGTTCATGGAGGCGGAAAAATCTGGCGGGGCGAAGCCACAGGGCCGGATCGTGATGGCGACCGTGAAAGGCGACGTGCACGACATTGGCAAAAACATCGTCGGTGTCGTGCTGCAATGTAATAACTATGACGTTCTCGATCTCGGCGTGATGGTGCCGGCGGCAAAAATTTTGGAGACAGCCCGGGAGAAGAAAGCTGACGCGATCGGGTTGAGCGGACTCATTACTCCATCGCTCGATGAGATGGTGCATGTGGCGCAGGAAATGGAACGCGAAGGTTTCAATCTGCCGTTGTTAATTGGCGGCGCGACGACAAGCCGTGCGCACACGGCAGTGAAGATTGCGCCTCATTATCGATCCAGCACCGTGCACGTCGTCGATGCCTCGCGTGCCGTAGGAGTCGTAAATTCATTGTTGAACGAGGAACTGAAATCCAAATTCGATGCTCAAACGCGAGATGAATACGCCCGTCTGCGCGAAGAACATGCCGACAGACGGCGCGAGAAAAAATTGCTAACGTTGGAGGAAGCAAGAGCGAACCAAACACGCATTGACTGGAGTGGATACGAATTGCCAAAGCCGGAATTCACGGGGGCGCGCACTGTTTGTCCATCGATTGTCGCTCTTAGGGATTACATCGACTGGTCGCCGTTCTTTCATGTATGGGAATTGCGCGGCCGTTACCCGGCGATATTGGATGATCCGGTGATCGGCAAACAGGCACGCGAGCTTTTCGATGACGCGCAGAAGCTTCTCGATCAAATTGCCGCGAAGAATTCGCTCCCCGCACGAGGTGTTTACGCCTTTTGGCTGGCAAACTCCGTCGGAGACGATGTCGATCTTTATGACGACGAAGCGCGCTCTGAAAAGCTCGCCACATTTTATTTCTTGCGTCAGCAAATGCAGAAACCAGCCGGGCAATGGAATCACTGTTTGGCCGACTACGTTGCTCCGGGAAACTCTCAACTCTCAACTCTCAACTCTCAACCTGCTGATTACCTGGGCGGATTTGCCGTCTCAATTCACGGCGCAGATGAACTCGCGAAGGAGTTTACCGCAGCACACGATGATTACAGTGCCATTTTAGCGAAGGCGCTTGCCGACCGATTAGCGGAAGCGTTTGCCGAGTATTTGCACAAACAGGCGCGCATCGCATGGGGGTTCGGGCGCGACGAAAAATTGTCTCATGTCGATCTTATCCGCGAAAAATATCGCGGCATTCGCCCGGCGGCGGGTTACCCGGCCTGTCCCGATCACGCAGAGAAGCTGACGCTGTTCGATTTGCTCGACGCGGAAAAGAATGCAGGCATCAGGCTGACGGAATCATATGCGATGCATCCCGGAGCGAGTGTGAGCGGGCTCTACTTTTCTCATCCCGACGCAAAGTATTTTGGCGTCGGACAAATCGCGCGCGATCAGGTTGTCGATTATGCGACCCGACGAGGGGAACCGGTGGCGGCAATCGAGAAGCGATTGGGTCCGAATTTAGCTTACGAGCCTTGATGTAGCCACGTCGCTGTGTGACGTGTAAACTGGACGCAGGCCCGTTGGTACAAATTCCTTCTCAGGCCAGACCACTTTCCAGGCAAGGCCACACTTCTCAAGTATCCAGATCATATAGCGGGTAAGGTCAAACTCCCACCAGCGCAATCCGTGGGCAGCGCAACGTGGTTGCGCATGATGGTTGTTATGATATCCCTCGCCGAAGCCAATGACCCCGATCCAAAAATTGTTTCGGCTATGATCCGATGTATCAAAGCTGCGATATCCGAACTGACGCATGTGGCAGATGGAATTGATCGACCAGGTGACATTATAAATCACGAGCATCGGCACGTAGAGGCACCAAAGTAGACCAACCAACCCCAGGGTAAGATAGAGCGTCGTGGCGACCGCAAGATGCGGCAGCACGTATAGCCAGGAGCGTTCCCATAAACGGCAATACCAAATTTTACTTACATCGGCCGCGTAACGCTTCGAGCGTTCACGAAATTCAGGCGGCTTTCGGATCAGCCACATCATGTGGGCGTAGGGAAAGCCGTGTGCGGGGCTGTGAATGTCTTCGTCAGTGTCCGATTTCAAATGGTGATAGCGGTGATCCCCTACCCATGTGACCGGGTCGCCGGCCAGCGTCACGGCAGAGCCGGTTGCGAACACAAATTTGAGCCATTCCGGCATTTCAAACCCCCGATGGGTCAGATAGCGATGCAGATAAAGCGTTGTGCTACTTCCGCCCCAAAAAAAGAGCACAAGCATAATCGGCAGATAGGAGACCTGAAAGCGGGTCAGCAGTCCGACGAGTCCGAGCAATTGCAGGGCGACCAGGACAATAAAAAGGAGGAGATTGAGTCTTTCGTGCTTAAACATGGGGCGGAACGGGGCGAGGACGAAGCAGCCAACCGGGCCGCAGATAAATCCAAACGCGTGGACTGTCGCACGACAGGAGGGCTGTGACAAATCGTTATTTCTCAATGGAGAGGCTCGCTCTGTACCCTCGCGGCGATTTGCAGGCGCTCGCAGCGGCAATACTAACTTTCAAGATGCGCCGGGTTGCAACGCGTGATATTCAGACCACAAGCACGGGGTGTAGCTTAGCTTGGTAGAGCGCGTGGTTTGGGACCACGAGGTCGCAGGTTCAAATCCTGTCACCCCGACCACTTTCGGTCAAATGTTCCACTGTTACGTTCTGCGAAGCTTGAAGACGGACCGTCGTTATGCAGGATCATGTGAAGATTTGAGCGACCGCGTTCGCCGACACAATTCTGCGGAGTCGAAAGCTACCAAACACGGTGTGTCGTGGATACTGATTCGAAGCGAGAGTTTCGCAACGCGCCGAGAAGCTTTGGTGAGAGAGCGCTTCTACAAAACCGGCAAGGGAAGAGATGATATTGCGCAGGCAAGGCGATATTCGTATTTTCTAAGCGCGACTGATCGACGCGACGTTCATCCCGATCGTACAAGAGAATGAAATCACTAGGGCTGATCTTGCTGGGAATAGTGGCCGGGGCGACACCGATATTGTATGGGCAGGACGCTGCGCAGCCATCTGTCGATCTTTACGAAGGAGCGAAACAGCCGAATGTAACACCCACACCCATACCCTATTCAGAACCCAACGGCCCGAACCTGCCGGAGTTGCCGCAGCTTGACGAAGCTTTTAAGCCGAAATCGTTGGGCAAGGAAGCTGATGAACGCCGGCTCCATATCCAATGGCGGCAATTGAAAAACCAAGTGGCAAATGATCCGCAGGTGCGCGCTGCAAAGGCATTTGCTCAAACCGCACGGACGGACTTGGAAAGACGGAACCGCCTTCGTAATTATTACGATATTTATTACACGCGAATGTCAGCTCTGGCTTCGAGCCTGGAATTGAAGTTGGCGTTGGAGGCACTGAAGAGTGCACACGTAGGCTTGCTCGCTCAACCGCATGTCCGGCCCTCGCCGAGCGCTTCTCCAGCTTCGGAGGCAGCAGCGAAGGTCGCGGCTCCGAATTTACCTAAGCTGGCGGAGCGTCTCTTAACGAGCGCTTCTCCAACTCCGGATACATCGAAGGTCGCGGCTCCGGATTTGCCTAAGCAACCGGAGCAGCCTTCACCGAGCGCATCTCCAACTCCGGATATAGCGAAGGTCGCGGCTATGAATTTGCCTAAGCAAGCGGCCCCAGAACCTTCGACTGCCGCTGCCCCGCAGACCCAGGGAAAGGTTGATACTACCGTTGCTGCTAAAAGTGTTTCGCTAAGCACGTTTCTTACAGCAATGAATTTGCCCCGCGAGATGGCGATACTTAAAGACAACGCTCCAGTTACTGTGTTCGCGCCCACCGACGATGCATTCCAAAAAGCGCCTCCGGGTGCGATCGATTTTCCATTAAACGCCGAGAAGAATGGGAAATTGCTCGACTATCATATCGTGAAAGGCGCGGTTACATCTAAGGAGCTGACGACCAGGAAAGCACCGACAATCAATGGCGCTAGTCTCGATATCAAAGTCATAAATGGGGAAATCACGGTCAACGACGCACACGTAATTAAAGCCGACGTGAAAGGTCGCTTTGGTGTGATGTATGTGATCGACAAGGTGTTGATTCCGCCGGCAAAGTAAGTTCCGTCAATTTGGGTCTAAAATTCCTGGTTCTGCTGCGTCTTTCAGTGCGTCGCGATGCCGCGGATGCTGTTAACGTAATAAATAGCGCGCCGCGTTTGCTCAACAGAGCTGCATCGCTAAAATCAGAAGGTCGATTGGCGCGTTCGTCTAGTGGTTAGGACACAGCCCTCTCAAGGCTGGTGCACGGGTTCGACTCCCGTACGCGCTGTTGGTTTATTAAACGGGGTCAGTTCTCGGGCTAATTGTCCGAATCGGGCCGAAATGTCGGTAGAGCCAGCGCAAGAGCCATGCAATGCCTCCGAAATGGTTTTATTCGGGCGTGCAGAATCACGTCTCGTGCGCCTTGCTTTTTCGAGGTCGTAGATCGCGAACCCGACTGTTGGCATTGTTTGCCCGCCCAATTTTCATCTGAAATCAACCGCTGAAGGCGGAAATCGCTTGCTCGACATTCATGTAGCACATGTGACCTCTGAGGAGTCGCGCGAAACAAATTGCAGCCGGGTACCCGGTTGAATTACCACCGTGCCATGCTCAACCTGGACAGAGATAGCTTGCTTAAGCGTAATAGCTTTACTTTGGCGCGCTGGTGGCAACGGCCGGGAAAATGTCCGCATATTTGTTTTTGATCTCATCAAATTTGGCTTGAATCGCCTCACCCGTTACAGTCGCATCGGCTAGATCGTCATTGCCTGCTACGTGAAGAAGGCTGGCGCCGCTCGTGGCAGAAGTCTGATTGTCGTTTGAGAGATCAATCCTCTCCGCAACGGGCACGATCCAAAAATACTTTTCCGTTTTGTCGAAGGTCTGGCGTTCAGCGTAAGCTACGATCGCGAATTCACCAGAATCAGGAATGCTAATTGAAAATTGTCCGTCCGCATCGCTCTTGGTGCTGGCGACCGGCTGATAAAGCTCATTGAGTTTGCGGAAATACGGAGCGCTTCCGAGGAGGAAGTTTAACCGGTCTCGGACAACGCGTTCCAAATAAAGAAGGTCTTTCGCCAGGCTTCTTTCTCTTTCTACCGCTTTAAAAACATTCCGGTTGCGCGATGATGAGGCAATTGCATCGTTCCAGAGTTGGTCGCTGGCCTGGCTGGCCGCTTTGTACGCTCGCTCCATTGAGCTTTCCAGACCCGCCGTTTTCTCGCGATCGGCTTTCAAGTCCGCGTCAACAGATTCTATGACGGATTGAACTGAATCCAGCGGGTATATTGAGATCGACGCCGACCCGAGATCCACGCTCTCGTGTTCTTTGGTTACGATGAAAACCTGGCCGGTAATTTCTCGGCCGTTTGCTGAACCGGAGATGACAATCGCCGCGATGAATAAAACGTGGAGTAACTTTTTCACTTCACGGGCTCCTCATCGCATTGCGGGTTCCGGGACATGAAAATCGAGGTCGAGCGATTCGTCCAGGGGAAACGAAGAGAGCGCGGGCGCCTCAGCGCGTCAAGGACGGCACCGAAGTCTGCCGATAAACGCTTCGCTCCTCCTGCACTTAATATCGAATGGAACCGGCGTCGCAAGTCCATTTCGCCAATGGCGATAAGGGCGCCCGGCACGGCTGCTTCTATAGGAAAAATCGGTTATACACAGTGGCAGCTGCCGGACGAACGCTGGTAATCCGCGGTTGAAAACATTGCAGGCGGCATGCCTGCCGCTACAGTGGCAGCCTTATGCCGTACAAAAACATCGCGCCGCCATCCGGCGAAAAAATCTCCATCGACAAGGGACAATTGCGGGTCCCCGACCAGCCGATCGTTCCCTTCATTCGCGGGGACGGCACCGGGCCGGACATCTGGGCCGCGAGTGTGCGCGTCTTCGATGCGGCGGTCGAGAAAGCGTTCGGCGGCAAAAAGAAGATCGCCTGGTTTGAAGTTTTCGCCGGCCAGGTTGCGAAGGACAAATTCGATGAATGGCTACCCGATGATACGGTTGAAGCATTTCGTGAATTTCTCGTCGGTATCAAAGGTCCGCTGACGACTCCAGTTGGCGGCGGCATTCGTTCGCTCAACGTTGCTTTGCGACAGCTTCTCGATCTTTTCGTTTGCCTGCGACCCGTGCAGTATTTCAAAGGCGTCCCCTCGCCCGTCAAGCACCCGGAGAAAGTGGACATGGTGATCTTCCGGGAAAATACCGAAGACATCTACGCGGGCATCGAGTACGCGGCCGGCACACCAGAGGCGCAAAAGATTCTCGATTTCCTTCAGAAGGAATTTCCAAAAGAGTTCGACAAAATTCGTTTCGGCACGAAGCGAAAAGCGGCGGATTTCTGGAAAGAAGTCGGCGCACCGGAAGGCGACGATGTTTGCGTAGGGATCGGCATCAAACCGGTGAGTCGCGCGGGCAGCGTACGCCTGATCCACAGCGCGATCGCGTACGCGATCAAGAACCAGCGCAAAAGCGTAACGCTGGTCCACAAGGGCAACATCATGAAGTTCACCGAGGGCGCATTTCGCGATTGGGGCTATGAGATCGCGAAGCAATATTTCGGCGCGAAAGAAATCGATGGCGGACCCTGGTGTAAAATCCCGATGGAGAAGCCGGGCGCCGGCATTGTCATCAAAGACGCGATTGCAGACATCACTCTGCAACAGGTGCTGACGCGAGCGGAAGATTTCGATGTCATCGCGACCTTGAATCTGAACGGTGATTACTTGAGCGACGCGCTTGCGGCGCAGGTGGGCGGGATTGGCATCGCGCCCGGTGGAAACATCAACTACATCACTGGTCACGCCATTTTCGAAGCGACCCACGGCACGGCGCCGAAATACGCGAACCAGGACAAGGTCAATCCCGGCTCAGTGATTCTCTCGGGCGAAATGATGTTCCGTTACATGGGCTGGACCGAGGCCGCCGATCTGATTCTCAAAGGATTAAAGGGCGCAATCGCGAGCAAACGCGTCACCTACGATTTCGCGCGGTTAATGGAAGGCGCGACTGAAATCAAGTGCAGCGAATTTGGCAGCAACGTGATCGAGCATATGTGAGCTCGAAATGACGAAAAACGAATGACGAAGTTCGAAGGAATAATCAAATCCGAAAATACGCACGACAATTTCGACAAAGCGTTTTGGAAGAGTGACGCCGAATTGGTTGTTCGGGACGAACCTAATGACAACCGGATTTATGATTTAGAAGAGCGAACAGCTCGATTCGGCGAGATAGTTATCGGATTTGCGAAGACAATTCCACAAAATCCGGTGACCAATCGAATTATCGCTCAACTTATTGGTGCAGGAACCAGCGTTGGAGCAAACTACGTCGAAGCGGATGATGCGGTTTCGAAGAGAGACTTTCTGAAAAGCATCAGCACTTGTCGGAAGGAAGCGCGTGAGACGAAGCATTTTCTACGCATGGCGGTTCGAGCGGTGCCGGAGTTGAAACCGGAAGCCCGAAAGATTTGGATCGAAGCGAGGGAGCTTCATCTGATTTTCTCCAAAATTTGGAGATGTGGACGGCAATTAACGAAGCAGAATGTCGGAGCCTGAAAATATGCGAAAATATACGTGACGGTTCATTCGTTATTCTGGTTCGACATTATTTCGTCATTAATCATTCGTGCTTCGTCATTAAAGCACGTTATGCGTCCATTCGAGGGGTTGACCTGAGCACTCGCAGCCCCAACTGCCGCAGCTCTAAACTGTAGGGCGTCTGTGTCAGACCCCGCGCAAGCCATTGCAAATTCACGCTTGACATGATGCGCCCACTTTTCCAAACATCCACGCCAAGAGGGTTTTTGGCGCCGGCGTGCCCAATGGAGGATCAAACTTATGAAAATCAACCTCAACTTCCCCAAAAACACCACACACATCTTCTTTCTGGCCGCAGTCATGCTGCTGCTTTTGTTCTCAGCGCGGAACACCACTTTCGCGGGCAGCGGGGCATGGAACGACACCGGCAGCGATTGGAATACCTTAACGGACTGGACGCCTAACACCGTGCCTAACGGGTCGTCGGATACGGCGACATTCAACCTCGCCACTACATTCACCTCCGTCGGTATCTCTGCTAACACGGAGGTGGCCGAAATCATATTTAGCTCTTTAGCGACAAACGCCTTCACGATCACTGTCACCCCAACACATACATTGACCATTAGCGGCACGGGCATCACCAACAGCTCCGGAATCACGCAGCATTTTGTGACTGCTGTTGATGGGGCCGGCAACCAAGGAGTGATACAATTCACTAACAGCGCGACGGCGGGGAGCATGACTTCCTTTACCAACAACGGCGGCACAGTCGGCGTCGCATTCGGCGGCTTCACGGAATTCTTTAGCACCTCAACCGCAGGCAGCGCCACGATCACCAACAACGGCGGCACAGTCAGCGGCGCATTC
>Ga0209807_1001557_pt1 | contig 10948 bp, 9 predicted proteins | sample GraSoiAngelo_154_FD_186168 | JGI IMG/M metagenome (GOLD analysis project Ga0209807, IMG submission 186168) | Grasslands soil microbial communities from the Angelo Coastal Reserve, California, USA - 14_1009_13_20cm (SPAdes) (version 2) | ecosystem: Environmental > Terrestrial > Soil > Grasslands ... | reverse complement strand
GAGCCGAACAGCACCACGCGCACCGTACGGCGCGGCCGATGCGGGACATCGCGGATGAGCTTCGCCGCCGCGACGATGATGGCCATGCCGGTGCCGTCGTCGATAGCGCCCGTGCCCTGGTCCCAGCTGTCCATGTGCGCGCCGAGGAGGACGATCTCCTCCGGCCGCTCGCGGCCGCGCACCTCGGCGATGACATTCTGCGAACGAGCATCCTGGACGTAAGAGGCGCTCGAGAAGAGCCGCACGCGCACCGGCTTTCCGAGAGACGCCAGGCGCTCGATCTGGTCGGCGTCGGGGTTGCTGAGCGCAAACGAGGGGACCGGCACCCGCCCGCCGACGTAGCGCGTCGCGCCGGTGTGCGCCAGGCGGTGGCTGTCGGTGCCCACCGAGCGCACGAGAAACGCGACCGCGCCGCGCCGTTCCGCCTCCCCCGGCCCGTCGGCGCGCGCCACCACCGCCGTGCCGTAACCGGCCCCGTCCTGCGTTCGCACCATCCGACGCGTCACCATCGCGACCTTGCCCGCGAGCGAACCCGGCGGCGCGGCCTTGAGCGCATCGAAGCTCGGGAAGAGGGCGACCTCGCCCTCGAGGCCCGCGAGCGGCGTCGGCGGGGACTCGCCGAGCGCGGCGATCACGAGCGGCTGTACGCTCGGGGCGGTGATCTCACCGCTCTCGGTGCCGCGGACCCAGGCGGTTACGGGGAAGCTCTGCACCGCCACATTCTCGAAGCCGAGCTCGCGAAAGCGCGCGGCCGCCCACTCGGCGGCCTGATGCTCGTTCGTCGAGCCCGCCGGACGCGGACCGAAGCGCGTGGTGAGCTCGCCCACCCACTCGTAGGCGAGTGTATGGCCGGCGAGCGCCGCATCGCGCAGCCGCGTCGCCACGACCTCGGGGGACTCGCCCGGCGGCGGGGCCGGCGCCGCGACGGACACGAAAGCGGGTGCGCCGATCGCAGCGGCGTTGAGAGACAGGAGGCAGCCGATCGCGCGGCGCCGGCGACGCCGCGCGTCCGGCGTGTGAAGAGCGTGGTCCACCTATGAATTCCCTGGCAGCGAAGGAGCGCGCATTCTACGCATGCGCCCGCGAGCGCACCATGCACAGTCGGACAGCGCGTGGGGTCGTTTGCGGCAGCTCGCCGGCCGTGCCGCGGGGGCCCGGGGAGCCGTTCCCCGCGCCGCGCCTACTTCGGCAGCTGCGCGATCGGCCGCGGATGCGCGAGAAAGATTCCCTGCGCGAAGTCGACGCCGATGCCGAAGTCACCGAGCGCGAATTTGCAGCCGCGCCGCCGGAGCTCGCCCATGAGATAGCGGGCGTTCGAGACGCTGTTGACGGCGGCGGCCTCGAGCGCTCGCGCCTCGTCCGTCACCAAGCGCATGGACTCGGCGATGCCGCGCCGCTCGGTCTCGACGCGCTGGTAATGATCGTTCACCAGGCGCAGCAGCGCCTCCGACGAATCGGCGACCGTCCGCACGTTCTGGGGGTTTGACATAACGCAGGAGACAGAACCCGAGGACCATCATACGAGGGCGTTGGCGACTTCCCCGTGAAGCCCCTCCCGGTTCTCTCGCGCAGCCCTAACGGGCGGTGGAGCGCTTCGCGGCGGGCTTGGCCGGCTGCTCGGGGAGACCCGCCCCCACGATGACCGGTATCGAGAAGGTCTGAGTCGAGGATTCGCCGGCGGCATCCACGCCGAGGACGGCGCTGACCGTGAAGATCCCGTCCTTCTTTGGCAGGACCTTGATGCTGTGGAGGATCGGAACGCCCTCCACGGGGCGCTCGGTGGGCGGGATCTCGCCGCCGGCGACGAGCTCGAGCCCGTCCCCGGCCTCGACCTTGCCGGAGACCCGGTCGAGGGCGCCGGAGGCGGGCACGATCGCGAGGTCGATGTCGACCGGCTGCGCGACAGCCGGGCGCTGGCGCAGCTCGAATTTCACCTGTACCGCCGGCGCCCCGGTGCCTCCGGCGCTCACCGCGCTCACCATGTCGGGCGACAGGACATTCGACGGCAGGCTCTTGCGCTGGGCGGCCTGGCTGGGGCGGGCGGCGGAGGCGGCCGCACCCGGCGTCTCGCCCGAGCTGCAGGCGCCGAGGATCGCCACGGCGCCGAGGGCCGCGGCGCTGCACCGCAATCTTCTACTTCTCGCGAACGGTCGCATGGCGGTGTCTTCAGACTTCGCGGGTCCCGCTCCCCTACCCCGGGTGCCCAACCGGACAATAGCGCGTCTGCCTGCCCGTACGCACGTCGACGATCGACTCCGCCGCCCCTACTGGTGCAGCAGCGGGGGCTCGTCGATGGCGGCGATCTGCTCGAGCAGATCCTGCAGGTACCCCTCCCAGTAGCGCGGCTCGGCGGCCCACGGGAAGGCGCGCGGGAAAGCCGGATCGCCCCACCGGTGCGCCACCCACGCAGCATGGTGGAGCATCCGCAGAGCCCGCAGCGGCTCGATGAGGCGCACCTCGGCGAAATCGAAGTCGGCGAACTGGCGGTAGCCCTCGAGCAGCTCGCCCCACTGGCGCTGCTGCTCGGCGGGCGAGCCCGCCAGCATCATCCACAGGTCCTGCGCCCGCACACCGCTCGCGCAATCATCCAGGTCGACGAACACCGGCCCGTGCTCGTTCCAGAGCAGGTTCCCGAGGTGGCAATCGCCGTGCAGGCGGATCTCGCGCACGCCCGCCGCGGCGGTGAACGCCTCGCTCACGCGCTCGAGCAGCGCGCCGCTCACGGTCACATAGCGTTCGCGCAACGCATCCGGCAGCAGCTCGCTCGCGAGCACCTGTGAGCGCGCCTCCCACCCGAGCCGCTCGATGCCGATACGCGGTCGCGCCGCGAAGGGCTGCACGGCGCCGACCTGGTGAAGCCGCGCGACGCTGCGGCCGAGGATCTGCCGCGCCTCGGGCGCATCGAGCTCGGGCGAGCGACCGCGCATCCACGGGAAGGCCGCAAATCGAAATTCGTGATAGCGCAGCAGCGTCTCCCCGCCGATCGCGAGCGGCGCCGCCACGGCGAGCTCGGCGGCCGCGAGCTCGGCGGTGAATTGATGCTCCTCGACGATCTGCGCATCCGTCCAGCGGCGCGGCCGATAGAACTTGAGCACCAGCTGCCCCTCGCCGGCGCCGAGCTGGTAGACGCGGTTCTCGTAGCTGTTGAGGGCGAACAGCCGCCCGTCCGGCGCGAGCCCGAACGCGGCGGCGGCATCGAGCACCACCTCGGGTGTCAGCCCGGAGAAAGGCTGCAGGTCGCTGCCGCGGGTTTTGTTTATCATCGGTCCCTCATGAAGCACGGCGCCATATTAATCACCGGCGGCGCAGGCTACATCGGCAGTCACGTGGCGTTGCAGCTGCGCGCACGCGCCGAGCGGCTGGTGGTTCTCGACGATCTCTCGCGCGGGTTCAGGCAAGCGGTACTCGATGTGCCGCTCGTGGTCGGCAACGTCGGCGACCGCGACACCGTGCGCGCCGCGCTCGACGCGCATGGCGTCGACACGGTGATGCATTTCGCCGCCTGCACCGTCGTGCCGGAGTCGGTGCGCGATCCGCTCAAGTACTACGGCAACAACACCTGCGCGACCCGCTCGCTCCTTCAGTGCTGCCTCGAGGGCGAGGTGCGGCACTTCGTGTTTTCCTCCACCGCGGCGGTCTACGGCATCCCGGCCGCGGGCGTGGCCGCCGAGGACACCCCGACCTCGCCCATCAATCCCTACGGCTCCTCCAAGCTCATGTCGGAGTGGATGCTCGCGGCCGTCGCCGAGGCCGCGCCGCTTCGCTACGTTTCGCTGCGCTACTTCAACGTCGCGGGCTCGGATTCCGGCGGCCGCATCGGCCAGGCGACCCCGAATGCGACGCTGCTCATCAAGGTCGCCTGCGAGGCGGCGGTCGGCAAGCGAGCCGAGGTCGCGATCTTCGGCACCGACTATCCGACGCCCGATGGCACGGGCGTCCGCGACTACATTCACGTCGAGGATCTGGCGGCCGCGCACCTCGACGCCCTCCAGTACCTGCGCACGGGGGGCGGCTCGACCACGCTGAACGTCGGCTACGGACACGGTTACAGCGTGCGGCAGGTTCTCGCCAGCGTCGAGCGGGTGTCGGGCAAGCCGCTCAAGGTGCGCGAGGAGCCGCGCCGCCCCGGAGATCCGCCGGCGCTCGTAGCCCGCGCCGAGCGCATCCGCCGGGAGCTTGGCTGGAAGCCGCGCCTCGACGATCTCGATACCATCGTGCGCACGGGGCTCGCCTGGGAGGAGCGGCTGCTGCGCAACCCCTGGTGAGCGCGTCCCGCCCACCGTCCGAAAGGCCGCCGCCCGGCGTCGCCAATCCAAGACGCTTAGCTCACGCGCCCCCGGTAAAATGAGCTCCCATGCGGTGGTGGCGCCCCAAGTCATTGAGCGGCCTGATGCTGGTCGGGCTGGCGCTCATCGCCGTGCCGCTCTTGATCGCCATCCTGACCGCGGTGCTGCAGATCCGTGATCTGGCGGACCGGGGCCAGAAGATCGTGATCCAGGGCGTCGCGCGCGCGCGCGCCAGCCAGCAGCTGTTCTCTCAGATGGCTTCCCTCGAGCGCACGGCGCGCCTGTATCAGGTGCTCGCGGATCCCCCTCTCCTCGAGCTTTACCGCACGCAGGATGAGCTCTTGAGCGCGACGCGCGAGCAGCTGCGCCTGCACGCCGCCACCGACACGGCACAGACGCTCGAGCAGCTCGGAGGTTTGCAGCGGAATATCCGCTTCACCGTCATGAGCACTCCGCCGAGCAGCGGCGCCGCGGCGGCCTCCGATCTTTCGAGCCGTTTCGCCCAGCTGTCGGCGCTCGTCGAGCGGGTCGCCCAGCAGAGCAATGCCCAGGTCGACAGCGAGGTGGCGGCACTGGAAGCGCAGACGCTCCACGCACGCAATCGCCTCCTGTGGCAGGCGGCGCCCCTCCTGCCGCTGGCGCTCGTCGCCGTCTTCGTCCTCACCCTCGGCGTCGGCCGGCCCCTGCGCCAGCTCGACCGAGCCATCAGCGAGCTCGGCCAGGGCGCCTTCACCAATCCCATCGCGGTGGCGGGCCCCCACGACCTCGAGCGCCTCGGCGGCCAGCTCGAGTGGCTGCGGCAGCGTCTGCTCGAGCTGGCGCACGAGCGCAATCGGTTCCTCCGGCACATATCGCATGAGCTGAAGACCCCGCTCGCAAATATCCGCGAGGGCACGGAGCTGCTGATGGACGGGGCCGTGGGAGAGCTCGATTCCAACCAGCGCGAGGTGACCGCCATCCTGCGCGAGAACGGCATCAAGCTGCAGCGCATGATCGAGAACCTCCTCTCCTTCAGCGCCTGGCAGACCTCCAGCGTCGGCCTCGAGGCCACCGAGTTTCGCCTCCGGCCGCTCGTGAAGCAGGTTCTGGAGAACCAGCAGCTCACTCTGTTGTCGCAAAGGGTGCGCCTCGACGTGCGCGTCGAGGACGTGACGCTCGTCGCCGATCGCGGCAAGATTCGCCTGATCCTCGAGAACCTGGTGTCGAACGCCGTCAAGTACTCGCCCAAGGGCGGTACCATCCACCTGCGCGCGCGAGCCGCCGGCGCCCAGCTGGTGCTGGATGTCGCCGACAGCGGCCCCGGGATCCCCCGCGAGGATCGCGAGCACGTGTTCGAGGCGTTCTACACCGGGCGCGCGGCGCGCGGCACGGCGGTGAAGGGCACGGGAATCGGACTGTCGGTGGTCCTCGAGTTCGTGGCCGCGCACGGCGGCACCGTGCAGATCGTCGATGGCGAGTTCGCCGGCGCGCATTTCCGCATCATCATGCCGATCCGGGTGACGAGCGGGGATCGTCCGACGAGCGGAGATCGGCCCGTGAAGAGTGAGGCGAAGGCGCGCGCCCATGCTGCCTGAAAGGACTGTGGTGCTGCCGAGAAACCGGACCGCGGCGCCCCGGGGACGCCCGTGCGCACGGCGCCGCGCCACCGGGGGGGCGCTCGCGGCCGCGGCGGTGCTCATCGGCGCCGGTTGCAGCAGTCTCGGCCTCGGGCAGCGCTCGCCTACGCCGTCGCCGGTGATCAAGACCGCCTCGGCGGGCGCCACCGTGTTGGGTGAATACCTGCTGCTGCTCCAGAAGCTGGTCCAGGGCACCCCCTCGGAGCAGGCCGAGATCGTGGCCAAAGCCCAGCGCGATTATGACGTGGCGCCGACCCCGAGCCGGGAGCTGAAACTGGCGTTGATTCTCGGCACCCCGGGGCACCCCGTGGCGGACCTCCCGAGGGCCCAGGGGCTGCTGCGCGAGCTGATGGCCAACCCGGAGATGCTGTTGCCCGCCGAGCGGGCCCTTACCTTTCTCGAGCTATCGCTAATCGACGACCATTTGACGCTGGAGGCGGAAAACCGCAGGCTGCAGAACGATGCAGTGCGGGCCGATCAGCAGCGCATGGCCAACGCCAACCACCGCCTCCAGGCCGAGTTGGACGAGAACGCCCGGCTGCGCCGGGAGCTCGAGGAGGCGCGCGCCAAGCTCGACGCCATTGCCAACATCGAGCGCTCGCTGAACGAGCGCAAACCAGGGAGCACGGGACGATGATCACCGTGGGCACTAAGGAAGCGGTCCTGAACCAGACCGGCAAGCGCAAGGCGCGAATTCTCCTGGTCGACGACGACCCGGGGCTGCTGCGCCTGCTGACCATCCGCCTGCGGGCGGAGAGCTACGACGTCGAAGCGGTCGAGAGCGCGGCGCAGGCGCTCTCGGCCTCCAGCCGCTTCCGCCCTGATCTGGTAATCACCGACCTGCGGATGGACCAGATGGACGGCATCGGGCTCCTCAAGGAGCTGCAGAACCGCTGGCCGGGACTGAAGGTCATCATCCTCACCGCCCACGGCACCATCCCGGACGCGGTGCAGGCGACCCAGATGGGCGCCTTCGGTTTCCTCACCAAGCCGGTCGATAAGCAGGAGCTGCTCGACCAGGTGCAGAAGGCGCTGCGGATCTCGGGATTCGGCGCCTCGGACGAGGACTGGCGCGCCGAGATCGTCACGCGCAGCGCCAGCATGGAGGAAAAGCTCGCCCAGGCGCACATGGTCGCCGGAACCGATGCGCGCGTGTTGATCACCGGCGAGAGCGGCACCGGCAAGGAGCTCCTGGCGCGCGCCATCCATAAGGGCAGCCCCCGGCGCAACAAGCCCTTCGTCGCCATCAACTGCAGCGCCATGGCGGAGGATCTGCTCGAGTCGGAGCTCTTCGGGCACGAGAAGGGATCGTTCACCGGCGCCACGCGCGCGCACCGTGGCCTCTTCATGGCCGCCGACGGCGGCACGCTGATGCTGGACGAGATCGGCGACATGCCGATGCGGCTGCAGGTGAAGCTGCTGCGGGTGCTGCAGGAGAACGTCATCCGCCCGGTCGGCAGCACCGATGCCGTGCCGGTCAACGTGCGCGCGATCTCCTCCACCCACCGCGACCTGCAGCAGCTCATGGCGGTCGGCCAGTTCCGCGAGGATCTCTATTACCGGCTGAACGTGGTGCACATCGAGATGCCCTCGCTCAACCGACGCCGCGAGGACATACCGCTCCTGGTGGCGCACTTCCTGGCGCAGATCGCCAAGGAGAGCGGCGTGCGCAAGATCTACGCGCCCGAGGCGGTCGAGCTGCTCGCGACCGCCGACTGGCCGGGCAACATCCGCCAGCTGCAGAACGTGGTGCGCCAGAACGTGGCGCTGTCGCAGACCCCGATCATTCCGGTCGAGCTCGTGCAGCAGTCACTCGGCGGCACGCCAGGAAGGCTGCCCTCCTTCGACGAGGCGCGCGACGAGTTCACCCGCAGCTACCTCTCGCAGATCCTGCAGATCACCGGCGGCAACGTGAGCCAGGCCGCGCGGCTCGCGCGGCGCAACCGCACCGATTTCTACAAGCTCCTCGCGCGCCACCAGCTGACGCCGGAGGAGTTCAAGCAGCGCTGAGCGCGCTCTGAATCGCCCGCCGCGGATCCTCACGAGGTCGCGCCCGCTACCCGCCGGCAATGTCACCGGGCGGTGCCGCGGCTGCCACGGTGGCTGGCGCGGCTTCCGGAGCCTGCGTCGCATGCCGCCCGAACTGCGCGGCGTCGATTCCGTGCTTGCCGAGCAGGTCATAGAGCGTCGGCCGGGTGACTCCGAGAAGCTCCGCCGCGCGCGAAAGGTTCCCCCTGGCCACCGCGAGTGCCTGGCGTACCGCCTGCGCCTCGGCGCGTTGCCGCGCCGTGCGCAGATTGAGGTACTCGGGGTCGTCACCCGGATCCTCGAGCCCCAGATCGCTCGCGGTCACCACGGCGCCCTCGGCCATGATGACCGCGCCCTTGATGCGGTTCTCGAGCTCGCGGACGTTCCCCGGCCAGCGATAGGCCTGGATCGCGCGGATGGCATCGGGCGCCAGGCCCCGCGTCGGCTTGCCAAAACGCTCCGAGTGCTGCTGCAGCAGGAACTGGGCCAGCAGGAGACTGTCGCCCTGCCGATCGCGCAGCGGGGGCACGCGGATGCTCACCTCGCTGATGCGATAGAAGAGGTCATCGCGAAAGCTCCCGTTGCCGATCAGGGTGTCGAGGTTGCGGTTGGTCGCACACACGAGACGAAAATCCAGGGACACCGGCACGCGTCCGCCGACGCGCTCCACCGTGCGCTCCTGAACCACCCGCAGCAGCTTCGCCTGGAGCGAGGGGGGCATCTCGCCGATCTCATCGAGAAACACCGTGCCGCCCTCGGCCGATTCGAGCTTTCCGGCGGTGCGCTTCGCGGCGCCGGTGAAGGCGCCCTTCTCGTATCCAAAGAGCTCGCTCTCGAGGAGCGTCTCGGGAATCGCCGCGCAGTTGATGGCGATGAAGGGCTTGTGTGAACGGCCCGAGAGGCGGTGCACCGCGCGGGCCAGGAGCTCCTTGCCAGTGCCGCTGTCCCCGAGCAACAGCACCGACGCGCTCGTCGGGGCGACCTTCTCGACCGCGCGGCACAGGCTCCGCATCGAGTCGCTGACCCCGAGGATGCCGTCGAGCGCCATCGCCCCGGTGCGCTCGCGCAGCCGCCAGTTCTCCTCCTCGAGCTCACGGATGCGCAGCGCCCGCCGCACCACGATCGACAGCACCCCGGCATCGAGCGGCTTGTGATAGAAATCGGTCGCGCCGAGCCCCACCGCGGCCACCGCGAGCTCGCGCGCATCGTGCTCGGTCATCGCGATGATCTTGGTGTCCGGGCTGATGTTGAGGATCTGGCGCAGCAGCTCCAGGCTCTGCGCGGCCACGGCCGGCTCGCGCGCGGTGCCGAGGTCGAACAGCACGGCGTCGGGCTCGGTGCGCCGCACGGCGGCGAGCGCCTCGGAGGTTTCGCATCCGTTCACGTCGAGATCGGAGAACACCGCCTCGAGATCGCGTCGCAGCGCGCGATCGTTCTCGAGGATCAGTAGCTTCCGACGCTGCATCGCGGTGGACATCGACGCGCCCCCTTGCCGAGCACGACCTGAGACCGTCCGGACTTTACACTAGAGTGTAAAGGGAAGCCTGACCCGAGCTGTGAATAGACCTCACAGTTGCGGCTCAAGACCGGCCGCGTCACGTCCAGAACTCGTTCCGATCTCGATGGAGATAGGCGGCGTCGTTATCCAGCATCTGTACGCGAAGCGTCCCTGGCGGCATCGCCGACCCGCGCGACGGCCGGACCTGAACGGGGGTCGCCTCCCTCGCGAGGAATCCGCACGCCTTGAAGGCGCCTGCGTGCAACGGATCACTCGCCCACCCGACGACCTCGGCGACTTGCGTGTCGAGTCTCGCTTCGGCGACGGCGCAGGCGATCAGCGCGCGCCAGTCGGCTGGCTCTTCCGAATCCACCCAGCAGTCCGCGATGCGGACCTGGGCCGGCGCCGAGGCGAGCAGGAAATATCCCCGCACTCGACCGGCACGCTTCAGAAGATAGAGCCGCATCGGCGCGATCGGGCAGGCGAGCCAGTGTGCAAAGAGCGCAGCGCTGCGCTCGAGCGCGGTGGTGCCGCGTCCCGAGACCGGCAGCGCCCCGCCCATCTGCTCGAGACCCTCGGCGCTGATGCGGCGTACCCGCCACTCGGGCGCCGCCGGGGCGCAAGCCGCAACTACCCCCGCCACGCCCCGCACGAACCGGGGCAGCGCCCGCCACGGGGCGCGCCCGGCGCCGTCGAAGAGTCGCAGCGGACGCAGCGTCCGCACGTAGAGCGTCGCGGCGCCGGCGGCGCGGAAACCGAGATGGGGGAGAATGGCGAGCGTGTCGGCGCTGCCGCCGATCGCGATGAGAGCCCCAGCCTGGGACCCGATCGCCTTCATGAGCGTGGCTCCCGCCCCGGCCTCGCCCGGGCGCGCCGCCCAGTCGATTGCGTGAAACACGCTCGCGCGTTGACTGCCCGAGCTCCACGCCCCGGGCACGATGGCCGCGTGAGCGATCGGCGCGGTCCCCTCGGTCAGCACGAAGGAGCGGGGCCCCGGCCAATCGCTGCGCGGGCGCCAGTACTTCCAGTCGAGGTGCTCCGGCTCGGTGTGCGGACGCAATCCTGCCTGCGCGAGCAGCGCGACAATGGCCGCCGCATCTGCCGGCGTCGAAGGCCGTATCGACCGGCTCATCGGCCGCCATCGCCGCTCGAGCTGCGAGCGGCGCGTGCGCTCATGGCGCTCAGCACGGCATGAAGAATTCGACGAACGAGCCGATGCGCCCGTCGCGCACCTCGATGAGATCTACGAGCTCGGTCGCGACCATCGCGCCGGTGATCTTGGAGTGTATGTCGACGCGCCAGTGAGCCGCGGCCCGTGTGCCCTCGATGGTGAGCGAGCGCAGCTCGTAGCCGCTCAACCGGAAGGTCTTGACCAGGATGCCAAGCCAGGGGCGGATCTGGCTGATGCCGGCGGCGGCGATCGCGATCGGCTTGCCGTCGCTCGAGCCTGCGATGCGCAGCCGCGCATCGGGGGAGAAGCATGCGCACACCCGCTCGAGACTGCCCTCGATACGGGCGGC
>Ga0209807_1001554_pt1 | contig 10970 bp, 10 predicted proteins | sample GraSoiAngelo_154_FD_186168 | JGI IMG/M metagenome (GOLD analysis project Ga0209807, IMG submission 186168) | Grasslands soil microbial communities from the Angelo Coastal Reserve, California, USA - 14_1009_13_20cm (SPAdes) (version 2) | ecosystem: Environmental > Terrestrial > Soil > Grasslands ... | reverse complement strand
CGTGTGCCAAAGGGGACGGCGCCGGCCTCGTCGTCGGTCAGGGTGCGGGGCCGCTGGATGATCCAGACGTGATCGTGGGAGTCGGTCGCGAGACCACCGACTTGCCCGATGAGCCAGTTGTTCGGCAGTTGCTTCGGCCAGAAGGGATCGACGACGTACCGCGGGACTCCGTTGTCGTTGCCGCGGTCGGCCCGCGCGGCGCTCGGCAAGAACTGCCAGAAGCCGAAACCGAGGAGCGCTACGAAGACCACGCTGAGAGAGGCATATCGAACCGCTTTCATCACTTCCCACTCCTCTTCCAAAACCAGTGTGTCGCTAGTCAGGCCCTGCCGTTGTTTGGCACCACCTCCCTTGGGCTCGTCCTCCTGCAAATCCACCGATCCGCACGCGCGTTCACTCACTGCGCCGGCGGCACGGGAGACTCTAGGAGCGGCGCAAAACGATGTCAAGCCGTCCAGGCTTGTTCGAGCCTGTTGACACCATCGCGCTCCTCTCGTATCGTCTCCGCGCGCTCCGCAGATGCATAACCGTCGGGCGGCCGTCGCCGTGTAGAAGGTTCGGGTGACCGTGTTCACGCTTCTCGCAGCTCGTAGTCCTCCCTCCGGCTTCCTGACCAACGATTCGTCCCGTCCCCTCGTGCAGTGCCCTTCAGTGCAGAAGGAGTCCTCATGGGTCGCCGTACGACATTGTTCATCGCGCCAGTCATGCTGTTTCTCTCGATCGTGCTCACGTCTGCACCCGCCGTCGCGGCCACGCCGTGCGAGAGTCTCGCCGCCGCGCTGCCGCCCGGAACCACCGGCATCACGACGCAGTCCGTCCCGGCCGGCAGCTTCACCCCGCCCGGGTCGATGACGCCGCTCACCAATCTCCCCGCGTTCTGTCGCGTCGCGGCCACGCTGACGCCGACGAGCACCTCGCTGATCGGCGTCGAGGTGTGGATGCCGACGACGACGTGGAACGGTAACTTCCGCGGGGAAGGCTCGGGCGGCTCGGCCGGATCCTTCAGCTTCGGCCCGATGGCCACGGCCCTGCGCCTCGGTTACGCGACGATGTCCACCGACAACGGTCACAAGGGCAGCCTGTGGACGTTCGCGGCGCAGCCGGAGAAGGTCAACGACTTCGGCTATCGCGCCTTCCACGTCAGCACGCTCGCGGCCAAGTCGCTGATCAAGGCTTTCTATGGCAACGCGCAGACGTACTCCTATTACGTCGGCTGCTCGCAGGGCGGACATCACGGCCTGATGGAGGCCCAGCGGTATCCGGAGGACTTCGACGGGATCATCGCCGGCGATCCGGGGCACGACTGGACGCACCTGATGATCGCCGAGCTGTGGACCGGCGCCGTGTCACACCTCAAGAGCGCGGAGACCGACCTGCCGCAGAAGAAGCTGGACCTCCTCACGCAGAATGTGCTCAACACCTGCGGCGATCCCGTCAACGGCCCGCTGGGCTTTCTCGTCGAGCCGCGCCGCTGCACCTTCGACCCGTCGCAACTGCAGTGCCACGCCGGTGACGCGGACACCTGTCTGACGCCGGCGCAGGTCCAGGCCGTGAAGCTGATCTACCAGGGCCCCGTGAACCCGCGCACCGGCGCCCAGATCTATCCCGGCTTCGTGCGCGGCAGCGAGAACGCGTGGCGCCAGGTGCTCGTCGGACCCCGCAGCGGGGGCGTGCCCATCCCGGGCGGCAGTTCGTTCCAGTTCTTCATCAACGGCATCTTCAATGATCCGAACTACAAGTTCCTGTCCTTCAACTACGACGACGACGCGCTCCACACGGACACGAAGCCGGCGGGCAGCGGTCTCAACTATTCCCAGGTTCTGAACGCGATGGATCCCGACCTCGAGGTCTTCAAGAAGCGCGGCGGCAAGCTGATCATGTACCACGGCTACGCCGACCCGTTCGTGACGCCGATGTCGTCGATCGCCTACTACAACCGGGTCACCGGTGAGATGCATCCGGGCCTGCACAAGGGCAACGACGGAACCAACGCCGCCGGGCTGAACCGCACGGTGGACTTCGCGCGGCTCTTCATGGTGCCGGGCATGTGGCACTGCGGGGGCGGCCCGGGGCCCTCGAACTTCGACGTGTTCACGCCGCTGACGCAGTGGGTGGAGCACGGGGTTGCACCCGACCGGATCATCGGTACGCACGCGGCCAACGCCACCGGCCAGGGCGGCTTCACGCGGCCGCTCTGCCCGTTTCCGCAGGAGTCGGTTTACAACGGCGACGGCAACACGACCGATGCCGCGAACTTCGCGTGCAAGGTCGTGAAGTGAGGCCGGCCTGATAGCCACCGCGAGCTGAAAAATCTGGCGGCTGCGACTCCGCAGAGTCCGGCCGCCAGATGTCCGAGGCCGTGGCGTGATGGACGGCAAGCGCGTTATTGTGCAGCATGGCTCGTCTCAAGACCGGCAAGCGAGCCCGCCTCCCGGACAGCGCGTTCGCCTACGTCGACTCTCGTGGCCGGCGGCGGCTACCGGTGCACGACAAGGCGCACGTGCGCAATGCGCTCGCCCGGTTCAACCAGGTCGCCTTCGAGACCGATACCGCGCGCGAGCGCGCCCGCAAACGGCTGCTGAACGCGGCGAAGAAATACCGCATCGTGCCGGTCGGGTTCATCACGGGCGAGCTGCGGTCGGAGCGGCGACACGCGGCGGCCGGTCGCCTCGTGATCGAGCTGGGTCGGAACCCGGCACCCGGCGAGCTCGAGAAGCGACTGCGAACGGTCCTGCGCGATCCGACCCTCGCTGTGCTGCACTGGTCTGATGTTTCCGGGGCGTATCTCGACGGCACCGGCAAGCCGGTGCCGCTGCCCGCCCAAGGAGAGCGGCGCGGCGTGACCTATCTCGAGCGCCAGGGTCGGCCGATGACGGCGCTCGTTCACGATCCAACGATCCTCGACGACCCGGCGCTTGCAGAGACCGTGATGGACGCCGTGCGGTTCGTGGTCGAGAAGGACCGTCTGCACGGCCAGATTCAGGCCACCTCGACCGACGCCGCGGCCCTTCCCACCGGGTTCGTCACCCTCCTGATGACCGATATCGAGGCCTCCACCGTCCTGCTCCGCAAGTTGGGCGACCGCTATGGCGCGCTCCTGAACGATGTCAGGGGCATCCTCAGGGCCGCGGTGTCCCGAGCCGACGGCCGCGAGATCGACGCCCGCGCCGACGAGTTCTTTGCCGTCTTCGAGCGCGCCACCGCCGCCGCGGAAGCTGCCGTGGCCATCCAGCGCGAGCTCGGCACCCGGGCCTGGCCCGACGATCTCGCCGATTCCCGAGGCGAGCCACGGGTCCGTGTCGGGATCCATAGTGGCCGCCCGACCCTGACCGATCTCGGGTACATCGGTCTGGCCGTGCACACCACGGCTCGCGTGTGCTCGGCCGCCCACGGAGGACAGATCGTCGTGTCCGCCGCGACGAGAGTCGCGATCGGGGCGTCGGCACCGACCGGCATCCGGTTTCGCAGTCTCGGTCGACATCGCCTGCCTGGCCTTCCGGATGCCGAGAGGCTCTTTCAGGTCCAGGCGCAGGGACTGCGCGTGAAATTTCCACGGCCGCGGACCGGGCGCCGGCAAGCCGATGACCGTCGAGCTCGCTCCGAGAAGCCCACACGGCCTGAGGAGAGCCAGCTCGAGCTCCCTCAGCCGCCCGCTTGAACGCACCGCCCTTCGCCGGAATCGTGGCCGGCTTGCGTGGCGAGCGGCGTGCGCTGGTGACGCCGGCGATGGCGACGACTCACGCCGGCGGCCCGGGCGTCCTCATGGCGGCCTGGATGATCCTCGAGATGGAGCTGGCCGCGCAGGACTCGACGCAGACGTTCCTGCCCGACGACCACACGACGGTCGGCTACGAGATCTGCGTACGCCATCGACGGGCGACACCGGTCGGCGAGTGGTTCAGGGTCGCGTCCGAGCTCGTCGAGGTCGACGGCCGAAAGCTCCTGTTCCGGGTCGAGGCGCACAACCCGCGGGAGCTGATCGGCGAGGGGACGCTACGTCGCACGATCGTGCGCCGCGGGAGCCTGGGGACTACACCGACAAGTAGCGCCCCTTGAGCTCGGCTTCGTGCCGGTGGAACTCGGCGGTGGGTCCGGCGAACACCACCGTGCCCTTGCTGAGCACGAGCACCTGATCGCTCACCATCAGCGCCATGCGCGCGTTCTGCTCGACGAGCAGGATGGTGACGCCTTCGCCCTTGAGGCGGACCAGCAGCGCCTCGAGCTCGCGCACGAGGCGGGGCGCCAGGCCCTGCGAGGGCTCGTCGAGCATCACGAGCTCCGGGTTGCCGGCCAGGGCGCGCGCGATGGCGAGCATCTGTTGCTCGCCGCCGGAGAGGCTCCGGCCGCGCTGCCGCCAGCGCTCGCGCAGGATGGGGAAGTATTCGAAGATGCGGTCGAGCGTCCAGCGCGTGTTCTCGCCGTCGCGCCGCGTCGCAAGACGGAGGTTCTCGCCGACGTCGAGATGCGGAAAGATCTGGCGTCCTTCGGGCACGTAGCCCACCCCGAGCCGGAAGACGCGGTGCGGCGGCTCGCCGGTGATCTCGCGGTCCTTGAAGCGCACGGCGCCGGCGCGCGGCGGCGTCAGTCCCATGATCGAGCGCAGCGTCGTCGTCTTGCCCGCGCCATTGCGCCCGAGCAGCACGGTGATCTGGCCCGCCGGCACCGTGAAGGATACGTCGCGCAGCACGTGGCTCTTGCCGTAGAAGGTGTGGAGCGCGTCGACGGCGAGCAGCACCTAGCCGGGACCCCCCAGGTACGCCTCCTGCACCTCGGCGTTCGCGCGGATCTCCTCGGACGTGCCCTCGGCGATCAGCTGGCCGAAGTGCAGCACGCTGATCCGATCGGCCAGATCGAACACCACGTCCATGTCGTGCTCGACGAGGATGATCGTCAGCTTCCGCTCGCGTGCGACCTGGCGGATGACCGCGACCGTGGCCGCCGTATCTTCCGGCGACAGGCCCTGGGTGGGTTCGTCGAGGAGCAGGAGCGCGGGTTCCTGGGCCACGGCCATCGCGATCTCGAGCAGGCGCTGGTCGCCGTGCGGCAGCGTCGAGGCCAGCTCTTCGGCCCGATCGATGAGTCCGAGCAGACGCAGGCTGTCGCGCGCGCGCTGCGCGCTGGCCTCGAGGACGGCCCGGCCGCCAAGGAGACGAAAATTCTCACCGACCTTGAGCTGGACGGCGACGCGGACGTTCTCCAGCACGGAGAGCTCCGGGAAGATGCTGGTGATCTGGAAGGTGCGCGAGATGCCGCGGCGGCAGCGCGCCGGGGCGGCGAGCGCGGTGACGTCGTCGCCGCGGAAGAGCACGCGGCCCGACGTCGGCGCCAGGAGCCCCGAGATCAAGTGGAAGAGCGTGGTCTTGCCGGCGCCGTTGGGTCCGATGATCGCCCGCAGCTCCATGGGCTGCACGGCGAGGCTGACGTCGGCGACGGCCTGCAGGGCGCCGAACGCGCGCCCGAGCCCTCGCGTTTGCAGCAGCGGTGTCATCCCCGCGTCCCGAGCCGCCGCGCCGTCCCCACCAGGCCGCCCGGCAGGAAGATCACGATCAGGACGAAGACGACGCCGGTGAAGATCATCCAGTGCTCCGTGTAGCTGGAGAGCACCTCCTGGATGAGGATGAACAGCATCGCGCCGAGGACCGGCCCGACGAGCGTGCCGATCCCGCCCATGATCACCATCATGAGTCCCTGACCGGAAAAGACCCAGAACATGACCTCCGGCGAGGCAAAGCCACGAAACGGCGCGAACAGCGCGCCGGCCAGGCCGGCGAACACCGCGGCGATGACGAACACGACGAGCTTGAACGGGCGCGGGTCGCGCCCAAGGCTCGTGAACCGGCGCTCGTTCTCGCGGATCGCCTGCAGCGCGCGGCCGAATGGAGAACGGACGACCGCGCGACAGACGATGAGCGAGAGCACGACACAGGCGGCCACCAGAAAGTAGAACGCGTGCGACGAGGCGAGGCTGGGCCCGCCCCAGAACAGCCGCGTCTTCGGCACGCCCGCGATGCCGTCGGAGCCCCCGGTGAGGTCGCGCCACTTGTAGGCCACCGTGTAGAGGAACTGGGCGAAGGCCAGCGTCAGCATCGCGAAGTAGATGCCGGTGGCGCGCGTCGAGAACCAGCCGACCGGCACGGCGACCGCGCCCGCCAGCAGCGCTCCGGCGAGCAGCGCGATGGGGACGGGCTGGGCGAAGTGCAGCAGGACGAGGGCGCTCGCGTAGGCGCCCAGGCCGAAGTAGGCGGCGTGGCCGAAGGAGACCATGCCCGTGTAGCCCATGATCAGGTCGAGCGACATCGCGAAGAGTCCGGCGATGAGCAGATCCGTGAGGAGCGAGAGCTGGTGGCGCGCGAGCACCCATGGCACGACCGCAAGCGCCACCAGCCCCGCCAGCGCGAACAGCCGCGAGGGAATCATTCCTCCTCGCCGAAGAGGCCCCAGGGCCGGAAGACGAGGATCGCGCCCATCACCGCGTACATGATCACCATCGCCGTCTCAGGAAGGTAGAAGGCCCCCCACGTCTGGGCCGCGCCGACGATCAGGCTGCCCGCCATCGAGCCACCGATGCTCCCCAGCCCGCCGATGACCACCACGACGAACGCATCGACGATCACGCTGATGCCCATGCCGAGGTACGCGGTGGTCATGGGCGCGGCCGCCACGCCGCCGAGGCCGGCCAGCGCACACGCGGCGCCGAACACGAGCGTGCGCACGCGGGCGACGTCGGCGCCGAGACAGTCGGCCATCTCGCTGTTCTGCGCGACCGCGCGGATCACGAGCCCGGCGCGCGTCGCCTTCAAGAATAGCCACACGGCGACGCCGACCGTGCAGCCCAGCACGACCAGGAAGAGCCGATAGCGCGGATAGAGAAGGCCGCCCAGGTCGATCGCGCCCTGCAGCAGCGGCGGCGGCTCCACGCCCTTGGCGGTCGGGCCGTAGAGCACGCGGACGCTTTCTTCCAGGATCAGCGCGAGCCCGAACGTCAGCAGTAACTGGTAGATCGGCGGGCGCCGATAGATGAAGCGCAGCGTGGACGACTCGAGCAGCGCGCCGAGCAGACCGACGACCGGCGGCACCACCACGAGCGCGGGCCAGAACCAGCCGGTCAGCGCGACCGTTGTGAAGCCGAGGTAGGCGCCGATCATGTAGAACACACCGTGCGCGAAGTTGACGACGCGGAGGATCCCGAACACGAGCGAGAGCCCGGCGGACACCAGGAACAGAAGTCCCGCCAGCGCCAGCGCGTTGAGCAGCTGCTCGAGCAGGTTGGCCACGGGCTACGAGAATTCTTCCGTCCGGCACTTCGGCGTCACCTTCTCGCCGGGATACGTCGCCAGGATCTTGGGGATGGGATGCGGATACTTTGGATCCTTCACGCACTCGACCGCGAAGCCGGGCTGCACGGCCTGGTGGTCGCACTTGCGCATGAAGAACGGGCCCTCGAGGCCGTCGTAGCTCGAGTCCTCCCAGGCGTCGATGACCTTCTCGACGTCGTCGGTGCCGGCCTTGGCGATCACTTGCGCCAGCCACTCGAGGCCCTCGTACGTCTCGCCGTCGAACATGTCGGGATACAGGCCGTGCAGCTCGTGGAAGCGCTTGACGAAGTCCCGGTTCTTCGGCGTGTCGACGGTGAACGGGTAGCGCGAGCTGCCGATCGCCCCCACCATCGCGTCGCCCACCGCCTTCATGTTCTCCAGCTCCAGGATCTCCATGATCGGCTTCACCTCGCGATTGAGGCCGAACTGGTGGGCCTGCTTGAGGTAGATCGTGGCGTCCTGGCCCGGCAGGACGAGGTAGACGCCATCGGCGCGCGACTGTCTGATCTTGGCGATGTAGCTCGCGAAGTCTTTGGTGCCGACGGGCGGGAACTCGGTGGCGACGATGTCCTTCTTGGCGGCCATGATCTGCGACGTGAAGGAGGCGACGCTGTCGCGGCCCCACGCGTAGTCGCTGCCCAGCGCGAAGAAGCGCTTCATCGGCGATTCCGCCAGATAGAGGCTGACGGCGCGCGCGCCCATGGGGCCGCTGGTGTTCACGCGAAAGAAGTACCGATGGAAGGACTTCGCGGTGAGCGCGCCCGCCCCGTTGATCGTCGACATGAAGATGACTTTCCACTCGGGGCACTTCGCGGACACCGCGAGCGCCTCCGACGACAGCGCCACGCCGGTGAGGAACTTCACGCCGTCCTTCTCGACGAGCTTCTGGGCCTTGCGCACGGCGGTGGCCGGATCACCGGCGGTGTCCTCGAAGATGAACTCGACGGGCCGGCCGAGGACGCCCTTCGCCTTGACGTCCCTGGCGAACAGGTCCGCGGCGCGTTTCGCCTGGATGCCGTACTGGGCATAGGCGCCCGAGAGCGCGGCCGGCATCCCGATCTTGATCGGACCCTGCGCCCACGCGGCCCTCGGATAGAGCCGGCCGCCCAGGGTCGCACCGGCGCCGCCGGCGACCGCGGCTTTCAGAAAGTCTCGTCTCCTCATGATCGGGCCTCCTTGAGTGCGGCCCGATTATAGTCGCGGCGCAGACTCCGGGGACTTCGATGCATACTCGATGTATCCGCGTCATGGCCCATTCACGCGCCCTCAGGACCGCATCGCGACGGAGGCGCGGGCGCCCGGCCCGGCTCGCATCCGTCTGGCGGCTCACCCGATCCGGCCGGCGAGCCCTCATGGCGCTGCTGGCGGCGCCGCTCGCGATCCGGATCCTCGTGGGTGCGGTCGCGGTCCTCGCGGTGTGGTCGGCGGTGAACTGGCTGTACCAGGTCGTGCGCAAGCCGACCGAGCTCTTCTTTCCCGTGAGCGGCGCGCTGGCCAAGGCGCCGCCCGAGACGTGGCGGCAGTACGGGCCGCTCTTCCGCCGGCATTCCACGGTGGTCATCACGCCCGAGCTCCTGGCCGCCCTGGCCCAGGTCGAAGGCGCGGGCAATCCGGTGGCGAGGACGTACTGGCGGTGGCGGCTGACATGGAATCCGTTCGAGGTGTACCAGCCCGCGTCGAGCGCGGTCGGAATGTACCAGATCACCGATGCGACGTTCCGGGAGGCCAGGCGCTTCTGCGTCCGCGACCACGTGGTGGTCGAAGACGGCGTCTGGCACGACGTGCGCTCGTGCTGGTTCAACGGCCTCTACACTCGGGTCGTGCCCAGTCACGCCGTCGAGCTGACCGCCGCCCTCCTGGATCGCGGCGTCGCGCAGACGCTGGAGCGCCACCGGATCGCCACCGCCACCCTGGGCCAGAAGCAGGATCTCGCCGCCGTCATCCACCTCTGCGGCGCCGGGCCCGGCGACGCCTACGCGCGACGCGGGTTCCGGCTGACCGCGGGACAGCGATGTGGCGACCACGACGTCGGCCGGTACCTCGCACACGTCAACGCGAGGAAGCGAGAGTTCGCCCGGCTGGCCGCCGCGGATTAGACGGCAGCCGGCGACAGTCGGGCGATAGATCCCGGCTCGGCGACGAAGCAGCGGACTTCGCCGAGATGCTCGTAGCGTTGGGACTGCGCGACCAGGCCGGCGGCCGTGGGGGCGATCTTCATCCAGGCGAGGGCCGCCTCGGTCAGCAGCAGGTAGCCGGCCGCGCGCCCCACACCATTCTTGAGCAGCCGATGGACCAGGATGACCTCGGTCCCACCGAGCTGTGCCCGGCCGGCCACCGTCTGCCGCAGAAAAGCTCCGTGGTGGGCGATGATCTTGAGGTCAAGACTGCCGACGCTGCGGCAGGCCCGGCACGAGCAGCTCTCGTCGGCGGCCAGGACGCGCCGCCGAGCCTTGAAGGCGATGAAGGCGTCGTCCACGACATCGAGCAGCGTCGTCGCGGGGACGATGGCGCCGTCGAGACCGAACGCGAACACGGCGTCGCCCTCCACCTCCTGAACCGCCAGGGGAGGCGCCAGCCGGTCGATCACGATCTCGAGCAAATCCGCGATGATCGGAGGCCCGTGCTCGAGCTCGGTCCCGGCCACGAACTGGGTGAAGCCTGAGATGTCCGCCAGCACCAGGAAGCCGCGTTCCGCCATGGGTTCCATACGCACCTGAGACCCCGGAACGCCCCGCGTGTGAAACGCTATGATTGCTCCGGGGGCCTTGGAGGTGTGGCATGCCGTTCGGTAGCGAGGGCATCGACGACAAGCTCACCGGCCTGGCGATGTCCGGCGGCGGCTTCCGCGCCACGCTCTTCCACCTCGGCACGCTGTGGCGCTTGAACGAGCTCGCGTACCTCCCGAAGGTGGATCGGATCTCGAGCGTCTCCGGCGGCTCGATCACCTGCGGAGTCCTGGCCGTTCACTGGCCCCGCCTGCAATGGGCCAACGGCCTCGCGACGAACTTCCAGGACGAGATCGTCAAGCCGCTGCGGGAGTTCTGCGGCCGCCTCATCGACGGACCGGCGATCGCGGAAGGGGCGATCCTGCCGTGGAAGGACATCAGCGACATCATCGAAACCCAGTACCGGCAGCATCTGTTCGGCGACGCCACCCTGCAGCAGCTTCCGGATCGGCCGCGCTTCATCGTGAACTCCACCAACTTCATGACCGGTGTCGATTTTCGGTTCTCGAAGCCCTACGCCGGCGACTATCGCATCGGCCAGATCCCGGGGCCGACACTGAGCGTCGCGCTGGCGGTGACCGCCTCCAGCGCCTTTCCACCGTTCCTGTCTCCCGTCGTGCGGGACATCGATCCGAACCTGTTCAGACAGGTCTCCGGCGCCGATCTCTACGGCAACGTCGCGTACCGCACGCGGCTGTTTCTCACCGACGGGGGGGTCTACGACAACCTGGGGCTCGAGACGCTCGACAAGCGCTGCAAGACGCTCCTCGTGAGCGACGCCGGCGCGCCCTTCGTCGTCGACCCCGACCCGAGCAAGACGTGGGTGAAGCAGACGCTCCGGGCGTTCGACATCGCGACGAACCAGGCGCGGGCGCTGCGCACGCGGGCGTTGATCGACGACTTCAGATCCGGGGCGCACCGCGGAAGC
>Ga0209807_1001553_pt1 | contig 10971 bp, 13 predicted proteins | sample GraSoiAngelo_154_FD_186168 | JGI IMG/M metagenome (GOLD analysis project Ga0209807, IMG submission 186168) | Grasslands soil microbial communities from the Angelo Coastal Reserve, California, USA - 14_1009_13_20cm (SPAdes) (version 2) | ecosystem: Environmental > Terrestrial > Soil > Grasslands ... | reverse complement strand
GACACCGCCGCTCCGCCGAACGTCTCGACGACTCGGTCGATCATCGATGCCATCGCCTTCCGATAGGCCCGGCCCTCCTTGAGGCGATAGAAGACCTTCTTCTCGCTGGCCTTGCGCATCGCGATGAGGTCCTTGTCAACGAGTCGGTACAAGGTCGTCGTCACGCTCGTGTAGGCGACGTCCCGCGTCTTGCGGACTTCGTCGTAGATCGTACCCGACGTGGACGAACCGAGGCCCCGAACGGCCCTCAAGACGGCGAGTTCTAGCTCTCCGAGTTCCATGCGGACTACTATATGGATAGTAATCTAGTTAAAACTTGTCGGTTCCGGTCCGAGTTCCGAACCGCGAATCGCTAGGCGAGGGCCGAGGCCTGGGTCGCGGTTTCCGAGAATCGCTTCGCGAGGATGTCCAACGCCGCGACGAGGACGGCCTTGGTGCTGAGGGATCCGTCCGTCTCGAACTCCATCACGATCCGCGTGGGGTCGTTGCCGGCCTTCACGGACTCGACCTTGTACAGGTCCATGAACTTCTTGCACGTCTTGCAGTCGCTCGCGAGCTCGAGGGTCTCCTCCTCGTCCGTCGCGGTCGATTGCATGTGGCTCTCGCAGAAAGGGACCTCCGGATCCAGGGCGTCCAGGCTCTTCGTCCCCGCCTTGAGGATCGGATAGTACCGATAGCCGACGCCGTGCGTCGACTGCCACTTCGCGTGGTCCTTCCCGTCCCCCAAGATCGCCGTCGCGTAGACGAGCATCGCCTGCCCGTCGCCGAGCTTGACGATCGGGATCTTCTGGTCCGCCGGACGGAGCTTCGCGTCCCCGATCGGCTCGAGGTCCGCCGAGGTGACCAGGCCCGGCCCACGCTTGTTGACGGAATAGATGATCGTGCAGTTCGGGCAGCCCTCGCCGTGGCAGTTCGGGCAACCCTCCCGGCGGTTGTACAACCCGAGGTCCGTCGGGATCGGGATCAGGCCGAGGCGGTGGGCGATCATCTCGTCGAAGAGGGGGCTGACGCTCTCGTATTCCTTGCCGTCCTCCGCGCGGATCGGCCCCAGGTGGAACTCGACGTCCTCGATCGCCATCTTCGGGACGTCCGCCACGAGGACCCGTCGCAGGGCGTTCGCGTAGGCCGGCTCCGTCTCCTCGATCAGCAGCCGCATGGCCTCCGGCGCCGCCGAAAGGACCTTGATCTTCATCTCAGACCCGCCTCCCCCGGCGACCTCCCTTCGGCTTCGTGCCGTCGTGAGGGACCGGCGTCACTTCCTCGATCCGGCCGATGCGCAGGCCCGCGCGGGAGAGCGCGCGGATGGCCGCCTGGGCCCCGGGACCCGGGGACTTCGAGCGGTTCCCGCCCGGCGCGCGCACCCGGACGTGGATGGAGTCGATGCCCTTCTCCTTCGCGGCATCCGCCACCCGTTCCGCGGCCTTCATCGCCGCGTACGGCGACGCCTCGTCCTTCGCCGCCTTCACGACCATCCCGCCGGTCGCCTTCGTGATCGTCTCGGATCCGGTCAGATCGGTCAAGGTGATGATGATGTTGTTGTACGACGCGTAGATGTGCGCGACCCCCCATCGTGGCATGGCTCACCCCTCCGGCTTGTCCGCGGTCGGCGCAGCCGGCTCGTCCCCGGACAGGTCGGGCCCTTCCTCGCCCTCGGCGGCCGGAGGCCCGGGGATCTGGCCCTGTTGGCGGACCGGATGCAGGTCGTTCGAGATCGGGGACCGCTCGTCGTACGTGATCCCGGGCTCCTGCGTCCGGCTGACGAGGACGCCGGGGATCGTGACCCGCCGGCCTCCGATCGACACATGACCGTGGACGATGAACTGCCTCGCTTGCCGCGGCGTGAAGGCGAGGCCCTTGAGGAACGTGAGCGTCTGGAGGCGCCTCGACAGGATCGCCTCGACGTCGAGCGCCAGCACGTCGTCGAGGGTCGTGCCCTCGAGGGGCAGGAGCCCGAGGCGACCGAGGCGCCGGAGCAGTTGCTCCCGCTCCTTCTCCGCCTGCTTGTCCCGCGTGCGGATCCGCGCCTGCAGCTCCCGCGCCCGCTGCCGGAACCGCCGCAGGACGTACTGGGAGCGCCACAGCTCCTTCTTGTTCTTCAGCCCGTATTTCTTCAGGAGCTCGTTCTCCGCCTTGATCCGCTCCGCCTCCCACGGATGGGAGGGGCGTTCGAACTTCGCGCGGGAAAATTTCGGATCGCCCAACGATTCACACCTTCGCTTCCGGCTTCTTCTCCTCTTTCTTCTCTTCCTTCTTCGCGCCGGCTTCCTCCGCCTTCTTCGCCTGGGCGGCGGCGAGGGCGGCCTTCTTCGTCACCCCGACGGTCAGGCCGGTCCGGCCGTTCGACCGGGTCCGCTGCCCGCGGACCTTCTGCCCGGTCTCATGGCGGACGCCCTTGTACGATCGGATCATCTTCATGCGGTTGATGTCGTCCCGGCGGCGGATCTCCACGTCCGCGCCGACCGCGTGCAGGTCGAGGCCGGTCTCCCAGTCCTTCGGCCGGTTCACCATCCAGTGAGGGAAGGCCTCGCCGAGATTGCCAAAGGTCGCCTCGATCTTGTCCGTCTGTTCCTCGGACAGGTTCCCGAGCCGCTCGGTCTTGGAGACGCCCGCGAGGTCCGCGACGGCCTCGGAGACGCGGATGCCGACGCCGGGGATCGCGGTGAGCGAGTAGGCGACGGCTCGTGTGCCGTCCAGATCCGTGTTCGCCATGCGCACGATGTACCGAAAGTCCTCTTTCACGCCCTCGAGCTTCTTCGGTCCCTTCGGCGCCTTCGGCTCTTCCTTCTCCTCGGCCTTCTTCCTCGGCGCCCGCTCGGGCTTCTCGCCCTTCGCCGGGGCCGGCGGACCTTCGGGTTCAGGGCTCGGCTTCTCCTCAGGCATCGATGGAATCCCCAGATGGGACGGACTTCCAAACTTCAGGAGCTATTTAAGGATTAAGGAGAGCGCGTCCACAAACCCGGGTATTCGAGGACGAGACCCTCCTCGTCGACCTTGAGGTCCGCCGTGAATCCGGAGTCGACGTTCTCGAAACGGTACCGGCGAAGGGCCCTGCGGGTGTATCGTTGGGCGGCCGGTTCGACGAAAAACTCGGGGAAGCGGATCCAAGCGACTCGGATCGCTCGCGCCTCGCCGACCTTCAGGTCGAGTCGCCGGATCGGGATCGTGTTCGTGGCGGGGGAGACCTCCAGGTCCAGGTCGATGCACCTCTTGAGGTTCTCTTGCTCCTCTCCGTTGACGAACCAGTCCGTCTGGTCTCGGACGAACAGCTCGATGCGTCGTCGGTCCTGTCCTTCCCTCAGGGTCGCCCACGCGGACTGCGTCCGCCAAGCCTCATCGAGGCCGATCCGGTAACGGATCCGCGCGGGCCCCCGGCCGAAATCCGTCTCGATCCTCCCGTCGAGGTGCCACGCACCGTTCGACGCTGAGAGCGTTGCCCGCTCGATTCCGGGCCGGTCGAGCCTTCGCCAACGAACGATGTGGCGGGACCGTGGCTCGGCAGTCATTGCGATTCCGCGAGCTTCAGCGGTTTCCGCATGGCCGTCGCGAATTCCTCGTAGCCGGCGGATCGGTAGAAGGCGAGGGCCTCCGTGTTCTTCTGTCCCGTGAGCACGACGATGTGGGAAGCGCCGTGTTCGCGGGCGATGCCCTCGGCGTACTTGACGAGCCGCGACGCGACGCCGAGCCGACGAGACTCCGGTTCTACGAAGAGGTCGGCCAGCTCCGCATAGGGATCGGGGTCCAGGGAATCGGTCACTCGGAGGCTCGCGAACCCCGTGAGCCGATCGTCGACCTCGGCGACGATGACGGACTCATGGGGCGCGGCGAGTCGGAGGCGTCCCGCGACCGCGGTCTCGGTCACTCGCCCTCCGAAGAACGCGCCGTAGAAGGTTTCGAACAGCGGCACGAGGCCGGGTGCATCCTCCAACCGGGCCATGCGGACGCGGAGTCGCGGGGTGCCCGCCCGTCCCGCCATCTCCTCAATCCCCCGACTTCGTTGAGCGGAGGACCTTGAAGCCGCTCCCGCGCTTGACGATCGTCGCGTTCCCGAAGGCCTTGGCCATGCGCACCCGAATCGAATCCGCGCCTTGGCGCGTGCGGGCGACGAGCCACAAGCTGCCGCCCTCGAGCAACCGGGGCGGAGCGTCCACCACGATGCGATCGACGATCACGCGGCCGGCGCGGATCGGCGGATTCGCGAGGATGTGATCGAAGGCCAGGTCCGCGACGGGCTCGTACAGATTCCCGTTCCGGACTTCCGCATTGCGGATCCCATTCGCGTTGACGTTCGCATTCGCCAGCGCGACGGCGCGCTCGTTGACGTCGGTCAGCACCACGCGGCCTCCTTCCGAGAGGCGAGCGGCGACGATCCCGATGATGCCATAACCGCATCCCAGATCCAGGATCGACTCGCACGGTCCTACTTCGAGGGCCGCCAGGAGGAGCTCGGTCCCGCGGTCGAGTCTGCGGCCCGAAAAGACCCCGGCATCGGTTTGGAACGTAAACGGGTGGCCGCGGATCGTGACCGCGAATCGCCCGGGTCGATGGGTGGACCGCGGTCGCGTCTCGAAGTACTGCTCACCCATGCGGCGGCGAAAGCTCGACGCCCCGCTTAAGGTCGCGCTTCACTTCTTCCCGGGCGCGCGCGTCACGCCGTCGAGGAGGACCGTCGCGATCCGCAGGTCCTCGCTGGATCCGGCGTAGTTCCCCTGTTGGAACTCGCGCTCCGCTCGGCCGAGCACTTCTTGGATGTCGGGCATGAACGAGAGGCCACCGCCCGCGAGGAGCTTCACGCGAGTCCGGGTTTCTTCGATCGCCTTCGCGAGGGAGGCCCGCGCGTTCGTGCGGCGGGCGAAGGCCTGCAGCGCCCTCTCCAGGTGCTGGATCGACCGGGCGTACGATCCTTCGCGCAGGCATCGGCGGGCGTCCCGCAACGCGGCATCGGCCTCGTACGAATGGAAGCCCTCCCGCTGGAGTCGACTATACAGGATCTCCGCATCGGACAGCGTCGTCGTGGCCTTCCGGTATTGGTCTCCAAGGGATTTCGTCTCGACATGCAGCCGGGTGGCCATCGCCGCCGCAGGTTCGATCAGGCCGCGGTCGAGCAGGTCGCGCGCCATCTTCGCCTGCAATTCGACGGACACGGTGAGGACTCCTTCCGATCGAAGGTCCGCCAGCTTGCCGTCGATCTCCTTCAGGCCCGTCGTCGCGGTCCCGAATTGGGCCTTCAGACTCCGGGCCTTCTCCTCCAGATCCCTTGCGATCGTCGCGGCCCCGGCCGCGTTTCCGAGGGCGAGTTCCTTCGTCGCATCATGGAGCGCCGTCTCCAAACTCGAGACCGCGCCGTGGGCGAAGGCCTCGGACCCCGGTTCCCCTCCTCCTACCCGCAGGTTCGCCACGGATTCGATCGCCAGCTCCGCGACGAAGATTTGGTTCGATGCCACTTGGGCCTTCTCCTGGAACGCGCGGCCCTCCTTGGTCGCCTTGTCGAGGAGGCCACGTCCCTCCATGTAGTTCGGCACGAACGCCCCGTTTTCCCAGATCCCGGCGACGACTTTTTCCTCCGCGACGCCGGCGACTTTTTCCAGTGAATCCGTGTCGAGTCCGAGTCGCTTCATCGATTCGATCTGCGTCTGCAAATCCTGAAGCGCCTTCTGGTATCCGGTGAATCGCTCATCGAGCGCGATCGCGATGGACTCCGCGCGCTTCGCGGCCTGCACCGCCTTCGCGTACTGATGGGCGTCGAAGAATCCCTTGGCAACCGTCAACGCGTCCTCGGCGGGTTTGATGTCGGCCTGCGTCAAGCGCAGCACCGTGACGAGTCCCTCCGTCAGTCCGATCGCTTCCTCCGCGTGCCGTGCGCGCGTCGTCTTCAGGAAGCCAATCCCCGGTCCCTTGTCGTCGAACATGTGATCGCTCCGTTCGGAGAACCGCGTCAGTCCCTCCCGTTGTCGAGAAAACCTTCGCGAAAACCGATGGGTGACGGAATACATTGAGAGAACATCGGATAAGTGTTCCGATGGAGGCCTTCCGCGGGTTTCGTGGCGGTCCTGTCATTCTCGATACCGTGAATGGGCAACGATTTGTACGGGTCGCACCGTACCGCGCGCCGGAATGGCCGGCCTCCTCCAACTCGCGCGGCCAATCAACTGCGTGATGTCGGCCCTCGGGGTGGGGATCGGAGGCGTCGTCGCCGCGCGATCGGGCGCCTGGGGCGAGTTCGCCGGGCCGCTGGCGCTGGCGGGCGCGGCCGCCGCATCCTTCACCGCGGGCGGCAACGCCCTGAACGACCTGTACGATCGCGAGACGGACCGGGTCAACCATCCGGACCGGCCGCTGCCGTCCGGGTCGGTCACGCTCCGCGAGGCACGGGCCTTCACGGCCGCTGCGTTCGTCGTCACGGCGGTCCTCGCGGCCCTCGTGAACGTGTTCGCCTTCGCCGTCGTGATTCTCAACATTGCGCTCATGGTCCTCTACGAGGCGGCGCTCAAGGCCCAGGGTGCGCCCGGGAACCTGGTCATCGCCTACCTCGTCGGATCCCTGTTCCTCTTCGCGGGGGTGAGCGTGTTCCGTTCGTCGACCGCGCCGCTCGTCCGGACGAGCCTCCTCGCGGCCCTCGCGTTCTTCACGACCGTGGGCCGGGAGATTACGAAGGATATCCAGGACGTGCGGGGCGACATCGACCGACGGACGCTCCCGCGGCGGATCGGGATTCGGCCCGCGGGATGGGCCGCCGCCCTTTCCTTCCTCGTCGGCGTCCTCCTCAGCCTGGCGCCCCTCCCCTTGCACGTCCTGTCGGTGGCCTACGCCGCCCTCGTCATTCCCGCGGACGGAATGTTTATCTACGCCGCCCTCCACTCGGCGGCAAATCCGGCGCGGTCCCAGCGCGTGGCGAAGTACGGCATGATCGTCGCCCTCGCAGCCTTCCTCGCAGGTGCGCTCGCGTGAACGTGTACGAGTCGATTTTGGAGCGGCGACGGAAGGGACCCCTCCACATGACCTTGCTCGACCCGGACAAGCAGGCCCCGGCGGAGGCGGCCGCCCTCTCCTCGGAGGCGGCCGCCGTGGGGACCGATGCGATCATGGTCGGCGGCTCCACCGGCGTCACCCAAAACCAGGTCGACGCCACGGTCCTGGCCATCAAAGAGGCCGCCAAGGTGCCGGTCATCCTGTTCCCCGCGAGCGCCGCGAACCTCTCGCCGCACGCGGACGCGTTGTACTTCATGAGCCTCCTCAACAGCCGCGATCCCCGCCTCATCATCGGGGAGCAACGTCTCGCGGCGCCGGTCGTCCGGGCCTGGGGCCTCGAGACGATCCCGATGGCCTATTTGGTCGTCGAACCCGGGATGCGGGCGGGGGAAGTCGGCGATGCCGAGTTGATCTCCCGCAAGAATCCGACCGTCGCCGTGCAGTACGCCCTCGCCGCGCAGCTCCTCGGCATGAAGCTAGTGTACCTCGAAGCGGGGAGCGGAGCCCCAGAACCGGTGCCGGATCGGCTGATCCATGCGGTCCGGGAGGCGATCGAGATTCCCCTCGTCGTCGGAGGGGGCATCCGCACCCCCGGGGCGGCGAAGGCCGCGATCCGCGCAGGGGCCGACATCGTCGTGACCGGCACGATCGTGGAGGTAGCCCGCGAAGGGGATGCGCTCCGTCGGATCATCGAGACCGTGAAGGCGGGATGATGCACGTCGTCCGCGCCAAGACGGCGGGCGAGAGCGCTGCGGAGACGACCCGGATTGCCCGCCGGCTCTTCATCTCCCCGCCCCCCCAACGGATTGTCCTGCCGATCGTCGCCTTCTCGCTCATGGAGGCCTATCTCCTCGTATATCCGTCGCTCGACTGGAGCCGCGTCTTGCTCGGCGGCGTCGCGATCGCCCTCCCCGCGTACCTGTCCGCGTTCGGCACGGTCCCGCTGGCGAACCGGCTCGGCGGCCGCATGTATTTCCGCCGTTCGTTCCTGCTTTCGTTCGTCGGCCTGATCTTGCTCGGGGCGTTCCAACTCGTCGCGGTGGTCGTCCTGACGATCAACGCGATTGCCTTCAACAGCTCCTTCTTGGGCCGGATCGACCGCGTGACGATCTTGGGATACGGGGCGGTCCTCTGGGTCCGCGAGGTCATCTTGTCCGCGACCTCGAACTCGAAGCACCTGCGGTCCCTCCCCGCCGCCTCCTTGCACCCCGTCCTCGGCCTCGCCGGACTCGCCTTGTTCGTCTCCCTTCGGCCGGACGAGGTCGTCCTCGCCCTCGCCGTCTACGCGTTGTTCTTCCTCAGCGCGATCGCCTACGCGGAGATCGCGAAGCGACCGCTCCTCCGCTCCTTCGGCGTGGACGGGCTGAAGCTCCTTCGTTCGACGCTCGATCACTACACGGAGCCGGAGGCGTCCGGGATCGCGGAGCTGGAGGCCTTCTTCGACTCGATCAGCGTCGCCGCCCGCGTCCGAGTCGGCGGCCTGGCCTTTCGCGTTGGCGCGCGCCTCAAGGCGCTCTTCGTGGCCCCGACGGTCCATCCGGGCCCAATGGGCTACGTCAGCGGGAGCGACCTGCCCTCGAAGATCGCGCGGGACCTCACGGACCTGACCCCGAATGTCCTGGTCGCCCATGGCCCGACGACGCACGATGAGAATCCCGCGACGACGTCCGAGGTTCACAAGGTCGGGGAGACGATCCGGAAGGCCCTCGGCGCGCTCGCGTACACGCGACCGGTTGGACGGGCCTGCCGGGCGATGTTCAAGAGGGCGACGGCCCTCGCGCAGGCCTTCGGCGACGTCGTCCTGATCGTGGCGTCCTTCGCCCCGCAGCCGACGGACGACATCGACAGCGCGACCGGGCACGCCGCGGTCCAGGAGGCGCGACTCCTCGGGGCCCGCGAGGCGATCTTCGTCGACGCGCACAACTGCCTCGAGCCGGGCGTCGGCCTGACGTTGTTCGGCACGCAGCGGAGCCATGAGATCATCGAGGCGTCGAAGGCCGCGACCAAGGAAGCCCTCCAGGCCCCGAAAGATCCGGTCCGCGTCGGATACGGCACCCGCCGCGGGTTCTGCAACCCCGACCAGGGGATTGGCGCACGCGGGATCGAGGCGCTCGTCATCGAGGCCGGAGGCCAGCGGACGGCCTACGTCCTCTTCGACGGGAACAACATGGTGCCCGGGGTCCGTGATGCGGTCCGCGCGCGGATCGCGAGCCTCGTGCAGGAGTCCGAGGCGATGACGACGGACAACCATTCCGTCAACCTGACGATGGACGGCTTCAACGCGGTCGGGGCCGTCCTCGACATGGAGACGATCCTCGCCCACGCCGAGGCGGCCGTCCGCGAGGCGATCGAGAGCCTGGAGCCGGCCGAGGCCGGGGCCTTCGCGGCCGACATCCCCGACTTTCGCATTTTCGGCCCGCAGTCCGCGTCGCGCCTCACGACGACGATCAACTCGACCTTGGCGGTCCTGCGGCCGGCGCTGTTCATCACCTTGAGCGGCGCGGTCGCCCTCGGCGCGCTCGTGATGGTCCTGTTCTAGACCAGATCGAGGAACCATCGGTGGATCCGCAGGTCGCCTCCGAGCTCCGGATGGAACGCGGACCCGATCAGGTTCTTCTGGCGCGCGAGGACGATTCGGTCCTGGTAGCGGGACTTCGGCGCGCAGTCACCCCACGTCCGCAGGATCGCGGGCGCTCGGATGAAGACGCAATGGAACGGCGTCTCGAGGCCCTCGACCTGGAGGTCGGCCTCGAACGATTCCCGCTGGCGGCCGAAGGCATTCCGGTCGACGGCCATGTCCATCAACCCGAGGAGTTTCGTCCGGGTCTTGTCCGCCTGGAGGCCCGCGTCCTTTGCGAGGAGGATGCAACCGGCGCAGGTGCCCATGATCGGCATCGCCTCGTCGGTCGCGCGGCGGACAATCTCATCGAAGAGGTCGAGCTGGACGAGGAGCTTGGAGATCGTCGTGCTCTCCCCGCCCGGGATCGTCAGCGCATCGACGCGGTCCAGATCCGTCCGGCGGCGGACGGCGATCGCCTCGCCGGCCTTGCCCGTCTCCTTCAGGGCCCGCGCGACGGCGTCGACATGCTCGCTCACATCGCCTTGGACCCCGATGACGCCGATCCGCATCGGGAGGACTTAGGGCGACGCCCGATTAAAACGGTTTGCGGGCTCAGCTGTTTTCGCGGTCGAGCTCGCGGCGAGCGCGGAACAATTCCTGCACGACGCCCGCGAAGGCCTCCGAGTCCGCGAGGAGTCCGAGTCGCTGGCTCGCGGCGCTGCTCAGGATCACCTCGTCCCCCGGATGGGGCGAGTCCCGCGGCCGCAGGACTTGGTCGCCTTCCGGGAACACGGCCTCGCCCATCGGCGACTGGCGCAGGGCATCCGGGTGGCGTTCGTCCAGGGGGACGACTTCGAAAAACCGATCGAACAGGATCGGGCGGCGCATCCGGCCGAGGACCGTCACGCGGACTCGGTCGCTCGAAGGATCGAGGGACGTGTTCCGCTCGATGGCTTCCCGATTAATGCCGACCTGGAAGAGGCCGAGTTCGGTTGACATGCCGCCGAACGGCGTGACGTACCAATGTCGCAACGTCTCGACGGGGAAGGCCGGTGCCATTTCACCCGGCGCCCCGGGCTTGTGTCGCACGCAGGAATTGACGAGGTCCGGACTATTAGAAATGTCAGTCCTGGAAATCCGCCTTGAGACTCGCTTGCAACCGAGGCGAGCACATTTGCCCACGGATCGGAAATACCCTTATCTACCGCGCACTTGTGGCGAGCCGCAGGTGCCGCCACGAAGATCGGATTCGTCCTGATCGGCATCGAACCAACCCGCGAGAAGGAAATCTATGCGGCCCTGATGAAGATCGGACAGATCGTCGAGTTGTACCCGCTTTTCGGCGACTACGATCTCATCGCGAAGGTCGAAGCGGATTCGTACGACACGATCGGAGCGATCGTCGTCTCGAAGATCCGGTCGATCGCCGGCGTCAAGGCGACGAA
>Ga0209807_1001552_pt1 | contig 10972 bp, 12 predicted proteins | sample GraSoiAngelo_154_FD_186168 | JGI IMG/M metagenome (GOLD analysis project Ga0209807, IMG submission 186168) | Grasslands soil microbial communities from the Angelo Coastal Reserve, California, USA - 14_1009_13_20cm (SPAdes) (version 2) | ecosystem: Environmental > Terrestrial > Soil > Grasslands ... | reverse complement strand
ACGTCAGCGGCCAGCCCATGGTGTACATGACTTCCCCCGGAGCGATACGGCCGGCAGGGACTTCCCAGAGTTCCTTGATCCCCTGACCGTAAGTTTGCGGATTGCGGTCGCGCGTGAGCGCAAAGCGTGCGATCAGTTGCTTGGTGAGCGAACCCCGCGTGCCCTCGGCGAGGATGACAACTTTGGCCTGTAGATCGTAGCCGGGTTCGAAATTTGACTTCGGCTGATTCTGCTTGTCTACGCCCTTGTCATCGGTGCGAACGCCGGTAACGTGGTCTCCATCGATAAGTAGTTCTGAGCCCGCGAATCCGGTAAAAATTGTGATTCCGGTCTCTTCGACTTTGCTCCCCAGCCATTTCACAAAACGATTCAGCGAGATGACGTAATTGCCATGATCTCGCAACGGCGGCGGCGTGATGGGAAATTTGAATTTGCTTTTTGCCGTAAGAAAGTAGACGGATTCTCTGCTCACCTCTGCATCGAGCGGTGCTTCTTTTTCGAAGCCGGGAAGCAGTTCCCGCATGGATCGAGGATCAAGCAGCGCTCCGGAAAGGCAGTGCTGGCCGATCTCGCGCGACTTCTCAAGAAGATAGGTGTTTTCTTTACTGAGTAGAGAATCAGGATTACCAGCGTTGTGCGCATCAATAAGCTGCGAAAGCCGCAGCCCGCAAGCCAAGCCGGCAGGCCCGCCGCCGACGATAACGATATCGGCAGGCATTTGGGGACGATTGATGCCTTCAATGGGTTTGCGAAAGATCAGCATTCAGCACTTAGGACCAGCCAAGAGAGCCAGATATAGTCAGATACAGGAGGAGATTCACTCGTGGAAGGCCTCGATCTCGTCCAAGGCCGTCACGGGCGAGATGATGTCACCAACGATCTTGCCAGTTCCGACCATGTCGCCCACAAACTGCCGCCGGCGATTGGGTCCGGCTGGAATCACCTCCACAACCGGGCGCCCGTGCCTCGTGATGCGCAATGGCTGGCGCGTTTTACGCACCTGTTCAATCAACGCAAGACACTTGGCCTTGAATTCGGAAATCGAAATATTGTGCATCACCTTTATTTTCTTAACTTCCCGCTTTCGCTTTTTTCACTTCCCCAATCAATGGCGGCACGATTTCAAATAGATTTCCCACGATGGCATAGTCCGCAATCTCGAAGATCGGAGCTTCCGAATCTTTGTTGACTGCGATAATCGTGCGCGCTCCCTTCATCCCGACGATGTGTTGAATGGCACCACTAATGCCGAGCGCGAGATACAGCTTCGGTGCCACTGTTTGTCCGGACGATCCAATCTGGCGGTCCATCGGCAGCCAGCCTGAGTCGCAGATCGGCCGCGAAGCCGCAATTTCGCCACCCAACGCTTCAGCCAGCTGCTTCGCAATCTCGATATTCTTCTGCTCTTTAATCCCTCGTCCAACTGCGACGATGATTTCAGCCTGCGTTAGATCGACGGCTTGCTTGGCTTCTTTGAACACCTCGTGCGGCTTGTTGCGAATGGTGTTCTCTGCGATTTCCACGTTCACCGTTTCCACCGGCGCGGCACTCGCGGTTGCCTCGACTTTATCCCCACGAAATGCTCCATTCTGAAAAGTGACGAACCACGGAGGATCGCCGGTGAAGCTGACGTCGGCAGCAAACTTACCCTGAAACATCTGCCGGGTGAAAAGTAGCTTCTCGCCATCTTTCTTGTAACCGATGCAATCACTGATGACCGTCCGGCCCATTGCTGTAGCCAGCTTGGGAACGAAGTCGCGCACCTGATACGTGTGCGGCATAAGCACCAGCTTCGGTTGTCTCGACTCGAGGAATTGCTTTAGCCCAGCAGCGAACGCGTCCGGAGTGTAGGGTTCGAGTCCTGTGGACTCGATAGAGTAAACCTTCCCAACTTTCTTTCCCGCTACTTCTTTCGCGAGTTTCTCTACACCGCTGCCGGCAACCGCAGCTTCGAGCGGGAGGCCGGTTTCGGCCGCGAGCGCCTGTCCTGCGGTTAACGTTTCCCAGGAGACCCGGTTTAGTTTGCCTTCGCGTTGCTCGACAACTACGAGGATGGTGTCCGCCATGATTTGAGTTCTCAGTTTTCAGCGCAGTCGTCGGAGCAGCTTATCGCGAGAGGCTGCTTGCGCTGGCCGAGCAAAATTCGTACTTCTTCTTGACGCTTGCCAGCCATTCAACCGATTGCTCACAGCACTCGGACTTCGTTGCGCAGCTTTTCAGCCAATTTCTTAGCGATCTCGGCCGGAGGACCCTCTAAAAACTGGGTGTTCTTGGTTTTGTGCGGGACATACAAGCGCTCAATCTTCTGCAAATTCCCGCCAAGGGCCGACTGCACTTCTGCTAATGCCACTTTGCGCAGCGGCTTGTTCTTGGCCTGCTTGATGCCGATCAGCGTCGCGTAGCGCAGTTTGTTAATCCCAGATTGAATTGTGAGCACGGCCGGAAGCGGCATGTCAACAAATTGAAAGTAGCCGGCCTCGAGTTCTCGTTTGACTTTGATTCCGCTGTCACCCTTCTCAATTTGCATGATGATGGTGGCATGCGGCCAGCCGAGCAGTTCCGCGAGAATCACGCCGGTCTGCGCATAACCGTAATCGTCGGACTGCAAGCCGGTAAAGATCAGATCGAATTTTTCATCCTTGATGGCGGCGGCAAAGGCGCGAGCGGTATTAAATGCGCCGAGTCCCACAAAGGCATTATCTTCAAGGTGGATGGCGCGGTCAGCGCCTTTAGCGAGAGCCTCGCGCAAGACCTGCTGCGAGCGGGCCGGGCCGGCACTGATCACGACTACTTCACCACTATGCTTTTCTTTCTGGCGGAGTGCTTCTTCGAGCGCGTAGGCGTCAGGCTCGTTCACTTCGTAGGAAACATCTTCGCGGATCCACGTGCCCGCTTCATTGAGCTTAAGCGGCGCATCTTTCTGTGGAACCTGCTTCATGCAGACCAGAATTTTCAAGGAAGATCTCCCGGGACAAACGGGTAACTATAAACGAGGCATTCAGCTCTCAGCCCAAGGTGCCGCGCGACTAAAATGCCGTGGGCTAAATGCCGGATGCTAATCGGTGAAAACCACCGATTGCACGCCGGAAATTTCAAATCGTTTCCTGCACCGCATGTTTTTACAGGCCATCATGTCGTCTCTGCGTAGCATGTAAGACCGCGCCTTGGCGAAGCGGGCACGGTCGCGCTCGTCGGCCCGGCCGGGAAGCTGGCGTTTCTTGGTCCGCACCAGCCATGCGATTTCGTATTCGGCGGATTGGTGACAATGAGGACAATTCAGCGTGGCCGGCTTCTTGTCCGGCCGCTCGTCGAAGAATTCACGTTCATCCATAAGCAGTCATTGGCCCGTTACTGTGGTATTCACCACATCGATTATTGCAGCTTTGGCTTGGACATGCTATGGCAAGATGAGCGAAATGCCCAGAAATGGAAAAAAGAAGAAGAGAAAAAAGAAGGCGTTCAGCGCAGTCGAGGCTGTCAAGGCGATGGCGCGCGAACGGATCGGCGCGCCCCGCCCCTCGCGCATGGTCCCCGTTCGGAGGAAAGAAAAATCCGAGAAGCACAAACCGAATCTGAGCAGGCTGCTGCAAGAGGAGTGAGATGATCTAATTCTTACGGCTGGCACTTCGGCGTGTCGTCATCAACACCCTTGACACTCGCTGTCCCGATCAGCGTTAAAGTCTCTGAAAACGGTATATACTTCCCATGACATATCGGCCCCCGGCGATGGTGCCGGGACGGAGCGCTGATTCATCGTTAATTAATAAGCTCCGGTTAAAGATCACTGGCGCAATTCGACACCGCGCCAGTGCGGGACTCGCGCCTCGATTCGTTTGCTGAGGGGAGTTCCGGGGAGGTCCATTCGGTGGACTTGTTTTTAGTCCGTTTTATATTTGTTCTTGTTGTTGCTGTCACCTGCTACTTCATCTCGCCCTTCAGATTACCTTCAAACTTGGATGCGGCAATTGGAGCGGTCATTGGACTCGCCATTGTTCTCTTTGAATGGAGATTGCGCCGGGTCAGTTTGAAACGGCTCATCGGCGCTGCAATCGGCAGCGTCCTCGGAATTTTTGGCGCTTACTTATTCGCTCTGGTTATCCGCAATACCATCCCTGAGGAGCACACACGGAGTTTCCTGCAAATCTTAGTTATGCTGCTGATGGCCTACGTTGGCCTGATTGTGGGCGCAAACAAAGGTGACCTGCTGAACCTCTCAGCCTTGGGCGGAATTTTCGGCGGTGAAAAACAGGCGAAGAAAACTTACAAGATTCTTGACACCAGCGTCATTATCGATGGCCGTATCTCAGATATTGCCGAGACCGGATTTCTTGATGGCATCATTGTGATTCCCCAGTTCGTTCTGCGGGAACTTCAGTTGGTGGCTGATTCCGCCGACTCGCTGAAGCGAAATCGCGGGCGGCGGGGGCTCGATATTCTGCAGCGTTTGCAGAAAGTCGCGTCCCTTCAGATTCAGATTGTTGAAGACGATTTCCCCGCTGTCCGAGAGGTGGATCTTAAGCTGATCGAGTTAGCCAAGCTGTACGAGGCGAAGATCATCACCAACGATTTCAACTTGAACAAAGTTGCGCAGTTGCAGGGTGTTGAAGTGTTGAATATCAATGAGCTGGCGAACTCCTTGAAACCGATCGTTCTGCCGGGCGAGGCCATGAGGGTATTCATTCTCAAAGAAGGAAAAGAATACAACCAGGGCGTCGCCTATCTCGACGATGGCACCATGGTCGTAGTGGACAACGCGCGCAAGATGATTGGCAAAACTGTTGACATCTCGGTCACGTCGGTGCTGCAGACCACGGCCGGAAAGATGATTTTTGGCAAGTGGGATGAGCGGGCGGCAATGCGGAGCGAAACCCGTCCGGCGGTCTCTACCGTCGCAGTTGTTGCCACTGTGCCCAGCCCAGAACCCAAGAAAGCGCCGCCGATCATGATCGAGCGTCCGGCTGAGTAGCGGGCTCATTGTAATCTGAATCTCTCGTTCATCAATCGCTGCAATCGTGGCTTGTAGAGAATGTCGTAAGCAAATTCTTTGTCCGGGAACATGGCCAGCGCCGCCCGCTTGGCTCCTGCTACAAGTTCGGAAGCCTCTTCCACCGTCAAATTGGGATCTTGACTAATCACCGACATCACCATGCTGATCATCACCTGCAATCGGCGAATCTTTCTGGCCTCTTGCTCTCGTTCGGCGGATTCCACTGTTCGCTCCCGACTCTCCATTGGGCTCCCAATTTGACCCGCGCCTTGTCGCGCCCGTCAATGTCGTCTTAGATGAGCGTCAGCACGTCAACGTTGCGCCCACGCCCAGTGGTTCATTCTCCCGTCAATGGGCAATGCAAGCAACTCCCCATGGTGTAGGACTTCAGTTACCAGAGAGGGATGTCAGACCTCAAGCTTCAGGCCTCCTAATCCCCATTGCAAATGTTCTCCGCGGAGCCATCGGAGAGTAGAATCAAGCTACTGAAGTCTGACCTGCGCACCGTAAGGTCTGAGTCCAGCCTCAGGTGCGAAGTTCTGGAGCACATCATGGCAGAGAGCGCGGCACGCCCCAATCCGAATGAGAAGCTAATTCGCGTGTTTGACACCGAACAGGAATCGGAAGCACTGGTCGTGCGCGGCCTGCTTGAATCTGCCGGTATTGAGTGCGATGTTACATCTCTCGATGCGCAGCAAGATATTCTGCCGGGCGTTGGCGGAACTATTATTCTCGTGCGCGAAGAAGATGCTGCAGAGGCTCGCCGCATCATCGAGGAATACCGACGGGCGCCCGCCTCCCTGGAAGATGATGAAACCGCCGAATTTGACGTCAGCGGAGAGCCGCCACGTGAGGGCTGACCATTTTACCGTCCAGATAAAAGCTCACTGCGCCATTCAAATCCGTACGATAAGTCTTTACGTTCGATCCCTGTAACCTGTTCAACACCTCGCGCCGCGGATGTCCGTACACATTCCTCGCTCCGACGGAAATAACCGCAAACTTTGGATGTACGGCAGCGAGCAGATCAGCTCGCGTTGAAGTCGCGCTGCCGTGGTGAGCAACCTTAAGCAAATCCGCATCCGGATGCTGGTCAATCAATCGCTGCTCCGTCGGACGCTCCGCATCGCCTTCCAACAGAGCTGACGTGTTACCCCAAGTCAGCTGCATTACCAGAGACTCATCGTTTTCTTTCCCCCCCTCATCTTGAGCATCGGGTGCCAGGATTCGCACGACCGCGCCACCAAATTCAAAGTTTTCTCCCGCCTGGTGCTGAATCACACGCACCCCCAGCTCGCGCGCTTTCGTCACGACAGGTCTCATCTCCGCGCTCTCCTGGTCCGACCCTAGCCAGAGTTCCCGCGGACGAAAGTTCGCCACCACCGCCGCCATCCCACCCACGTGATCCGAATGTGCGTGGGTGATTGCCACTGCATCGAGCTGCCGAAATCCTCGCGACCATAGATATGGCGAAACCACATCTTCGCCAATATCCAATTCTGAATGCGCCCAGCGCGGCAGCCCCCCGCATCCACCAGCAGAGTTTGTCCTTGTGGTGAAACCAGCAGAATTGAGTCTCCCTGGCCAACGTCAATGGTGGTCACCTCCAGCGCTCCAGCCTGCACCTCCGGCCGTGCCGGACCAGCACAAATCCAGAACGCGCTGAGGGCCAACGCAGCCAGACCAAGCACGGCCAACATTGTCCTTCGCCGGATCAAGATCATTGCCAGCGCCAAACACGCGCTGGCCATAATGACGACGACGATCCCTGGGGTCGGCACACGCGCGTCGGCGATCTGCAATCCACCAAGCCGGTGCACAGTGCCCGCTATGCCTTCAAGCGCTGCTCCCGCGATCAGAGCAGGAATTTTAGCGAGCAGCAGTGAGATATACCCCAGCGCCAGGGCCAGGACAGCGCTCGGCATCAGCACTTGCGTTAGCGGCACTACCACCATGTTGGCCGGCAGTGCAACTACGGTCGCGCGATGGAAATAGTAAGCCATCGGCAGGGCGAGCCCGACTTGCATCACCAGAGAAATGATGACTAACTCGAAGACGCCAATAATCACGCGAATTACAGCCCCAAGCAATGGCAGTGGCACGCGCCGTCCCCGGAAAAAGAATGCCCCCAGTCGCCCAGCCACCATCCTCAAGTCGAGCCGCAACTGCACGATTCTTGGCGCGAGGGCATAGTCATAGCTGGTCGAATCCAAATACCGCAATCCTCTCCGGACGGGCTCCAGCGTTCTCTCCAGCAGCGGAATTCCAACCGCAGCCACCAGCCATACGCATAAGAACGTAAGCTCAAAACTCGCTCCGAACAGCACTCGGGGATCGGTCACCATCAACCCCAGAGCAGCCGCCCCTATCGCGTTCAGCATCGATTTTTCGCGATACAGCCATCGCGCCAAGAGATACACGATCAGCATCAGTGTGGCTCGCCAGATCGGAGGTCCGACATTGGTCAGCATGGCGTATGAAACCGTGAGCGCCATCGTGCCTACGCTCGCGGCTAATTCCCCCAAGCGCAATCGTCGCAGAGTCCAGAACGTGACCATCGCCAAAATGGTTACGTTCATCCCTGACACCACCAGCACGTGATACGTGCCTGAGCGCTGGAAATCCACACGAGTGGAACGATCGATGAACGCATCTTCGCCGATGACCATCGCATCCATCAGCCCTGCGTCCTGCGGCCAAAGCTGATGAACTTTCTCGATGATGCTGCGATGAATCCGGCTGCGCCAAAGCTCGGCGCGGTTACCAACAAATCCGGGTAAGACCTCAATATTTTCAGCTTTTGTAGACGCGAGTGCGGTGATGCCGTGCTCCGCTAGATACTCGCGATAATCAAATGCTCCGGGATTACCAAAATTGCGCGGCGCGAAGAGCTTCGCAGGGAATCTTAGCCTCTCGCCATAGCCAAATAGCGCCATGGGGACGGCCCTTTGGCCGCTCGTAGACTCTTTCTGGTAGATGCTGACGCGAACTCCACAACGAGCTTTTACTGTCCGATCGCCGGTCGTAACCTGCTCACTTTCTACGTCCAGTCGCTGTCGCAAGCCGCCAGTCCCGTCGTTGCGCAGATTACCTTCCGCAATAACATGTGCTGTGACCAGAACTTCGTCGTTCCCAAATTGCACGATGTTGTTGCCGCAAGTCCCCCCTGAGTGTGCAATCTGGATGGCGAGCGCTCCGGTCACAAAAATCGCCGCTAACCCAAGCGAGAACGCAACTCCGGCTCGGCGGCGCAGAAAATATATTGCTGAAACACTGAAGCCAGCAAACGCGACCATCCACCACAAAGCAGGCCGCCATGCATAGAGACCAATCACCAGTCCGGCAGCATAAGCCAGCGCCGCCCATAGTAGAGGCTGCCGCCCGCAAGATCGCGAAACGACGGAAGACGCCGGACTGAAGGCCTGCTTCACTGAGACAACATGGAATGCGAAACCGCCCGGCGACGCAAGAACTTCAGACTGAATCCGGCTTATTTCACCAACTGAAATACGCTTTCCAAGTGGTAAGTCTGCGGAAACAGATCGATCAGGTGTGTTTGCTCGATCTGATAGCCTCCAGCTGTGAGCCCTCTAAGATCGCGCGCCAGCGTCGCCGGATCGCATGAAACATACGTAATTCTTGGCGCTCCTAATGCGATTAACGCGCGAACAACATTCGCGCCCAATCCGCTCCGCGGTGGATCGACTACTACGAGATCAGCCCGCAATTGCTCAGGATTCTTCTTCAAATACTGTTCCGTCGTCGAACGCACTGCTTTCACATTTGCGGGCAAATTGTATAGCAGATCAGCATGCGAAGTCGGTGACGACTCAACCGCAATCACACGTTCAAATTCCCGATTTAGAACTGAAGAGAACAACCCAACTCCGGCATAGAGATCCAAGGCAGTCCGTCCAGACCGTCCTTCGGTCACGATTTTCACGAGTTCGTCAGTCAGGTGTCTGTTGGTTTGGAAAAAAGATCCAGCACTCACACGATAAGCAGCCTTCTTAGTCTTGTAGTCAAGCTGTTCAGCCCCACTTAGAGCCACCCGGTCTGGCTGCATGCCCGCTCGTGCCGGATTGCGAAAAACCACCAATCCGACGATCTCGGGAAAACCACCTGGCACTTCTTCAGCCCAGCGTGCAAGGTGATCCGCCTCCGAAACGACGTATGTCTCGACAAGAAGCTGTGTGTCGTCCGCATTGGCGAAAAACTCAATCTCCTGAAGCTCGCTCGGAATCCGTCCCTGGCGCCCCAGCTCCCAAAAAGCGCTAATGGCGCGACTAATAAGCGGCGAGCTGATAGGGCATTGTTCGACGGGCAATAACTCGTGTGACCCGAACCTGTAGTAACCGACCGCAAATTCGGGAGAACTTTGTACTCTCAGCCGAGTGCGATTGCGATAATTCCATGCCGGCGAAGGATGAATGTTCAAATCTTCTGGTAACTCCAGCTTGGCGATGCGGCGGAGATTCTCTCGCAGAATAGCTGCTTTAATTTCGAGCTGTTGCTCATAACTGGCATGCTGATAATGGCATCCGCCGCAACGCTGGAAATACGGGCAATCCGGAGTTACACGATGCGGCGACGGCTCTAGAATGTTTTCGGCACGCGCTCGAGCAAAACCTGGCTTCTGTTCCAGCAGTGAAGCCTCAATCTCCTCACCCGCCAAAACAAAGGGTACGAACAGAGCTTTGCCAGGCCCATGTTCGTCGGCAGGTAACCGTGCGAGGCCATCGCCGCCATAGACCATTTTTTCAACTGTGAGACGCAAGAGACGATTTTATCGACTAGAAGCTGGTCGAGCTACATATAGAACAAACTCAGTCTCGGCACACCGTATTTTTCCAGCAGCTTCTTGTGGACATATTGCTTCAGCAACTGCTCAATCTGTGCGGAGGGCATCTTGCTGCGATAGGGGGCCAGTTCACGGTCAGCCTGCGCCCGCACGAAGACAACTTCATCATCTGTCACGGCGGCCAGCAGTACGGCGAATAACTTTTCTTCCTGCACCGTCAGGCGCCGCTCCAGGTCTTCCAGCTTCGGCAAGGCTGACTTACTCTCGATTTCCGAAGCCATTCCCCTCAGTGCTGCCGCAATCGCGCGCGCGACTGCCTCGGGCGAAATCCCAGGTCTGGACGGAAGTTTGGCTGACTCTAGTTCCGTGGCGTTACGGCGAAGAAAACCTGCAATTTCAGCGCTACTGAACCCGGCCTGAGCTTTCGGCTCCTGCACAACACCGACTGCCGCTTCTTTCATCGCCTCCGCTTCCGCCAATACCTCCTGCGCACAATAAGCCAGACTGTTCACTTTACGAGTCTTCGATGGCCTCTTCTCGTATCGCTCAAAAGCCGCATCAATTCCTCGCAGGGCGGCCTCCAACGGAATTCCAGCATCCTTCCACGTCTCAATCAGCGCCCAATCCAGAGTGGAGAGCAACAAAATCCCGCCTCGCCGGCGCTGAAAATGCTCCTCAATTTCAGTGAAATAGTTGAAGTAGTTTTCCACGAAGACTCAGCGGGAACGTGGCTTCTTGCCGGGCCACGGTTTTGAAGGATTGGTGGCAATCGCACCTGCGCGTTGAGGCTTGCTCGGCAGCGCCTCACGCTCGACCTTCACATTGCGCTCCCAAATAATCCGCAAGCCCTCCAGCGTCAGCAAATCATCCACTTGTTTAATGTGCCTCGATCCCTTGCCGATTAGCGCCGCCAATCCGCCGGTTGCCAGAACTCGCGTTTCTTCGCCCATCTCTTCGAGCAACCGCTCCAGAATTCCGTCTACCAGTCCTAGATATCCGTAATAAAGCCCGGATTGCAGGCTGCCGACCGTCGTCGTGCCGATCATACTCGCGATCAAGATGAGCCTGTACGCCGACGTGCTGTACAAGCCACAGGACTACCGCTTCATCGGGCTCGGCAACTACGTCCGCCTTGTTCAGGACCCTGTGTTCTGGCTGACGCTGTGGAATTCCGTTGTCTGGGT
>Ga0209807_1001549_pt1 | contig 10978 bp, 5 predicted proteins | sample GraSoiAngelo_154_FD_186168 | JGI IMG/M metagenome (GOLD analysis project Ga0209807, IMG submission 186168) | Grasslands soil microbial communities from the Angelo Coastal Reserve, California, USA - 14_1009_13_20cm (SPAdes) (version 2) | ecosystem: Environmental > Terrestrial > Soil > Grasslands ... | reverse complement strand
GCTTCTCGCCAGTTCGATCGCGCATTTCTATCGCATCCTGCTCAAACGGCGTAACTGCGTAATAAGGATTTATGTCGCCCGGTGCGCCTTGCAGAAAAAAACAGAGGGGCTTACCTGCAAATGCTCCTTCGACGGTTCGGGCCATGGCTGCCGGAAAGTCGGCCGAGTACTGCAGATTATCGCTGCCAAAAACCACGGGATGGCAGGCGTAGTTCACCAGAATTGCAAGCGGCTGCCCATCGGTGCTGTCCACACGCAAGACCGAGACGGTTCCATCGGCGTGGTTCGCCACGTAAACGGTGTCAGTCGCATTATCTACCTCCGCGGTGACCGGAAAGCCGCCCATTCTCTGCTTGATGATCTTGACGTGGCAATCGTTGACGTGACCGGCGCGGCAGGCGTTTCCGTCAAGCATTGCGACGTCCGAATCGCCGGCCACTGGAATGAACACGATGTGCTTGTGTTGATCGACTGCAATACTGCGACCGAGAACATTATTGTTGCCCCCGGTGTCCGGAAATGCGCCAACCAGGACCGCGGGCGGCGGAGCTTGCGGACAGCCGGACGTGTTGGTGCCGTTGCAAGTCGCCCCGTCAATTACCGACACGGTCAGGTCACTGCGGTTGCCGACGAAAACGGTGTTCCGGTCCAGAACGATGCCCACCGCACGCGGCCCCGCCCCTACGGGTACCGTGGCCACGGGAACGCAGCCGGACGTCGTTATGCGGTTGCAAGTGTTGCCGTTAATGACCGAGACTGTGTTGTCGTTCCGGTTCGTAACGTAAATCGTCCGGTTATTCGGATTAAACGTGAGCGCTTGGGGTGAATCGCCGACCGGAGCCATAGGCCAGGACTGGCCGCAGCTCGAAGTGTCTGTCCCATTGCAATGAGTTCCATCGACAACTGACATCGTGTTATCATCCTGGTTGACGACATAGATTGTGTTCGTCGCTTCATCGACGGCGACCTGCAGCGGATGAGTACCTACTGCGGTTGTAGCCAATGATGTGCAACCGGAAGTGTTACTGCTGTTGCAGGTCGCGCCATTAATCACAGTCAAAGTATTATCCTCGTTGTTCCCAAGATAAATCGTGTTCGTGACTCGGTTCACAGCCAGGAACGACGGAAAATTGCCGACGTCAAATTTTGGCCAGGTCTGGTTGCAGCCGCTGAGATGCCTCGAATTACAGACGGCGGAATCAATGATTGAAACTGTGTTCTCGAACTGATTCGTCTCGTAGAGAGTGTGAGTATAGGGGTTATTTGCAAAAGCCCACGCTCCAGCTCCGACCGTAGTAGTCGGCTCAAAGTTCGTGCAGCCTTGCGTATGCCTGGCGTTGCACTTGGACGCGTCCAGTACCCAGACCGTGTTTGTGTCCTGGCTTGACGCGTAGAGAGAGCGTGTGCTCGGGTCGAAACTCATGAAAGCACTATCGACCCCGACCGCAAGGGCCGGAGCGATGTTCGCGCAGCCGTTGGTCTGGGTGGCGTTACACGTCGCGCCGTTGATGACCGAAACCGAGCTCGATCCCAGATTCTGAACATAAACGGTCTCGGTCGCGGGATCGATGAGCACCCAATCGGTGTCGCCGCTTCCTACGTTCGCTCTGTTGGGCGTGTTGCCGCAACCGGTGTTGATTGTGCCGTTGCACGTCGAGCCATCAATCATTAAAACGAAGCCGAGTGTGTTTTCCTCGCCGGTACCGACCGGGACGTAAACCGTATGTGTGGCCTCGTCGACAGCGGCTTGCATTGGATTGAAGTTGGCCACAACCGTCGCCGGCGGCTGACCGCAACCGGACGTATTGCCAGCATTACAGGTCGCGCCGTTGAACACCTGGATCAAACTGTCGCCGAAATCCGAGACGTAAACGCCGTGGTTAATGTAATCGATGGTGATTGTGTCGCCGCCGGCGGACGTCTGCACCGGCGTCTGGCCGCAGCCAGAGGTGTTCGTCGCGTTACAGGTCGCCATGTCGATGATCGAGACGAGCCCCTCGTTACGGTCGCCGACATAAAGTGTGTGCGTCGCCGTATCGAGCGCGAGCCCGAAGACGACGGCGCCCGGAACTGTCACCGTCGCCGGCGTCTGGCCGCAGCCGGAGGTGTTCGTCGCATTACAGGTCGCGCCATTAATCACTGCGACCGTATTGTTATCGAAGTCCGGGCCGAGAAGCGTCGCGTAGATCGTGTCGGTTGTCGGATCGAAGGCAAGGTAGAACGGGACCGGCCCGACGGTTATCGTGGCGATCGTCGTGCAGAGCGACGAATTTTTTGAGTTGCACTTGTTGCTGTCGATCACTGACACGGTGTCGTCCAACGCGTTCGCCACGTAGATGGTGTGTCTGGCCGGGTCAACCGCGATTCCGACCGGATTGTTACCGACCGTCACAGTTGGCACTGCCCAGGGCAATTTGGGCGGCATGATCAAATTTGCGGCCAACGCTGCGGCCGCAAGGAAGAGCATGCCGGCCGCGGCAATGCGCACGCGTGATTGAGCAGGGCGGGAAGCAATCTTCTTGGGTTGTAAGTTTGTTTTCATAGATTTTCCATTTCCCATTCCTCTCCAGACTTCGGCCAAAAAGTTTCAGGATTTTTGCTGACAACGCGGTCGGGCTGCAGAGGACCCGTATGGCTGGGTTGATCCGTTTCCTCTCAAAATTTTGCGCCGCGCTGCAAAACATGCAGCGCGGCGCAACGCACTTGGTTATCGCGGAGGCCCGAAGGTGAGGAATTCCGGGCGGTCGATCCCGCTGGCAAAGACGATCTCGCCGCCTCCGGTAGGAAACTCCACGATGTCGCCCAATGGTGCAGGTCGCGTTTCTGCTACGAACAGATTGCCTGAAGCGTCGAAGGCAAGACCCCGAGGCTGCGTCAACCCGGTAGCGAAAGTGCTTTCCATCCCGTCGGGAGTGAAGACCAGAATGCTGTCGCTTCCTGGGCTGCCTTCGGTGGAAACGAAAAGATTGCCAGCAGTATCAAAGGCCAAGCCTATCGGGGACGTCTCAGGGGCGAATGCTTCCGGTCCAACGAAAACGGTGCGGGTTCCGTCCGGGGTAAACTTCCAGATCGTGGCGTTAGAAGCATCCGCGGCAAAGAGGTTGCCGGTGCTGTCGAAAGCGATCCCAAAGCCTTGAAGACTTGGGATAGAGCCAAAGATAGTCCGCGTTCCATCTGGTGCGAATTTGTAGATCGTGTTTACATCGAATCGCTGCTCCCCTACCAAGGCATACACGTTGCCGGCGCCGTCCGTGGCCACGCCTTGGGCAAAGGCGAGGGCTGCGTTGCCGAGAACACTTTGATGTCCTTGGGGAGGAAACTTCAGGACCCTGGCGTGGAACGCTCCGCCGTTGTTCCGCAAAGTCTCCCCGAGGAAAAGATTGCCGCTGCTGTCAAAGGCCAACCCGCGTGGCTCCGCCAGCTTAGAGGCAAAGGTGGTCTGCGTCCCGCCCGGCGTATATTTGGAGATTGAACCACCGGTATTGCTGAAATCACCGTTTACTGAGACGTAGAGGTTTTGGGCGTGAGCGACGGTGGCTAACCCGAAGATCACGCAGAGGCTTAGGAATGTTTTTAGGATTTTTGTTTTCATATGATTTGGTTGTTTCCCTTTCCTCTCCAGATTGCTCAGCAAAAGTTTCAGGAAATCTTGCTGGCAACTACTCCGGGGAGTGCGGGACCTTTGGCGCCCACAAAAACTCCCCGACTGTACGGGGAGTATCCGACTCACCTTTGTCGAAAACGATTGGCAACCGACGCGGTTGCCCTACAACGTATTGTTGTGAAAAAAGCGTATGCACGCGCGGGCGTAGATGTCGATTTGGCAAACAAGCTGAAGCGCGGCATTGGCGCGTTCGTTAGGCAAACATATGGCCCGCAGGTGCTCGGGAAAATTGGCGGGTTCGGCGGATTATTTCGCGCGAGTTTTCCCGGAATGCGAGAACCGGTGCTCGTTGCAAGCATCGACGGCGTCGGGACAAAATTGAAGATCGCGTTTGCGATGAACAAGCACGACACCGTCGGCGCCGACCTGGTAAATCACTGCGTCGACGACATTGCAGTTCTCGGCGCGCGTCCGCTTTTCTTCCTCGATTATATCGGCTGCGAGAGACTCGAGCCCCGCGTGTTCCAACAATTAATTCGCGGTCTATCCCGCGGCTGTCGCGCCGCGGGCTGCGCACTTCTGGGAGGCGAAACTGCGCAAATGCCCGGGATGTATCGCAAGGGTGAATACGATCTCGCGGGCTGCATCGTCGGTGTCGTGGATCGGACGAAAATGATCGATGGCAGCAAGATCAAACCCGGCGACGTCGTTCTCGGTCTCGCTTCCAACGGTCTGCACACCAATGGCTACTCACTGGCGCGAAAAGTTTTGTTCGAGGAAATGCACATCAAACCGAGTTCGCCTCTACCTGAGTCGACAATCACGGTCGGCGAAGAATTGCTGCGCGTGCACAAAAACTATCAGCCGCTCCTGGCAAAAGTTCCCGGTGGCGTAATCAAAGGGCTCGCTCATATCACCGGTGGCGGTCTCATCGACAATCTGCCTCGAATTTTGCCGTTGAATTGTGACGCGGTCATTGACACGAAAAGCTGGCGCGTCCCGAGCATCTTCCAAATCCTGCAGAAAAATGGAAACGTCGACCCTCAGGAGATGTATCAAGTCTTCAACATGGGCATTGGGATGGTGGCGATTGTTGCCGAGGAGAAGGCGCAACGCGCGATCTCGATGTTGGGCGCGAAGCGAATCGGTCGCGTTGAGCGTGGCACTGGCAAAGTGCGTTTGGAATTCTGATGGGTAGCGCACGAGTCTCGCGTGCTGGTGTCGGCGTCTCGCCGAAACAATCTTTCCTCACCGCTCGACATACGCTTGAAGCATGATCGTAGCTGAAAGTCCGCGATCGCGAGGACGCGCTCGCCAACACGCGAGACGCGTGCGTTACCTTGGCAACTGCGGCGACGCGGGATCGGTCGCGTTCACCGCAACCTCCAGTTCTGGCTCCGCTGTCCGCGTCACCGGTTTTCCTTTGTGCGACACGCGCTGCAGGCCTGCTCGAAAGGCAGCAAGATCAACCAGTTCGGCTACGCGCGATTTCAACGCGCGCGCGCGCGTTCCAAGAAAACCCAGAGCAGCCAGGTAAAAAACGATTGGCCAGAAATCAACGCGAGAAACATTTACCTGGTGGTAAATCAACAGGCTGATCGCAACCAGATTGAAGATGATCATCGTGATAACCATCCGGTTGCGAAGCCGCACACGGGTCAAACACTTTCCTCCACCATGATATTCGGTGACGGTTTGAAGCGCGATGCTCCACCAGAAATTGCCGTAGATTTGAATATCCCAATCGTTCCAGCCGCTATCGGTGGAATAGCGCCAGCCTTCTTCCTCCAGCAACCGAAACATTTCGCCCAGGAAATGGTGGCGGTCCCTCCCCTCCTCGCTCCAAAACACACGTCGACTGAGGCTGCCTCGCGAGCGCGCGTTTTCGGGTAAATGTTCGTGCTTCCGGATGACGTTTGCCGGTGTGCGTTTAAAACGCAGCCAGGTGAAGTAGCGCGAGAATCCGCGCACGAGCGGTTGCGCAAAGGCGAGGATCATAACCAGCAGGCGCGCGTGCACCGTGTCGAATTTTGGTTCGATTCGTGCCCGCACCATATACGAAAGCGCCACGCAAAAAGTGCCGCCGAACATCAGGTACGGAACAATGCGCAGCCCAGGCAGAAAAATTCCCAGGCCGAAAAGAAAGATCGTGAGCCCAAACCATTCGATGCTGCTGAGGTAGGCCGCGACCTCTGATTGCGGCGCAGGATAAATCGATTGGAAAAATCCTTCACCGAAAATCCCGTGATAAATGATCTGCCGATTAACAAACCAGCTGAACCGCGTGGCGCCGTAGATTTGACCGCGCCATTTCGCTGTGCCGGTCGGGCCGAAAAAGATCAAATGTTTAAAGCGCAGCAAAGATTCCGCTTCGCCGTAGCCGTCTTGCTGTTTCAAGAAAGCGCGCAGCGTAAACCGCCGATAATGCCAGACGATCGCGCTCGGACTGAAAGAGATTACCCATCCAGCCTGCTGAATTCGCCAGCAGAAATCCACGTCGTCGCCGGCCTTGCGATATTCGGGATCGAACCCGCCTACACCTTCGAAGGCCCAACGGTAAAACGCCATGTTACAACCGGGAATATGCTCGGCGACCGTATCGGTAAGCAGAACGTGGTTTGGTCCGCCCGGCGCCCCTGCAACGCACGCCTGAATCCAATTTTGTGCCGGCGGCGTGATGTTAGGGCCGCCTACTCCAGCGTAATCGCCACTTACAAGCGTGCCTATCAAGTAGTACAGCCAATCGGCGTCCACCATGCAGTCGGAATCGGTGTACGCCAACACTTCGCCCTTGGCAGCAGCCGCCCCGGTGTTGCGGGCGTGACTTAATCCATGATTGGTCTGATGAATGTACCGCACCCACGGGAACTGCGCGGCCACCTTAGCAGTGTCATCGGTCGAACCATCGTCGACCAAAATGACTTCGTAAGCCGGATAATTTAGTTTGCCTAACGAATCCAAGCAGGCAGCAAGAGTGCGGCAGCCGTTGTACGAGCAAACAATGACCGAAACGAACGGCGCCTTGGCCAACGGAAGATGAGGCGACGTCGAATCGTTTCCTCCGAGTTTTTCCTGAATCGTGTAGAACGCCTTCTTCGGCTTGCGCTCGCGCGTGACGAGGCCGAACGCCCAATCCGTAATTTCCTGGCCGCCCGTAAACCATTCGTCCGTCCACGTGAAAAGAATCGTTCCCGCAAGACCGCATTTCACCACGCTGTCGATGTGCCAGCCAAGCATTTCGGCCTGCTCCTCTTGCGAATGCCGGATCGTGTCCATGCCGAATTCACCTAGGATAAGCGGATGCTCGCCGGTGAGATTTTGCAGCCGCAGTAGATACCCTTCGAAATCGCGCTGATTGTGAAGGTAAACGTTGAAACATGAAAAATCGGAATTCTGCGGGAGCAGATATTCGGTGGGCGGATACGTCGCATACGAAAAGAGCGCATCCGGATCGATTGCACGCCCGATCTGTATTAGTTCCTCGACGAACTCAATCACTCGACGTGTGCCGAGCCAACGCGCCATTGTGCTGGAAATTTCGTTCCCGACCAGATAACCGAAGATCGCCGGGTGCCCTGCATGCGTTTTGACGGCAGCACGGACATTTTCTGAAATCTGTTTACGTGTGGATCGTTCACGGAGGAACTCGATGTGTTTTTCCCAGGGAAGCGTCACCAGAACGCGCATCCCCGCGGCAGCGCAACGGTCGAGGAACCAGCGCGGCGGGGAATGATAAACTCGCACAACGTTCACCCCCGCATCGCGCATGAGCGCCAGATCGGCATTCAGCCGTTCTGGCCGGCCGACATAATCTCCATCGGCATCCGGTTTGAACGGACCGTACGTGACCCCTTTAACAAAAAACTTCCTGTCTCCGTCGAAGAAAAACTTCGCCTTCGGGCAAATTCGGGAGGTTGTCGCTTGTGTCATGTCGAGCCCTGTTCTGTCATTCCGAGCGCAGCCGAGGCTGCAACGCAGCGAACGGAGTGCGCGAGGCCAGGCTTTCCATCTCTCGATTCTCCAAGTTCAAGGCTTCGTTCAGCCTTCGCACAAAGCTACGACCGGGCAAGCGACTTCGCCGTTAGGTTGTCCTACTCCGACGCGGTAAACCGCACAATTCTTCAAAGTCACCGCGAATGTCTTTGGTAGGGCGGGCAGTCCTCTGCACGCCGCTGGGCGCAATTCCATCGGCGCGCACGGAGTGGCGCGCCCTACGTCCTACAGCTCTGCCAACGCTTCACGCACGACAGCGCCCGTGCGCTCGATATCTGCCAGCGTGTGCGCCGTCGAGATGAAGCCAGTTTCAAATTGCGACGGCGCGAAATAGACGCCGCGCTTCAAACAAGCGTGAAAGAACCGGCTGAACATTTTCAGATCGCTTCGCTGCGCGCTGGAGAGATCGACGATCGGCGCGGCCGCAAAGACCAAACAAAACATCGAACCGAGCCGGTGAAAGGTGATATCGATGTTCGCGCTCTTGATTGCGTCACGCGCTAGCGCTTCAAGTTGCGCGCCTGACTTGTCGAGTAATTTCCAGCCGTCGATTCGTTCAAGTTCGCGCAACTGCGCCAAACCCGCAGCCATTGCGATGGGATTGCCCGATAACGTTCCTGCCTGATACACTGGACCATCCGGGGAAAGTTGGTCCATGATTTCGGCGCGCCCGCCAAATGCGCCAACCGGTAGTCCGCCTCCAATGATTTTTCCGAGCGAAGTCAGGTCTGGCTTCACTCGATAAACTTCCTGTGCTCCGCCACGCGCTGCACGGAAACCGGTGATCACCTCGTCAAAGATCAAAAGCGCATTGTTGCTCGTACATTCCTCGCGGAGGATCGAGAGAAAGTTTTCTCTCGGAAAATAGAGACCCGCGTTGGCTGGGATTGGCTCGACAATTACCGCCGCGATTTCGCTTTCGTTTTCCTGAAACGCTTTTCTCAACAACTCGGCATTGTTGAACGGCAGCGAGATCGTGAGATCAGCAAACGCTGACGGAACACCGGCGCTACTCGGCCGACCGTGCGCCAGAGCGCCGCTCCCGGCTTTCACCAAGAGAGTGTCTGCATGTCCATGATAACAGCCGTCGAACTTGACGATCTTATCGCGCCCTGTGAACGCGCGCGCGAGGCGGATGCACGACATAGTCGCTTCTGTGCCGCTGTTCACCATCCGCACTTTCTCGATCGACCGCATCCAATTGCAGATCAATTCCGCCATCTCCACTTCCAGCGGATTCGGAATCCCGAAACTCAATCCGCGCGTCGCAGCGTCACGGACTGCGTCGACCACAACTTTCGGCGCATGCCCGAGGATCGCCGGTCCCCAACTGCCCACGTAATCGATATACTCATTTCCATCCACATCCCGGATCCGCGCACCTTCCCCGCGTGCGACGAAAAATGGATCACCGCCAACATTGCGAAACGCGCGCACCGGCGAATTTACGCCGCTTGGGATGCATTTTTCTGCGCGAGCAAATAGTTCGGCGGACTTTGTCACGCCCTTACGATAATCGGAATCGTTGAAGCGTTAAAGCGTTGACCGAGATCAGAGGCGGTCGGCTTGACGAATGCTTGTCTTTGTATCCTCTGCGCTTGATACAAGCGCCGCCACAACGATATTGTCCGCTCTCGCAGTTCGGCGGGGTAGCCAAGTGGTAAGGTCGCGGTCTGCAAAACCGCTATTCGCGGGTTCGATTCCCGCCCCCGCCTCAAGGTCTCGCTCGGTTTCGTTGAACAACGAGATTTCATTCCACGCGCCGGTTCGATTGATTCGCCGTCGCCCGACAGCTCACCCTTACGGGCTTCGTCCTATGTCGCTCGGGTCCCCGCCGGCTCCATTCCCGCCCCCGCCTATTTGATGGAAATGATCAATTCAGGAAACACGAGTGACAACGCTCTTGTCACGCAGGCGAATGCCTGCGTTTTGCAACTAGTACGGCGGTTAACTCGCCGCTGTACCAGATGTTTGCTTTGCAGTATGTTGGATCCAACCGTCTCCTATGATGGTCGCTCCGTCGTTAAACGGCGGCGAGGATTTCGCTGGGAAAAGCGGTCGTAGGACCGCGAGTGCCTGCGTAATCATCACAATAGAGACGAATGTGATCGCTGCTGCACATTTCATGTCGCGCGGTCTTATCAAATTGGGACAGCGTGACAAGAGAATTTTCGCGCGGCGGTAATCATTCCAACGCGTTGAGGACAATGCGTTCCACCGAATTCCAGTTTTGCGATTCAGCGTTTCCGACTATTTTTCCGCGCCGATGCCACAGTTTACTTATCGTGCGCGCAACGCGCAGGGCGGTTTGGTTGAAGGGGTGCTCGACTGCGCAGATCGCGCCATTGCGATCCGTCAGATTGAATCGCAACACTGCATTCCGATTCGGCTCGATATGATAGAAGCGGCTAAGCCCGCAGAAGCAAAAGCAAGCAAGCCGCATGCACTTCAACGAAAATTGCGACTGCTGAGCTCGCCCGAAGCCGCAACGCCTTCGCAAAGCCTGAAAATTCCGCACGGCCAACTGCTCATTTTCACTGAGCAGCTCGCGCATTTGCTACAAGCCGGCATGACGCTGGACGAAGGATTGTCGGTTTTGGGGAAACGGTTGAAACATCCGCGCGTCGAACAAATGACGCACACGCTGCATCAGGCGCTGATCGATGGCCGCAGTTTTTCGCAGGCCCTGAGCGACATGCCTCGGATCTTCCCGCCGCTGTATGTGAACCTCGTTGCTGCGGGCGAGGCCAGCGGTGCGTTACCCCAAATTCTCCTACGGTTGGTGAAACATCTGATGCAGGCCAAGGAATTGCGAGACCGCGTGCAACAGGCGTTGATCTATCCGGCATTCCTCGCGCTGGCCGGCGCTATTCTTGTCACAATTTTTATTACGTTCATGGTGCCGCAATTGACCGGGTTCATGGCGCAAACCGGCGGTGCGCTTCCATTGCCGACGCGCATCCTGCTGCACGTCCACCATGCGATCACCGGCTATTGGTGGGTCGGCATACTGATACTGGTTGGTGGAATTATCGGTTTCCGCGCCATGGTTCGCACTCAGGAAGGCCGGGTCGGATGGGACCGGTTCCGGTTGCTGATCCCTGGGTACGGACGAGTGATTCGCCACCGTTATTACGCGCAGTTTGCTCGTACGCTGGGGACTTTGATGGAAAACGGCGTGCCTTTACTTCGCTCACTCGATCTCGTGACCGAGATAGCGGGCAACCGTTTTCTCGAAGCGAAATTGAGCGAGGTGCGCAAAGCGGTCATTGACGGCGCGACCCTTTCGGCTGCGTTGCAACAGCAGAAGCTCTTTCCGGATTTGTTTACTGACATGATGGCCGTGGGCGAACAAACCGGACACTTCGCCGAAACGATGCA
>Ga0209807_1001546_pt1 | contig 10987 bp, 9 predicted proteins | sample GraSoiAngelo_154_FD_186168 | JGI IMG/M metagenome (GOLD analysis project Ga0209807, IMG submission 186168) | Grasslands soil microbial communities from the Angelo Coastal Reserve, California, USA - 14_1009_13_20cm (SPAdes) (version 2) | ecosystem: Environmental > Terrestrial > Soil > Grasslands ... | reverse complement strand
AACACGCGTTTACTAATGGTCAGGGTCGCCCGCCCCCCCAGCGAGAAACTGGACAACCAGATAGGTGGCACGGTCTGGATCGATCAGGTCAGCCTCATCCCAGTGAACTAGTCAGTCCAGCCTCGGATTCCGAAGATGTGCCTGCCGTTCAAGGCGCGACTGAGTGCAGGGGTTTACCCGATTGAAGAGGGACTCCGGTGAACCTATGATTTATTTGATTGATGGCAGGTAATTTGCAGAATTCCTGACCCACGGATGCGAGGCATGCCGGGCATACTACATTTTGCGCGAAACGATCCCGAGATCGCCGAACGCCGCACCCAGACTCGCACGCTTGTAACACCGCCCATCTACGCCAACATTGAAAGTCTAAATGGCGGTCTCGTCTACAACATGAGCGAAGAAGGGTTAGCCTTGTCTGCTGCCATGAATCTGCGCGGCGATGGGCCCCTGGGTATGCAGATTCATTTACCAGACTCAAGGGACCCGGTCGAAGCTAAGGGTCTAGTCGCCTGGAGAAGTGGATCGGGCAAAACAGTAGGCATAAAACTCGTCAGCCTGTCCGAAGAGGCACGTCTGCGAATCAGGAACTGGCTTGCCTCGGAGAACCTGCAAAGCGAACCTCGGTCGGAAGGAGAAGAGCTCCCTAGACTGGAACAACACCCGGCGATCGGTTCGGCAAAGACTGCACTGTTCCCATTGCCGAATCCTATGGACTCCAGCGCAGCCGAAGATCTCGCTTCTGAGCAGATCAATTCGATAGATTCCCCGCTTCTCGTTGACCAGTCGGTGGGAGTTGTCACACACCCTGTTCCGCAACCAACGCAAATTGCCCCAGACAGCCTGGTCAGCGGGGATAGTTCCGCTCAGCCTGGCGAACGCCGGGCCTTTCCACGGTGCCCGATCAGGCCATTCAGTTACGTCGAGCTGGGTCATGACAATGGCGGCGTTCTTCTAAATATCAGTGAAAGCGGCCTGGCTGTTACGTCGGCCATGGCCTTGGCCGAGAAGGATCTTCCCAGCATAGTGGTTCAATTCACGGGGTCTCAAGATCAGGTAAATGTAAGCGGGCAGATCGCGTGGATCAGCGAATCAAAGAAGGAGGCCGGGATTCGGTTCGTCAATCTGACGGAAGAGGCACGCCGGATAATTGCCGGTCGGATTTCCAAGGAGCAGTCGCCGGCTGAAGATCAGGTGCAGAGTGTCAAAGTTCCCGATCCCGCAATCCATGCGCCTAAACCGAAGATTGCCAGGCTCAAGATTCCTAAGCCTGTAGACTTCCCCAACGCTCTTTCCATCCCCCCGGCAATACCGGAGATTCCCAAGCTGAAGATTCTTAAGCCCGCAGATACACCCTCCGGTGCGGCGGCTCAAGAGGACCGGCGGGTGTCGATTCGCACAAACCTTTCTTTGACCGATGACTTTGTACAAGTCGCAACAGAAGCTGTGCCCGGCGGGCTTTCACAGAAAAGCGAATTCCGGCGCAAATCAAGGCCTTTATTTCGTCCAGGAACTCTAAGAGCAGTCTCCGATCAGCTGCGCCGCCTTGCCGCCGTTTTAGTATTAGCGGCGGTAGCGGGGCTGGCCATACGGTGGGTTGTCGCATCCCCTAGCATTCGTCATGAAGTGGTTGGATTCATCGCGGAGAATACAAAGAGCTTAAATAAACCTGTTGAGCTGAAAGAAGCACTTCCCACAAACAAAGCTAACAAGATTGCAGACGCTTCCGTTCCGCAGCCGGAGCGTGGCTCACAAGCCGTTGAGTTCGACCCAGCTCCAACAAACCGTGATGGGAAAGGCTCAGGAACGGCCCTCGCACCGGCGCCCCCGCCGGCGAGGATAGGCGAGCGGTCTGCTGCAAGGTTAGTCGCTAATAGTACCCCTCGTCACACCGAGAGCTCCCTATCCCCTGTGAAGAGCCAGCTGGCAAAGCCTCCTGATCACGCTGTTGCTGTGGTGCCGAACCCGGCCGCGGCGAATGCCCGAAGCCAATCCGTGGCAAGTTCCCCTGTCCAACAGGCGCAAAATACCGTTATACCGGCGCCAAGCCTGTCCACTAGTATTCCCAGTGGAACAGGGTTGACCGAGGTGAAAGAGAAAGAACCTCCTCCGCCTCCGAAACAACCGGTTGTCCAGGTGGTTCCCACGTGGTCGGTATCGGTCAGCACCGATCCTTATCCTTCGATCCGCATTCCAGCGGACGTCAGTTCGCAGAAAGCAACGCGTGGCAGCAGCCTGCAGATCGGCCGCGCTACTTCGCGCGTTGAGCCCGTCTATCCTGAAGAAGCCAAGCGCCAAGGCGTCGAAGGGACTGTAAAGTTACACGTTGTTGTCAGCCGGGATGGAACCGTGCAAAGTGCCGAGCCTATAAGTGGTCCAACCTTGTTGGCGAAGGCAGCGACCAGCGCAATTCGTGAATGGCATTACGCGCAAACGCTGCTCGCAGGGCAACCCGTGGAAACAGAGCAAGACATCGTAGTCAACTTCCGGCTGGTAAATCCTTCCGTTGCAAAGAATTGATTGGACTCGGAACGCAGATGTCGATCCTAGGGTCCAGCCGGGCTGACGGACTGTTTTCCCCCTCCGTGAGCTAGCGCAGCGGCAGCGCCCGCTGCTCCTCCGGCTGCCAGTCCCAGATAGCCCCAACCTGTAAAACTGCCCCTGGACTTTCGCGCTGCGGAAGCTGATTTAGCCGAGCTAACTGGCGTCATGTCTTGCCGCATTACAGGGAACAATTCGCCATTCGGCGCAACGCTCACTGCTTGACCAACCTGGAGAAACTGACCCGCCGTCCCCAGCAAATTCAAGACCCCAATCGCCCCATCCGAACATGTGACAAGGTAAGACCCATCCGGGGCCCTGTCGATCGAAGCCAAAGCTAGGTGCTCTTTCGTCGAGGGAACCAGCACATCGTTTCCGATCCGCAGCGTCAGCCCATTTGGTCCGCTGATGGAATTCATCACGACCGCACCCGCCTCCAGCTCAGCCGTATATTCATATTTACCCGCAAAGAGCGCTTGGCTGCGTGGAGAGAGTTTAAGCGAGCCCTTTCCGCTCATATTGAAGGTAGCAGACCCATTCTCCCCGACGCGCACCCTGTCGCCAGAAAAAATCGTGATTTCGGCAGGCGCAGGAGAATCATTGACATAAACTTCCCCGACGCTGGTCAGCGAGCCAAGCGCTGTTTTCTCTTTCTCCTGTGGAACTGCCAGGGCGCGGCTCAAGGCAGGAAAAAGCAAGAGCATCAGCACAGCAAGGATCCGCCTCGGTCCAAGGGCAGAAGAAGAATCCCGGCTCTGCTTCGCGCCAACAAGCGGTGTTGTAGTCAAAATCACAGGCATCTACCAATCCGAGGACGGACGGGGTGGGCTGACCACCATTACGTAGCACTTCCACCATTCGTTGTCGATAGGGGGAATACCGGTGTTTGCCGGTCCATGGAAAACTTGGGGCCGCCTGACTCAACCAGCCTCTTCTCGCCTAAGGTTTTCACCTGAGTCCGATTAAGGACTGGACCGTATCGACCGATTTGCGTTCAGCCTCTACGCTTGGCTTGCTTGAAGCGCGTTTGAGAGTACTGGGTTGTGCAACCTTTTCAGCCCACGAGTCCCCTGTCAAAACGCTCTTTCTTGTAAATCAAAGGCCCGAGGTGGTCGGCTTCATGGACGGTGACTCTTTCGACCTCCAAAGACGAGTCGTTGGCCAAGTCAACTCATTGCCGGGACGTGCGATTCGCCAGCGGAGAGTCGAGTTCAGGAATTTAGCGACACGTACGTCTTCCGTGCCGTCCCCAGCTAAGATTTTGGACCTTGTTTTGCCCGAGACTGACCGGGACGGTCGATGCGAAAGCGCAGTTGGAAGAGGCAACACCTTCCCACGTGAGCGCGCTATCCACATTAGCGGCTCGTTCGTGAAGAGGATCATAGACGTTGCATTGTCCGGCATCGCTCTTTTGTTTCTCTGGCCGCTCCTGCTCGTGATTGCCATCGCCGTCAAGCTCGAATCGCCTGGCCCGATCATCTATCGTTCGCTCCGCGCGGGAAAAAAGGGACAAAGATTTGTTTGCTATAAATTCCGGACCATGGTCGACGGCGCCGACGAACTGAAAGATGCGCTGCGCCGATTCAACGAACGCCGGGACCCTTTCTTCAAAATCGCCAATGATCCTCGCGTTACGCGGCTCGGCCGCTTTCTTCGCAAGTACAGCCTCGACGAACTGCCCCAATTCTGGAATGTCTTGAAAGGGGATATGAGCATGGTTGGTCCGCGCCCCCATCCCGTGGACGACTGCGCGCGCTACCGGCCCGCGGATCACCGGCGGCTGGAAGTGAAACCAGGCATAACCGGGCTCTGGCAAGTCATCGCGCGCGCCGATCCTTCGTTTGAAACGTGCATGAAGCTCGATCTTGAATACATGAAACGCTGGAGCCTGTCGCTCGACTGCAAGATTTTGCTGCGCACCGTTCCCGCAGTGCTCGCGGGAGAAGGATCGTAATGCGAAGTCTTCGAGGTGGAGTTTGCTTTCGCATGTCAGCCTATTAAGACGCAATGCCATTTTCCCTCGCGCTGTACCAAATCCTTGGAATGGAGACGAAGCGACACCGCCACAAGGCACCCATCCAGCGGAGCGGAGTTCGGCGGCGACGGAGCAAAACGCTAGTCGCATAGTTCAAGACTTCGTTTACAAACGTCCGACTTTCACAGCAGCGGCGCTCTTCCTATTGATACTTTCTGGCCCCCCAAAGCTTCGCATCCGTGACCCTGAGGCCTCCCTTCACGGCGACATCGACTGGGTTGTCATTCTCCATCTTATTGTCTGGGGATTAGCTGGTCTCTGGGTCCTGCTGCAAATCGGGAAACGCTTCTACGCAAAACGTCCCGTTTTGCGTTTGCGCCTGCCACAGATCCTTGGTTTGGCCTTGATCATTTGCTTGAGTGCATCTGTTTGGAAATCAGCAGCTCCTGCCCTCACGGCTTTCAAGGTTTATCAGATACTGGTGTCGCTTCTGTTTACGCAGCTCTTCGTTGAGCGTTTTGGCTACAAGAGTTGTTTGAAAAACATATTTTGGGGAACTTGTTTACTGTGCGGCGCAATTGCGATCTGCGCATTTCTGGCTCCTGATTTGGTATGGATAAGTTCAGACTTTAACCCGGATCCGTCCCGATTGAGGGGCGATCTCATTGCTCCCACGGGATCGGTAGCGGCGATTGCGATCATCCTCTTGCTGACTGGAGTTCGAAGGATTTGGCGAGTTCTTTCCATTGCGCTGCTGGGACTATTTCTCGGGCTCCTGGTTCTTTCGCTCATGCGCACGGCCTACCTGGTAATCCTCGGCTTCTTTGTTCTCGTTCTGATAAAACGTCCGAATGCGAAATCCCTGAATCAGCTGGCTTATCTTGCTGGCGGACTCGCACTAACTTTTTATGCGTACAATTGGATGCCCCACCTCAGCGAGTACCGAGACCCGCAAACCCTCTCAAGCTTGAGCGACCGGATTGGGCTATGGCGTTATCTCAGCGACATAACCCTGACACACTCTCCGTGGATAGGGTTGGGATACTACTCTGCTTCCCGCATATACGGGCCAGAATACAACCCGGGACTTGGAACTGCCCACTCGATGTTCTTCGAGATTTTGTTGGGTGGGGGCGTTCTGAGCTTTGTGTTATTCACTGCTCTTTGCCTGCTTCTCTCCGTGTACGCCGCTTATGTTCTTTACAAGAGCCGGGACCGCCTTTCTCTCACAATCGCTTCCCTCTTTTTTGCGAGCCTCATCTTCGGGTCCATGGGGGACGAGATCGATTCGGGGCCCGTCGCAATCTGTTTTTGGTATTCGGTTGTGGTGCTTCCGTGGTTTTACCGGTCTTCGACGCGAAAGCTCCGGCCAGATGAGTCTTTCGGAGAGCTACGGGTGACGCCGGAGTGCCTGGGATGACCTTTGAGGTTTCATGAAGCTGCTCGTCGCTCACAACCACTATCGCCAATCAGGCGGGGAAGACGAAGTTTTTCTCCGAGAGAGTGAGCTGCTGCGGTCCGCCGGTCACGAGGTTCTGGAATACAAAGAGCACAACAGAGAAATCTCGGAAGATGGAATACCGAGCAAGGTCCAATTGGCGGCACGAACGTTCTGGGCCACTGACAGCATTGCCCGGTTGCGGTCGCTATTACGGCGCGAAAAGCCCGATTTGGTTCATTTCCACAACACCTTTCCATTGATCTCCCCCGCTGCCTACTACGCCTGCCACCAAGAGGGAGTCCCCGTCGTGCAATCGCTGCATAATTCCCGGTTGATCTGTCCTGCGGCAACTCTTTATCGGAATGGAAGCGCGTGCGAGGACTGCCTGGGAAAAACAGTGCCGTGGCCTGGCGTAGTTCACGCCTGCTATCACAATTCACGTCTTCAGACCGCCGTGGTCGCAGGTATGCTTGCTGGACATCGAGTTCTAGGAACGTGGCAGGAACAGGTGGACGCATACATCGTCTTCACGGAATTCTTCCGCCAAAAATTCATCGCTGCCGGCCTCCCGCGCAAAAAGATCTTCGTGAAACCGCATTTCTTAAGTACCGATCCTGGAATGAAGCAGAATATCGGCGACTATGCGCTCTTTCTCGGGCGATTAGCAGCGGAAAAGGGCGTGCGCACACTGTTGCAGGCCTTTGCACTCTTACAAAACGCGATTCCTCTCCACATCGTGGGAGATGGACCGCTGCGCGCTGAGTTAGAGGCTCAAAAAAGCCGCGCGTGCCTTTCGAGTGTTTCTTTCCACGGATGGTTGCCTCGAGATCAGACCCTAAAGATCATGAGGCGGGCTCGGTTTTTGATATTTCCAAGCGAATGGTCCGAGCCTTTTGGTCTGACGATCATCGAGGCTTTTGGTACAGGTCTTCCTGTCATTGCCTCTCGATTGGGATCCGTCGGGGAAGTCATAGAGGAAGGGAAGACAGGCTTATACTTTGCGGCCGGCGACCCTACTGACTTGGCGTCTAAAGTACGTTGGGCCTGGACACACGTCGGGCAAATGGAAGTGATGGGCAGAGCCGGGCGTGCAGAGTACAAGTCAAAGTACACTTCGGAACGAAATTGCCGCCTTTTAATGGAAATCTATCGCCACGCACGCAGTGCCACCACACGGAAGGTTGCATGACAAACCGTAACGCCATCCAGAGGAAGAGTCGCCTAGAGAAGGCGCGAGAGATGTGGCGCTTTCTCAGGACGCAGGAAACTTTCCGCCGCGCTCCCATGCTTACACTCTTTCGGTCAGCTTCCTGGTACTGGAGATGCTTGTTGCGCATGACGACGGTCCTCGATTTGTCTAGATGGAATGTGCGGATGTTCTTTCCCGCCCAGCGAAAAGGGTTTGGGAAGTTCATCTATGCCTTTCGTGAGTACTACGATCCTGAACTGGCCTATTTGGAAAAAGTCCTTTCCCCGGGAAAGGTTTTCATTGATGTCGGCGCCAACTTCGGCGTTTACACGCTCGTAGCGAGCAAACTCGTGGGTGCAGCGGGCAAAGTTATCTCTGTTGAACCAACAGCGCAGTCGTTTGCAATATTGGGGAAGAATGTTGCACTAAACGGCTCTACGAATGTACGTGCATTTCAACTTGCCCTAACACAGGCAAAGGGGAGGGCGTGGCTTTATCATGGCTGGGACCCGGTGGGAAACTCGCTGGGAATGGACCCGGTCTACGGCCACGAAGGCGAAGAGGTCCAAACGGAATCACTCGACGATCTCCTTGAGGAGAACGGCATCAATCGCGTTGACGTGATTAAGGTAGACGTCGAGGGCGCTGAAGAATTGGTCCTTCGCGGAGCAACCAGAACGCTTACTGCCAATTGGCCGGTGGTCATTTTTGAGTTTAATCCAGGCTGCGCCGCCAACCTAGGCCTTTCGCCATACGGTGCAAGGGATTTGCTGGAGAGCCTGGGCTATGAATTCGTTGTACTCGGCGATTGCGCAAAGTCCAAGGAACCCGCATTGCAACCAACGTACTTCAATATCATCGCGATTCCCAAGCCGTCTGCTGGAGAATTCGCCCGCTCGTTTCATTCACTCATAGAGCTCCGCAAATCCTGTGAAGCAGACCTATGAGACTTTGTTCGAGCGCGCTTCGAGAAAGCATGTCGGGAGACGCCAGAAACAGAAACGCAAGCGGATCGGGCGCAGCGGAGGCCCGAATCATCGCGGCCAACAAGTGTTTTTACCGGCAGATCGCGGAGAAATACGACTGCTACGAAAGCTGCGTCTCCAATGCTCACCTGCAAGGAATCCTTGAAACGGACCTGGACAAGATTCACTCCTGCTTCACTGCTCTGGAGCGAGCGCCGCGCTGCCTCGACTGTGGCGGAGGCACGGGGAACCTTGCGCTGAAGATGCTCGCGCGGGGATGGGACGTGACGGTTGTTGACGTTTCAGATGACATGCTAGATGTGTTGAGAGAAAAGGCAGAAGCAAGGGGATTTTTGCCTAAGCTTCTAAGCAGCCCCATCGAGCAATTCTTTAGCTCCACGAGTGGTACTTTTGACCTTGTTGCCTTCAACTCCGTTCTACACCACTTGTATTCGTATGCTCGCGTTACTGAACTGGCGGCAGTGAGAGTTCGCGTCGGGGGTTTCTTTTATTCCAATTTTGATCCGGTTGTTCCGAAATGGCCGGCTTTGACTTGGGCGTTTGATTCTGTTGACATTGCGGTTGCCAAGCTCATGTCTGATCCAAAGGACGTTCTCCCAGGAACCGTGCGCCGCATACGAAAGCTGATCTCACGCAGAGACTCTTCTCTTGGCCGAAGGGTGGTCAGTGTGGGTGACCTCGCGGAATACCATGTTCGGAGTGGCACGGACGATCAGCAAGTTCTGAGAATCCTCCAAAAGTGTGGATTCGCGATCGTTGAACATTTGAGATATGCGACCGCAAGAACTAATGCCCTCCGATTCTTGAACGAACGCCTTAGACTGTTAGAAAGCTTCAAGATCATTGCGAGGCGCGATTCTGGGCCGGCGTAGCGAGTGGCTTCTCCGTTCATGAGGTGGGCTGTGGCGGCTGTGAGCGATTTCAGAGGTCAGCTCTTAGATTGGCTAAAGCCTGTTCACAGGAAACTGCGCGAACAAAAGGTGGATCTGTTCTTGCGTCTAGTGGGAGATTCCTCCGCTGGTGATACTCTCCTGGACGTTGGTGGAGGGGCAGGAATCGATGGGGAATTTCTAGGCCTGTATTCCATCTTTTCGCGGATTATTATCGTCAACTTAGACACGCATCAATTTCAAGTGCCTAAGAACATTGGTGTCACGGCGGTCCAGGCAGACGGTTGTTACCTGCCTTTCAAGTCAAAATCGTTTGACTGGGTCTTCTCCAATGCAGTAATCGAACATGTGGGTGGATGGGCAAGACAGAAAGAATTTGCTAACGAGATCCGACGCGTCGCCACAAAAGGTTACTTCGTGGCGACACCCAACAAACATTTTCCGATCGAACCTCACACATTGCTTCCGTTTTATCAGTTCCTATCTCCCAAGCTGCAGCGCTGCGCCGTGCGCCTGTCGCCGGGTTACATGCAAGAACCGCTGGAGATAAATTTGCTGTCGCGCCTTGATCTCTGCTGTTTGTTTCCAGAAGCCCGCATTCTGAAGATGGGGCTTCGCTTGCTTCCAAACAGCCTGGTCGCAATGCACAGAGTGGGTGAAGGGTGGACGAACGAATTGTACCAATACCAAACGCCGCGGGAAGCGACTGGCCTTCTTGATGGAGAGACGAGATGTTAGTCAGGCGCTGGCAATTTGAAAACGCATCGGGGGCAAAAGCGCTCAAGCTTGGGGGCCCCGCTTCCTACGGATCGTACGCTGTTTCGAAACGCATGGGAAAGATAGATAAGACGCTGGACCTGAGAGGCTTGCGGGTCCTCGATCTCGGGTGTGGCAATGGCTGCTATACGGAGGAACTGGCGCGGCGAGCCGAGTTCGTTTGCGGAATTGATCTTCATATGCCGCATTTGCAGGCGTTTCGGGAAGCCATCCCGCGCGTGCAAGGGAGCGGTGAAGATCTGCCATTTGCCTCGGAGAGTTTTGATGTAGTCACCATGATTGAAGTTCTCGAGCATACGGACTGCGACACGAAAGTGCTGGCAGAGTGTTTTCGCGTATTAAAACCGGGAGGGCTGTTGGCCCTTTTTGTTCCGAACAAGTTCTATCCATTTGAGAGCCATCCCTGCCGGCTGGGAACTTTTTCGCTTGGTCGAAATGTCCCCCTGGTTTCGTGGCTACCCGAGTCGTTTCGCCGGCACATCTGCTACGCACGAATCTATACGCGCCGCGGTCTCTTCGCCATAGCTCGGAAAGTCGGATTTCAAATTCAAGAGTCCGGATTTATTTTTCCTCCGCTCGACTCATTTCCGCTGCCTTTTAAGAACACTTACCGGAGGATCGTCGCGCGCCTAGAGAGTACTCCGCTCGGCAATTTGGGGGTCTCCATTTACGCAGTTTTGGCAAAACCAGCGCACTCCGCCAAAACAGTGGCGAGGGGACCGAACAACCGGCAATTTGAAAGTGCGACGTTCGACGTACTGGGAGTTCGAACGCACGCGGTGCAAATCGGGCAAGTCGTCGAGCAAATTGTGGGTGCAGTGCCCAAAGAGCAGATCACCAAGGCGCTGGAACGGCACATCGGGTAATTTGAGGAAGAAGCAAGTGAAGGCGTGCCGCGCGGCAAAGTGCGGCGCGCTTTTTTTTGTTTGGATTCGGGTGTGGATGAGAATGCTGACATAAGGGATATGGCGACAAGCAAGCCAATCGCGCAAGTGCGTTGTACTTGGGCGGCGAATGAACTGAACATTCCTTATCATGATGAGGAATGGGGCGTGCCCGTTCACGACGAGAAGAAGTGGTTTGAGTTCTTGATTTTGGAGGGCGCGCAGGCGGGGCTGAGCTGGGACACGATTTTGAAGAAACGCGCGCGGTATCGCGAAGTGTTTGACGGATTCGATCCCGCGAAAG
>Ga0209807_1001544_pt1 | contig 10991 bp, 10 predicted proteins | sample GraSoiAngelo_154_FD_186168 | JGI IMG/M metagenome (GOLD analysis project Ga0209807, IMG submission 186168) | Grasslands soil microbial communities from the Angelo Coastal Reserve, California, USA - 14_1009_13_20cm (SPAdes) (version 2) | ecosystem: Environmental > Terrestrial > Soil > Grasslands ... | reverse complement strand
CGATCTCGTCCTTGCCGTAGCCGAGCTCTCCGAGGATCTCGTCGGTGTGCTGGCCCATGTCGGGCGAGGCCGTGCGGACGGCGCCCGGTGTGCGCGAGAGGGTCACCGGGAGGTTCTGCACCGACTGCTTGCCGAGCCGCGGGTGCTCGATGCTGACCGCGAGCCCGAGCGCCTGCACGTGCGGATCGTCGAAGACCTCCTTCACGTTGTAGATCGGGCCGCACGGGACGCCCGCCTTGTTGAGCACGTCCACCCAGTGCGCCGTCGGCTTGTGCATCAGCACCCGGTCGAGCTCCGCGTTCATCGCCGCCCGGTTCTTCGAGCGGTCGGGCGCCATCTTGAAGCGCGGGTCGTCGATGAGCGCCGGCGCGCCGATCGCCTCGCAGAGACGGCGGTACATCACCTGGCCGGAGGCCGCGATGTTCATGTGGCCGTCGGACGTCTTGAACACCCCGGTCGGGATCCCGGTCGGATGATCGTTACCCGCCTGTGGCGGGATCTCCTTGCCGAGCGTCCAGCGTGAGGCCTGAAAGTCGAGCATCCGCACCATGGCTTCCAGCAGCGAAGTGTGCACCCACTGGCCGCGGCCCGAGCGCTCGCGCTCGAGCAGCGCGACGAGGATGCCGTGCGCCAGGAACATGCCGGCCGTGAGATCGGCCACCGGGATGCCTACGCGCACCGGACCCTGGCCCGGCAGGCCGGTGATCGACATGAGGCCGCCCATGCCCTGCGCGATCTGGTCGTAGCCGGGGCGGTCGCGGTAGGGGCCCGACTGGCCGAAGCCGGAGATGCTGGCGTACACCAGCCGCGGGTTGACCTTGCTCAACGTCTCGTAATCGATGCCGAGGCGGTGCTTGACGTCCGGGCGGTAGTTCTCGACGAGGACGTCGGCCTTCGCCGCCAGGCGCTTGAGGACCTCGACACCCCGCGGGTTCTTGAGGTCGAGCGTGATGGATCGCTTGTTGCGGTGGAGGTTCTGGAAGTCGAATCCGTCGCGGGCGAAGTCGTCCTCGCCCTTGTTCTCCACCTTGATCACGTTGGCGCCCATCTCGGCCAGCTGGCGCACGCACGTCGGTCCGGAGCGCGCGCGCGTGAGGTCGATCACCGTGTACGGCTCGAGCGGCAAGGTCATGTCCGGCCTCCGTGTCGGTTGGTGGCCCGATGCTACCATCCCTCTGGCGAGGAATCACTGGAGGCGGGAGCGTTTGCCATGGATCGGCTGCGTCGCGAGTTCTGGCGGCACAAGCGCTCGGCGAACCTCTGGGCGGTGGAGGTGAGCGCCCGCGACGAAAGTCTGCTCGCCTGCTGCGGACCGTTCACGCCGCGCGTGGCGCGCGTGGTGGCGCTCGACGAGCTCGCCTACGGACGGGGCCCGACGCTCGACTGGCTGCGCGAGCGCCGCGAGGAGTTCGAGCGCTACGACGCGCTGGCCGACGCCGTCGGTGGCGGCCGCGTCGAGGCGCCGCGCGCGGGCGCGGCCTCCGCCGAGGTGGTCGACGCCCTGCTCGCCGAGGCACGGCGGCTGACGCGCGCGGAGGCGGGAACCGTCTACATTCGCGAGCCGGGGGGCCTGCGCTTCGCCGCCGCGCACAACGAGCCGCTCGAGCGGCGGCTCGGCTGGGTGGAGGCGCGCCGGCGGCTGACCAGCGGCTCGTTGCCGCTGGATGAGCGCAGCATCGCCAGCTACGTGCTCCTCACCCACCGCTCGGTGAACACGCCGGATGCGTACGAGATGCACCACGACCTGCCCTACGTCTTCAACCCCGCCTGGGACCTCAGGAACGACTACCGCACGCGCTCGATGCTGGCGCTGCCGATCCGCGACGCGCGCGGCGACATCATCGGCGTGCTCCAGCTCATCAACGCGCGCGACGAGGCGGGGGCGATCGTGCCGTTCAGCGCGGAGGCCGAGAACGCGATCGGCCGGCTGCTCGTCGGCTGGGCCCAGCGGCTCGGCCGCGACCACCCGTAGGGGTCCCGGGCGCCCCGCGCTTGACTCCCGGGGCGAGCGGCACTAGCGTTCAGCCAACACCGCCATCCGGGAGGCAGTCATGACCTCGATCTCGCTGAACGTCCCCTCGTTGAAGGGCAAGGTCTCGGCCGAGGAGTGGGCCGCCCGCGTCGACCTCGCCGCCGCGTACCGGCTCGTCTCGCTCTACAAGTGGGAGGACCTCGTCTTCACGCACATCTCGCTGCGGGTGCCGGACGCCGAGGACGAGTTCCTCATCAACCCCTACGGCGTCTTCTTCGACGAGATCACGGCCTCCAGCCTGGTGAAGATCGACCTCAAGGGCCAGAAGATCGACGACTCCCCCTTCGAGGTGAACCCGGCCGGCTTCGTGATCCACAGCGCGATCCACGCCGCGCGGCACGACGCCAAGTGCGTCCTGCACACCCACACGCTGAATGGCGTCGCCGTCTCCGCCCAGCGCGGCGGCCTGCTGCCGATCTCCCAGCACTCGATGTTCACGCTGGGCAGCCTCGGCTATCACGACTTCGAGGGCCCCGCGCTCAACGACGACGAGAAGCCACGGCTCGTCGCCGACCTCGGTGACAAGACCTCGCTCATCCTGAGAAATCACGGGCTGCTGACCGTCGGCGAGACGGTGGCCGACGCGTGGGTGGCCATGTACTACCTCGAGGCCTCGTGCGCGATCCAGGTACGCGCGCAGGCGGGCGGCGAGCTGATCCCGGTACCCAAGCCGGTCCTCGACCAGGCCGTCTCGCGGACGCGCCAGGGCCCGCGCGTGTGGCCGGGACTCCTGCGCCGGCTCGAGCGACTCGACCCCTCGTACAACAACTGACCCGTATCCGCGATGCCGAGGAGGACGTCATGAAGGACGGGCTCCGGTTCGTCGACTGCGACATGCACATCATGGAGCCGCCGGATCTCTTCGAGCGGTACCTCGATCCGAAGTTCAAGGATCGCGTCGTGCTGCCGATCGGCGCCGACGGCCGGCCCGTGCGCGGCACCATCGTCATCGACGGCCTGCCGACGACGATGGACGCCGAGCTGCAGCAGTACCGCAAGAAGGGCAAGGCCACCGCCGACACGGCCAACAGCACGCAGCCGCTGTCCGGCTCGCGGATCACCGGCCGCCTCGACTTCGCCATCCAGCGCAAGTACGACCCCGAGGCGCAGGTGATCGGCATGGAGATGGAGGGCGTGGACATCGCCGTCCTCTATCCGACCACGGGGCTCAGCCTGCTCGCGCGCAACGACATGGACCCGCGGCTGTCGCTGGCCCTGTGCCAGGCCTACAACAACTGGATCCACGAGTTCTGCCAGCAGCGGCCCGAGCGGCTGAAGTTCGTGGCCATGCTGCCGCCGCACGACGTGCACCTCGCCTGCCGTGAGCTGCTGCGCTGCGTGCGCGAGCTGGGCGCCGTCGGCTCGTTCATGCGCCCCAACCTCGTCAACGGCCACTTCTGGCACTCGAACTACTGGGACCCGCTCTACACGCTGCACGAGGAGCTCAACGTCACGTGGGGCTTCCACGAGGGCACCGGCGCCTGGTACTCGCACATGAACGTGCTCTACGGCGAGAACCGCTTCTACCGGCACGTGGCCAGCCACTGGATCGAGATGCAGCTGGCGCTGATCGCGATGATCATCGGCGGCGTGTTCGAATTCCACCCGCGGCTGCGCGTCGGGTTCCTGGAGGCGCAGAACTCGTGGGCGCCCGGCGTGCTGTCGCGCATCGAGTGGGACTATCCGCAGTATCGCGACTCGCACGCGCCGTACCTGACGCTCACGCCCAAGGAGTACTTCCGGCGCAACTGCTGGGCGGCCGTGGAGGGCAGCGAGCCCGAGATCGAGGCGACGGCGGGGCTCATCGGCGCCGACCGCATGTGCATCTCGACCGACTACCCGCACTTCGACTCGAACTTCCCGTACGTCTCGACGAACCTCCTGAAGAACGTGCCGAAGGAGATCGCGGCCCAGATCCTGGAGGGCGGCGCCCACCTCTACGGCTTCACGGACGACGATTTCCGGAAGGCGGCCGCCGTCGCGTGATGGGCGCGACCACGGCCCCGGCCGCGTGGCTCGGCGCCGACCTGGCCGCGGCGACGGACTGGATCCGTCCGGTCTCCGCCGCGGCCATCGCGGAGTGCGACGCCGCGCTGGCCGGGCTGCGCCGGCGCCGGCTGACGTGGCCGGACTTCGGCCCTGAGGACTTTCCGCTGCCGACATTCGCCCGCGAGCTCGCGGGCGTGCTGGATGAGCTCGAGAACGGGCGGGGCGTCGTGCTCCTGCGCGGCGTCCCCGTCGATCGCGACGCCGGTGAGGAGCTGAAGAATCTCGCCTGGGGCCTGGGCAGCCACCTCGGCCACATCCGCTACCAGAACGCGCGCGGCGAGCTGATCGGCGAGGTGCGCGACGAGATCGCGCGCTACGGCGAGGTTCGCGAGGGGCCCGCGGTCGACGCGGTCCTCGGCCGCTCGTCGCGCAGCAAGGCGCGCTCGAGCGGGCCGCTGCGTTTTCACACCGATCGCTGCGACGTCGTGAGCCTGCTCTGCGTGCGCCCGGCGCGCGCGGGCGGGTTGAGCAAGGTCGTGAGCGCCGTGAGCGTGGCCGAGGCGATCCGCGCGCGGCGCCCCGACCTCCACGCGCTCCTGTTCGGCGACTACTGGCGCAGCCGCCAGGGTGAGGAGGACGGCGGCGAGCGGCAGGTCTACGCGCTGCCCGTCTTCGCCGAGCACGCCGGCAAGTTCACCACGCAGTACTCGCGCACGTTCGTGGAGGCCGCGCAGAAGCTGCCGGACGTGCCGCGGATGAGCGCGGCGCAGGACGAGGCGCTCGACCTGCACGCCGCGCTGTGCGAGGAGCTGTCGTTCACCATGGAGTTCCGGCCCGGCGACCTGCAGCTCCTCAACAATCACGTCGTCTACCACGCGCGCACGGCCTACGAGGACGCGCCCGGCCCCGACTCCGACCGCCTGCTCCTGCGCCTCTGGCTCGCGCCGCGCAACAGCCGTGCGCTGCCGCCCGGCTTCGAGGTGCTGTGGGGCACGACGGCGGCCGGCGCGCCGCGCGGCGGCATCGCCCAGCGGGCCTCGCAATGACGGCGCGGCTCGCCGCTCCGCCGATGCTCGACGCGGAGGTCCGCGACGCGCGCGCGTGGCGGCGCGACGCGCTGACGCCGCGCGACTGGCTCATCCCGCTCTCGCCGCGCTGCCTCGACGAGCTGGATGCCGTCACGCAGCAGCTGCGGCGCGACCCGCTGCCGCCGCTCGTGCTCACGCCCGAGCAGTTCGCGCTCGGCGCGTGCGCCGAGGTGATGCGGCGCGTGCGCGACACGCTGCGCACCGGCGTCGGCCTCGCCGTGCTCGACCGCGTGCCGGTCGAGCGCTACTCGGTGGAGGAGAACCGCGCGCTCGCGTGGGTGCTCGGCAGCCTGCTCGGGCGGCTGGTCGCTCAGAAGTGGGACGGCACGATGGTCTACGACGTCCGCGACACGGGGCGCCAGCTCGAGTACGGCGTACGGCGCTCGGTGACGAACCTCGACCTCGTGTTTCACACCGACGCGGCGTGGCTCGACCTGCCGCCGGAGCTGGTGGGACTCTACTGCATCAACCCTGCACACGAGGGCGGCGTGAGCCGCTTCGTGAGCCTGGTCAGCGTGCACAACGAGCTGGCGCGCCACCATCCCACGCTGCTCGCGCGCCTGTATCGCGCCTTCCCGTGGGATCGCCAGGCCGAGCACGCGCCGGAGGACGACAAGGTCACGCGGCGGCCGGTCTTTCAGTACGACGGCCGGACGTTCATGGCCTGCGTCAACGAGAAGCTCGTCGAGACCGGCGCCGAGCTGGCCGCCGAGCCGCTCGACACCGAGGGCCGCGAGGCGCTGGCGGCGATGCGCGCGCTGCTCGACTCACCCGAGCTGTGGGTGGAATTCACGATCGAGCGTGGCCAGGTCCAGTTCATCAACAACCGCCAGTTCGCGCACAGCCGCACCGATTTCACGGACGCGTCCGAGTCCCACCTCAAGCGCCACATGATCCGTCTCTGGACGCGCGAAGAAGGCCGCCGCAGCTTCCACGGCTAGTCAGCCAGCGCCCCGGGCCGTCGCGTGGATACCGCCGAGCTGATCCTCGCCCTCCTCATCGCGGTGGCCGCGCTCGTCACGATCGCGCGCGGCATCGGGATCGCGTACCCGATCTTTCTGGTCATCGGCGGTCTCCTGCTGGGCCTGGTGCCGGGGATCCCGCGGATCGCGATCGAGCCGAACCTCATCTTCCTCATCGTCCTGCCGCCGCTCCTCTATATCGCCGCGTACTTCACGCCGGTGCGGAGCCTGCGCGCCAACCTCGGCACCATCAGCTCGCTCGCGGTCGGCCTGGTCTTCGCGACGGCGTTGACGGTTGCCGTGGTCGCCCACACGCTCATTCCCGGCCTTCCGTGGTCCGTCGCGATCGCGCTGGGCGCCATCGTCGCGCCGCCGGACGCGATCGCCGCCACCGCGATCGCGTCGCGGCTCGGACTGCCTCGGCAGATCGTGACGATCCTCGAAGGCGAGAGTCTGTTGAACGACGCGACGGCGCTGACGATCTACGGCATCGCCGTCGCCGCGGCCGCCGGCGGCGCGTTCTCGCCGACCACGGCGGTCACGACGTTCGCGGTCGCCCTCGTGGGCGGTTGTGTCATCGGTGTGGCCGTCGGGTGGGTGATCGCAGAGATTCGAGTTCGCATCGAAGACACGCCGGTGGAGATGACGATCTCGCTCTTGACGCCCTACGCCGCCTTCCTCCCGGCCGAGCGGCTCGGCGCCTCCGGGGTGATCGCGACGGTCACCGCCGGGCTGTACCTCGGGCATCGTGGCTCGCGCATCATGGGCGCCGACGCCCGGCTGACGGGGCGTGCCGTCTGGGAGACGTTCGCCTTCCTGCTCAACGGGTTCGTCTTCATCGTCATGGGACTGGAAGTGCCGCTGCTCTTTGGCACGCTCACACCGTCGCTGGCGATCCGGCTGATGGGCATCGGCATCGCCGTCAGCATCGTCCTGGTCCTCGTCCGGGCACTCTTCATCTTCGGCACCGTCTTCCTTCCCCGGATGTTCCGCGGACAGCAGGACATGCCATGGCCGTTCGCGTGTTCGCTCGTGCTGTCCTGGGCCGGGATGCGCGGCGTGGTCTCGCTCGCGGCCGCGCTCGCGTTACCGACGACGCTGCCGGCCGGCGGGCCGTTCCCCGCGCGCGATGCGCTCATCATCGTCACGCTCACGGTCATCGTGTTCACGCTGTTGGGGCAGGGGCTGAGCCTGCCGTGGCTCATTCGACGCCTTCACCTCGCCGCCGATCCCGGGCTTCGCGCGGAGGAAGCGAGCGCCCGGCAGCGACTGCTCGAGGCCGCCACGGCGCGGATCGATCAGCTCTATCCGGTGTGGCCGGGGCATCGCCCGCTTCTCGACCAGCTCCGCGACACCTACCGGCACCGTTCGGAGCACATCGAGCGACAGCGCGATCCATCGGCCGCCGATGGCGGGGATCGAGAGCTCATCGAGCACCGCGAGATCCGACGAACGGTCATCGACTCGGAACGCGAGGCGCTCATGCGCCTTCGCGCCGAGGGTGAGATCAGCGACGACGTGCTGAGGAACCTCGAACGCGAGCTGGACCTGGAGGAGCGACGAATGGACGCGTGAGCTACGATGCGCCGAGCGCGCGCCTCACCGCAGGCAGGATCTCGCGCGCCACCCGCGCCGTGTAGCCGCGCTCCGGGTCGTCGGGTGTCGGCGGGTTCGGGATCGGGTGTAGCACGACGTGGTCGAACGGCGCGGGCGCGGCGCGCAGCACGTCGACCAGTTGCTTCGTGATCTCCGCCGGCCCGCCGCGCAGGGCGAACGCGTCGGCGGCCTCGGACGGCAGGAAGTCCACGATGCGGCCGCTCATCTCCAGATCGGGCGCGTGGTGGAAGTCGGGCCACACGTGCCGCTCGCGCTTGAGCGCCTCCGGGTCGGGTCCGGTCCAGGTCAAGCCGGGACGGTCGAAGAGCATCGGCGAGTACTCGTAGTAGCCCGCGGCCATCGACTTGGCCATCGTCAGCGCGCGCGCCGCGTCGTCGACGAGCACGGTGTGAAAGACGGCGCCGAGGCGGACGGCGGCGGGATCGCGCCCGGCTTCCACGGCCCCGGCGCGGATGGCCTCGATCGAGCCCGCGATGTTCGCGCGATGCGTGCCGACGCGAATGAACACGCCGTCGGCCACGCCCCCCGCCATGCGAAGCGTGCGCGGGCCGCCGGCGGCGATCCAGATCGGGACCGGCCGCGCGTGGGGCAGCCGCGCCGGCCGTTCGGCGCCGACCTCGACGGCCTCGCCGTCGAGCAGCGCGCGCATCAGCCGCGTCGCGGCCTCCAGCTCCTTCACCCGCGCGGGGCGCAGCCCGGCCAGCCGCACCGCGGTGTCGCCGACGCCCCAGCCCAGCAGCACGCGGCCGGGCGCCAGCTCGTCGATGGTGGCGATCGACGATGCGGTGACGCTCGGATGGCGGTTGACGGGGTTCGCCAGCAATGGACCCAGCATGATCCGCTCGGTGGCGCGAGCGGCCGCGGCGAGCAGCACGTACGTGTCACGGCGGCGCAGCTGCGAGTCGGGCTGCCAGGCCGCGTCCCAGCCGAGGGCCTCCGCGCGCTTGACGTCGGCGGCGAAGGCGTCGACGGAGCGCGCGTCGAACCGGTTGAGACCGAAGCGGGGGATCTTCATGGCAGCGATGTTCTACCGTAAGATCGGCCCATGATCCAGCGACGACCGTTCGGACGCACCGGGCACCTGTCGACCGCGACGCTCTTCGGCGCCGCCGCGCTGGCGCGCGCCAGCCAGGACGACGCCGACCGCGCCCTCGAGACGCTGCTGCGCTACGGCGTGAACCACATCGACACGGCCGCGCGCTACGGTGACTCCGAGCTGCGCATCGGCCCGTGGATGGCGCGCCATCGCAAGGACTTCTTCCTGGCCACCAAGACGGGCTCGCGGACGGGAAAGGAGGCGCGTGACGACATCCACCGCTCGCTCGAGCGGCTGCGCGTCGATCACGTGGACCTCATCCAGCTCCACTCGCTCGGCCACCCGGACGACTGGGACGTGGCGATGGGACCAGGCGGCGCGCTGGAGGCGTGCGTGCGCGCCAGGGAAGAAAAACTCGCGCGCTTCATCGGCGTGACCGGTCACGGCTGGACGATCGCGGCCATGCACCGGCGCAGCCTCGCGCGCCACGACTTCGACGCGGTGCTGTTGCCCTACAACTTCTTCATGGCGCAGGACGCGCGCTACCGCGAGGCGTTCGAGGCGGTGCTGGCCGTGTGTCGCGAGCGCAACGTGGCCGTGCAGGTCATCAAGTCGATCGCGCGCGGGCCGTGGGCCACGACGGAGCGCCGTCACACCACGTGGTACCAGCCGCTCGAGGCGCAGGCCGACATCGACCGCGCCGTGCACTGGGCGCTCGGCACGCTGCCGAGCGTGCACCTCAACACGGCGGGCGACCTCACGCTGTTGCCGAAGGTCCTGGAGGCGGCGGATCGCCTCGAGCGCCGCCCGTCCGACGAGGCGATGGCCGAGATGCTGAAGACGGAGCGGATGACGTCGCTGTTCGGCCTGCCCACCTGATGGGCCGCGTCGCTCACGCCGCGTCGCTCGCCGCGCTGGCGCTGGTCCTCGTCGGCGCCGGCGCCGTACCGCCGCCGCCGTCGGGAATGCCGCCGGCGCCACCACCGCCGCCGGCCGCGCCGCCGCCGCCTGCCGTCGCGGAGCCGTCGCCGCCGCTCGCCGAGCGCGCGGCGGCGATCGAGGCCGCCGCGGAAGAGCCGGACGGCGAGCGCGTCGTGCTCGGGCATCTGTCGCGCACGCTCGGCATGTCGGCCGAGGCGCTTCGCGCGCAGCGGGCACAGACCGGGCTCGGCTGGGGCGATCTGCTCATCGCCAATCGCCTGTCTCTCGAGACGCACGCGCCGTTCGACGCCCTCGTCGCCGAGATGCGTGGCGGCCGGGACTGGGAGAGCGTCGCGCGCGCGCACGGCGCCGACCTCGAGCGGCTGGCGAGCGACGTGCGCACCTCGGAGGAGACCGTCGAACAGCACTCGGAGGACAAGGGGCCGCACGCCACCACCGCGCCCGGCTCCGGCAAGGGCCACGGCCGCGGCGGTGGCGGACGCGCTCGGCGCGGATCGTGACGATGGGACGACTGGACGGGCGCGTGGCGTTGGTGACGGGCGGCAGTCGCGGCTTCGGCCGCGCGATCGCGCTGGCCTTCGGGCAGGAGGGCGCCGACGTCGTCGTCAACTACCACGCGAGCGCGTCGGGAGCGGCCGAGGTCGTGACGACGCTCGAGAAGGCCGGCCGCCGCGCGCTCGCCGTGAAGGCCGACGTGGGCAGCGAGCGCGAGGTGCGCGCGATGATCGACGCGACGCTGAAGCGCTTCGGCCGTCTCGACATCCTCGTGAACAACGCGGGCATCATGGACCGCGGCGCCTTCGCCGACACACCGGTCGCGACCTACGAGCGGATGTTCGCCACCAACGTGACGGGGACGATGCTGTGCACCCGGGCCGCGCTGCCCGCGATGATCGAGCGCACGTACGGCCGTATCATCAATCTCTCGTCGCAGCTGGCGCGCACGGGGGTCGGCACCGGCGGCTTCGCCGCCTACGCGGCGACAAAGGGCGCGATCGAGGCGCTCACGCGCGCGCTGGCCCACGAGGTCGGCGAGCACGGGATCACCGTCAACGCCATCGCGCCGGGCGGCATCGACACCGACATGAGCAAAGCGGTGATGACGCCCGAGTACCGCGCGCGACGGATGAAGGAGCTGCCCGTGCGCCATCTCGGCAGCCTCGACGACGTCGCGTACTGCGCGCTGTTCCTCGCCGCCGAGGCCGGCGGCTATCTCACGGGGCAGGTGCTGCAGCCGAACGGCGGCTGGGTCATGCCGTAGGGACATGGGGGGTTTAGAGGAGCGACCCGGCTGCGCCGGGGCGCTCCGAACGTTGGGGGGTTTG
>Ga0209807_1001538_pt1 | contig 11001 bp, 8 predicted proteins | sample GraSoiAngelo_154_FD_186168 | JGI IMG/M metagenome (GOLD analysis project Ga0209807, IMG submission 186168) | Grasslands soil microbial communities from the Angelo Coastal Reserve, California, USA - 14_1009_13_20cm (SPAdes) (version 2) | ecosystem: Environmental > Terrestrial > Soil > Grasslands ... | reverse complement strand
GTGACGGGTGCAGGCCTTCGTCACGGGGGGCACGGGGCTCATCGGCCGTCCCCTGGTCGAGGCCCTCATCCAGAGGAATTGGGAGGTCGCGGTCCTCGCGCGCGAACCGACGAGGGCGAAGGACCTGGAAGCCCGCGGCGCCCGGATCGTGCAAGGCGACGTCACCCGTCCGGGGTTCGAGGGCGCGATGTCCCGAGCCGATATCGTGTTCCACGCCGCCGGCTGGCTCGAATTGGGCATCCGGGACGTCCAGCGGATGTTCGACGTCAACCTGCTCGGCACCCGCAACGTCCTCTCGATGGCGCGTCAGCAGGGAGTCGGCCGGTTCGTGTTCACGAGCACCGCCGGGGTATTCGCGCCGACGCCGAAAGATCGGCCGGCCACGGAGTCCTCCCCGGTGCAGGTCGCCTTGAGCGATCCCTATGTGACGTCGAAGGTCCAGGCGCACCAGCTCGTGGCGGTCGCGGCGGGCCTCGAGGTGCCACCCACCGCCGGCCACGTACTCCCGCGACCCGACGGCGGGGAAACCGCGCGGGCCACCGAAGGGGCGCCGTTCGTCCTCCAGGTAACAGTCCCGGCGGCAGCGGCCGCCCTGCTCGCCGCCCGCTTGGAGGCCGCCGGCGCGGTCGCGGCCGGCCCCGCGACACTGGAGCTGAGCCGCATCCTCGCGGGCTGGCCGCGCCTCGGCGCCGAGGTGGACGACCGAACCATCCCCCAGGAAGCCCGCCTCGACCAGATCGGGGGCGTGTCGTATACAAAGGGCTGCTACACCGGCCAGGAGACGGTCGCGCGGCTGCATTTCCGCGGCCACGTGAACCGCCAGATCCGCGGTCTGTTGTTCGATCCCGAGCCGCCGGCCGCCCCCGCCGATGGCTGGAGCGTGGTCACGTACGTCGATCGCGACGTTGGCCGGGTGACGAGCCTCGCGTTCGTGCCGGAAACCGGGGTCGCCGGCGCGGGGCGCTGGATCGGTCTGGCGTTGATCCGGCGGGAGGTGGAGCCCGGCTCCGTGGTACGCGCCGCCGGCCGTGATGCGCGCGTGGTCGACCTCCCCTTCGCCTTCCCGATCGCCGCGCCCGCATGAGCGTGCTCGTCACCGGCGCGAGCGGCCTCGTGGGCAGCCACGTGGTCGAGGCGCTCGTCGCACGCGGCGAGCCGGTGCGCGCGCTGGTACGGCCGGCGAGTCGCGCCGCCGTGCTGCGGCTCGGGGCAGAGGCGGTCACGGGCGACGTCACCGACCCGGCGGCGTGGCAGGCTGCGGCGCGCGGCGTCCGCGCCATCGTGCACTCCGCCGCGATCGTGCAGCGCCGGGCTTCGTGGGATCAGTACGTCGCGGTCAACGTCGACGGGACCCGACTCGCGGTGGACGCCGCCCGAACGGCGGGCGCGCGGCTGATCCACATTTCGTCCGTGGCGGTGTACGCCGGCTCAGCGGCCTATCCCGCGACACCCGAGCGGCGGGATGAGGACTTCCCCTTCCAGCCGATCGCGGCGCCGGACTTCTACGCTCGCAGCAAGCGAATGGCCGAGGACGTGGTGCGCGAAGCGGCGACGCATCGCGACTTCGCAGTCGCGGCGCTGCGCCCGACTGTCATCTATGGCGAGCGGGACCGTCTGTTCACGCCCCGCGTGCTCCGCGCGGCACGGCTGCGGTTCGTGCCCCGGATCGGCCCCGGCACAAACCGCTTGTCGTGCGTGTACGCGGGCAACGTGGCGTCCGCCGCCGTCGCCGCGCTCGACGCACCGCTCCAGGGCTTTCGGGCGTACAACGTGACGAGCGACGGGCCGCCCGCGCTGTCACAGCGCGAGTTCTTTGCCGCGTTTGCGGCCGCGCTGGGCCGGCGCACCTGGTCGATTCCGATTCCCACGCCGCTCGCCGGCCTCGTGATCGGCCTGTTCACCGCCCGTCGGCTGGCGCGCGCCGCGGTGTCCTTCGCCTCGGGCGACAACCCGTACACCGACGAGCGCATCCGCGGCGAGCTGGGGTGGCGCCCGCCGACCCAGGCTCGAGCGGCGATTGGGCGCACGGTCGCCTGGTTTCTCGAAAACGAAAAGCCCGGGCACTAGTCCCGGGCATCGTCACTGTCCTGCGGTACTTGCTTACGCCCGCTTCTTCTTCTTCGCAGGCGCGGCTGGCTTGGCCGGGGCCATCTTCTTCGCGGTATCGGCCGCCATCTTGTGAGACGTGTCGGCCATCATCATGTGCGACGTATCGGACATCATCATCTTGGACGTGTCGGCTGCCGGAGTCTGCGTCTGCTGCTGCTCGGCCTTTTGACACGCGCCCATCGCCACGAGGGCGAGGACCATTGCGAGACGCTTCATGCGGGCTCCTCTAGAGAAAAGAGTAGCGGTGCGGGGTTCGGCCGGGGGAAAACCTAGCGGCGGGCCCCCCGGAGTCAAGGCCGCGGCGCCCTGCCCGGTGTATTAGCCCGCCATGACCGACCGCCGCAGCTTCGTCGCCTGGCTCGGCAGCCTGCCGCTCGTCGGCCGGCCCCGCCCCCTGGGCGCCGCGCCTCCGATCGTCATCGATGCGACGCCGACGGCGCTGTACCAGCAACCCGACGGCCGCAACAACCTCGTGCGGGTCGCCGTGATGGGCGTCGACGCCCCCGCGGCGCGCGCCCGCGTGACCGACCGCCGCGGTACGCTCGTGGGGACCGCGGGACTGCTGCCGACCGGTGCGAGCCTCGCGGGCGAGCTCTGGGTACCCCTGTCGCGCCCGGTCGGGGCCGAGTTCCAGATCGACGTCGAGGTGGGGAAGCAGCGCGTCGGGAGTCGACGCGTCCGGCTGGCTCCGCCGCGGCGCTGGACGCTCTATTGGATCGCCTCGAGCCACACCGACGTCGGCCTCACCGAGCGGCACGAGGAGTGTCTCGAAGTACACCGCCGGAACCTGGATGCGGCGCTGGCCCGGCTGCCGGCACATCCCGAGTTCCGCTGGACGGCGGAGTGCGGGCTGCAGCTGATCTCGTACGTCGAGAACCGGCCCGCCGCCGCAGGTGAGGCGCTCGCACGGGCGATCCGCGACGGCAAGCTCGGCGTTTCCGCGGTGTTCGCACAGGCGTTGACGGGAATCCTCGACCACGAGACCTTCGCGCGCGTCCTTTGGCCCACCGGTCTGTTCGTGCGCGAGCATGGACTGGGCTACCAGGCGGCGCAGCTGGCCGACGTGCCGGGACACCCATTCACCCTCCCCACCCTGCTCGCCGCCAGTGGTGTGCGCTATCTCGCAAGCGGCGTCAACCCGGAGCGGGCGGCGCCACTGCTCTCTCCCGCCGACGCCGCACGCGCCCAGCTCGCGGGGGGCGACTGGACGACCTACCCGCAGCTGTACTGGTGGGAGGGACCGGACGGGAGCCGCGTGCTGCACTGGCGGGCCGGGCAATACGCCGACGGCCCGCGCTTCGGATTCGACGTGGATCCGGCCGAGATGGGCCGACGCCTCTCCGACTGGCTGCTCACCCATCCGGTGTTCCTGTCCCCCGCCTATCCCTACGACGTGGCGCTGCTCTGCGGCGCTACGGGCGACAACGCCCTCCTGGACGAGCGCGTGGTTGCGAACGTCGAGGAGTTCTCCCGTCGCTTCTCCTATCCCCGTCTCGTGGCGGCGCGACCGGAGGACTTCTTCCGCGAGGTGGAGCGGCGCTGGGGCGCGAAGCTGCCAGTTCGGCGTGGCGACACCGGGTGCTATCGCGAGGACGGCGCGGCGTCCACCGCGGCGGAGCTCGGGCGCTACCGCGCCGCGCAGCTCGCGGCCCGGGCCGCGGAGCTGCTCGCGCTGTGGGACGAGAAGACCGAGCCGCCGGGTGGCGGCGCGACCGAACGCATCGAGCAACGGGCCGCGGCGCGCCGGCGAATGTGGCGGGATCTGCTGCTGTTCGGCGAGCACACGTGGGGATCGCCGGCCAGCGGATCGGACCCCGACGGCGCGGACACCGTCGCGCAGTGGCAGTACAAGCGGCGGTTCCTGGACGGCGCGGCAGCCGCGGCCGACGCCCAAGTCGCGGCCGCGCTCCTGCGGATCGGCCTCAGCATTGGCGGAAGCGGGGGCGCGGGCCGCGTCGTATTCAACGCTTCGAGCTGGGCGCGGAGCGACGTGGGGCGAGTGCCGAACGGCGCGGCGCGGCGGCTCGTCCACGAGGGTCGAGAATGGCCCACGGTGGATCTCCCCGACGGCTCCGCGCTGGTGGTGGCGCGAGACGTCCCCGCGCTGGGCTACCTGGCGCTCACGGAAAGTGAGCGAGCCGCGAATCCGCCCCGGGACGAGGGGGCCACGCTCGAGGCGCAAGCCGGTGGCTTCCACGTGGTGCTCGATCCCGCGAGTGGCGCGATCCGCTCGCTGACGACGGGTGACGGCGCGGAGCGCGTCCGGCCCGCTCAATGGTCGGGGCTGAACCAGCTCGTGTACGTGCAGGGTGGTGCGCACAGCGCCCTCTGGACGGGTCGCGCGCGCGACGAGCTGCGCACCGCTCCCGACCTCACGGTGAGCCAGGCGGAGCTCGTGTCGGCGCGCCGCGAGCGGCTGCCGGGAATCGGCGCGCGGCTCGTGGTCGAGCGCAAGCTCGAGGGCTGCACCAGCGTCGCGACCGTGGTGACGCTGTACGACGAGCTGCCGTGGATGGACATCGCGAACCGGATCACCAAGCCCGCCACGCTCGACAAGGAAGCGCTGTACGTCGCGTTCCCGTTCGCGCTCACCAAGCCCACGGTCGAGGTCGAAGTGCCGCTCGGGCGGATGACGGTGGAGCGCGACCAGCAACCCGGGAGCTGTCGGGACTGGTACTGCCACGCGCATTGGGTGTGGCTGCACGACGCCGCGGGCGGGATGCTCTGGAGCGGACCCGACACGCCGCTGTTCACGCTCAACGACATCTTCCGGGGCCAGTGGCGCCGGAAGATGGAGCCCGACGGCACGCTGTTCGCGTATGTCCTCCACAACTACTGGCCCACGAACTTCGCGCCCAGCCAGGGGGGAGAGCTCTCGTTCCGCTACCGCCTCTCGGCGCTGCCGCGGGGTGGCGAGCGCGCCGAGACCGTGCGGCGCGGCTGGGCCGCGTGCGACCCGCTGTACGTGAGCGCTCCGTATGCGAGTGTCGGCTCGGGCGCACTTCCCCGCAAGGACTCAGGGCTGTTCATCGCGGATCCAGGCGTCGCGGTCGTGGGCGTGAAGCCGGCAGACGATCGCACCGGCGCGGTGGTGAAGCTCGTCGACCTGACGGGGGTGCCGCGCGCCGTGGCCGTCTGGCCGGGGGCCTACGGGTTTCGCGGCGCCCGGCGTACGAACTTCGTCGAGATGAACGGCGACCGCGTCCCTGTCGCGCCGGATGGTCACGTCACGATCGACCTTCCCGCGTGGGGTGCCGCGGCACTGCGACTCTTTACACCACGGGCGGGGGCCGATTAACTATCGCCCTATGACGAAGCCGACCACGCTGGGCGAGCTGAAACAAACCGAGTGGGCGAGTCCCGCCCGGATCCACCGCACCGTCAAGGACGAGCTGCGCGAGAATCTGATCTGTCTGCTCGAGAACGGCTCGCCGCTGTTCCCGGGGATCGTCGGCTACGAGGACTCCGTCATCCCGCAACTCGTGAACGCCGTCTTGTCCCGCCACAATTTCATCCTGCTGGGCCTGCGGGGACAGGCGAAGAGCCGCATCCTGCGCCAGCTCGTCACGTTGCTCGACGAAGAAATACCGATTCTCGCTGGGAGCGAGGTGAACGACAACCCATTCGCGCCGATCTCGAAGTACGGACGCGAGCGCGTGACCGAGCAGGGCGCCGACACGCCGATCGCCTGGCTGCCGCGCGAGTCCCGCTTCGTGGAGAAGCTCGCCACACCCGACGTCACCATCGCCGACATCATCGGCGACGTGGACCCCATCAAGGCCGCGCGCGGCGGCCACCTCTTGTCCGACGAGCTCACCATGCACTTCGGACTCCTGCCCCGGGCGAATCGCGGGATCTTCGCGATCAACGAACTCCCCGATCTCGCCGGCAAGATCCAGGTGGGCCTGTTCAACATCATGCAGGAGGGGGACGTCCAGGTCAAAGGCTACCCGGTTCGCCTGAATCTGGACGTGGCGCTCGTGTTCACGGCCAACCCCGAGGACTATACAGCCCGCGGCAAGATCATCACGCCGCTTAAGGACCGCATCGGTTCGGAGGTCGTCACCCATTACCCCTACACGGTCGAGCTGGGCACCGCGATCACGCGCCAGGAAGCCTGGCTCGAGCGCAGCGGGCGACCGCTCAAGCTGCCGGACTTCGTGGCCGAGCTGATCGAGCGGGTCGCCTTCGAGGCACGCGAGGACAAGCGGGTGGACCGCCGTTCGGGTGTATCGCAGCGGCTCCCGATCAGCGTGCTCGAGAACGTGGTGTCGAACGCCGAGCGACGCACCGTCACGACCAAGGAAAAGACGGTGGTCCCCCGCATCTCGGACATCTACGCCGCGCTGCCCGCCATCACGGGTAAGCTCGAGCTCGAGTACGAGGGCGAGCTGCAGGGCCCGGAATCGATCGCCAAGGACCTGATCCGGCGCGCCGCCGGCAAGACGTTCGAGTCCCGCGTGGGCGGCGCCAACGTGGACGACATCGTTCACTGGTTCGACGAAGGCGGGGCGCTCAAGATCTCCATGGACGAGCGCTCCGAGACCTGCCTCAAGGGCTTCAGCGTCGTCCCCGGCCTGCTCGACCTGGTGGACCAGGTGGGCCTCGCGGCCAAGAAGGACCCGGGCACCATGGTCGCGGCATGCGAGCTGGTGCTCGAGGGGCTGGTGGCCGAGAAGCGGATCTCGCGCAACGAGGAGCTGGGCTACGTGCGCGCGCGCGCGGAGCCGAAGGGGCCGGGGTTCGGAAAGACGGGAGGCGGAGGGCCGAACCTGTTCCAGTAAACAGCAGTATCTTCCTCCGGTCCCTCCTCCGGAGCGTCCATGGGCAAGCTCGTCGCCGCCGCCGTCCTGCTCGTCATCGCATTCTCCGTCCTGCTCGCCGCGGCTACCGTCCGCTCCCAGCGCCCGGGCCCGATCGCCAATCTGCTCCGCCTCGCTGGCCTCGGCGCCGCGGCGGTGGCCCTGCTGCTCGCGATCGGCTCCGGCATGGTGGTGATCGACCCGGGCGAGGTCGGTGTGCGGCACGCCTTCGGGTACGTGGATCCCGCGCCGCTGCTCGCGGGGATCCGCCTCGTGGTGCCGTGGTCAGTCATCGAGCGGTACTCGACGCGCGAAGAGCAGTGGCCGACGCACGGAGAGCAGATCGAAGCCATCGAGGCCCTGTCGAGCGAGCAGATGGGGATGCACGTTGAAGTGTCGATCCGCTGGCAGATCGACCCGATGCAGTCGCCCAAGATCTTCACGGAGATCGGCAACGAAGACCAGATCCGCGGCGCCGTGCTCAACGCCATCCGCAAGGGCGTGCGCGACGGCATGGTGCAGTACTCGATCAACGACATCTCCAAGCGCACCCAAATCGCGAACACGATGGAGGGGCTGGTCGACTCCGCCCTCGTGACGAGGCCCCGCGCCGGCGGCGGGAACTTCCGGATCGCGACGGTGACGGCCTTCTTTCTCCGTGACCTGCAGCCCCCGCCCCAGGTGGTGCAGGCGATCAACAACAAGATCGCGCAGGAGCAGCAGATCGAGACGGAGCGCCACCGGGTCGAGGTCGCCCGCCTCCAAACCGAGCAGCAGCGGCTCCTCAACCAAACGCTCTCCCCCGAAGCGCTCACCAAGCAATGGATCGAAGTGCTGCACGACATGAAGGGCTCGAGCAACTTGATCATCTTCGTCCCCACCGAGGGCGGGCTGCCGCTACTCAACATCGGCGACCTGCGCAAGAACCTGAAGCCCTGAGATGGCGCCGCCGGTCATCACGATCACTCGGCAGTACGCCTCGGGTGGCTCGGAGGTCGCGCGCCTCGTGGCGGCAGAGCTCGGGTGGGACGTGATCGACAACGAGTTCGTGGACGAAGTCGCGCGCCGGGCGGGACTGCCCCCCGACGCGGTGGCGCAGCGCGAGGAGCGGGCGCCGGGGCTGTTGGAGCGTCTCGCGCGCACCCTCGCGGCAGGATCCCCTGAAATGTTCATCGCGACCGCCGGCGTCCCGCGCGTCGAACCGGACGAAGCGGCGATCGTCCAGCTGACCGAGCGGGTGATCGCGGAAGCGGCGGCGCAGGGCCGAATCGTCCTGGTGGGTCGGGGCGCGCAGGCCGTCCTCGCCCAGCGACCCGCCGCGCTACACGTGTACGTCGTCGCCCCGAAGCCATGGCGCATGAAGCACGCGGTCGAACGCCTGGGGGTGAACCCGGCGGACGTGGAGAAGGTCGTGGACGAAACGGACCGGCAGCGCGATCACTACGTGAAGACCTACTATGGGCGGCATCGCCAAGACGTCGTGAACTACGACATGGTGGTCAACACCGGGAAGCTGGGAATCGACGGGGCGGCCGCGCTGGTCGTGGCCGAAGCGCGCAGACGCAAGTGGCGTTGAGGATCGCAGCCCCCTCCCGGTCGGCGGCGCTCGCGGCCTATCTGTCGCTGGCCTGCTGGCACCGTCCGACACCCACCCCGGTCTCCCCGGTGGCGGTGGTTCCGTTCGACGCCTACGGGGGCGCTATCTACGTGCCCGCGGTGATCAACGGCGATTCCGCCTGGCTGATGCTCGACACCGGCCTCTCCCGCACCGGGCTCGACCGGGACTGGGCCCGGAATGCCGGGATCGTTCCCGGCCCGGAACCGGGCGAACCAGACGCGCCGGCCGCGTCGACCGCCGTCGTGGACAGGATTCGCCTCGGGGAGCTCGCGCTGGTGCACTACCGGGTGGCGCTGTACCCCCTCACCGGCCTGAGCGAGGCGAGCGGGCGGCTCCAAGTGGGCCTGGTGGGGCACGACGTGCTGCAACACTACGCTGTGGAGATCGACTACCGGCAGCGGCGCGTGCGGTTGTTCGACGCCCTGGCGTACCGCTACACGGGCACGGGCGCGACGGTGCCATTCAGTGCGGACGCCGACCTCCCGCTGCTGCGCGCACAGCTCGAGGTCCGGGGCCGCCGCCCCATCCCCGCCCGCCTGCTGCTCGATACGGGCGCGTCGGGTCTGTGCCTGATCCTCACCACTCCATTCGCAGAACGGCACGGTCTGGGCAGCGTGGCGCCGGCCATCGAGGCGCCCATCGGTACAGGTCTGGTCGGCGATCTCCACGGGACCATCGTCCGTCTGCAGCAGCTCCGGCTCGGCGGCGTGAAGGTCCGGTTACCTACGACAGGATTGGGTGGTGAGTACAAGGGCTTCCTGGCGCGAACCGACATCGACGGCGTCATCGGCAACTCGGTGTTCGAGGGATCGCGTCTGATCGTCGACTACGTCGGCCGCCGCGCCATCGTCGAGCCCGGACCCGGCGACGGCTCGCTGTGCGACTTCGACATGAGCGGGCTACGGCTCGCCGCCCGGGGACCGGGGCTCGCGCACATCGTGGTCGATTATGTCATCCCGGGGAGCCCGAGCGCGGAGGCGGGGATCGCCGTGGGCGACGAGCTGCTGCTGATCGACGGACGCGGGGTCGCCCAGGGAAACCTGAGCGACGCTCGGAAGGCCCTACGCGCCGACGGCGCGGTGCACCGGCTCGTGCTGCGACGCGACGCGGACACGATCCGCGTGACGCTGAAACTGAGAAGACTGCTCTGAAAGCAGGTTGGTGGAGGATGGTGGAGGTTCGGGAGGATGGTGGAGGTCGAACACGGATCAACCTCCTCCAACCTCCACCAACCTCCCCAACCTCCGCTACGCCGTACGGCGTAGCGCGGGCACCTGCCACGCGGCCAACCCCACGGCGATGAGACATCCCGCTCCGCCCAAGGCGATCGCGATGGGCGCGCCCGTGTGCTCCGCGATGAGGCCCGCCTGGAAGGCGCCCAGCGGCGCCATCCCCACGAACACGAAGGCGTAGAACGCCATCACCCGACCCCGCAGCTCGTCGGGCACGAGGGTCTGCAGCATGGTGTTGGCGAGCGCGGTGGTGACGATCATCGCGCAGCCGGCCAGCGCCTGGAGCGCGAGCGCCACGCCGATGGTGCGCACGGCCGCGAACAGCACCAGGAGCAACCCGAACGCCGCGCCGCCGCCCAGCAGGACGACACCCTTCCGGACCCGTGGCCCTTGGACGGCGAGTCCCAGAGCTCCGAGCATGGCTCCGATGCCGACCGCCGCCATCAGCAGGCCGTAGCCGCGCGCGTCGGTGTGCAGTACGTCCCGAGCGATCACCGGCATCAGCACGATGAACGGGAACCCCAGCACGCTGAACACCGCCACCAACGCCACCAGCGCCCACACTCGGGCGTCGCCCTGGATGAACGCCACGGCCTGACGGACGCCCTCCCAGGCCGAGGATGGCATGGGGCGCCTCACGAACGGCGGGAGCCGCATGGTGAGGAGGCAGGCGATCACGGCGACGTAGCTCACGCCGTTCAGGAAGAAGCACATGCCGACGCCGGCGACCCCGATCAACACTCCCGCGACCGCCGGGCCGACGATCCGGGCGGCGTTGAACATGGACGAGTTGAGCGCGATCGCGTTCATGAGATCCTCTTTGCCGACGAGCTCCACGATGAACGCCTGGCGGGCGGGAATGTCGAACGCATTGACGACGCCGAAGAACACCGCCAGCACCATGACCTGCCACGTCGTGACCCTGCCGGTCCACACGAGCACGGCCAGCGCCAGCGCCTCGAGCATCTGCAGAGCCTGTGTCCACACGATGAGGCGACGCTTGTCCACGCGATCCACGACGACACCCGCGTACAGCGTGAACAGCAGCACGCCCAGGGAGCGGAGCGCTTGCGTCAGCCCGACGGCGAACGGCGAGTTGGTGATGTCGAGCACCAGCCAGCCGAGCGCGACCGACTGCATCCAGGTCCCGATGAGCGAGATGCCCTGACCGAAGAGGAAGAGCCGGAAGTTGCGGTGGGAAAGCGCTCCGAGCCGAAATGCGCGCGGGGGGGCGGGGGAG
>Ga0209807_1001537_pt1 | contig 11002 bp, 9 predicted proteins | sample GraSoiAngelo_154_FD_186168 | JGI IMG/M metagenome (GOLD analysis project Ga0209807, IMG submission 186168) | Grasslands soil microbial communities from the Angelo Coastal Reserve, California, USA - 14_1009_13_20cm (SPAdes) (version 2) | ecosystem: Environmental > Terrestrial > Soil > Grasslands ... | reverse complement strand
TCGGCTCGGGCCGGCAAAGGAGATCGCGCAGGTCGCCGCCGTAATTGGGCAGCAATTTTCGTATGCCCTGTTGGAAATGGTGAGCCCTGCTTCCGCGGCTGACGTTGGCGCCGGAATTGCGCGACTCGTTGACGCGGGGCTGGCGTTTCCCCAGAGCCGAGCGACCGAACCCAGCTACAGCTTCAAGCATGCCTTGATGCGTGACGTAGCTTACGACAACTTGCTGCGCGCACGACGGCAGCAGATCCACGAACGGGTCGCGCGGGCACTGGAAGAACGCTTCCCGGCCGTGGCCGAGGGCGAACCGGAACTGCTGGCACAACATTTCGCTCAAGCCGGCCTTGCCGACCTCGCATGTACCTATTACGAACGCGCCGGCGATCGAGCGGCAGCTCGCTCTAACTTTGCCGAAGCGGTTGCCCATTTCCGCGCCGCCCTGACGCAGGCCGGCCAACTGACGGAAAGTCCGGATCAATCGCGGCGTGAACTTGCTCTCCTGCTCAAATTGGGACCAGGGCTTGCGATTTTAAAAGGCCAGCAGGATCCGGAACTAGAGGCGGTCTACGAACGCGCATGTAAGGTGGGCACGACATTGAGCGACCAGGCCGGGGTATTCAAAGCGACCTGGGGCCTGTGGTATACAGCTATTGTCGGCCGCAACCTGGAGAAGGCGCGCGATCGGGCCCAAGAGCTCGTCACCCTCGGTCGGCAGTCACCTGACGCAGATTTGCTGCTAGAAGCCTTTCACTGCCGCTGGTCGACGGCGTTCTTCCGTGGGGACGTAGTAACCGCACTCAATGACAGTCGTGAAGGCGTCGCGCGTTACGATCGAGCCCAGCATTCCTGGATGGGCCCGGTATTCGGAGGTCACGATCCTGGCGTTTGCGCCCATTGCATCCAGGCAATGACTCTTTGCCTCTCGGGTAGTGTTGGACAGGCCAAAACATGCCTCGACCAATCGCTTTCCCTGGCTGACACACTCAAACATCCGCATAGTCTGGCACACGCCCTTCAGAATGCGGCGATAATGCTCCAGGTAGCCGGCGACCACGAAGCTCTCGCTCCAATAGCGCAACGCGCGATTGAGCTTGCAGACAAATACAATTTTCCTCCGCAACGCGCGCACGCGCTCATTCTCTCCGGTTGGGCACGCGCCGTCGGACAAGATTCAGATGCGGGTTTGGAATTGATCGAGGCCGAATACGCCCGAGCTGTCGCGATTGGACCATTATTTCGATATTATGCCGCACTTCTGGCGGAAGCCCGGGCGAAATTCGGCAAAGTGCCGGAGGCGCTAACTGTTCTGCGGGGGGCGCTCGACACTGTCACAGAGCCCGGAATTGGCTTCTGCGTGCCGGAACTCTATCGGTTGCAGGGCACCTATCTGCTCCGCCTGACCCCAAACAATCAAGAAGAGGCGATGAGTTCGCTTCAGATGGCCGTGGATATCGCGAAACAACAAAAGGCAGCACTTTTTCAACTCAAAGCCGCAATCGACATAGCAAACGCGGCGAGTTCGATGGGTCAACCAGAGAGAGGTTTGAAACCCCTGCGTGATCTGTGTGCCAATCTCCCGGAGGGGTTCGACGCCCCACAGCTCGCGGAAGCTAAACAACTTCTTTCATCGTAACCCTTAATGAAGTTTTTGTAGCCAAGTTCTCCATCAGAATTCAATCCTCTCGCTAAGTGACGGAGTCGGTGCAAGGGCATGCGTCCCTCCAGATGAGGCAATTTCAATTTGCCAGCGCAAATGTGCTCGCTAGATGTCGATTTTCCGGCCGAGATTCCAACAAAACAAAAAATGTCCATGAAAGTTGACCAAAAACTTACCCCAGAACGTCTCATGCAATTTGGTTCCGTTTACGCGCCGCCGTTTATCATTGGAGCAGCCGTGAGTAACAAAGTTTTCGACACGCTGGCGAAGGAAGCGAAGACCGTGGAAGAAGTTGGCAAGGCCACGGGCGCATCCCCGCGCGGTTTACGCGCCATCATGAACGCGCTCGTGGGACTCGAATTGCTCAGAAAGAGCGGCGACAAATATTCGCTCACACCTGAAAGCGAAGCTTTTCTGGTAAGCAATAAACCAGGGACGCTCGCCGGATTTTTTCCGATGAACATGAAGCGATTGATTCCGCCCTGGCTCAAGCTCGATGATATCGTGCGCACGGGAGAGCCGGCAGAAGCGCGCAACGAAGAACATCCCGGGACAGAGTTTTTTACCGAACTGGTCGAAAACATTATCCCGACGAGTTACGGCAGCGCACAAGCACTCGCTGATCATTTGAAATTGGCTGCTGCGAAGCAACCGATACGCGTGCTCGATGTTGCTGCGGGCTCCGGAATCTGGGGAATCGCTCTCGCGCAAAAATCACCTCAGGTGCAAGTCACGGCAGTGGATTGGGCGGGAATGATTCCCACGACCAAGCGAATCACGCAAAAATTCGGCGTGGGCGATCGTTTCAAATTCATCGAGGGCGATATCGGTGAAGCCGATTTCGGAAGCGGCTACGACATCGCTACGCTCGGCCACATCTTGCACAGCGAAGGCAAAGAGCGCAGCCGCCATTTGCTGAAGAAAAATTTCGGAGCGTTGAAAGCCGGCGGGACGATCGCCATCGGCGACTGGCTCGTGAATGACGAGCGGACCGAACCGTTGCCTTCATTAATATTTTCTGTGACCATGCTAATTAATACCAAAGAAGGCGACACCTTTAGCTTTAACGAGATTAAAGGCTGGCTGGAAGAAGCGGGCTTCAAAAAAGTGCACAAGCTGGAAGCGCCGGGGCCTTCACCGTTAATTCTGGCAACAAAACCTTAATCAAGAATTGGCTTCTTATCCGCGACGCGAAATGCTTTCATCTCGTCCGATGAGAAAAGCGAAATCCCGCGCCGAAAGGCACGTTTCCTATCGGAAACCGGCCCTACGCAGCGAGGCGTTTGCCCGGGCGCTCAGCGAAGCAAAATTGCGTGTCATCGGTTCCGGCGGTCTGCGCTCGCTTTTTGAACAAGCCGCGAGAAAGGCGGCGTTGCTCCCCAAGCACCCGTTCAAGGAAAATTGGCCGTATATTCAGACGATGCTGCGGCTGGTCCGCGCATACGAACGCGGTGAATACCAGCACGTTTCGAATGATGCTCTTATGTGGATCGTAGCTGGTCTCAATTATTTGGTTGATCCGTTTGATTTAATTCCCGACAAGACCCCGTTCCTTGGCTTTGTCGATGACGCGACGGTGATCGAATTTGTGGCCGCTAAAACCCGGCAAACGCTGGACGATTTCATGACTTGGGAGACAACCGCGCGTTAGCTAAATCGGGTCCGACGGTCATAGACCGGCGCTACACTTTCAGACCAGCAGCAGCGCCGGATTTTCCAGGAGATGGCGTAGCTCCTTAAGGTACTCTGCGCCGAGTGCTCCGTCGATGACGCGGTGGTCGCAGCTCATCGTTATGATCATGCGATGACCGGCGACGATTTGGTCGGAGGCATCGACGACTGGAACGTTCGTGATCTTGCCAATAGCAAGGATGAAACCTTGCGGTGGATTGATAACGGCGGAGAAACTGTCGATGCCCATGCCGCCAAGATTCGAGACGGTGAATGTGCCGCCTTGAAATTCCTCAGGCTTCATCCGCTTGTTGCGCGCGCGGCTGGCCAGGTCTTTTACCAGCTCGCTAATTTCACGGAGCGATTTGTTTTGCGCGGCGCGAATCACCGGGGTCAAAAGTCCATCTTCGATTGCGACGGCAATGCCGAGATCGACATCGGCGTATTGCACGAACGCGTCGCCGTCGAATGAGGCGTTGACTCTTGGAACTTTGACCGCGGCTTGCACGGCCGCTTTCAACACGAAATCGTTCACCGTAATTTTTGCGGTATCGGCGCCTTCACCCGCCGATTTCAATTCTTCGCGCGCAGCCATCAGCGGTCCGGCGTCGATGTCGATGGTCAGATAAAAATGCGGAACCGGACCGAGGCTCTCGACCAGACGCTGCGCAATAATCTTGCGCATGCCACTCAACTGAATCCGCGCGCCTTCGCCAGCTTTCACTGACGGCGCAGCTTTCGCCGCGGCCGGCGCCTTTTGCGGCGCACCTGTTTTCGATTTTGCCGCGGCGCGCACATCCGTTTCGGTCACCCGGCCCTCCGGACCTGTTCCTTTGACACTGGCAAGATCGACACCCAGTTCGGCGGCGACTCGACGGGCGACCGGCGACGCTTTTACACGCGCTTCTTCGCCCTTTTCGACCTTCGGCGCAGGCTTTTCAGCCTCAGCCGCTGGCTTCTTTTCTTTTTTTGGTTCGGCTCTTTTCTCTTCCTTCTCTTCGGCTTTCTCCTCTTTTGCCTTCGTTTCTTTTTTCTCCGGCTCTTTCTTTTCTTCCGTCTTTTCTTTAGCCTCCGGTTCTTCTTTCTCTTCTTTTTTCGGCGCTTCCTCGCCTTCACCGCCGATGAACCCAATCTTGTCGCCGACGTTCACTGTTCCGCCTTCTTCGACATAAATCTCCGTCAGCGTTCCATCTTCCGGCGATTCCCATTCCATCGTCGCCTTGTCCGTCTCGATTTCCGCGATCACGTCACCGGCTGAACCTTTGTCGCCCTTTTTTTTCTTCCACGAGACGAGCGTTCCTTCCGTCATCGTGTCGCTCAGCTTCGGCATTTGGATTTCAGGCATGATGGAATAATCGTTAAAAGGTTAAAAGAGTTACAAGGTTACAACGGACTCCTTTTTAACTTTGTAGGTTTGTAATACTTTTAACTTCTTTCACGCGTAACAGACCTTTTTCACTGCGGCGATTAATTTGTCTGCGTTCGGCAGCACGGCTTTCTCGAGACGTTCGTTGTACGGCATCGGGACGTCCTCTTGAGAAACGCGGACGATGGGTGCGTCAAGCTCATCGAAAATATTTTTCTGGATGCAGTAGCAAATTTCTGCACCTACCCCGCAGAACGGTCGGTCCTGTTCGACAATCACGGCGCGGTGCGTTTTCGCGACTGAATTAAAAATAGCTTTTTCGTCGAGCGGTTTGATGGAGCGAAGATCGAGAATTTCCGCGGAAATGTCTTCGTCTTCCAGTCTCGCGGCCACGGCGAGCGCGAGCGGGACCGTTTGCGCGTAGCAGATAATCGAGACATCGCTGCCTTCGCGTTTCACTTCCGCTTCGCCCAGCGGAATGAGCAGCTCCTCGTCCGGCGGCTCGACCATTCCTTTCGAGCTGTAGAGAAGTTCCGCTTCGAGAACGAGCACTGGATTGTCGTCCCGGACGGCGGTTTTGAGTAAACCTTTCGCATCGCGCGGCGTTGCCGGCGTGCAAACTTTTAACCCGGGCGCGTTTGCGTAAAGCGGCTCCGTGGCATGCGAATGAGTCGCGCCAAGTTGATGGGCCGGGCCGTTCGGTCCGCGAAAGGTAATTGGAATATTGAATTGTCCACCAGACATCGTGAACATGTTAGGCGCGTTGTTTACGACCTGATCAAAAGCGACGAGCGAAAAACTGAATGTCATGAACTCGATAATCGGCCGCAATCCAACCATGGCTGCGCCGACGCCGAGCCCGGCAAAACCGTTTTCACTAATCGGCGTGTCGATGATGCGTTTCGGGCCAAAGCGTTCGAGCAAACCCTGACTGACTTTGTAAGCGCCGTTGTATTCGGCGACTTCTTCGCCCATGAGAAACACGTTGGGATCGCGCTCCAACTCTTCGGCGAGCGCTTCGTTGAGCGCCTGGCGGTAAGTGATTTCTCTCACGGCTTTGCTCGGTTGATGAAAGTATAGTCGTAAAGTCTTTCGAGCGGCAGCTCCGGACTTTTCTCAGCGAACTTCACCGCCGCGAGCACGGTTTCCTTGGCATGCTTGTCGATCTGGTCGAACTTTTCGTTTGTCAGCTTGCCCTCGCGGGTGAGCTGCGCGCGCAAACGCGTGATCGGATCGTCGAGCCGATATTTTTCCAGCTCGTCTTTCGTCCGATAACTCGCCGGGTCGGACATGGAATGCCCGCGATAACGATAAGTGCGAATCTCGACGAACGCCGGATGCGGATCTTTGCGAATGGAACACACGATCTCGGCGAGCTTATCGCGCACTTCGCGAAAGTTCATCCCATCGACAATTTCGCCGGGAATGTCGTAACCCTCGGCGCGATCAACGATTTGTTTTAACGATGTCGATCTTTTCACTGAAGTGCCCATCGCGAAAAGGTTGTTTTCGCAGATGAGAACGACCGGCAGCTTATAAAGCGCGATCAGATTGAGCGCTTCGTGAAATGAGCCCTGGTTAATCGCGCCGTCGCCAAAAAAGCAGAGTGTCACACGGTCTTCGGCGCGGTACTTGGAAGCAAACGCCATTCCCGCCGCCAGCGGAACGTGCGCGCCCACGATGGCGTGACCGCCGTACATGTGTCGGCTGCGATCGAAAAAATGCATGGAACCGCCCAGGCCGCGCGAGCAACCGGTTTCCTTGCCGAATAGCTCCGCCATGCACGCGTCCGCGCTGGTGCCGCGGGCAAGAGCATGCGCGTGATCGCGATACGCAGTAATGACATAATCATCGTCGCGCCCGGCCGCGACTGCACCCACCACAACCGCTTCCTGCCCAATGTAGAGATGGCAGAAGCCGCCGATCTTCTGCGCTTGATATTGCTGGCTGGCGCGTTCTTCGAAACGGCGGATCAGCAGCATCAGCGCGAGCATCTCGACCTCGTCGCGTGGCTCGGGCCGCTGCATCGAAATTTAGGCGACGCGAGGCAAGGCCGGTTCTGCACGCGAGCGAGCAGAGTTTCGGCCAAAGCTCATGCAAGCGACGAAAAGCAGGGTGAACAAAAGATCGCTGAGGAGCGAGTTGCGGAAAAACATCCAGCTCGGCGTCGAGCTGTACTGGGGCAACCCAACAGTGAGCGCTTGAATCAGACCCGCAAAATTCTTCGCGTAACCGGGATCGCTGAGCCAGGCAAACGCATTGGTTATCGCGTAAAAAACTGTTGATCCAACAATCGAAGCCGGCAGAAGCGTTTTAAGCGAAACGCGATTGCGCAACAAAAACCCGACCAAGCCGACCAGAGCGAGCACGAGGTAGCGACAAAGAATCAGCGGATCGACAATCGCCGCGCCGTAATGAAAGTTGAGCACTGCGTCTGAGATGAAGAGCGCGATCAATGGGACGGTGAATTTGTATTTCGCCGGAAAATAAGCGGCGCTGCAGAGCGCGAGCGCGGCGAAGGGGGCGAAGTTGGAAAGCCAAGTCGCGCCGGAATCAATCAAGAGTCCCGTCGTAATGCGATAGGCGACGACGGAAAAAACAAGAAGAAGTGCGGGAATCATTGCAGAAATTTATCCGTCCTGCGCGATATGCAAAGACCATTTGGCCGGAACTAATCCGGCGGCCAATTGATTGACTCGCCTCCCGGCTCTTCGACGCTTCTCGCTTCCGTCTCGTGGCGCACAAGGCGCACAGGGTCCACCACAGACGCAAGACAATTACTTTTGCGCCGCGGACGCGATGGCCATTTTTTGCAGACGCGCTTTCCGGCGATTGGCGGCGTTGCGGTGAATGATTCCGCGCTTGGCCGCTTTATCGATTGCCGAAATCAGCGCGCGAAGCTCTTCTGCCGTCGGTTTCCCCGCAACGCGCACTCGCCTTTGGAGCGAACGCAGCCGCGTTCGTACACTCCGGTTGTGGACCGAACGCGCGATCGATTGCCGGGCGCGTTTGGTTGCAGACTTTGTATTAGCCATTCGTTAAGAGAAAAATGTTTGCCGGGGCTGGAGGCTCGCGGCGCGCCGCAAAGTTGTCAAGGCGTCGATCTTGACCGGATCGGCGATTTGTTGGCGCCTGTTTAGGCGCCCCGCCGACTCGAAGCCACCAGCGGCACCGGGGCACTTTTGCCTCCGGGCATCGTCGCCGATTTCTCGGCACGAGTGGACGAAATCATTGCCTCGGCCGCCGGCTGGGATGCGTGACGCGCCGGCGCTGCCGCAACTTTTGGCAACCGGTCAGGAACGATCTGGACAAGTGCCCCGAGTGGCAGCTGACTGTAAAGAGCAGTCACATCGCTCGATTTCATTCGGATGCAACCGTAGCTGGCCGGTCGCCCGATTATTTTTTCTTGAGGCGTGCCATGGATGTAAATGCACCGGCTAAAAGCATGCGCATTCGAAGCCTCGAGACCACGCAACCAGATGATGCGGGTGATGATGGGATCACGCCCGGGCGCGTTTGGAAGGAGAATTTCCCCAGTGAAACGACGATTATGAAAAACTGCGCCGGTCGGCGCGTGGTCGCCGATTTTTTGCGCGACTTGTAGGAACCCAAGTGGAGTTGTCATTCTACCCCAACCATCGCCGAGCCCGAACTTTGAGGTGGAAATAGGATAGGTGGCGACGCGGGCGCCGTTTTCCAAAAGCATCAGCTTCTGATCGTGCACACTAATTATGACACGACTGGGAAGCGAGAGCTCAGCGTGCACACCAAACGGATACACGATTGAGACGAAGGCGAAAGCGACGACGAGGGGGCGAAACATGCCCGACTCCTTACTCAACTTTATTCGTTTGTCATGCAGGAACTGCGGCTGTCGCTCGTGAGGAGCCGAAACTGAATTTCGGCCACCACGGTGCAAGGGAGGAGAGCGAAACATAGAGAAACCCACTCTGAAACATGAGCAAGAATGGTACCGAAATGAACTGCCGGTGCACGATTGCGAACCAAATGAAGTAGCTAAAATAGATCGCGAAGGCCAATTCCGCGATCGGCAGGGTCGATTTGAGCGGTCGGTACTTGCAGGTTCGCCAAGGCTGCGATTTGCGCTCGATACCGTACTTCGGGGTTCGGGTAAAATCCGATTTGTGATTAAAGAGAGCTTCCAAGACGGCCCGCGCGTTATTGAGCGAAAGGCCGATCCCGAGGGCGAGCAAGCAAGGGAGAAAAAGAATTTCTTTCATCCACGTGCGCGGATGCAGCTCGCGTTGTGCGCAAATGTAAAATACCGCCACCGATACCGACGCGGCGAGAAAAATGGGGACGTCGATCAAAAGAGTCCGCAGCCATCCGGGCTGCGGCCCGCCGACGGAGGGATGGAGGAGGACGCATAAGCAAGCAAGAAGCAAGTAAGCGAAATTCGACATCAAGTGACCCGTGGCTTCGAGCTTAATCGGAAACGGTAGTTTGCTGCGCCAGATGGTGGGCAGAAGTTTCTTGCACGTTTGGACGGATCCTTTGGTCCAGCGATGTTGCTGAGATTTGAAGCCATTCATGTCCACCGGCAGTTCCGCCGGGGTCACCACGTCGGGGAGGAAAATAAATTTCCAGCCCGCGAGCTGTGCGCGATAACTAAGATCGAGATCTTCGGTAAGCGTATCGTGCTGCCACCCGCCCGCTTCCTCAATACAAGAGCGCCGCCAAAGACCGGCCGTCCCGTTAAAATTAAAAAAACGTCCGCTTCGGCTGCGTGCGGTTTGTTCCAAGAGCAGATGTCCATCCAGAAACATTGCTTGCGCGCGCGTGAGCAATGAATAACCGCGGTTCAAATGTCCCCAACGCGTCTGGATCATTCCGACTTTCGGATCAGTAAAAAACTGAATAGTGCGCCTGAGCAAGTCTGGCTGTGGGACAAAATCGGCGTCGAGAATACAGACAAAATCACCTTCGGCCGACACGAGGCCGGCAGCGAGAGCACCGGCTTTGAAACCGGTGCGATCGACGCGATGAATGAGCTGAACGTTGAAGCCGCGCCGGCGCAGTTCGTCCGCGCAGGAAGAAGTCAACTCCCGCGTATCATCGGTCGAATCATCCAGCACCTGAATCTGAAGAAGCTGCCGCGGGTAGTCCAATTCGCTGACGGAGCGAAGCAGGCGCTCGACCACGTAAACTTCGTTAAAGATCGGCAATTGCATCGTCACCTTCGGCAGTTGTTCAAATCGCCGGGACGGGACGGATTCACGGTTCCTGTTTTTGAGAAACAGGTAGATTATGAAGTAGCGATGGACTCCGTAGGCCGAAAGACCAATGAGCACGCTCAGGTAGCAGATCGTCCAGACAATGTGAGCGAGGCTTCCTTGCATGTGGCTTTCTGGAGCTGCCCGTTGGTTGAGGCAGCAAGGGCGACATGATGCCGTTTCCGGCGCGTGCGTCAAATCAAAAATGCCGCTTTTGCCTCTGGAAACCGACCCCGGGAAAAAGACAACGCAGGGTAGAAAAGAAGTCAAAAACAACCGCTCCACGCTGCGCTGCCTGGCCAAAGGAAAAGCTTTCTCATTGTCGATTTTCCGCCAAACGGCGAGCTACTGGCAAAAGAAAGATCCGCCTCGTTAAAGGCTTCTTTTGGAAACGCGCGAATTAGATCTTCGCGCTTGGCGAATGGAGCGACCGAGCGCAGCCCGGACATTCACCTTGCCTCAGGCGGCAGGCGGGTGAATTGGTGATAGAGGAATTTTTGTCGGCAAAGGGATGCAATTGCGAGATAGATTAAAGAAGCAGAAGCAGGATCGCTTTCAACGTTTTAATATCGTCTTTTCCATCCTCTTGGCGGGATGGGCGCCGTCGATTTTAACGCTCGTCGTTTCCTACACGATCCTGACGAGAACACTGGAATCGAAAATCCTGCGCGATCGGCAGACTTTTATTCAATTGATCGCCCACCTAGTGGGCGACGACCTGAGCCGCACGGGCGGTATCATTGAGTATTATCAGACGCTGCCGGACGTCGCGAAACTTCTGACTGGTCCGAACGCGCAATTCGCCACTCAATTGTGGCTTGGATCGACATTTTATTCGCACCCGCGCATTGATGGGATGTTTATTACCGCACCCGACGGGACTCTGATCGCGTCGCTGCCCTCCATTCCGGAGCTGGTCGGCAAGGATTTTGGCTCTGATGGTTGGCGCGAACAGGCCAAAGCAGCGAACGGAGCCTTTGTCTCGGCCGTGCATCCCCGTTTTCAGGACAAACGCATGGCGACCGATATCGTCGGCGCAGTTCGCATGCGGGATGGAACCGTTGTCGGTTATCTCGG
>Ga0209807_1001536_pt1 | contig 11002 bp, 8 predicted proteins | sample GraSoiAngelo_154_FD_186168 | JGI IMG/M metagenome (GOLD analysis project Ga0209807, IMG submission 186168) | Grasslands soil microbial communities from the Angelo Coastal Reserve, California, USA - 14_1009_13_20cm (SPAdes) (version 2) | ecosystem: Environmental > Terrestrial > Soil > Grasslands ... | reverse complement strand
GGCAGTATCTTGTGAATTTACCTGAATGCTCTTGGTGGGTCCTCCCACAATTTTAATGGTCCCGCTGCCCTGGATATTGAACGCGCTCTGCGCTGGTGAAGTGTTCGGGCTATGCGGATCAAGAACCAGAATCGGTATAGGCGAGGTTGCATAGACTACACCGCACACAGCCGAGCCACGGATCGGCACACTGCGCCTTCCGCTCAGCAGTCCGGCAAAGTATGTCGGCACATTGTCGGTTACATTCACCTGCATAAAGGCATTTGGAACCACGCTAGTAGACGCGATTGAAGAGGAGGGAAGCCCAGGCACCACGGTCGAGGTGGGAAACTTAACCTCAACCAGATTACTGGTCCCGTTGCTGTTGTAACCGTTAAAGTTGGCGTATTTACAGGGTGAGGCAGTAGAACTGGGGGAACAGTTGAAAGCTGTGCCGTTGGTAAAACCCTGGTGCCCGGTAGCGCCACCCTGGGCATCCACCAGCAAATCCATCACGCCGGCAGTGCACGCCGCATCAGCCGCGGTTTGCGCCGATTGGCGGTGGAACCAGGTGTTTCCCAAGTCCACGGAGAAAGCGACAGCGCCCAGCAGGGCGAGCCCCAAAGCGAGAACAAGAAACAGCATGGCCTGCCCGGATTCGTCCGGACTCGCGTGGTTCGTCCTTTTCCAACGATTGCTTCCGCTCGTTCCCATATATCTCCTCCTCTATGCCCGTCCGATGCAACGGTCAGAACATGATCCGCCCTTCAGCGGCAGCCCGCACCGTGACTGTTGGCCAACCCAAACCAAAGAACGGCTGATAAGGGTAGCTCACGACTATTCGAATTCGATTGGGCGGCGCGCTCGACCCATCGACATACGTCGGGGTGATGGTCATCGCCGCAGTATTATGGAGGGAGTATTTCGCATATTTCGTCACTGCACTTTGCACATTGTTGCCAGTCGTGTCCGCACACGTCCGGGGAGGCGTGGTAGCGGTGGTGCCGGGTCCGCTGCAATGGGCGGAGTCCAGGTCGGTTCCATGCACAATCGCGTACCGAACACCCTCCTTCGCCGAATCCGCGAGCACATTGTAGGTGTATCCCAGCATAATGAGTTCGACGAAGCCTACGATGAGCAGCATGAGAAACACCACCATCAAAGCGAACTCAACTGCCGCCTGGCCGCGTTCTCGTCGTCGAAAACTAACCGTCTGCGTTCCTGCCATAGGCATACCCATCAATTCATGGTTCGCATTTCTGCAAAACGATGAAACGTGCAGCTTACGTTTCCATTGGAGCTCGTACAGCTCGGCGCTACCAACAGTGCCAGATTGAAAGGGGTGCCGGGAATAAGCGGAATGAACTTGTAAGCGACGTCCACCCGGCTCAGAACAAACGCCGGTGCAGTACTGCCACTGTTTAATTCGGGGTCACTGTGGGGGTTCGTCCACGTAAACCCGGCCGGCGGGGTTCCGAAGGTGTCGCAACTGGCTCTTTCAGTCGTAGTACCGGGATTAACCAGCACCCCCCCTCCTGCCGAAGGCGAACACACCTGGAGCGCTCCCTGAGTTTTAGGAGCGTATATGGCGCCAGTCAAGTCCTGATACGTGTCGTAGCTGACCGTTAACGGCGCGGTGTCCGGACCTGTCTTCGGCACAGCCGTCGCGGCAGTGCTCGCTCCTCCCATGATTGCGTATTCGGCTCCGCTGCGCTGTGACCCGGTCAAATTCACCAGGTAAACAAAGTAATAAGCAAAGTTGACTGCATTCAGCAGAAGCGTCAACAGCAGCGGCATCATGAGAAGTGTCTCCACGATGCTCTGCCCCGATTGCGAGCCGAAAACTGTTCTCCGCATTCGCATCAATTGGCTCCTCACACTGCCCGCGCGCTCATGCGCAGTTCCTCATTCCCTACGCGAACTCCTGATGGACGGCGCGACTCGCTTTCTTCGGAATCGCCGTCCGGCTTGACCCCTGCGATATTGAGCTGGTTTAGCAACCGATGCAGATAGCAACGGCTGATGCCTAACTCTTTCGCCGCTTTCAGCTTGTTGCCGGAGTGCATGCGCAGGGCCGAACGCACCAGCTCGCGCTTAAAGGTCCGCAACGCCTCGTGAAATGTCCCGCCCGGAACTTCTTCCGGAATGGTGTAGCCGCGAAGCTCCTGCGGCAGATCTTTCACCCCGAGGTGATCGTTGCCATTCGCCAGCACCAGGCTGCGCTCAATTACGTTTTGCAATTCGCGTACATTGCCCGGCCAGCTATGCCGCGCCAGCGCGCTGAGAAATCCCGGCGTCAGCCCACGCAGCTGCTTGTTGTGCGCCTTGGCAAACACTTTCAAGAAATATTCGGCGAGAAGCGGAATGTCCTCGGCTCTCTCGCGCAACGGCGGCATGTGGATTCCCACCACCGAAACCCGGAAATACAAGTCCTCGCGGAAAGTGCCTTTCTGCACCATATCTTCCAAGTTGCGGCTGGTGGCGCAAATCACCCGGACATCAATGGGATGAGAAACATTGGAGCCCAGCCGCTCCACGCTGCGTTCCTGCAGCACGCGCAAAAGTTTGGCTTGCAAGGGCAAGGGCAGATCGCCGATTTCATCCAGGAAAACCGTTCCTCCCTTAGCTTCTTCAAAGCGGCCGCGGCGCATCTGGCTGGCGCCGGTGAACGCCCCTTTTTCATGCCCGAAGAGTTCATCTTCGATCAGAGATTCCGGAAAGGCGCAAGCAGAGAACGCGACGAACGGTTTGTCTGCACGCTGGCTGAGGTTGTGGATCGCCCGCGCGACAACTCCCTTGCCCGTACCGCTTTCGCCAGTGATCAGCACGCTGGTATGAACGCCGGCAACCTTGCCAATCACTTCGTTCACCTGCTCCATCGGTTCGCTGTTGCCGAGCAGGCCTTCCACGTGCATGGAAGACAGAAATTTCTGTGCCGCGATCAGATCTCGAGCCAGATCCGCGCGGCGGCAGGCGCCATCCAGAGCAAATTTCAGGGCTTGCACGTCCAGCGGCTGCTCCAGGAAATCGACTGCGCCGCGTTGAAACGCCTCCAAGGCTTTTCTGCGGCGATTGTCCCAGCCGAAAGTAATCACGGGCGGCGCCGATTCCCGGTCGGATACTGCTTTGAATAACGCGCACGGATCACCAGAGCCGTTTTGCAGGTCCAGATTCAACAGGATCACATCGAGGCTCTTATCGCCGAGCAGGGCCATCGCACGATTGACATCCGATGCGCGGTCGAGCGCGTAAGTCGCGCCTAAAACCTGTTGTAGAACCTGGCCGAATGCCTCGTCTGGATCAACGAGGAGAATGTGCTTGTGAGCATGGTTTTGGTTTGGCAGAAAATATCCCTCCGTGAATCTTCCCAGGGGCCCACTCGCTGCGAGACAGCATAAACTCCAGGCAGGTCAACTCCTGGGCGCAATCCGCGAACGAGTTACCACTACAGCCGAACTTATGTGTTTTTCGATGGAGCTACGTCATTGGGAACGAGAAACGGTCCCTACCGTCGTGTCCACCTAGGAGGAGTTGCGGAAGAAGAAAGGGAAACTGGTGAAGGCTCCCCTTCCCGCAGTGTGCACAGTTTGCACATGAGACTCCAAAAAGTCAACAGGTAATTCGTTGGTAATCCTAAAGAGGGTCTGGCGGGTACAGGCGTCAAATCTGAAAAACAATGCACCTGTGGGTAAAGTGGACGATAAATGCAGGGCGAAGCCCCCTGGCGACCTTGAGATCCCGCTCCCCAGGCTCGATTAGAGCTTGTGTATCCGATCCGAAATGCTGAAAACTATTGTGAACACGCTGGTTCCGGAATTTATGCTCGATTTAAGACCCTTTTTGCCAAATCGGAGGCCCGGGCCCTACGCAATTACGTAGGCCGAGGCTACCTGCCAATCCCCCTCGGCAACGCGCACCGCGCCAGTTATTGGCATGAAGATTGCACCAATGCTAATGATAAGCATTACTTGGCCGTGGAATTCACCTCTCAACTCGGCGCTCGAACAGTTCAATACATTGCAGCCGTGGACACCGAAAAGGCTCCCGACCGTGGGTTAGGTGATCTCCCGACGCCAGAAAAACTCGCGCCCTCCGCACCCCGGCTACCCATGCAACTGCGTCGCGCATTTTCTTTCTTAACCATGCTGGCGTTTTTGCTGGTGACGCTCGAGTTCATCATGACTCGTGGCAGTGTGGTCGATCCTGATATCTGGTGGCACCTGCGCAATGCGGAATATCTGTTTCAGCACCATCAGTTCCCGCGCGCAGATATGTACTCCTTCACCGTCGCCGGGCATCCTTGGATCAATCACGAGTGGCTGTCGGAAATTCCCTATTACCTGGCGTGGCGCGCCGCCGGACTGAGCGGAGTGGGTGCCGTGATGTTCGCCACCGTCTCTTTGATTTTTCTGGGTCTGCTCTACCTGGCATACATGGAAACCGGGCATTTCAAGGCGTCGATCGTGGCGTGTTGCTTTCTCACCTTCATCGCCTCGGTTTCTTTTGGGCCCCGCACTATACTGTTTGGATATCTGTACCTCGTTTTGCTCTTGATCATTCTCCAGCGCTTCCGGCAGAAAGGGAATGCGCCGCTCTGGCTAATTCCTCCTCTATTCTGCTTATGGGCGAATACTCACGGGTCGTGGTCGTTAGGCCTGATTATCTTTTCGATCATCACCGCTGCAGGTTTTGTGCAAGGAAGTTGGGGACGTGTGGATGCCCAGCGGTGGACGCCTGCTCAAATGGGCAAGCTCGTTGTCACCGGTCTTGCCAGTGTGGCAGCTTTGTTCGTTAATCCGTTTGGATGGCGACTCGTTTTTTACCCGTTCGACATGGCGTACCGGCAGAGGCTGAATATCTCGCACGTAGCCGAGTGGGTTTCAGTTGATTTTCACGATGTGCGCGGTAAGTTCGTGCTCGCGCTCCTGCTCACACTGCTGGTCACGGCCTTGCTGCGGCGTACGCGCTGGCAGCTCGCGGAACTAGGGATGGTGTTGTTCGCCCTGTACAGTGGCCTGACCTATGTCCGCTTTCTCTTTCTGCTAGCCATCGTAATCGCGCCGGTGCTGGCGAGGGCTGTGGAATTCGTGCCACAATACCGGCCTGAAGCCGACACACCGCTGATCAATGCGTTCGTGATTTGCCTGATGATAGGCAGCGTTGTTCATTATTGGCCCACTTCCGCTGAAATGCAGAAGTCCGTCTCAGAAAAATATCCCACGCAGGCCCTTTCATATTTGAAGGCTCATCCGCCCGACGGGCCGATGTTGAACTTCTATTTGTGGGGAGGCTACCTGGGCTGGAACGACAGAGACTTAAGAGTATTTATCGACAGCCGAGTGGATATTTTCGAGTATGCTGGCGTTCTGAAAGACTATTTGGACTTGCTGAACCTGGAACACTCTGGGACTATTCTGGATAAATATAAAATCCGTTATGTGCTGTTCCCCCAGCCAGGCGGATATAGCGAGTCCGCGCTTACGTATGTGCTCGAGCACGATTCAAGTTGGAAGGTAATTTATAAAGATCATTTAACGGTTTTGCTGGAACGAAGCAGAGACGTTGCGCACAAAGCCGTAACAACAGCTCAATAACGCTAGACGATTTCGCCTTAAGGCTAGCTAGCGGCAGGGAACAAACTATGTTGTTCATCAGACGGAGCTACGACAAACTGCTGCTTCTGCTCGCGGCAGCTACGGTCTTCTGTCTGCTTTCGTACCAGCCAAAATCTCGGATTAATGCGCAAATGCCGCCAGAGTTCCTGGATGTTTCTGGCATACGCAACCCGCGCCAGCGGATGGCTGAAGAAAGACTGGCGAAGATGTACTGGGGCTGTGTAGTAGGTAATATCCAGTGGGAATACACGTATGGCTCTCGCCTGCCGCAGGATCCACCTCCGGAGTTCGCACCGGCAGGAGCCGATATAACGGCTGTTGACACTGCGACACGAGCTCGCTACTGGCGAAAGCTGCAGGAAGTCTGGTACCTACCCACAGTGTGGGAGAAACATTATGAGTGGGATACCAGATGGACCACCAGTTGGATGGATCAAGTCAAATCCGTAGGTGACTGGCTCTATTCGCGCCTGTCGTCAGATTCTAGAAAATGACCATCAACCTGATCGGGAGAATTGAATAGTTGCGATGCTGAGCGCAATCGAGATCTGTCTGACCGTGATTGCAGTCGTGCTGGCGTACGTCGCTCCGGATCTTGGTGCAACCTGGTTCGAGAAAATACAGAAAGCATCTCTCCGCTTGGCTCGGCGGCGTGGCTTGGCCGTTCTCGTGGTCGGAATGGCAGCGCTGGCAGCCCGACTTGCTGTCTTACCAGTACTTCCGATTCCGCAGCCAGGCATCCATGACGAGTTCAGTCACCTGCTGTTGGCTGACACGCTGGCGCATGGGCGCGTCGCGAATATCTCTCATCCCATGTGGACTCACTTCGAAACCTTCCACGTTAATCAACAGCCCACCTATGCTTCGATGTACTACCCGGGCCAGGGATTTGCGTTAGCAGTCGGCCAGGTGATCTTTGGGCATCCATTCTGGGGAGTATGGCTCAGCGTCGGGGTAATGTGCGCCGCCATTTGCTGGATGCTCCAGGCGTGGGTTCCAGCCGGCTGGGCGCTGCTCGGCGGGTTCCTGGCAGTCATGCGGCTGGCCACCTTCAGCTATTGGGCAAATACCTACTTTGGCGGAGCCGTCGCAGCTATCGGCGGGGCACTGGTTTTGGGAGCGCTCCCGCGGATTAAACGGCGGCAGCGTGTGCGCGACGCCCTCGGGATGGGTCTGGGGCTGGCGATCCTAGCCAATAGTCGGCCGTATGAGAGCTTGTTCTTCGGTCTGCCAATCGCCGGCGCTCTCATCGTTTGGATGCTGCGAAAAAACCGTCCGCCGTTGCAGATGTCGATGCGGCGTGTTTTGTCCCCACTGATTCTCGTATTAGTCCTGACGGCCGGCGCCATGAGCTACTATTTCTGGCGAGTTACCGGAAACCCGCTCCGGATTCCATATCAGGTCAGCATGGCCAACTACCATCTGGTGTACTTTCCCTGGCAGAAGCTAACGCCCGCGGCGGAGTACCGCCACACTGTGATGCGAGAGTTCTACCAGGGACCACCGGTCGCCGGGCAATACCGCCATGCGCATTCTGAGCCGATACGCTGGATTTTGGTAAAACCGCTGCCGCATTTTATTTTTTATCTCGGGCCGGTGCTAACAATGCCTTTGGGCGCGTGGCTCGCAATTCGGCCCGGCGGAACGCTGCTGAAATCTATCAGCCGGAAGACACGATTTCTATTGTTGGTATGCGGCATCACTGGGATTGGGCTCATACTTCCAGTTTACATTCCGCCAGCGCATTACTCTGCGATGTTAACTGCGGCAATCTACGCCATTGTGCTGCAGGGAATGCGTTACCTGCATCTTTGGAAGTGGAATGGCCAGGCTACAGGATTGTTTCTGGTGCGAGCAGTGCCCATGGTCTGCTTGACCCTCTTGCCGATTCGTGCCGCTGCGGGACGGCTGCACATCCCGGTCCCGGTCACGGTCATTCATACTTCGTACACCGAAGATGTACACAATACTGAGCGTGCGCAGGTTCTTCGGCAGTTGGGGCGGGAACCGGGACGTCACCTGGTGATTGTGTATTACAGACCGCATCACGACGTACTGAGGGAGTGGGTATTCAATGCGGCCGATATCAACGGCTCTAAGGTGGTATGGGCGCGCGATATGGGCGCAGTTCAAAACAAAGAACTAATCTCGTATTTCAAGGACCGCTACGTCTGGTCGCTGGAGGCGGATGAGAAGCCCCCAAAACTGTCGCCCTATTCGTTAGTTGAGAGGGACCCCACTTCTTTCGCTCACCTGAAGGCGCGGACCCCGGATTTCAAATGATTCTGATTGAATTCATTTTGACGGCGTTGTCGATCCTTATCGCTTTCATCTTCCCGAATCTTGGTGCGCGTTGGTTCGAGCCTTTGGAACGTGGTTTTATCCAGCTCGCACGCAGACGCGGGCTTGCGGTTATTGTCGTGGGGATTACAGCGCTGGTGGTGCGCGCAGCCCTGATTCCGGTCGAACCAATCCCGCAGCCTGGCATTCACGACGAATTCGCTTACCTACTCGCCGCCGACACCTTCGCCCATGGACGCCTTACTAACCCGACCCACCCAATGTGGGTCCACTTCGAAACCATCCACGTCAACCAGAGACCCACATACTGCTCGAAGTACTATCCAGCGCAAGGTCTCATATTAGCGATTGGTCAGGCTTTTTTCGGGCATCCCTTCTGGGGCGTGTGGCTTAGCGTAGGCCTGATGTGTGCGGCAATCTGCTGGATGTTGCAGGCTTGGTTGCCGCCATCATGGGCGCTGCTGGGCGGGTTGCTTGCGGTGATCCGATTGGGCAGCTTTAGTTACTGGGCGAACAGCTATTGGGGAGGGGCGGTTGCCGCCATTGGCGGTGCTTTGGTGTTGGGGGCACTGCCGCGGATCAAACAGCATCCGCGTGTGCGCGATTCCTTACTGATGGGTTTGGGTCTCGCGCTTCTCGCCAACAGCCGCCCGTATGAGAGTCTCTTCTTTTGTCTACCAGTCGCCATACTTCTCCTCGCCTGGATGTTTGGACAAAATAGGCCGCAACAATGGTGGCAGAAAATCGTCCTTCCGATCGGTCTGGTGCTGGTGCTTACGATTACGGCGATGGGCTACTACTTCTGGCGCACCACCGGCAGTCCGATTACCACACCGTATCTCCTCAACACAAGAACGTACAACCCTGTGCCCATCTTTCCTTGGCAAGCCTTAAGCCCCAGTCCTGAATTTCACCATACGGTCATACGGGACTCTTACATGAGAAGAGTCGCAGATAATTATAACTTTGCTCGTCTTCATCCCGGCGCATTGGCGTTAATCAAAGCAACACGTTTCTGGTTGTTCTACTTTGGGCCAATACTAACTTTCCCAATTTGCATGCTCGGCGTGATACTGCCGTACCGCATGTCATTCACGGATATCAGCTCTAAGATCCGTTTTCTGCTGCTCGTTTGTCTCACCACTACTTTAGGGTTGCTGCTACCTCTTTACTTCAATCCGCACTATGCAGCACCTCTAACCGCCGTGGTCTATGCTCTTGTTCTGTACGCTATGCAGCATCTTCGGCGCTGGGGCTGGCACGCGAGGTCCATCGGGTTGACAATGGTACGATCCGTGCCAACAATCTGCGTGCTGCTGCTCTTAGCGCGTGCGGTCTCTCCTAGAATTCACGTGGCTCTTCCCAGAGAGTTCCCGCAGACCTGGGCTTCGCCGCAGTCTCAGATGCTAGACCGGTCGAAACTGGAAAACGAATTGAAGGGGTATCCGGAACATCATCTTGTGATCGTGCGATATCAGCCAAGTCATGACGCGCCGGGTGGTGAATGGGTGTATAACGATGCGAACATCGATAACTCAAACGTAGTCTGGGCGCGGGATATCGGTGAAGACCAGAACCAAGAGCTAATCAAGTATTTTAGAAATCGCCGTGTGTGGCTGTTGGAAGCGGATAAGAGGCCTCCGAAATTGATACCTTACCTCCCGGAACGGCCGATGTAAGCAATAAATGCATAAGCGGTTTCGCCGTTTCGGACGCTGTCCTAAATCGTGAATCATTCTTCAGCAGCAGCTCAGCTACATGCGAGCTATTCCTCAAACATCACGACGAAGGCCACGACGTTGTTTATGCTACAAGAAAACGCAGGAAGGAAGGTTGGTGGCTTAAGCTTTGTTACTTCCTCTTCTACCGAGTTCAGACGATGTTGTCTGAGACGCGACTGCCTCTGGATGCAGGGGATTTCGCTTTAATGTCGCGACGAGTGGTGCAGCAGCGTCAGATGCCGGAACATCATCGTTATTTGCGCGGGCTGCGAAGCTGGGTAGGATTCCGGCAGATTGGCATTGCTATTGATCGGGAAGAACGACATTCGGGCAGGAGCAAGTACGGCCTGCTGAAGTCTGAAGCTGGCATCGGACGGAATCTTTGCATTCTCTATCGTTCCGCTCCGGGCTGCGACTATCCTTGGTGGTCTCGCAATTGGAATCTCGGGACTCTACGCACTCTACGCGCTATATGTGAAGGTCTTTCTGGACGAATCGCCGGTTGGCTTTACCGCTCTGGTGTTCCTTATCACTTTTCTGTCCGGAGTTCTGCTATTTTTCCTCGGAATCATTGGAGAATACGTGGGGCGCGTGTACGAAGAAATCAAAGCGCGCCCACACTACGTCATCAGCAGAATCATTCGCGGAGAGTTCTCCGACCGGTTTAGTAAGCATGAGGCGGCGGAATGCGAATTTGCCTCCCAAGGGCTAGAGACCAGCGAAGCTGCAAAGGAGCGCAAAATCTTACTCTGATTGTGCGCGCAGACTACGGCAAAGCGTATCGCGAACTGTACGAACGCCATTGGTGGTGGCGTGCACGGGAAAAAATGGTTTTAGAGGGAATTCGCGCCAATCAGCCGGTAGGCGGCTGGCGCAGAATTCTGGATGTGGGTTGCGGTGACGGTCTGTTCTTTGATCGTTTGCTGGAATTTGGAGACGTCCAGGGTGTCGAACCATTTGAAGATCTGGTCGACAAATCGGCAAAGCATCGTTCGCGTATTCACATCGGCGCATTCGGTGAGCGCCTCCAGGTTGATGGTCAATTTTCGCTCATTCTGATGCTGGACGTACTCGAGCATATGCCGGAGCCAGAGCCTGCGATTCGGTATGCACTACAGCTTCTGGATCCCGGCGGCGTTCTCTTGGTCACTGTCCCAGCTTTTACAGTGCTTTGGACTACACACGACACGATTAACCAGCACTTCACACGCTACACCAAGGAGAGTTTTCGGAAACTAGCATCGCAAGCAGGTTTACACATCGAAAGTGAACGATACTTCTTCCACTGGCTATTCCCGGCGAAGATCGCAGCTCGAATTGCAGAACGAATCTTCAGGATCGAACCAGAACCACCTGAGATACCTGTCGCGTGGGCGAATGACCTGC
>Ga0209807_1001534_pt1 | contig 11013 bp, 10 predicted proteins | sample GraSoiAngelo_154_FD_186168 | JGI IMG/M metagenome (GOLD analysis project Ga0209807, IMG submission 186168) | Grasslands soil microbial communities from the Angelo Coastal Reserve, California, USA - 14_1009_13_20cm (SPAdes) (version 2) | ecosystem: Environmental > Terrestrial > Soil > Grasslands ... | reverse complement strand
GAAACCAAAGAATTCTTCAAACATTGAAATTAAAAATTTCGAATTTCAAATGAAAAATTGAAAATTGACCCAGCATGCATTTTGAATTCTTCATTTGAAATTTGAAATTTGAAATTTCATGCATACGCCCGCCGCTCCCGTGCCTTCCCTCCAAAAGCCTCCATCAACGAGGCCACATCAATGACCAGAACGATTTCTCCTTCGCCGATCTCCGTCGCTCCGGCGATACCCGGTGTTCTGGCCAAGCGCTCGCCGATTGACTTGATGACGATCTCCTGCTGGCGCACGATCGCGTCGACGACCACACCAGCGAGTTTGTCGCCGGAACGAGTGACGACCACGAAGAGTCTGCGGTCACCGTCTCCGTCCGTATCGAGCATGAACGCGTCTGCGAGTCGCATCAGCGGCAGTGTGAGGTCGCGCAGCGCGAGGACACGCACGGCTATTCCGTTTCCAAGGGGATCCCGCGCCTGAGGCGCGCGATCTGCCAGTGGTACAAGCGCCGCTGGGACATCGACATCGACATGGACCGCGAGGCGATCGTCACGATCGGCTCCAAGGAGGGTCTCGCCCACCTGATGCTCGCCACGCTGGACCGCGGCGACACGGTGCTGGTTCCGAACCCGAGCTATCCGATCCACATCTACGGCGCGATCATCGCCGGCGCCGACATCCGCTCCGTGCGCATGACGCCGGGCGTGGACTTCTTCGCCGAGGCCGAGCGCGCGATCCGCGAGCTCATCCCGAAGCCGAAGATGATGATCCTCGGCTTTCCCTCGAATCCCACGGCGAAATGCGTCGAGCTCGACTTCTTCGAGAAGATCATCGCGCTCGCCAAGCAGCACGGCATCCTCGTCGTGCACGACCTCGCCTACGCCGACATCACCTTCGACGGCTGGAAGGCGCCCTCGATCATGCAGGTTCCCGGGGCGAAGGACGTCGCGGTCGAGTTCTTCACCATGTCGAAGAGCTACAACATGGCGGGGTGGCGCATCGGCTTCATGGTCGGCAACCCCGAGCTCGTCAACGCGCTCGCGCGCATCAAGAGCTACCACGACTACGGCACGTTCACGCCGCTGCAGGTCGCCGCGATCGCCGCGACCAGGGACTACGCGATTCCAGCGACGGCCACACACAAGGCGTTCTACCCGCACAACCTCAACAGGCTGCTCTGGACCTATCCCGGCGCGACCGGGCTGAAGACCGGCCTGACCGACAACGCCGGGGGCTGCATGCTCGCCACGGCGACTCGCAACGGACGCCACCTGGTCGCAGTCGTGCTCAACGCCACCCTGCACTCGACCGATGACGCGACCGCGTTGCTGAATTACGGGTTCAGCGTGCACCCGACCCGAGCCTTCGGACCCTGGGTTACGTCGCCGAACTAGACTTCGGTTTCGTGACCAGGCTGACGGGCCTCTCCGCCCTCGAAGTGCTCGATTCGCGGGGCAATCCGACGGTCGCCGTCACCGCATACACAGATAAAGGAAGCGGTCGGGCGATCGTACCCTCGGGCGCATCGACAGGGGTGCACGAGGCGGTCGAGCTGCGCGACGGCGACCCGAAACGCTACGGCGGCAAGGGCGTCACCAAGGCGGTCGGCTATGTGGAGGGGGAGATCGCCCGCCGGCTGAAGGATTTCGATGTCGGCGACCAGAAGGGTCTCGACGAGGCGCTCATCGAGCTCGACGGCACGCCCAACAAGTCGCGCCTGGGCGCCAACGCGATCCTCGGCACGTCCCTCGCCGTCGCGCATGCGGCGGCACAGGCGAAAGCTGTTCCGCTGTACCGACACCTGGGCGGCGACAGCGCAGCGCTGCTCCCGCTGCCGATGGCCAACATCCTCAACGGCGGCGCGCACGCCGACACGTCGGTCGACCTGCAGGAGTTCATGGTGTGCCCGGTCGGCGCGCCCAGATTCAGCGAAGCGATGCGCGCGGTCTCCGAGGTCTACCACGCGCTCAAGGGCGTGCTGAAGAAGCAGGGCCTGGCGACCGGAGTGGGGGATGAGGGCGGTTTTGCGCCTGATCTGCGCTCCAACGAAGACGCGCTGAAGTTGATCGTGGAGGCGATCCAGAAGGCCGGTTATCAGCCGGGCAAGGATGTGGCGATCGCCCTCGACCCCGCGGCGAGCGAGTTCTACAAGGAAGGCAAGTACGAGCTCAAGGGCGAAGGGCGATCGCTCGATGCGTCGGCGCTCGTCAAGCTCTATCAGGACTGGAGCGCCCGCTATCCGATCGTCTCGATCGAGGACGGGATGGCGGAAGACGACTGGGATGGCTGGAAGCATCTGACCGATGCGATCGGGGACAGGATCCAGCTCGTTGGCGACGATCTCTTCGTCACAAACGTCACGCGCCTGCAGGAGGGCATCACCCGCGGCGTCGCCAACTCGATCCTGATCAAGGTCAACCAGATCGGCACGCTGACTGAGACGCTGGACGCGATCGCCCTGGCGCGGAAGGCCGGCTACAGCGCGGTCATCTCGCATCGGTCCGGCGAGACCGAGGACACGACGATCGCCGACCTCGTCGTGGCGACCGGCGTGGGGATGATCAAGACCGGCGCGCCCGCTCGCTCCGAGCGCGTCGCCAAGTACAACCGGCTGCTCCAGATTGAAGCCGAGCTCGGCGAAGCGGCGGTTTACGCGGGCAGAAGCCGACTGCGGTGAAGCCGGCCTCGCGCGCCGTCCACGCGGGCCGCGACCTGGGAGCCCGAAGTCCGCTCGCGCCTGACCTCAGCACCGCCGCGGTCCACGTCTTCACCGACCTCGAGGATTACGACGCGGTCGTTCGGGGCGAGCGGCCCGGTCACTACTACGGACGCAACTCGAACAGCAACCGCGACATGCTCGAACGCGCGGTCGCCGAGCTGGAGGGGGCGGAGGCCGGCGTCGCGACGGCGTCGGGCATGGCCGCGCTGCACGCCGCCATTCTGGCCCTGGCTCCGAAGCCCGTCACCATCGTCACGACGCGCGAGCTGTATGGCGGCACGGCGGCGCTGCTGCGGCAGGACCTCGAGCCGCTCGGCTACGAGGCTCAATTCGTCGACCTGACCGATCTCGATGCCGTCCGTCGGGCAGTCCTGGGCGCAGGGCTCGTGATTGCCGAGACGATCACGAACCCGTTGTGCAGCGTCTGCGACCTGGAGGCGATCGCGGCGATGACGAGCGAGCGTGGCGTGCCCTTCCTCGTCGACAACACGTTTGCCACGCCGCTCCTCTGCCGCCCGCTCGAGCTCGGGGCGACCGTCGTGATGCACAGCGCGACGAAATATCTGGGCGGACACTCCGACCTGGTGGCCGGCGTCATCGTCGGCGATGCAGCAACGATGGGCCGTGCGCGCGCCCGCTCCTCGCGCACCGGCACGCCGCTCGGGCCATTCGACGCGTGGCTTGGGCTGCGCGGGCTGCGGACGCTCGACGTGAGAATGCGGCGGCACAGCGACAACTCGCTGGCGCTCGCGCGCGCCATGCGATCGATGCCCGGCGTGGCGAAAGTCCACCATCCGCTGCTCGACGACTCGCCTTCATTTCCGGTCGCGCAGCGCCTGCTGCCCAACGGCGCCGGCGGCATGATGGCCTTCGACCTGGAGGGCGGCCGAGACGCCGTGCAGCGCATGATCAAGCGCTTCGCCCTGGCGACCTTCGCGGCCAGCCTCGGCGGCGTCGAAACCACCGTGAGCTACCCCGAGATCACGTCACACCGCTCACTCAGCGCCGAAGAGCGGGCCGATCTTGGCGTCCGTGCCGGCACAGTTCGGGTGTCGGTCGGCATCGAAGATCCTGCCGATATCGTGGCCGACTTCGCCCAGGCCCTCGCGCCCTGAGACTTGGCCGCCTACACGCTGCTGCAGCTGCTCGAGGTCGCCGCGGCCGGCGCGATCCTTCTCCTGGGAGTCCGGATCCACTCGGCTCCGGTCGCGCTGCTCGGCGGCGCGTTGCTTCTCGCCAAGGCGATCGTGAACATCCTGTTGCCCGAAGGCGGGTCGGTGTATCGGCGCTCGGTGATCGGTTACACGGTGGGCGGAATCTTTTTCGTCGGGGCCAGCATCCTGGTGCACCTGGCCAGCTGAGGATCGGCTCGGCCGTACAGCGAACCATCTCTATTCTTTTCACCACATGCGAACCACGGGGACGGTTGGGATCACGCGGCTGATCGGCCATACGCCTCTTCTGCGCGTGCGCCTGTTCGAGAGCGAGTTTCCACGCGTCGAGGTCTACGCCAAGGCCGAATGGTTCAATCCAGGCGGCTCGGTCAAGGACCGGGCGGCGCTTTCGATGATCGAGGACGGCGAGCGGAGCGGGGCGCTGACAGCTGACAGGACAATCATCGACTCGACCTCGGGCAACACAGGCATCGCGTATGCGCTAGTCGGCGCGGCCAAGGGCTATCGCGTCAAGCTCGTGATGCCCGCCAACGTCAGCGCCGAGCGCAAGGCCCTGGTCACCGCGTACGGAGCCGAGATCGTCTACAGCGACGCCGGCGAAGGGTCCGATGGTGCGATTCGGATGGTGCGGGACATCGTGGCCCTGGACCCCGAGAGCTACTTCTATCCCGACCAGTACTCGAACCCGGCAAATCCGCGTGCGCACTACGAAGGCACCGCTGTCGAGATCCTCGAGCAGACGTCCGGACGGATCACACATTTCGTCGCGGGGCTCGGCACCACCGGGACATTCGTCGGCGCGTCGCGCCGGCTCAAGGAGCACGACGCTTCGATCAAGACGATCGCGGTCCAGCCTGAGGATTCGTTCCACGGCCTCGAAGGCTTGAAGCATCTGCCCTCTGCGATCGTGCCCCGAATCTGGGATAAGACCCTTGCCGATGAGGTGGTGGGCTGCCCGACGGAGCCCGCCTACGACCTCGCTCGCGCGGTGGCGCGAAACGAGGGGTTGCTGGTCGGGCATTCGAGTGGGGCTGCGCTGTGGGCAGTCCGGCGGCTGGCCGAGAGGATTCGCGAGGGCGTCGTGGTGACGGTTTTTCCAGATTCTGGGGATCGTTATCTATCGACCGGGCTGTACGGGCGGCAACGGTGACTCCGCGTCCCCACCCGGACCGCTTCGCGGTCCGACCTACCCGGCAAGCGGGGAGGTGAAGATCTCCCGCGACGCGATGGAGGCCATTCGGTTGCATGGCGCCGAGGGCTATCCGCATGAGATCTGCGGCATCATGGTCGGCCCGCCCGGCAACCGCACTGTGACCGAGGTGAAGCGCGCGCGAAACATCATCGTCGAGCGTGCTCGCGATCGCTATGAGATCGACCCGCGAGATCAGATCCGAATCCAGCGCGAGGCAGACGCCGCCGGCCTCGACATCATCGGCTACTACCACAGCCATCCCGACCATCCTGCCCAGGCGTCGCGATTCGACACCGAGCGGGCGTGGGCCGGCTATGTCTACGTCATCGTCGCGGTGCATGACGGCAAATCGGTAGACGCCAACGCCTTCGTCGCGGAAAAGGACGGCGGCCCGTTCAAGCCGGAGCCCCTGGAGGTCTCCTGACGGAGCACGTCGCCTCACCTGTGAGGTGGCTGAATCGAAACGTCCTGGGCATCGGCCTGGCCGATCTCGCCGCCGACGCCAACTACGAGATGGTCTTCGCCGTCCTGCCTCTGTTCATCACGACCGGCCTTGGAGCGCCTGCGTTCGCTGTCGGCCTGGTCGAGGGTTTCGGCGACGGATCGTCAGCCGTGGTCAAGCTGTGGAGCGGTTGGTACAGCGACCGCATCGCGTGGCGCAGGCAGCTCGCGGTCGGAGGCTACGGTGGCACGGTCTTGGGCCTCGGTCTGCTCATTGCGGTCACGGCCTGGCCGCAGGTCATCGTCGCCCGGGCGCTGGCCTGGATGGGCCGTGGTCTTCGGCAGCCGATTCGTTCGGCCATGCTCGCCGGGTCGGTCGAGAAGAAAGATCTCGGCAAGGCCTTTGGCTTCCATGAGGCGCTGGACACTGCGGGCGCCCTGATAGGACCGGCCATTGCCTTGCTGCTGCTGTCGACGGGTCACAGTTTCCGCACGATCTTCTTGGTCGCCCTCCTGCCCGGTGTCACGTGCGTGATCTTGTTCGCGCTCATCACCAGGGACCCTAGGCGCGGAGGACCTGAACCAGTGCCACTGAGAGTTCCGCTGCCAGGTAGCTTTTGGCGGCTGATGGGCCCGGTGGCGATCTTCGGCCTGGGCAACTTCGCCACGGCGTTCTTCACGCTTCGGGCGGCCCAGATCATGCAGCCCGAGCTGAGCCCCACGGCGGCGTTGGCGGCGGCCGTCGCCTTCTACCTCGCCCATAACGCGGTCGGCGCTGTGGTGTCGTTTCCCGCCGGTTGGCTGGCGGACCAGGTGGGCAAGCCGCCGGTCCTCGCCGCCGCGTACCTCACCTTTGCAGCTGCGTGCGTCGTCGGGATGTTCGGCCATGGCTGGCTGGCGCTTGGGCTGATGGCTCTTCTCGTCGGCGCTCAGAATCCAGTCGTCAGCTCGGTTGAAGGATCGCTGACGAGCTCGCTCGTCGAGGCGCGCCGGCTGGGCACAGCTTTTGGTTTCCTCAACGGCATCAACGGCGCGGCCGACCTCGTATCGAGCATCGTCGCCGGCGCACTTTGGACCGTGATCAGTCCTGTGGCCTCACTGGGATTTGGGGCGGCCCTGTGCGCGGTCGCGTCCCTGGTCTTGTGGGTCAGGCAGCCAAAACCCGTGTAATACACGGGTGGCCCGGCCCATCGTCGCCATCGTCGGTCGCCCGAACGTCGGCAAGTCGACCCTCTTCAACCGGCTGATCGGCTGGAAGAAGGCCATCGTCGACCAGCAGTCCGGGCTGACGCGCGACCGCCTGTACGGCGTCGCCGACTGGCGGGGCCGGGAGTTCAGCGTGGTCGACACGGCGGGCCTCGACCTGGACGGGGCGAAAGATTCGTCCCGCGCGGCGATCGAGGCCCAGACCACGATCGCCATCGACCAGGCCGACGTCATCATCCTCCTGCTCGACGTGCGCCAGGGCCTGACGCCGATCGACCGCGACATCGCGCAGATGCTGCGCAAGTCACGCCGCACGGTGATCGCTGTCGCCAACAAGGCGGACTCGTCGAGCCAGCGCCATTTCGCGCACGAGGTCTCAGAGCTCGGCTTCGACGAACCGTCGCTGATATCTGCCCAGCACGGCCTTGGCGTGGGTGAGCTGCTCGACCGGATCCTCGACGCCCTTCCCCCGGCCGAGGCGGAGCCGGCCGAGGAGACGAAGGCGGACCGCCTCGCCATCATGGGCCGCCCCAACGTCGGCAAGTCGTCGCTGCTCAACGCGCTGCTGGGCGACGAGCGCGCGCTGGTCAGCCCGACGCCGGGCACGACGCGCGATCCCATCGATACCGAGCTCGTGTTTGACGGCGTGCCAGTGGTCCTCATCGACACCGCGGGCATCCGGCGCAAGTCGTCGAGCCGCGACCGACTCGAGCGCTACAGCCTTCTGCGCGGCATCCACGCCATGGAGCGCGCCGATGTGGTGCTCCTGGTGGTCGACGCGTCGGCCGGCGTCCTTGCCCAGGACCAGCACGTGGCGGGTTACGCGCTGGAGGCAGGCAAGGGTTTGGTCATAGTCATCAACAAGATCGACCTCGTCGAGCCGGCGGCGCGCAAGCCGGCGTACTGGCGCAAGACGCTCGCCGGCAAGTTCAAGTTCGCCACCTTCGCCCCAATCGCCACGGTTTCTGCGAAGACGAAAGAGGGCATCGGGACGTTGCTGCCCACCGCACTCGAAGTGGTCGGCCAGCGCCGGATCAAGATGCCGCCCAACGAGCTGAACCGAGTCCTGCGCGAGGCTTTCAACGACCATCCGCCGCCGAGCTTCAAAGGGCGCCGGCTGAAGCTCGGCTACGGCACCCAGGCCTCCGGCGAGACGCCGACCGTCGTGATGTTCGTCAACGACACGAACCTGCTGCATTTCTCATACCGCCGCTACCTGGAAAAAAAGGTGCGCGACCGGTTCGGCCTCATGGGCAACCCGCTGAAGTTGGTGCTGCGTTCGGATGAAGGCAGCCGGAACCGGCCTCGAGCCTCAGACCGAGATCAGGTCACGGATACCAGAGCGGAAAGTCCGAGACCATCAGGTCGTGGTCCACGTCGGGCGTCGACCCGGCGCTGAGCATGTATTGCCACACGGTGCCGTGCTCGGGGCATTGGGTGTTGTAGGCCAGGCCCCAGTCCGGAGCGTTGCCCTTCGAGTAACCGCCCCAGAGCGACGGCTCGAATGTCCACAGGTGCGAGTTGTTGGCGACCTCGGGACGAGCGGTGACTGCCGCGCAGTACGCGCTCGCAAACTCGCTTCCCGCGCCACCGTTGCCGTAGAAGGCAGGCACATACCGCGCACCGGTCAGGGCGTCGTACCAACCTTCGACAAAAGCACCGTCAACGTTGACCGCGCCTGGGCAAGCCGCACCGGGAGGCTCGATATCGATCGCCAATGCAACGCCTTCGGGGATTCCGATGTTGCGGGCTGCAGCGACTGCCTCGGCGCCATAGCCCCAGCCGGTGTCATAGCCGACGACGTTCGAGCAGTTGTAGTCGTTGTAGATGGGCAGGATGCCCATGCTCTTGTTGTGCGCGGCCGCAACCTCTGCGCCGCTGATTCCCGGGCAAACGGTGTTGGTCAGATACCGTCCCCAGAAGTCCGGCACACCGAGCTGGGAAGCCACCTGCGGATAGAGGCCGCTGCCGGCATTGGCGTCGCCGGTGAACGACTTGCAGGAATCGACGCCCCAGAGGGTTCGCGAGGTGTGGACGGTGGGCGTCACGAGGCCTGAGTCGGCCTGGATGTCGACCAGCTTGGGTGGCGCCGCTGCCCGCTGCAGCAGTCGGCTTAGAACGCTGCTGTCGGCGAGGTGCACCGAACCAACGGCGGCCCGGAACGACGGCATCGCACCCGTGATCGTCACATCTGCGGCGCACGTGTTCCCGCTTTTGCAGAACGGCGCAACCAGCTGCCCGTGGTTGTCGAAGATGCCGATGCTCCACGGGCTGTCGGTCATGTCCGCATTGGCCATGGCGACCACGTGCACAACCGCGCCAGGCTGCGTGCTGTTCGTCACCGCATGCACGCTGAGCGATAGCCAGTGCACCAGGAAAATATCGGTCTGCGCCACGACAAGCTCGGACGGCGGGGCGGTCGGCGTCGGAGGGGCGAGGACCGCGACCACGGCGCGAGTGCCTCCGACTGGCAACGTGATGGTGACCCGGCAGGTATTCCCGCTCGCGCAGTAGGTGAGTCGGGTATGCGTCGGTGCGTCATAAATCTGGAGCAGCCAACCAGTCTTGTCCACGGCCACGGTCGAGGTGGCAGTCAACGTGACCTGGCGACCAGGACCGACGATCGCGCGATCGGCAACCATAGTGACGCCGATCCAGCTGACCGCGATGGGGTTGGAAGAGAGGGCCTGTGTCCCGGTCGGCAGCGTCGAAGTCGGGGGGATGACGAATGCCGCAAAAGAGTGCCTGCCCGCATGCGCCGTGTATGCGACCGAGCACTGATTGCCCTGGCTGCACATGCCGGCCAGCGTGCCGGTGCTCGTGTCGAAAATCTCGATCGCGCGGTTGGTGCCGGTCACGGATGACTCGGCCGATGCCGTGAGGACGACACTGTGCCCTGGCATGGCCGTGGCCGTATCGGAGGTGAGCTGCAACCGGGCGGCTTTCGCCCCACCTTGCACGGAGGCGACGGGAACCATCGGCGCGTCGGCGCACGCCGCCCGAGTGTTTCCGGCCGCGGATGCGCCGGCGCAAGCTGTCGTCCCGGCCGGTGTGGACGCTACTCCTGGATCTGGGTTCAGCCGATCAGAGCGGCCACAGGCAGCCCCTTCTCCAGAGTTGGCGCAGGCCGGAGCGCCGGCGGGGAGTGACAGGCGCAGGTCGTCACCAGCCTGTGCGCTGATGCACCGTGCGAGCGCCAGCGGGGAGAGATGAGAGCAGGCCGTGGTCGTCACGCCAGGGGCCGCGCTGACGACCACGCTCGACGCAACCGAGAATGCGAGGAGGGCGAGCGTCAGAAAGACTGCCTGCCGGCCACGGACACCAGAACGAAGTCGTCGAATTGAGTTCACAAGGTCCCCCCGTTAGGCGCACCGCTCGAGGCGCGCGAGTTGAGAGGGAAGCTAGCGGAGCGCTGACGAGGTCCCCGCGGCGGTTGGGTTAAGTTCCTTCAAGCGTTGTCAATTCGCCTCAAACGAGGCTGAACATCACGATTTCCATCGTTCGACGCGACCGGGACTTGCGCCGGCCAGGCCGTTCTACTCCTGGAGGGAACGCCATGGCGACGGCGCTTGGAACTGGACTCGCAATTCTGCTGCTCGGCCTCGTTGTGGCCGGCCTCTGGCTGATCTGGCGCCGTCCGTTCATCGGGATCGGCGTGCTGGTCGCGGGCATGGCCTTCCACAGCTTTGCCCTGATGTGGCTCCTGCATCTGGGCACGCCGCACCTGCTCGTCCGCGCTTTCCAGGCCTGGAAAGAGATCGTCCTGCTGGTGCTCACGGTGGTGGCAGTCAGCCGGATCTGGCAGTCGCGGCACAATGCCCGGTTCGGACAGCTGATCGTCACCGACTGGATTGCGATCGCTCTTGCGTTGGTCGCGATCGCCTACTTTCTCGTACCCGCATCGGTCTTCCACTCAGGCGTCAACCAGTCGCAGCGGCTGGTTGGCTTCCGCATCGTGTTTCTGATTCCGCTCGTCTACTTTCTGGGCCGAACCGTGGGCACTGGCAGCGACCGAGAAAGACTCGCCGTGGTCTGGCTGGGCCTCGGCGCCGCGGCCGTGGCCACGGTTTTTGGAATCTACGAGCTGTTCGTCATACCGACGCGAGTCTGGCTCGACTGGGGCGTCAACCAATACACGTCATTTCTCGGCTTTACCTATCACGGGCCGGCCGGGCTGCCGGAGAACTTCTTCCTCACGCTCTCGAACGGAACCCTCGTGAGACGCATGGTTTCCACGTACATAAGCCCGCTCGGCATCGCGTACACGAGTCTCGTCCTCTTTCCTT
>Ga0209807_1001531_pt1 | contig 11018 bp, 7 predicted proteins | sample GraSoiAngelo_154_FD_186168 | JGI IMG/M metagenome (GOLD analysis project Ga0209807, IMG submission 186168) | Grasslands soil microbial communities from the Angelo Coastal Reserve, California, USA - 14_1009_13_20cm (SPAdes) (version 2) | ecosystem: Environmental > Terrestrial > Soil > Grasslands ... | reverse complement strand
GCGGCGTCAAAGGCGGCGACGGTGTAAGAGTACGTCGTGGAGGGCGACAGGCCCGTGTTTGGAAAGGAGGTCGCGCTCGTCGTGGCGATCTGGGCGCCATCGCGGAAGACGCGGTAGCCGCTCACGCCTACGTTATCCGAGGAGGCCGCCCAGGAGAGATTGATCTGCGAGGACGAAACGGCAGTGGCCCTCAGTCCCGTGGGCACCGAGGGCGGCGTGGTGTCGGGGGGCGGGCCGTTCGAGACGGTGACGGTGACCGGATCGGAATTCCACCGGACGCCAAGGATATCTGTTGCGACCGCGGTCAAGGTATGCGAGCCATTGTTGGTGCTGGTGGTGTTCCAACTCACGGAGTAAGGCGCGGCGGAGTCGCTACCAATAAAATTGCCGTCCCGGAAGAACTGGACCTGCGAGACGGTGAGAGAACCGACGATGCTTACGCTTGCGTTGACCTGGACCGTGCCGCTGACGGAGGAGCCGGGAGCCGGGGACGTAATGGTGACTATCAGGCTTCCGCCCGGCAGCGGCAGCGGCGGCAGTAGTTGTGCGAATGCCTGGGGCGCAATCCAGGCCAAGCCGAAAACCATCAACAGAGCCGCTGCCCAGACATTCCTTTTCGTGTTCTTCAGCGTTGAGCGTGCATCCATTCGACCAGCCTCCCTTTCTATCCCTCGCGCCGCGAGCTTCGCTACTTACCGGTCATTGTCCAAGACGATCAGTTTGGTTCAAGGGATGACATCAAACGCATCCATCAGGATCCAGAAATCGGTCGAAAGCGGGTTCTTGCCTATCACCTGGATCGACAAGGTATGAGTGCCGGGAGCCAAGCCACTTCCAAAGAAGTCGGTGCTAAAGAAGTCGGTGTGCTGGGGGCCTTCCGTCTGGAAGTACGTATCGAAGTCCTCGACGAAGGCTCCATCCAGGAAGATGCGGGCGATCCCGGTCTGCGGTCCGCGGGCGCCGATCCAGCGGATCCCCGTGCCGGTGAAGGTGATGGTCGCTTGCGCGCCCACCGTATTGGATTCCGCGGTGGCTCCCTCACTGTATGCCTTGTCCCGATTGTCCTGGATCCAATTCGGGCCGTAGGCGATGGCCGGATCGGTATCCTGATGGCGCGTCCCCGACATCGTCACCTCGAAGGCGTCAACCACGATGAGGGGAGAAGTCGAGAGCGTGTTCTGGTCGCCGGTCACTTCGACCGTCAAGGTATGGCTCGTATCGGCTAGGCCCTGCTGCGTGAATACTTCCGCCTGGATTTGTTCCGTGGGCGAATACGTATCGATCAGGGGGGCCACCACTCCATCCAGGGTGACGCGGGCAATTCCGGTCTGGGGTCCGCGGGCACCGATCCAACTGATCCCCGTGCCGGTGAAGCTGATGGTCGCCTGCGCGCCCGGCGTCGTCGAGAGCGTCGCAATCCCCGCGCTCCACGCCCGGCTCGTATTGAACGGCATCCAGTCGGGGGCAGCGACTGTACCGGCGGTGTAGGTGATGGACGGATCCGTCTCCTGCAAGCGCGAGACCGTCGCGGCGGGGACGTCGAACGCATCGACGATGATAAAGGCACCGGTCGCAGATGCGTTCTGGCGCCCCGTTACTTCTATCGTCAACGTATGGCTCGTGTTGGCCAGGCCGGTTGCCGCGAACATCGGTACCCGGATTTCCTCGGTCTTTGAATACGTGTCAACCTCGGACAGGAAGACTCCATCCAGGGATATGCGCGCGATGCCGGTGAAGGTCGCGCGGCCGCCGATCCAACTGACCGACGGCCCAGTGAAGGTGAATGTGACCTGCGCGCCCGGCGTCGCTGAGACCGCGGCGGTCCCGCCGCTCCATGACCGAGTTCCATCCTGAGTCCAAGCGGGGGCGTAGGTGACGGACGGATCCGTTTCCTCGAAGCGCGTCGTCGACCCCGGCGGTGGCGGCGGTGGGGGTGGCGGAGCACCGTTGGCCACCGTCACCGTCACCGGCGCGGAAGGGTCGCTGCGGTTGCCCGCGGCATCGCGCGCGACTGCAGTCAAGGTATGCGAGCCATTGGCTGCGGCGGTCGTGTTCCACGAGGTCGAGTACGGCGCCGTAGTGCTTTCGGCGCCGAGATTGGTGCCGTCTAGCAGGAATTGCACGCCCGCTACACCGACGTCGTCGGAGGCGCTCGCCGTCACCGACACCGTCCCCAATACCGTCTGGCCGCTACTCGGGGAAGTGATGCTCACCGTCGGGGGCGTGGTGTCCGGCGGAGGCGCGTTGGACACCGTCACCGTCACCGGCGCGGAGACGGGGCTGCGGTTGCCCGCGGCATCGCGCGCGACAGCGGTGAGAGTATGCGAGCCATCGCTGACGGTGGTCGTGTTCCAGGAGACCGAATACGGCGCGGTGGTGTCTTCGGCGCCGAGCGCGGTTCCGTCCCTGAAGAACTGCACGCCAATGACGCCGACGTTGTCCGAGGCGCTGGCTCTCACCGGCACCGTCCCCGATATCGTCTCGCCGTTCGCCGGCGAGGTGATGCTCACCGTCGGAGGCGTGGTGTCCGCGGGAGGCGGCGGAGCACTGTTGGCCACCGTCACCGTCACCGGGTCGGAGGTGTACTGAACGCCGAGCAGATCCCGCGCGACCGCGGTCAAGGTATGCGAGCCATTACCGGTCGTGGTCGTGTTCCAGGAAACCGAGTACGGCGCGCTCGTGTCCTCGGCGCCGAGGTTGGCGCCGTCGAGTTGGAACTGGACACCCCGGACGGTTATAAGACCGATGACGCTCACGCTGGCCCTGACCGGGACCGTGTCGGAAACGATCGACCCGGAGGCCGGGGATGTCATCGCCACGATCAGGCTGCCCAGTCCCAGTTGCGCCTGGGCCTGGGTCGAAATCAGGGAGAGCCCGGAAATCGCAAGCAGCGCCGCCGCGCCGACACGCCTTCCGACCTTGAGCATGGATTACTCCTTCCTAGCCCCCCTGTTCAGCCCGGATTATTACCCTCCGACTATTAAGGGTCCGTGATCCGCGGCAGGCCGATTGCACTACGATCCGTGGAATCTGACTCGCGGCTCGAGCAGTAGCTCGTCGATCGAATGCGGCGGCTCGAGCGCCGCCGCATACCATTCGATCGTCCACTCCAGCCCCGGCCGTATCCTCCACGCCGGCTGGTAACCGAGTAACCGTTTCGCCTTGTCGATGTCGGCCTGCGAAAGGCGCACATCTCCGGCGCGCGACGCGCCATGGATCGGGCGCACCCGCGCACGTGTGGAAAACGCGGCGCGAGCAACGAGCGGATCAAGTCGAACAGCTCGTTGAGAGTCGTCTTTTCGTTCAGCGCGACGTTGTAGACCTGGTTGACGGCAGCCGGGTCATCGACCATGGCCGCGAGCAGATTCGCCTGGACTGCGTTGTCGACATAGGATTGAGGAGGGTTTCCAGCAGGTTCGAGCCGATGAATCCGGCTATGCCGGTAACGAGCCAGGTCCGGGGCCTGATCGTAAGGCGCTCTTGTACCGCTTCGTACGTCGTCATCCCCGTCCTTTCGGATATGCGCCCCTGAATGCGTAGTGGCGCGGGAACGACGTATTGTCGGAATTCCCTGTGTCGCGTTTGCGAGGCCGCGATGGTCCGGGCGGACCGTCAACTCGCCATCGCCTCCCTCGCGCCCGAGCGGGTCCGGCAGAGATCCAGAAGCAGGCGTTCGTAGCGGTCGACCATCGTCCTTTCCGAAAAGCGCCTTTCAACGACGTCGCGGGCATTTTTTCCCATCCTCGTGGAAACTGTACGGTCCGCCAGGATCGCGAGCTTTTCGACGAGGGCCTTCGTATCGCCCACCGGAAAGAGAAAACCGTTGCACCCCGGGACGATCATCTCCGCCGCGCCGCCGACATCGGAATGGACCAGGGGCCTGCGCAAGGCCATGGCCTCGATCGCCGCGACCGAAAACGCCTCCGTGAAGCTGCACAAGACCATGGCGTCGCAAGCGGCGATGTAGGGGCGGACATCCTGCTGGAGCCCCGTGATCACGACATCATTTTCGACATTGAGCTCGCGTGCGCGGGCTTCGACTGCCCCGCGCATCTCGCCGTCGCCGATCATCAACGCCCGGGCCGGGATACCCCGGTTACGCAGCGTGGCGATCGCCTCGACCAGCTGCAAATGGTTCTTTTCCCGCCGCAGCAACGCCGGTATGCCGAGCACGTAGTCAGCATCGGAAAAGCCGAGCACGCGGCGTAATATCGCGCGCTCCCTGGGATCCCCTCCGTCGCAAAACTGCTCGGTATCCACGCCGTTGTAGATTACTTCATTTCTTCGCGAGAACACCCCGCGACGCAACCAGTACCTCCTTTGCCTTTCGCAGACGAAGACCGAACAATCCGTCGTCCAGAAAAACAAGCGATAGAGCATCATCTGGAGCTGCTCCTTTGCACCGAGGAGCCGCGTCGAGTGATAGGTGACAACAAGCCGCACGCGCAGGCGCGAAAGACCCAGAGCCAGCGAGGAATACATCAGGGCATATGGATTCGCCGCGACGATTGCCGCAGGCCTGACGCGGGAAATGTATGCGGCAAAATCGGCCAGGGCACGCCCGTCGAAATAGCGGGTCGCATTGAGGCATCGCACGGTTCCACCGTTGCGCAATCGAATGCGATCGAGCTGGGTGTGCACGTTCTTGATGTATACCGCATGGCACTCGTGGCCGCGCTCCGCCAAACGATTCATGACCGCGATCGAATGGCGCTCGGCTCCGCCGTGAGTCAACGAAGCCGTGACAAAGATCGCTCTCGCCATGGCTGCCGCTCAAAGTCCCCGTTCGGGATCGCTGGCAGCCGCGAGCCAACCTCGGCTCATGCCGAGCATCGACGCTATCGAGGCATAAACCGCCGCCAGCAGCACGCCGCCGCCGATCAGGCGAACGAGCGGCCCGCTCGCGGCGAAATAGCGGCCGACCACGATCCAGGCGAACGCCGCGGCGAGAGCGGCGAACAGCATCAGGAGCCCGAGCGTGCGCCAGTCGTGCAGCCGCCGGACCGGAATCCCGGTCCGGGAAGCGATGCGGCGCAGCACGGCGATGTAGTCGACGTAGATCGCGGTCACACTGCCCGCGGCCGCCCCCGCCAAGCCGAAGGCGTGGGCCGATAGCCAGCTGAGCGCGATTGAAAGGATCAGCACAACCAGTCCCACTCGCATCATGAACGGGCCTTGCCGCAGTACCAGCATGATGCTGGTGAGATCGAAAACGAGGGCCGCGAACCCGACGATGGAAACCCGCATCACCGGCGCTGCGTCCACGTAGGCAGCCGTATAGATGATCGTCACCATCTCCTCGGCGAAGACGAAGGCGAAGGCGAGCAGCGGAAAGACGAGCGCGCCGATCATGACGTTGGCGCGGCTGTTGAGTTGTACCATTCCTGGGATGTCACCGGTGGCCTGAAGCCGGCTCAAGCTCGGCAGGAAGGCGTGAAAGACCGATTGGCGGCACAGCTGCACCAGCGGCCCGAGTATCGTGGCGATCGAGAACGACGCGAACGTGCCTACGGAGAAGAGCGTCGCCGCCACCCATTGGTCCGCCTGAAAGCGCAGACCGTACAGCGCGCCTGCGGCGCCGTTCGGGGCCGCATACCTGAGCTGATCGGAGAATGTGCGCCAGCGCAAAATCGGCCCGCGCAGGCCGTGATATCGCGCCACGTAGCCCAGCAGCACCGCGACCTTGAACGCCACGAACGCGAGGAGGACCAGGAGTACCGGTTCCAGCTCCCGCGTCAGGATGGCAGCCAGGGATAGCGCCACCGCGCGCAATGCCGCGAGGCCGATCGTCGCTTTCGCCTGCCACATCACCCGCTCTTCGACAGTGGGCAGCAGATCGAGGAGCGACGCGACCAGCCACAGCAGCACGAATAGGGGCACGATAGCCTTGTGCTGCGCAAGATCGCGCATCTTTTCGGGCAACCACGGATTCCACTGGCTGAGCGCCCACCCCGCTATCAGGCCGCAAGCCGCAAGAAACAGGAGCGCCTGGTTGATGTAGAGGCGTTTGGTTGCACCCTCCGACCGCGGCAGGAAGTAGTAGAGGCTCCCCGGCATCGCCATCGTCACGACGGCCATCACTGTCCCCACTGCCAGCCACAGCAGCCGGTACTGCCCGAAGGCCACCGTGTCAAGGCAGCGCACCAGGACCACCGGAAGCAGGAACTGAAAGGCATAATCGAATGCGTTCGCGGCGCCGAGGGAAAGAGCGCGCCGCCCGAGCAAACGCATGGTCGGCATGGCCGCCCGCGCTTCAAGCCCCGCGTTCATGAGCTGCGCCCGTTGGCGCGTTGACCGTACATCATTCCGATCGCCAGCCACAGGAAGGCTTGCTCCGGTCTCGGCAGGAGGCTGCTGTCGGTGAGGTAAGAGATCAGCAGCGCCAGCAATCCGGCCGCTGCCCCCAGGAAGAATCCCCGCAGGGTGGGGCTCAAGGCCGGATCAACGCTCAATGTGCGAAAGCCCTTCCAGACGTGGGCGAGATAGGCGCAAACGAGAATCAGGCCGGCTATTCCCATGTCGAGGAGAGCCTGTAGATACGCGTTGTGAGGATGCCCGACCGCCAGAAACGTTACGCCGGCGCCACGGCGCATGGGCTCGGACCAGAGAATCGACCCGAGGCCGTGGCCGTAAATCGGGCTTTTGGGCACCTCGGGGAGAAGGGGCAGCCAGAGATGGTCGATGCGCCCTGCGCTGATCATGTCGGATCCGCTTCCAAACCCGCGGCCAAACCCCGTTGTGACTCGGTCGTAGACCGCTTCGGGCAACAGGAGCAGCACGACCGCCGCCAGGAGAACACCAAGGATCAGGGTTTTCAAGTTGCGGTGCCAGAGCAAGAACAGCGCGTTGATCACGATAAAACCCAGAAAGGCGCCGCGCGAGAACGTGAGCATCAGCGCAACGACCACCAACCCCATCGACGCCAACAGGACGAACCTCGGCCTCCATTCCTTCGATTCCGCCCAGGTGAAGAGCAGCAGCGCGTAGGCGACCTCGTACATTCGCCCCAGCTCGTTGGCGTGCATGCCGAGTGGCGACAGGAACTCGCGCGAGGTGCTGCTCGCCAGCTCCCCCAGCGTGACCCCGGATAGGTAAACAAACACGATGACCATCGAGCCCATCACCCAGATCGAGATCAACATCGGAATCAGGAATTTTTCCGGCTTCTCGGCCTTCGACCACGCGGCACCGACCAGGAGCGCAAAAATCACGATCAACAGGGGCTTGACCACCAGTTCGCTGAAGTAGCCGGCGACGTTGTCGAAATCGACAAGCCCATTGAAAAACAAGGGGATGTCGCCAAGATGGCGCGAACCCAGCGCCCCCGCGACGAGGATCGGTACGATATACAACCACAGTAGCGGGCGCGGCATGAAGCGACTGAGGCTGCGGTCGGAGAGGCTGCGAAACAGGTACGAGCCCAGCGTCCCGACCAGCAGCAGGTTGAGGGGATTGAGGCCGGTAATGCCGAGCACCGCGTGCGGAAAGAAGCGGCTGCTCGAAATGGGCATCAGCAGGATGAGCAGGACCACCCCGATGCGAAAATCGCGCAGGATGAATGTGCAGCCGATCAGCGCGACGCACAGGTACACGCCGTTCAGCCCGGCGACCGCGACCACGAACCCGCAGAAGACACCGAGCAGCGCGATGGCTGCGAACACCCAGAGCGTAAACGCACCAGCACGCCGCGCCTCCGCATCCTGTACCGAGGCGTTGCCGTGAAACATCATCGTGCACCGCCACCAAAGGGCCGCCAATCCGTGTAGCCGCTGGTCCCCATGTCTTGCCGCCGGTTGCCGTGCGCTGGAGGAAACTGCAATCATCGTAGTTGTTGTGCCGAATCGCGCAGGTATTGCGCATCCCGCCCCGGGAAGATCCGCTGCTCCAGAACCAACGAAATTCCAGTCAGTTCGGTTTCAAAATGCGTTGAATACGGTGCCGACGACACGAACGCCCATATCGCTCAACTCCCGGATGGCGCTGGTCGCATCGGCAAGACGGGTGTGGTCTTTGCGGGCGAGCATGATGACATTGCCCGCCCGGAAAGCGACGTTCTGCGCGTCCGCGTAGAGCTTCGCCGGAGGCGTATCGAAGAGGATGACGTCGAAATCGGCCCACATTTCCTGCAGGAAAACGCCGAGCGCGGGACGGGACAGCAACTCCTGCGGATTGGGCGGGGGTGCGCCGGCCGGCAGAAGCGAAAGCCTTCCGAATTCCCGGACAGGCGCCACTGCGCCGCGATCGGCGCGGCCGGAAAGAACCGCCGAAAGGCCGACCCGGTCGGGGATGTTGAAGATCCGGTGCTGTCGCGGCGTGCGCAAGTCGGCATCGACCAGGAGCGTGCGTTCGCCGAGCTGCGAAAAGACCACGGCAAGGTTGGCGGTGACATAGCTGCGCCCTTCGCCTGAACCTGGACTGGCGATTGCCAGCGCCCGGTGCCTGACCCCGGCCCTCGACCAACGCATCAACAACTGGGTGCGCAGCGCCCGAAGCTCTTCGGCGCGGGGGTGAAACGGTTCGTACGCGACAACGAGTTCGCCGCTGATGCTTTCGTTGCCGGGCAACAGATGGGGAAGATCATACTGCCTGGCGACCGCACAACGCAGGTCGTCCTCCGTAATCAAGCCCAGACGGAGAGCCGCTTCGCCGAACCTCAATCCGTTTGTTTGCTGCAACTGCATGACCTGCTCGATGCCCTCGACACCGAGCTTTCCCTCTTCCGCGAGAATGCTGCCGATGCGACGGTCATAACGCGCGAGAACACGCCCCGACCCTTCGATCGGCAGGACATTCTCCTGGGGATTCGCCGGCATTCTTCAGCCCGGGTTCGGCAAGGCTCGTGCGGTGCCGCTTGGCGGCCCGAGCAGTCGGTTTGCAGCAGGCCGCCAGGCATTGAGCACGACAAGCAGCGGGACGTCCAAATTCAGATCGCCGCGCGAACGCACCCGGCGGTCGAGCATCTCCATCAGCACCACCATGCCGATACCGAGCATCGTTCCGACCACCACCGACAGGGCAATGTTGAGGGGGATTTTGGGCAGGGAAGGTTTGCCCGGCACGGCTGCCGGATTGAGCACGGTAACGTTGGTCTGGCTCGCACGGCTCTCGACCTCGCTGACAACGTGGCGCTGCATGGCAGTGTCGTAGGCCCGTTCCGCGGATTCGACATTGCGCCTGAGCACCGTGAATTCATTTCGAGTGTCCTTGAGCTCGAGCAGTCGCGTGCGCTGCGCCGACATCGCTTTCGTGAGATCCGCCTCGCGCTGGCGACTCTGGCGCGCGGAGCTCGCGATTCCCTCCGCGACTTTCTTCATTTCAGCGTCGAGTTTCTCGCGCAGGCTCCGGTTCTCGGAGAGCTGACGCTGGTATTGTGGGTAGTTGCTGCCGTACTGAGTGGCCAATTCGCGCAGCTTCGCTTCTCCCTGGTGAAGATCTGTCTTGAGCCTCTGAATGAACGGATTGTCGAGAACGTCCGGCAGCCTATCCAGCGACCCGCCGCGTTTGAGAAACTCGCGCGCCTGCTGCTCCCGGGCATTCCACTGGAACGTCTGTTCCTGCGCTTTCACCACCTGCTCCGAAAGCGCTCCCAGCCGGGTGGTATCGACGTCGTAGCGCTCGTCAACCGAGACAATTCCCTCCCGCTGGAGATAATTCGTCAGCTTCGCCTGGGCATCCTCCAGATTGGCACGCAAGGTCTTCAGTTGCTCGTCATACCACTCCGCCGCCTGCCGCGTCGGTTCTACGCGCAGTTCGAGCATCGTGTCGATGTAGGCTTTGGCGAACGCGTTGGCGATCCCCGCCGAATGGCGGGGATCGGCGGATGAGAAGGTGACCTGGATGATGCTGCTTTGCGAGGTTTCCACCTTGAGCTTGCTGAGCAGGCTCTCCACCAACCAGTCCTCGATCGATCCATAGCCTCCCGCCGCCTTCTCGAAGTCCGCGCGCGTCGAAGGGTTCTCCGCGAGCTTCAGGTCCTGCACCACCTTGCGCGCCACTCTCTTGCTGGTGATGATATCCATCTGCGTCTGCAGGTAGCTGAGTTTCTCCAGCGGAAGAATCAGGGGCAGGGTATTGCTCAGGGACTGTTCGTTCTTGGCGTCCACCAGCAGCGACACCGTCGCTCTGTAGGTTTTCGGTAGCAGGAAGCTCGCCACGGTGGCAGCTATAACAGTAGTGGTCAGCAATGTCGCAAATACGCCAAAGCGCGCGCGGAGGGCGAGCAGAAATTGATGGACGCTCACGATGTATCTCTGTTGTGTCCGATGTAGTCGATCGCGCTTGCCTAGAAGAGGCTTTCCCGGACGTAAATCACGTCATCGGGCTGCACGGGATCGGTGAGGCGCGCGTCGATGGTTTGGATGGTCCCGTCCGCTACTCTGCGGCGGATCTTCAAGCCACGGTCGGTGCCGCGCGGCGTTACGCCGCCGCCGACCGAGAGCGCCTGCATTACCGTCATGGCTTGCTCCAGCCGATAAGAACCCGCGCGCTGCACCTCCCCATAGATATAAAAGACCGGCGCGCGCTGCACGTAAATCGTGTCGCCGTTCTCCAGTTGAAGGTTCGATGACAGATCGCCCGTGCGGTACATGGTCGGCACGTTGATTTCCAGTTTCGCCGTCTTGCCGTTGCGTCTGACCATCACGGTGACGTTCTCGTCACCGGTCGGGCTCACCCCGCCTGCGAGCGCGAGTATGTCGGTCAGATTCGAGCTGGTGTCATCGAGCGGGTAGCGCCCGGGGCGGGCGACCTGGCCGAGCACCGATACCTGCCGGCTGCGCACCCGCACGATGTTGAGACTGACCTGCGGTTTCAGCACGAATTTTCCCTTGATCAATCTGTCGGCGATCCGGACCTCAGCAGCGGCGGGTGTGAGCCCGGCGAGCGAGATCTCGCCCACCAGGGGAAAGGTGATGGTGCCCCGCTCGGAGACGCGCGTCTCGGTGGTGAGATCCGGGTTCTGAAAGACAGTGATGCGGATTGAGTCGCCTTCTCCGAGGATTTCGCGTGGCTGGCCAAAG
>Ga0209807_1001528_pt1 | contig 11025 bp, 10 predicted proteins | sample GraSoiAngelo_154_FD_186168 | JGI IMG/M metagenome (GOLD analysis project Ga0209807, IMG submission 186168) | Grasslands soil microbial communities from the Angelo Coastal Reserve, California, USA - 14_1009_13_20cm (SPAdes) (version 2) | ecosystem: Environmental > Terrestrial > Soil > Grasslands ... | reverse complement strand
CTGACGTGCACGTACACCTGCTCGGCGCCGGCGACCAGCTCGTCATCGCGCCGGCGATGCAGCGCGTGAGCGAGCCGCACGTGCTGGTCGCCGACCTCGAGCACGCGCGTCGTCACGTACAGCGGCTCGAGCGCGCGCGCCTCGGTCTTGTGGCTGACGCGAGTCTCGACCGTGTACATCGCCCGCCCGGATCCCCGATACGCCTCGTCCACGCCGGCGTAGCGGAGCAGCGCATCCGTCGCATCGCCGAACACCTGCAGGTAGCGCGAATCGCTCATGTGGCCGTTGTAGTCGACCCACTCCGGCCGCACCGCGATCTCGAGGAGCCGCAGCGGCTCGCCGGCGGCGGGCGCTCCGGCATCCGCGGCAGTGCGCAGCGCAGCGCGCGCGGCGGCGGCGGACTCCTCGTAAAGACGCTTCTCGAGCGAGCGGAGCGTCGCCCCCGCGCCGATGTTGTACTCCCTCAGCACCTGCTGGATCGCAACCAGGTAGTCATCGCGCAAACGCTCGAGCTCGCGGATCGAGCGGCCGGCGGCCTGCGCCTGCGTGCCCGCCACCATCTTGCCGATCAGCTCCTCGGTGAGCTCCGGGGCCTCGAGCCTGGTCCACGGCCATTTGAGGGCGGGTCCGAACTGCGTGAGCATGTGGCGCATACCGGTCTCGCCGCCCGCGAGGTGATAGATCAGGTTGGTGCCCATCCCGGCCCAGCGCAGCCCGGGACCGTAGACGATGGAGTCGTCGAGCTCGCCGGTGGTGGCCACATCCTCGTTCACCATGTGCAGGATCTCGCGCCACAGCGCCTCCTGCAGCCGGTCGGTCAGGTGTCCCGGCACCTCGCGGCGCACCTTGAGCGGATGCATGCCGATGTGGGTGAAGAAGCGGGCGGCCGCATCGAGGGCCGCGGCGGCGGTCTGCCGGCCGCCGACCAGCTCCACCAGCGGCAACAGGTACACGGGATTGAAGGGATGCGCCACCAGGAAGCGCTCGGGCGTCGCCATCCCCTGCTGCAGGTCCGACGGCATGAGACCCGAGGTGCTGGAAGCGATCACGACGTCGGGCGGCGCGTGGCGGCTCACGTCCGCGAGCACCCGCTGCTTCAGCTCCAGCTGCTCGGGAATGTTCTCCTGGATGAAGTCCGCCTGCCGCGCCATGGCAGTTGGATCGGTGGTGAAGGAGAGCTTCCCCTTCGGCGGCAGCGGCGCCAGCGTGAGGCGCGAGAGCGCCCCTTCGGCGTTGGCGACCGCGCCGCGGATCCAGTCCTCCATCTCGGGCCTCAAGTCCGCCGCCACGACGTCGATGCCGAAGTGCAGCGCGCGCGCCGCCCAGCCGCCGCCGATGACTCCCGTGCCGAGAAGACCCAGCGTTCGTACCTCTCTCATGATCGTGCGCGCGCTCCCGGCCCAGGTTTTTTAATGTCGTCATAATAATATATAAAAGGGGCGCGGCGCGCACTCCGCCTCGGTGCGGCCGGACGAGCCTAGGGGAGCGACTCGCAGAAGCGCCGCAGCCGTGCCGCGGCTGCATCGAGCGTCGCCTCCTCGGTGGCGAAGCACACGCGCACGCAACCGGCGCTCGAGCGCCCGAACGCCGCCCCATCGAGCACCGAGACCCGCTCGGCTGCGTACAGCGCACGCGCGAACTCACCGCCCGAGAGTCCGGTGGCGCTCACGTCGATCAGCATGAACATGCCGGCTGCGGGAGGGACGGCGCGCAGGTGAGGGATGCCGCCGATCGCGACGGCGAAGCGCTCCTGGCGCGTCGCGCAGAAGGCGCGCATCCGCTGTCCGGCCTCGTCCGCCAGGGCAAGCGCGGCGATCGCCGCCTCCTGAATGAAACCCGGCAGCCCGAACAGCATGCACATGGCGAGCTTTTCGGCGTGGACCGCGAGCTCGCGCGGCCCTGCCAGCCACCCCGCGCGCCAGCCGGTCATGGCGTGCGACTTGGAGAGACTGCCGAGCGTCACGACGCGTTCCGGGAGGCGCGCCGCGAGGCTCGGCACGCGCCCGCCCGGCGCCAGTCCCGCGTAGACCTCGTCCACGATCAGCCATAGATCGTGTCGGCGCGCGAGCGCGGCGATCGAGCCGAGCTCAGCCTCGTTCAGCACCACGCCGCTCGGGTTGTTGGGCGAGGCCCAGAGGAGCGCCCGCGTGCGCGGTGTGACGTGGGCGGCGAGCGCGGCGAGGTCCGGACGCCAGCCGGCGGCGGCCGGCACGGGCACGAGCCGCGCTCCCGACACCTCGATGGTCGCGGGATAGGTCGGATAGAGCGGCTCGAAGGTCACGACCTCGTCGCCCGGCCCCGCGAGGCAGAGCGAGGCGGCGAACAGCGCGTTCTGCGCGCCGGCGAAGTACACGACGTTCTCCGCGCCGATCTGCTGACCGCTGCGCGCGACGTGCGCCCGGGCGATCGCCTCGCGCAGTGCGGCGCGGCCGGCCGCGGGCACGTAGTGGGTATCGCCACCGCGAAGCTGCGCGACGGCGCGCTCGATGACGGGCGCGGGCGTCTCGAGATCCGGATCGCCGACGCTCAGGATCAGCACGTCCTCGCCGCGCTCGCGCGCGGCGACTGCCTCGTAGTGCGTGAGCCACGCGTCGGCGCCGTGACCGCCGATCCGATGCACCAGCGCCGAGTAATTCACGTTCTTACTGTGCGTGGCCGGTGTTAACATTTCAAGCGCATGAGCTCGGCTCCCTGGACGGTCGGACGGTACGTTGTCGAGACGCTGGCGGCCAACGGCGTCGACACCGTGTTCGGCATTCCGGGCGTTCACAACATCGAGCTGTATCGCGGGCTCGAATGCGCGCGGCTGCGCCACGTGCTGGTGCGTCACGAGCAGAACGCCGGCTTCGCCGCCGACGGCTACGCGCGCGTGAGCGGCTCGGTGGCGGCGGCGTTCGTGATCTCCGGCCCGGGCCTCACCAACGCGCTCACCGCCATCGCGCAGGCGTATTCGGACTCGGTGCCGCTGCTGGTGATCGCGAGCAGCCCGGTGCGCGCCTCGCTCGGCAAGCGCTGGGGTGTGCTGCACGAGCTCGAGGACCAGCGCGCCATCGCCGCCGGGGTCACGGGCCTCGCCCGCAGCGCGCTGAGCGCCCAGGACGTGCGCGACCATCTGCGCGCCGCGTTCGCGACGCTCCGGGCGGCACGGGCGCGACCCGCCTATCTCGAGATCCCGCTCGACCTGCTCCCCGAACCGACGCCGCTGCGCCCAGAGCGCTTTGCGCGCGGCGGCGGCGCGCCACCGCCCTCGCCCGCTTCTCTCGCGGCTGCGCACGCGCTGCTCGCGGAGGCCGAGCGGCCGCTCTTCATCGCCGGGGGCGGCGCCCGGGGCGCGGGAGCCGCGCTGCGGCGCCTGGTGGAAGCCACCGACGGCTATCTCGTCACCACGGTCGCCGGCAAGGGCGTGGTCGCCGAGAGCCATCCCGCCAATCTCGGCGCGAGCCTGCCGTTTGCTGCGATCCAGGAGCTCGTCGCCGCCGCCGATGTCGTGATCGCGGCGGGAACTGAGCTCTCCGAGACCGACGTTTACACGACCACGCGCCTCGCGATGAGCGGGCGGCTGGTGCGCCTCGACGTCGACGACTTCAAGCTCGCCGACCAGTTCGCGGCCGATGTGGTGGTGAGGGGCGATGCGGCCGTGAGTCTCGAGGCGCTCGCCGGGTGCTGCCGCACGCGCCAGGGGTGGCGCACGGCCTCGGGCGCCGCGGCCGCCTATCGCGCGCGCGTCGAGGCGCAGTTCGATGCGCCCGCGCGCGCGCGCCTCGCCGCCGTGCAGGCCCTGCGCGAGAGCGTGCCCGCCGACGGCGTGGTGTTCACCGACATGACCCAGCTCGCCTACCTCGGCAACTACGCATTTCCCGCCGAGCGTCCGGGACTGTGGTTTCACCCGTCGGGCTACGGCGCGCTCGGGTTTGCCCTGCCCGCGGCCCTCGGTGCGAAGATCGCGCAGCCGCAGCGCGCGGTGGTGGCGCTCGCTGGAGATTTCGGGGTGCAGTTCACGCTACCGGAGCTCATGACCGCCGTGGAGCTCGACCTGACTCTTCCGGTCGTAGTCTGGAACAACGGCGCCCTCGGGCAGATCCGCGACGACATGCGCGCCGCCGGCATTACGCCGATCGGCGTCGTGGCGCGTAATCCCGACTTCGCGGCGCTCGCTGCCGCGTGCGGCGCGACCGGCGTCCGTGTGCACGGAGCGGCGGCTCTCGCGGAGGAGCTGCGCGCCGCCCTCACGCGGGCGGGCCCGACGCTGCTCGAAGCGGTTGCCGAGGACTTCCGCGCCCCCTGAGCCGCCCCGCTGCCCGCCGCCTCAGCCGAAGCGCCTGAGGTCGAAGCCGCGCACGTCGTGCTCGGGCTCGCGACCGGCCACGAGCGCGACGATGAGCTCGGCGGTGACCGGCGCGAGCGTCAGCCCGAGATGATGATGGCCGATCGCGTAGAACACTCGGGCTGCGCCCGGCACCCGACCGATACCGGGCAGGTAGTCCGGAAGGACCGGACGCGGGCCAACCCATCCGGGGTTGCCGCTGTCGCAGCGATACCCGAGCCGCCTCAGGGTGGCCGCGAGGCGTGCGGGCTTGCGCGGGTCGGGGGCGGCCTCGGGGACGGAGAACTCCATGTAGCTCGTCGCGCGCAGCCGCGAGGCCAACGGCGTCACCACGATGTCATCATCCATGTAGACCACCGGCGCATCGGCGAGCGGGGCGTGCCCGGGCAGCTCGACGTGATAGCCGCGCACCGCCTCGAGCGGCGCGCGCAAGCCGAAGTGAGCGAGGAGCGGCGTGGACCAGACGCCGGCGCACACGATCGCCGCGCTCACGGTGAGCGTCCCGGCATCGGTGCGCAGCTCGATGCGGTCGCCGCGGGGGGCGAGCTCGAGCACGCGCAACCGCCGCACGCTCGCGCCGCGCGCGACCGCCGCGCGCGCCAGGGCCTCGCAGACTCCGCGCGGATCGAGCACGTGGCCGGTGTCGGGAAACTCAAGACCCGCGATGGTGTCGGTGCCCGCGGCGCGGGCCACCGCGCGCAGCAGCTCTGGCGACGCAGGTGCGGTCGGGACGCCGAGCCTCTCCATGCGGCGCGCCTCGGCGGCCGCTTTTCTCGCGCCGGCAGGGGTGAGCCAGACCTGGTGGTGGCCGTTGCGGCGCAGGAGCGCCCGGCTCCCGACCTCGCGCAGCGTGCGGTCCCACGCCGCAGCCGCGGGTCTCACCAGCGGCGCAAATTGCCGGGTGTTGGCACGCTGACGGAAGGAGGCGGCGGCGAAGCGCCACGCCCAGGGCGCAAACTGCGGCAGCCGGCGCCACGGGATGTCGAGCGCGCCTCCGAACACGAACAGCTGCCGCCAGAAGCCGAACAGCAGTGCCGGGGAAGGCAAGGGCTCGACCAGCTCAGCGCCGAGGTGCCCCGCGTTGCCGAAGCTCGCTCCCCCGGCGCCGGGCTCCGCAGGGTCGGCGAGCATCACCGGCCACCCCTCGCGAGTGAGGCTCCAGGCGATCGCACAGCCGACGACTCCGGCGCCGATCACCGCGACCGAGTCTTGTTCCCCCATGAGTCGATCGTATACGATCTACGATCCCACGCGCACTGAAGCCCGCGGCGGCACAGGAGGCACTCCATGAGCACCCCTGCCCAATGCTCCTGGTCCGGAGTCTTTCCGGCGGCCACCACCCAGTTCGGCGCCGACCTCGCGCTCGACACCACAGCGACCTCGGCCGTGCAGGCGGCGCTGGTGCGCGACGGGGTTCACGGCGTGGTGCTGCTCGGCACCGTCGGGGAGAACAACTCCCTCACCGCCGAGGAGAAGCGCACCGTGCTCAAGGGCGCGGTCGAGACCGTCGGCGGGCGGGTGCCGCTCATTGCCGGGGTCTCGGAGCTCACCACCGCGAGTGCCGTGGCCTACGCCCGCGACGCCGAGCGCATCGGGGTCGACGGTCTGATGGTGTTGCCGGCGATGGTCTACGTGCCGACGCGCGCCGAGCTCGAGTACCACCTGCGCGCGGTCGCCCAGGCCACCTCGCTCCCGATCATGCTCTACAACAATCCGCCCGCTTACCGGGTCAACATCGAGATCGAGACGCTCGAGCGCCTGGCCGAGCTCAGGAACATCGTGGCGATCAAGGAGTCCGCGCCCGACCCGCGCCGCTTCACCGACTTGCTGAACGCGCTCGGCGAGCGCTACGTGCTCTTCGCCGGGCTCGATGATGTCGTCTTCGAGGCGCTGACGCTCGGGGCGCGGGGCTGGGTATCGGGGCTCACCAACGCCTTCCCCGCCGAGTCGCTGGCCCTCTATGAGGCCATCCGCTCGAGTGACCTCGAGCGCGCCCGCCGGATCTACCGCTGGTTCATGCCGCTCCTGCACCTCGACTCGGACCCCGACCTGGTGCAGTCCATCAAGCTCGCCGAGGCCCTCATGGGCCGGGGCTCGGAGCGCGTGCGCCCCCCAAGGCTGCCGCTCGCGGGCGAGCGGCGCGCCGATGTCGCCCGGCGGGTCGAGCGGGCGCGCGCCACGCGCCCGATGTGAGCGCACCACGCCATGACAGCGAGCCGCGGAGCCATCGCGATCGAGGTCATCGATTCGCATACCGCGGGTGAGCCGACCCGGCTCGTCATCGAGGGGGGGCCGGACCTCGGGACCGGCCCCCTCGCCGACCGCCTCGAGCGCTTTCGCGAGCACTTCGATCGGTATCGCTCGGCCATCGTCAACGAGCCGCGCGGGTCCGAGGCGCTGGTCGGGGCGCTACTCTGCACGCCGCACCGCGCCGACTGCGACTTCGGCGTGATCTTCTTCAACAACGTGGGCTTCCTCGGCATGTGCGGCCACGGAACGATCGGGCTCATCGCCTCGCTCGCGCACGCGGGGCGATGCACTCCGGGGAGCTTTCGCATCGACACCCCGGTCGGAGTGGTGAATGCGCGCCTCCACGCGGACGGCCGCATCGATGTCGAGAATGTCACGAGCTACCGCAAGGCGCGGCAGGTGCGCGTTCCGGTGGGGGGCGTCGGCAGCGTCCGGGGCGACATCGCCTGGGGCGGCAACTGGTTCTTTCTCACCCATGAGCAGCCGCTCGACATCGAGCCCGGCAGCGTCGCGGCCCTGAGTGAGTTTGCCTGGCAGCTCCGCCAGGCGGTGAATGCCGCCGGTTTCCCCGAGGTGGATCACGTCGAGCTGTTCGCCCCCTCGCCCGGCGGCGCTCCGCGCGCACGCAACTTCGTGCTCTGCCCGGGCCGTGCCTACGATCGCTCCCCGTGCGGCACCGGCACCAGCGCCAAGCTGGCCTGTCTCGCGGCCGAGGGCGAGCTCGAAGAGGGCGAGACGTGGACCCAGGAGAGCCTGATCGGCAGCAGCTTCAGCGCGCGCTACCGCTGGCACGCGCGCGACCGCGGCGAGATCACCCCGACCATCACCGGCGCTGCCCACGTCACCGGCGAGGCCAGGTTGCGGCTCGATCCCGACGATCCCTTCTGCTGGGGCATTCGTCCATGAGCGCCACGGCCGCGGGCGCCACGCCCAGGGGCGCCACCGCGGAGCCGCTGTCGCGCACCGTCAGCGGGCAGATCAGAGTCCGCATCCGCGAGAAGATCCTCTCGGGCGTCTACGCGCCCGGGGCGCAGCTCCTGCAGGACTCGATCGCGGCCGAGTTCGGTACCAGCAAGATCCCGGTGCGCGAGGCGCTGCTCGAGCTGCGCTCCGAGGGCCTGGTCGACATCTTCGCCCACCGCGGATTTCAGGTTCGGCCTCTCTCGAGAGCGGAGGTGGCGGAGGTGTTCCGCCTGCGCCTCGACATCGAGCCGGTCTCCGCCGCCAAGGGCGCCCGCGCTGCGTCGACCGCCGAACGCGAGGCGGCGGCCGCGGCCCTTCATGCGCTCAACGCGGCGCTCGCGGCCGGGCAGCTCCCGATGGCGGGAGATCTCAACTGCGCGTTCCATCTCGCACTCGTCGTGCCACGTCTCAACCCGGTGACGAGCGAGGTGCTCTATCGGCTTCATACCCTCTCGGAGCGCTACGTGCGCCTGCATCTGCAGCCGGCCGGTCGGGTCACGCGAGCCGCGCGCGAGCACCATGCGATTTATCGGGCCTGGGCCCGGCGCGATGGCAAGGAGACGGAGCGCCTGGTGCGCGCTCATATAAAAGAGACCCGTGCTGAGCTCGAGGCGACCGTCGCGCGCACCGCCTGAGCCAAGGGCACGCGGGGACAGGCGCGGCCCTCGCTCAAGCTCTAGCTTGTCTGGGCCACCCGAGATCGCCGGAGCACCATCCTTTAACTGCCCGGGGGCCATAACGAACACTCGATAGCCTGTCAAGATTTCGTGACATCCATGTCGCGACCTGTGTAGGGACTTCCCTACCCAACAATCCGCCTTAAGCCGACGCCGAATTAAGGGTGACCTCCGTCGAGGCGCTACCGGGCCAGCATTATGCTTTGGCCCCAGGTCGACTGACTGTCCAGGAAGATCTCCGATGCAAGCCGCCTCAGCGTCGCAGTCCATGCAGTCGGTCGAACAAGGCGCGTTACGCGCGCGCCATGCCGAGCTCGGCGGGCAGCTGCGCGTCGCCGTCATGGAGGGCGACGAGGCACGCATCCGGCGACTGCTGTCGGAGCTGCTGCGCGGCCAGGGTCTGAGCAAAGCCCAGCGGATCTCGGTGCAGCTGAAGGCGCTGTTGAGCCTCGTGCAGTCGCTCCGCTGTGCCACGGTGACCGACGAGCTCACCGGGCTCTGCAACCAGCGCGGCTTCGTGCAGACCGGCACGCGACTGCTCGATGTCGCGGCCCGCGATGGCTCCGCGGCCCACCTCGTCTACTTCGAGGTCAATGACCTTGCGCGGGTCATCGAAGCCATGGGCCCCACCGTGGCCGACGCGCTGCTGCGGCAGATGGGCAACTTCATGCGCGATCTCTACCCGAGCTACGGGGTCTACGAGGTTCTCGGCCGGCTCGAGGGCGCCGAGTTCGCCGCCCTGACCACGAACCCGGAGTACGCCTCGCGCGGCGCGCTCATGCTGCGCGTCAGACGGCCACAGCAGCCCGGCAGCGACCTGCCGCAGCTGTCGCTGCGCGTCGGTGTCGCACATTTCAATCCACGGCGTCCTGTGGGCATCGACGAGCTGCTCACAAACGCCAGACAGTCACTGCACGAGCCCGTTCGTGCAACCGAGACCGCGTCGTCCGGATTAACCCCCCAACCGGTGCGACGCGTACTTAACGGCCTCGAGGCGGAGGACGCGATGTGATCTGAGGGAATCTGAGAGGGTCGGTCTGTTCGCTGCCACGGAGGGCGGCGCGCCAATGGATGGCGGAATGCCAGGATGGCAACCAGGGCTCAGGGATAGCGATGGCGTCAGACTCTCAGTTTTCCGAAATCACGTCCCCCGCCTCCGAGGCCGGTCCTTTTTTCCAGCCCGCTTCGCGCCCGTGCGGCTCGCTCACGAGCGGCTCGGCTTGACCTCGCTTCGGATCCTCCTGCCCTTCGAGATCTCTGCCCGGCGCAGGTCATAGCGCGCCTGCAGGTTCATCCACGCCTGCGCCTCGCCGTGGAAGTAGCGTGCGAGCCGCATGGCTGTGTCGGCGGAAATGCCGCGCCGCTCTCGCAGGATCTGGTTGATACGCGGCGCCGGCACGCGTAACGCCTTCGCGAGCGCACTCGCGCTCAGGCGCGCCGGCCGCAGGAAGTTCTCGCGCAACACCTCGCCGGGGTGCACCGGCCGCCTGCCGTTCATGAGCTTCATGGCATCCCTGCCTCGGGGGGTGTCCTGCGTCCGCACGCATCGGGTTGCGCACTTTTAACCACCGGGCCGCGCCTTGGCAACATGCTCGGCAAAGGCCTTGACCTTGGCCGAGAAGGTTTCGGAGCGGAGCTCGCCGCCTTGGCTCGTCGGCAGCCTCCAAAAGGCTGGATTTTCCGCTAATCGCCCTGTGGCAGGTCGTCGGATTAGCCGCCGCTGCCTTTTTGTTGGCGCTGCTCTGTCTGCAGCGCCAGTTGCTCGTTGGCCTCGGCCAGCCGGGCATTGCTGCGTTGCAGAGCGTCGGTACTCAGCTCGACCAGCGTTTCCAGATCCTGCACGCGGCGCCGGGCGACTCCGGCCACGCGCCACTTCTCCGTCAGAGCGCTCGCGAGCTGCAGCACTTCGATATTGTCGAACGGCTTCTTCAGGATTGTTAGCGGCCTTCGGGTTGACGAGCGCCGGGCCGTTCGCGGCCGGTCGGAAAGACTATCCCAACCTGCACGCCACTCTGAATACGCCCATGTCCGCGTTTGGGTGGGCGCTGCTACCAACACTCTTTTGTGGCTGCGGGTTCGCGTGTACTTTTCGTGGCGCCCGAATGTGCCCGATGAACGTGACAATCACTTGATCGAGCTCGCGGTGGCGGCGCAGGCTAAATATCTGGTGTCGCACAATACTCGCGATCTGAAGCGAATGGAGCTGCGCTTCCCGCAGCTCACAATTGTGACGCCCTCGCAGTTGTTGGAGAAATCATCATGAGTGCTGTCATCGTTCGATTGCCGCAAGAAAAGCGCGAGCGGCTCAAAGCCCTTGCACAGGCTCGAGGCACCAGCGTCAACAAGCTGATGGAAGAAATGATGACTATTCTCATCGCTGATTTCGATGCTGAGACGCGATTCCGCCTGCGCGCATCGCGCGGACAGGTCGCTAACGCGTCTGCATTGCTCGATCGTGTCGGCAAAAAACGGCGCGCGGCGCGCTCAAAAACGAGCGCACGGCGCTGAATCGCCGCCAGGTCGGTCGCTGCAGGGGCGTTCATGGGGCGTGACGGAATCGAACGGTGCAGCCAACTTGTTGAGCGCACCGGCTTTTGATTCCCCGCGAGCGAACAGTTACCCGTACAGTTACCCACACTATCGTTGCCCACCGGTGATACCTCGTGATCTCCGACGATCAGAAGTTCGGAAGGTAAGGGTCAAGGGTCGCAGCTTTGAATCCTGCCCCCATGTACCGCTTTGCCTAGCTTGCACGAACGTCGACAATTGGACCCGGAGGCGGCATTCACGACTGGCAGCTCGAGGTTAGTG
>Ga0209807_1001527_pt1 | contig 11026 bp, 11 predicted proteins | sample GraSoiAngelo_154_FD_186168 | JGI IMG/M metagenome (GOLD analysis project Ga0209807, IMG submission 186168) | Grasslands soil microbial communities from the Angelo Coastal Reserve, California, USA - 14_1009_13_20cm (SPAdes) (version 2) | ecosystem: Environmental > Terrestrial > Soil > Grasslands ... | reverse complement strand
CAAGGGACTCGGCGAGCCGCCGATCATCCCGACCGCGGCGGCGATCGCGAACGCGGTCGCGAACGCCACGGGAGCGCGCGTGCGGCACGCGCCTCTCACACGAGCGCGCGTGCTCGAGGCGCTCGCCATCGCCGAGGCCCGCGGTTGAACGCGTTCTCGTACGCCCGCCCGCGCGCGCTCGCCGAAGCGCTCCGGATGCTGCGCAACGGCGCGGTCGCGCTCGCCGGTGGGACGGATCTCGTCGGCCTCATGAAGGACGGTCTCGCCCGTCCGGCCTCGCTCGTCGACCTCACCGGCATCGAGGGCCTGCGGGGTTGGTCTCATGCGAAAGGCCGCGGCCTCCGCATCGGCGCGCTCACGCCGCTCGTCGAGCTTGAGACAAGCGACGCGCTCGCCAAGACCATGCCGATCCTGCGCGAGTCGCTGAGAGACGCGGCGACGGTGCAGCTGCGAACGATGGGCACCGTCGGCGGGAACCTGCTGCAGCGGAATCGGTGCTGGTACTTTCGCGACGAGGGCACGGTGTGCTGGCTCAAGGGCGGCAACCGCTGCTTCGCCATCGACGGTGAGAATCGCTACCACGCGATCATCGGTGCGCAGGAGTGCGTGATCGTGTCACCGTCCGATCTCGTGCCCGCGCTGCTCGCCTACGATGCGGAGATCGCGCTCACCAGCTCGCGCGGCACGCGGCAGATGAAGCTCGCCGACCTCTTCATCGCGCCGCACGGAAGAGAGCGGCGGGAGCACGCGCTCCGTCCGGGCGAGCTGATCACCGAAGTGCGCGTGCCTGAGGCCGCACTCTCGCGACGCGGCACCTATCTCAAGGCGATGGACCGCAAGGCCTGGAGCTTCGCGCTCGTCTCCGTAGCGGCGTCGGCGAAGATCGAACGCGGAGTCGCGCGTGACGTCCGCCTGGTCATGGGTGGCGTCGCCCCGATTCCTTGGCGCGTGAGTGCAGCCGAAAAAGGCCTCGAGGGAACGGCCCTGGACGACGCCGCCTGCGCCGACGCGGCCGACCGCGTGCTTGCCGGCGCCACGCCGCTTCGCGACAACGGCTACAAGGTCACCCTCGCGCGCGAGCTGGTGCGACGGGCGCTACGCTCCCTCGTGGCGTGAATGCGACCGTCGTCGAGCGCGACCTTGTCGAACTGATCGAGTCGAGCCTCTTTCTCTATCCGGCGGCCCACGGCCTGGTCCAGGACCTCGGTATTCCCGGATTGCGTGGCCGCATCACCAAGGTCTCGCATCCCCTAGCGAACCTGTGCGGCGATGCGCGCTTCTCCGAGCGCGAGAGCGACGCGATGATCGAGAAGGTCCGGCAACGGTACGGGGACCTCGCCTTCGGATGGGTCACCGGGCCCTCGACCAAGCCAGGCGATCTCCCGCGACGGCTCGAGGATGCCGGACTGACCCACGCCGACAGCATCGCGGGGATGACGCTCACCGATCTCGCGCTCCCGATCGCGGCGAATCCCGCCGTGCGCGTCGAGGAGACGTCGACGAAGGACGCAATCCTCGAGACCGAGATGATGGCGCGTGCCTACGGCCTTCCGCTCGAGGTCATGCGGGTCTTGAACGAGTTCCTGGCCGCGGCCGCCGAGCGGATCAAATCGCGCTGGTATTTCGGCTACGTCGAGGGCAACGAGAAGCCGGTCGCCTGGAGCTTTCTCGCGTACCTGCCCGATTCGCCGACCGTCCTGCTTGGCGGTGCGGCGACGCTCGACGAGCATCGCGGCCGGGGCTTGTACACCGCGTTCGTCGCGCGGCGGCTCGCCGACGCGCGGGCGGACGGGCGGACCACGGCGATCATCCAGGCGGACCGTCGCACCTCGGCGCCCATCTGCGCGAAGCTCGGCTTCCGTGAGATCTGCGGCTTGGAGATCTTCGCCTCGGCCCACGAGTAATGGAGCGGGCGTTCATGGCCGCGGCGATCGATCGGAGCGCGGCACTCGCGATGCGGCTGCACATGATCGGTGACCCTCGCACCGAACGTCGGCACGGCTTGGCGGTGGCGCGACGCGCCGGTCTCGTTTGTCTTTCATCGACAGCGATGCCCGACGATCTGTTCACGCGCGCTCTCGGCTACGGTACCTTCGCTCCCGCGACACAGCATCAGATCGACGCGGCCCTCCGTCACTACAGCTCGCTCCGACTACCGACGCGTTTCGAGGTGATGCACGATGCGGTCGGGTCAGCTGAGGTGCGACGCCTCGAGCGCAGCGGCTTTCGAGAAGAGAAGGGCATGCGCCAGGTCCACGTCCTCGAGCTCACCCGCGCGCCCCGAGCCGCCGAAAGCGGCGTGCTGCGGCCGACGCGCGTGAGGCGGTCGGACGCGGTGCGCTACGCCAAGCTCGCGTCGCGCGGGTTCGGATCCAAGGGGCCGATCGGCCTGCTGTTCGAGCGCGGGTGGATCCGGCAGCTGCGCTCGGGCCGCCACGCGACGGCATTCATCGGGTATGCCGGTCCTGACCAGGCCGCGACCGGCGTGCTCGTGACGGACGGATCAGCGGCAGGTTTGTATTCGGGCAGCGTGCTGGCCCGTTTCCGCGGCCGGGGTTTTCAGAACGCGATGATCCGCGCCCGGGTCCGCTACGGCTACGACCGCGGGTTCAGACTTTTCTACGCGATGAGCGCACCCGAGAACGCCTCGGCGCGAAACGTCCGCGAGGAAGGATTCGTGACCCGGTTCGAGGTCCATCACTACGTTCGCGAGGCCGGTTGATGCCCGCGCTCGCGAGGCTCGAACCAGTGGCTTAGATCGGTGCGAGCGAACGCTGGAAACGCGCGAGGTCGTACTCCTCCGGAGCGAGTCCCCGGTCGAAGTCGTCGGGGAAAGCCGACCCATCGATCAGCGGCGCGAAGTGCGCGGCGATCAAGGGCGGCAGCTCGGACGTGTCGCGAAAGTTTGTAGGGATGTCGGCGAAATACTCGACGACGTTCGCATGATCGCCCTGGCGTAAGAACGAAGCCGTGACCCATCCGCGATACCGCGGATAGTTCTTCACCACCGGACTGCTGTCCGCGATGACCTTGCGCAGTCGCGCGAAGCCGCGGTCCTCGTCGGCGCGATACCGCGGGTGGTTCCAGCAGATGAAGTGGAAGAGCTCGTGGCATGCCGAGAGCCGAACCTGTCGCAGCCCCTCGTACGTCTCAACGCCGGCCGCAAACCAGATCTCGTTCCGATCCGGCCAGTACCCGCCACCGCCTCGCGCGTCGTACCGAAAGAAAGGACAGCGCGCGCCGAGCGCACGCACCTCGGACGGGAAGCCCTCGAGCGCGCGAGCGATGAGGAGCGGCCCGGGCGTCACATAAAGGTAGGTCTGCGTCCGCCAGAGCTGCTCTCGAAGTCCCCCGAGCTCCGCCGGTCGAAGGGTGCGCTCGGCGAAGGCGAGCACGACGTGACCCATGGCGTTCGGGACTGCGGCCCGCTTTAGTTCGCGGTGCGGCGCGGCCATCGCGCCGAGTATCAGCCGAGCCGGGCGACGAGGAGCGCGCGCTCGGCGGGATTCTCGGTGAGCTCGAGGGCGCGCCGGTCCGCGGCGCGCGCGTCGTCGGTCCGACCGAGCGCGCGAAGCAGCTCGGCTCGGGTCGCGTGATAGAGGTGATAGCGATCCAGGTCATCGGCGAGCGCGAAGAGCTCGATATAGGCCTGTTCGGCGCCGTGGACGTGCCAGACCGCGATGGCGCGATTCAGTCGCACCACCGGCGAATCGCTTAGCCCCAGAAGAGCATCGTAGGACAGGAGAATGTCGACCCACCGCGTCGCCTCCCAGCTCTTCGCGTCGGCGTGCGCCCCGGCGATCAGCGCCTGCAGCTGGTACGGACCGGGGCGCCGCATCGTGAGGAACCGGCCGACGACCGAGAAGGTCTCGTCGATGCGGCGGCGATCCCACTTCGTCCGGTCCTGATCCTGGAGCAGGATCATCCGGCCGTTTGCGTCGAACCTCGCTTCGGCTCGCGCGAGGTGGAAGCGCATGAGTGCGACCAGGCCGAGCACCTCAGCCTCCTCGGGCATGAGCCCGGCGAGCAGCGACGTGAGCCATTCGGCCTCCTTCGCGAGGTCGCGGTCGCTCGCGCCCCGCTGCCCGGTGGAGAGATAGCCCTCGTTGAACATGAGATAGAGAACGGCAAGGACTTCCTCCATCCGATCGGGAAGTGCGTCGTGGTCGGGTACCCGGAACGGGATACGCGCGTCGACGATCTTTCGCTTCGCGCGGACCAGCCGCTGCGCGACGGTGGCTTCGGGCACAAGGAAAGCGCGAGCGATCTCAGGAGTCGTGAGGCCGGCCACCGAGCGCAGGGTGAGCGCGACCTGTGCCTCGCGTGCGAGCGCAGGATGACAGCAAGTGAAGATGAGCTCGAGACGCTCATCGGGGAGGGCCGAGCTTGGCGTATTCATCGAGGGCTCCTCCAGCTCCGCGAGCTTCTCCTGGTAACGCTTCTCGCGCCGCAGCCGGTCGATGCCCTTGCGACGCGCGGTGGTCATGAGCCAGGCGCCGGGATTGTTGGGAATGCCTTCGCGGGGCCAGTGCTCGAGCGCCGAGACGAGCGCGTCTTGAACGCATTCCTCTGCGAGGTCGAAGTCGCCGAGCCGCTTGGTGAGCGCCGCGGTGAGCCGGCCGGCCTCCTCGTGGAAGACCGCGGCCACCGCGTCGCTCGTGATCTCGGCGTTCAGTGCACGACGATCGGACGGACTTCGACCCCGCCCGGGAAAGCCTTCGCGACGCGGATCGCCTCGTCGAGGTCGGGGACATCGATCATCGCAAAGCCGCCCACGTGTTCTTTCGATTCGATAAACGGTCCGTCGGACACGCGCATCGTCCCGTTCACGCGGCGCAGCGTTGTCGCGGTCCGCTTCGGCTGCAGCTCGACGCCGCCCTTGAGGACGCCCTTTCGCTCGAGTTCCTCCGACCAGCGCGTGATCTCCGCGTACACCGCGTCGACCTCGTCCTTCGGCCGTTCGCGGAACGACTCGTCGTTCACGAACATCAACACGTACGTCGCCATCTTCGTCTCCTAGCCTTCTCGGATCGGCCGGATCTCGATGCCGTAGCCCGGCCAGGTCTTCGCGAGTGCGACGGCTTCGTCCTTGCTCGGCAAGTCGAAGATGGTGAAGCCGCCGACGGATTCCTTCGCTTCGATGAACGGGCCGTCGAGGACGACCCGCTTATCGCCGCGCGTTCGGATCGTCGTCGCCGTACGTGTCGGCTGCAGCTCCGCGCCGCCGTCCGCGATCTTCGGACCGTTCGCTTCGAACCACTTGAAGATGTCGGCGTAGACCTTCTGCTGCTCGGGTGTCGGCGAGCCCTGGTAGTCCACGCCGTCGTCGATGAAGAGAAATGCGTACTTCGCCATGTGCGGCCTCCCTTTGCCGTTCTTGTGGGTACGACGAACGGCATCCCCGCAGATCGACAGCCTTAAGAGGCTAGCGCCGGGAGGGTGGCCAACCTCCGGCGGGGACCAGAGCCTTGCCGCGCTCCAGAGCGAGCAAACGGCGCTTCGCGACGAGGCCTCCGGCGTAGCCGCCGAGGCTACCGTCGGTCGCGACGATCCGGTGACAGGGAACCACGATCGGGATCGGGTTCGCGCCGAGCGCCGCTCCCGCCGCCCGAGAGGCCTGCTCGTTTCCGGCTTGACGCGCGACGATCTTGTACGTCGTCAGCTCGCCGTACGGAACCCGCGCCGTCGCTGAGAGGATCCGTTGCTGGAACGAGGTGAGTGCGGCGAGGTCGACCTGCACGTCGAACGATCGGCGCCGGCCCGCGAAGTACTGGTCGAGCTCCGTGAGCACCCGATCGCAAGCCCGCCGATCCGGAAGAACCCCCGGACCATAGGCACGCGTGATCCGCGCGAGCTCGCGCGGATCAGGCGTCGCACCGTAATGAATGTTCACCACGCCGCGTGGGCCGACCGCGACCCACAGGGGACCGAGCGGCGAATCCATGACGTCATAACCGATCGTGACGAGCCCTTCGCGTTTCGCGCGCGCGAGCAGATGCTCGCGGGCCTCGTCGACAAGGGGCGCGAGAGCGTTCATCGCACGGCCTCCTTCAATTTCTTCATCGCTTCCGCGACGCGCGAGCGAGCCGCGTCTTCGCTGCATCCGAGGGTGTCCGCGACCTCCGGATACGAGCGACCCTCGACCTTCCGCAGGACGAACGCGGCGCGCTGCCCCGTCGGCAACGCCCGGACCGCCGTCGCGAGATCCGAAATGGTCACGCCGTCGCGTTCGGGGGCCGCGAGGCGCAGATCGTCGAGCGGAATGACGCGGCGGGTCCGTCGCACCCGATCGATCGCCTTATTCGTCGCGATCTTGTAGAGCCATGCGCGCTCATTGCCGGCGCGAGGCGGGGGCCACCCGCGAAACGCCGCAAGGAACGTCTCCTGGTAGAGATCGTCGGCGTCCGCCCGGCTCCCGGTCAGACGCAGCGCGTACGCGAAGATCTCGCGCTCGTGGCGCTCCAAAAGCTCACCAAATGTCACCGTTCCGATCTCACGACGATAGAACGGTCAAGCGCGGGTGGATGTGAGGTGCCTCCGTGTCGGAGGACACGTCAAGGCGGTGGCTCAAGCGACGGACGATTGGTGGGCTGGGCGCAAAGGCTTGTGCGGGTGAGGATGATGTCTAGGCGCGTCGTTGAGGGGAAGGGGCGGCTCGAGTCGTGACGTCCGTCCGTTGCTATTTCTGCGGAGCGGCGCAACCCGGCCCCGGTAGGCCGTCGTGCGCCGCGTGCGGCCGCATGCTCCAGATGCCGCCCCCGCTTTTGACGCTGGGTCGGGCGTACCTGCTCAACCGTCTGGATGACCTGATCGCTGCGGGCGCGGTCGATGAGGCGTCGGCCGACCGCATCCGGGCGATCGTCACGACGGAGCTCGGGGCTGCCGCGGTTCGACCCGCGACCGCGGCGATTGCTCGGGGGCGCCCGACGTCGGCTGCCGATGCGCCAGCCGCTCCAGCGCCCGCGATGCCAAAGCGAATCGTCGTGCCACCGGTGCCGGCTGGGCCTTCATTCGTCGAGACCTTCTTCACCGCTGAACGCGCACCGAGCCTGCTCCTCTATCTCGGCGCGCTCCTCGTCGTCGTCGCCGCGCTCATCTTCGTCAACGTCTCCGGACAGCAGATCTCAGACTCCGTGCGGCTCGCGCTCATGATCGTTGGAACGCTCGGCTTTCTCGGCGGCGGCCTCGTCTGCCACCGCATCCCGCGGGTGGAGGAGGCGGGACGGACCTTCCTCATCGTCGGTGCGCTGCTCGTTCCGCTGGACTTCGGCGCGTACTACGCGCTCGTCGCCCACGTCTCACCCTTCACATCGCCCGCGATGTGGGTGCTCGGCTCGCTCGCCGCCGCAGGTCTCTACGCGGCTCTCGCGGTCAGGGCGTACGGCCGCGCGTATTCGTACCTCTTCTTCATTGCGTCGCTCAGCGCACTCGTCGGCATCGCTGCGCTCTTCAAGGTTCCGTCCACGTGGCTTTTCGTTCTGCTGGCCGCCTACCCGCTGGCGATCCAGGTCGTGGCTCGCATCGGAGAGAAGCGAACGCTTCGGCTGGTCGGCCCACTCGATCGGCCTGGGCGGTTCCTCCTTCCCGCGAGCGTCGTGTTGGGCGCAGCGCCCACGGTGATCGTCAATGTGGTCAACCCTCTCTCATTCGTCGAGCGGCTCGCAATCCCCGCGCTCGCGATGCTGGGCACTGCTTACTACGCCGCGCGCACCGACCGTGACCATCCTCGTGAACGATGGATCGCAGCGGCGGGACCGGCCGCCACGGTTTTCGGATTGCTCTTCTCCGCGAACGTCCCCGCGCAGACGTACGGGTTCGTCTCGGGCCTACTCGCCGTTGGCTACACCCTTCTCCGCGAGGTTGGCAACCTCGCCGGTTCTCCGTCGCCGTTCCCGATGTGGTTACGAATTCGTGCGCGCAACCTCGGTTACCTCTTGATCGCAGGTGCGGCGTTGCCGCTCGCGGCGTACTGGCGTGCACCATTAGTGGGCGCGACGACCTATCTCGGTATTGCCGCACTCTTGGGCCTGACCGCCGTGTGGCGCGCATGGCTGGCGCGAGATGACAAAGAAGTCCCTGAGCTGAACGCGCTCGTCATTGTCGGCGCGGGTGCCCTTCACGTTGGTGTGGCTTACCTCCTTGTCGCGACCGGTCTCGCGCATTCGGGCGTCGCGGTCTTCAGCGGCATCGAGCCCCGAGCCCTGGCTCTCGGGTTCACCCCGCTCGCGGCGGCGCTAGCTCTGCTCGCCACTATCGCGCGGAGGCGCTCGCCTCTGCTCGCGGATGTTGGTTTGGTCGCGGCGCTCGCAAGCGCGGCCCTCGTGATGGCCGCAGCGTTCAACGACCCACCGCTCGCGGCCGTGCTTGCGGCGGTGGCGATCGCCGGCGCCGTTGCGATCGCGATCGACACGGGCCGGCCCCTGCGCCTCTGGATCGCCGCGGCATTCGCCGTCATCGCCGCGGTGTCGCTCGGCCGCTGGCTTCTGCCATCGGAAGAGCTCCGTCCCGTTGCGCTCGCCGTCGCCGCCCTGCTCGTGTTCATTCCCGCGTACCTCCCGCGGTTCCGCGCGAACGTCTTCGCCCGGGTCGCACGCGAAATCGCCATCGCAACCGCCCTCGCCGGAGTGGGCGTCGGGCTTGGGTTCGCGCTCGCGCATCCGCTGACCGCGGCCGTGTGGGACACGCCGGTCTGGCTCGCGACCTCGCCGGTCTTCGCGGTCTTCGGGACGATCACCCTCGTCGAAGCGCTTCACCGACGCTCGGAGCGCGTTGCGCTGCTCGCGACGGTCTCCTATCTCGCGAGCGTTCTGATCGTCGTCGCGCGGCTGCATCCCGCCGCGATCGAGGCGTTCACGATCCCCGCGGCGATCTATCTCGGGCTCGCGGCATGGGGTATCGCTCGCTTCGGATCGCCGGCGCTTTGGGCGGATCTCTACGTCCCGGCGCAGATCGCCGCCGCGATCGCGCTTCTCGGGCCCACGTATGTGCGGAGCTGGGAACCGGACGCGGTGATGCGAACGCTGGCGCTCCTCGCGGGGAGCGTGATTCTGCTGCGGTTCGCCAGCGCCCGACGGCTGCGCGAGCTCGGCGCGATCTCGATCGCCACACTCGGTCTCGTCGTCATACGTGCTGCTGCGGCGCCGCTCGCACTCGAGTCCTCGACCGCGGCCTTCGGCGTTCTCACGATCGCGCTTGTCCTTGCGGCGCCGCGCATTTCTTGGCGGCTGCCAAACGAGCTGCGGGAGGCCGCCGAAGTCGTCGGCGTACTGCTCGTGCTCGCTCCACCGCTCGTACGGGCGACGGCGTTCGGGGACGATGCCCTAACGCACGGCGCCACCGTGCTGGCGGGCGGCGCCGCCATCGTGGGGCTCGGCCTTTGGTCGGGACGGCGCGCGCTTCTGGCAGCCGGCGCGGGGATGCTCGGAGCGATGGCGGTGCTCGCTCTTCGCGATGCGACGCGGGCCGAGCCGTACGTCGCGGCGACCGGCGTCGCGATCCTCGCTCTCGTCCTCGCCATCCCGCGCTACCTGCAGCGCCGCCTGCCGCGCGAGTACGAGATGGCACTCGAGATCCTTGCGGTAGGCCTCGTCGTATCGAGCGGGATCGAGCGGACGCTGACCGCGCCGGCGAATACGGGCGGCGGGCACGCGGCCCGGGTCCTTGTAGAGAGCGTCGCGCTCCTCGCGATCGGTCTCGCGTCCTCACGACGAGCGCTCGCCAGTGCCGGCCTCGGCGCCGTTGCTTTGGGAGCCGTCTGGATCTTGGGTGACCCCGTCGCACGGCAATTCCATGGCATCGCGGCGGGTGCCGCGCTGGTCGCGATCGCTCTCGCTGCGATCCGCTACGCCCCGAATGTGCTTGCCGAGCGCGCGCTCATCGGCGCGGAGGTTCTCGGCGTCGCGCTCTTTGTGATGCCACCGCTTCTTGCGAGCTGGAACGAGCCGTTCGTGCCGGGAACCCTGATCGTCTTCTTGGAGATCGCGCTCCTCGTTGGGGTCGGTGTGGTGTTGCGGCGACGATGGATCGTCGCAGGCGCGCTGGCCGCGCTCGGCCTGGAGACGCTTCGAGCGAGCATCGATGTGGTGAATCGCCTCCCGAATTGGGCTCTCTTCGGCGGGAGTGGAGCGATCCTTCTGACCGCCGGGTTCGTCCTCCTCATCAAGCGGGAGGCATGGAACGAGTGGTCGCGTCGCGCTTACCAGTGGTGGTCAGGCCTCTAGCTCGATCGTGTGGCACGCGCCGTGCGCGTCAGCCGTTCATGGATAAAGCCAAGAAGCTCGAGCAGGAGCGCGACGACGAGCAGCGCGAGGGTCTCACCGAGAAACGTCGAGGCAGCCCACCCGCCGCGAGCGATCGTCCCGAAGGCACGCCGCCGCATCCGCAGGACGTGAACGAGATCAGCGAGCGGAGCTAGCGGCGCAGCTCGAAGATGATCTCTCCGTCGACGACTTGGCCCGTTCGCACGAAGCCCAGCTTGTCGTGGACCCGGAGGGACGGCGCATTGTTCGGCGTCGTCGATGAAACGAATCGGCTGATGCCGTGCTCGGTCGCGGCCCAGTTCATGAGCGCGCGCGCCGTCTCCGTCGCATAGCCCTTCCGCCGATGGTTTGCGAACACCGTCCAGCCGAGCTCCGCGGCGTTCGGGGTCGCGGTGTCGTTGACCCCAGGCGGCCCGTGGAAATTCACGTAGCCGATCATCACGCCGCCGTCGCGCAGCACGATCGCACGCAGTGACCAGGGTGCCCACGTCGGGTCGTTCGCGATTTGGTCGCGCCGATAGCGCACTAGCTTGAGCGCACCGGCGTTTGGGTAGTCGGCCGGGATCCGATAGCCGGCGAGTTGCACCGCCGCGGCGCGATCGCCGGCGATGAGTGCATCGAGGAGCGGGATCGGCATGAGGATCAGGTCGAGCCGCTCGCTGCGTACCACGGCGTACGTGTTCGCCGCCGGAGCTACTCCCGTTGCTTTATGCCGAGCGTCCGCTCGAAGAGTTCGTCCGAGATTCGCAGCGGCCGGCCCGAGCCGC
>Ga0209807_1001525_pt1 | contig 11033 bp, 12 predicted proteins | sample GraSoiAngelo_154_FD_186168 | JGI IMG/M metagenome (GOLD analysis project Ga0209807, IMG submission 186168) | Grasslands soil microbial communities from the Angelo Coastal Reserve, California, USA - 14_1009_13_20cm (SPAdes) (version 2) | ecosystem: Environmental > Terrestrial > Soil > Grasslands ... | reverse complement strand
TACACCTTCAGGGCGAACCGAAACAGGACCAGGGCCGACAAGGTGATTGCCAGTGGGGTCACCATCAACGGCGGCGCGATGATTGCCTTGAGCGGTCAGACCCAGGGCCGACTCGCTACCGGCTTGACTCTGACTCTGATCAGTAACACGAGCGCTAATCCCATCAGCGGCACGTTCAGCAACCTGCCCGATGGTGCGATCGTGACGGTGGGAAGAAATCAGTTAAAGGTCAGTTACGAAGGCGGCGACGGAAATGATCTGACCTTAACGGTGCAGTAATGGAAATCGCCGTTCCAGCCTGACTCGGGCGCAACATCCACCTGAAATCAGGCAGAGGAGCACAAAGACTCATGAAGACTTTCAAGGATCGATTTGCTTTCTGGCTTATTGCTGCGCTGCTATTTTCGGCTGCGCAGCGGCACGCTCTCGCGGGCAGCGTCACTTGGAGCAGCAAGCCGATATTATTGTGATCGGGCTTGCGATTTGCAGGCGACACGCCTGCCGCCACAGTTGGAGCAAAATTATTTTTTCCGGTGGCCGACCATTTCGGCCTGAAGTATGCGGCGATCGACGCGGGTGAGATTTTTTTCCATTACGGGTGTAAGCAATGAAATGTGCGGGATTTCGCAGAGGTATTCGGCGATGAACCAGATCGGCTTATCTGTGGTCATCCAGTTGCGATCGTCGAATCGCGTGAGGTTCACCGGCCGTGAGTACCGCCGCAGGGTTCGTTCGCCGCGCAAGTTGAAGTAGATGTTGAAATAGCTCATGGCCAGCTCGCGCAAAGTGCGATACACCGGCTCGCGATAACGGCAGCCGGTGAAATTCGATTTCGCCACCGCGCCCCAGTGCCCCCGCACCTTGAAAATTGCGACGACATGATCGGTGTCCTGTTCCGCTTCCAAATCGAGGATCAACGGTGGGAACCCGAGGATACGGAGCGCGGCCGCGGCGAAGATTCCGCCTTCCAGACATGAGGCGACGCGATCATGCAAAACTTTTTTCGGCGACCGCGCGGTGTAGCTCAGATTGTAAGGCAGGTCGTCGAGGAATTTCTGAATTCCCACCGGCGATTTCGAAGCGCGCAGCTTGCGCAATTCCGACGGCGTAAAGCCGAAATTGCTCATTTGAGCCCTAGCCCCATCACGGCGCGGTCGTCCACCAGGACCATTCCAACAATCTCCTTCGGATACGTGCTGGCGTATAACCTGGCAAAAATGCCGCCAAAAGAATGTGCAGCGAAGACGTACGGTCCGGGGACGTGTGCCGTCTGAAGCAAGGCATGAAGATCGGAGACGAGATCACGTGCTGTGCGCGACATCGGAATGGCCATGCTCCGGCCAAAATGATCCGCATCAAGAAAACGTTCCCGGTCGGTCATATGCGCAAATGCGTGTGAACCTGGCGACCTCCGGAAAAACAGCGCTCGCTCCAGGCTCAAGTTGGGCGCTCCAAATGTCAGCATCATTCCTGTAACCGGACTCAAAAATCACAGTCGGAATACCGGAGCCGTGACACTCAAGAAATATTTTGCGTCCACCGCCGATCTCGACGAGACCGGCAAAATCGTGAGTCGCGGGGACTGGAGCGCTAGTCTGTGATCCAGCTTGCGGCGTTGACTCACGCTTGAAAGTGCCTTCGCCGCGCACATTGAGATTTTCCACGACCACCTGTGCGGCTTGGCCATCCGGGCCGATGGTAAAGGTGATGCCGCTCCTGCCGACAGCGTTTTCGCCCTCGGTCTCATAAGTGAACGTATCCCGGTCGTAATGCGTCATCGCGAACGTCTTGTTTTTCGGACCCTCTACGATTGCTAATCCGCCGTCCTTTTCGACGATGGAAATGCCGCCAAAGTAATCGTTCGTGTATCGTCCAAAGTAGGCACTGTTTTTCAGCGCAGGTACCGACGATGCGGGTGGTTTGGAATAATCGAAGCCAAGCTCCGTGCCAATCGCTGCTGGGTTTGAATAGACCTGTTTAAAAAGCGCAAACCAATCTTGAGTCGGTTTGCCGTACAGAGCGGTATCCATAAAGGTCGTCCCAAGCGCTTCCGCTATACCGAGAGGATACGCATTCGTCAGCACCACGATGCCCAGTTGCTCGGCCGGCACCAGATTCGCATAGGTCGCCGCGCCCAAGGCAAACGCGCCGGAGTGATTTAACCGCAGGCGCCCCTCTGGATCGTAACTAACGTTCCATCCCAACCCGTAAAAAGTTGGTAGTTGTGTGAAGGGATTAAAGCCGGTGAGCACGTGCGGGTGATGCGTTTCGGCCAGCGCGGCTTTGTCCACGACTTGTTTGTCATTAAATTTTCCATTCGCGAGCTGCAAACGCATCCACTTGGCAACATCATTTACGGACGAACTGACGCCACCCGTCGGCGATTGCGGATCTGGATCGCGTTTGAATTTTTGCACCCATTTGCCATCTACCAGCACGTGTCCCAATGCTTTGTTCTTGCGCGCCATGAAATCCGTATAATGCGAGCTGGTCGAATTCATCCCAAGCGGGTTGTATAATTTCTGCTTCGCCGCCTCTTCCCATTCCAGCCCGTACGCTTTAGCTGCGGCGATGCCGGCTTCGGTCATGCCAAAATTCGTGTATGCGTAATGCGAACGAAAACTACTCCCGGGATGTTGATAACGCAGGCGATGCAGAATTTCCGCGCGCGTGAAATCCAAATCTTCAAGCAAATCGCCCGCGTGCGCTGGCAAGCCGCTGCGATGGGCATACATGTCACGGATGGTGATTTCACGGGTGACCCACGGGTCAAACATCTCGAACGTGGGATCAAGGACGCTTAGCTTTGACTCCCAGGTGATTTTTCCTTCACCTACCAAGTCAGCAACTACCGTCGAGCCGATCGGCTTGGACAGCGACGCAAGCTGAAACACCGTATCCGCGTCTACAGGCAATTTTGTGGTCGCATCGCGCACGCCAAATCCTTTCGCGTACACCACCTTGTCTTGAAACACGACCGCGATGGCTAGCCCCGGCAATGCATTTTCCTGAATTTGCCCTTGCGCGAGTTTTTCGAGTTGCTGGATCGCGTGAGTCACTTGCTCGGAAGTGACATGAGGTTTCTCTTGCGCCGGTACGCAAAGCGGCGCGGCTAGAATCAGCGCTAATGTTTCAGCCACAAAGACGGCCCGAGTCATTTGCATATGCATCTTCCTAATGCCTCGCACGAGCGAAGCTCCAACATTTCAATATCCAAGCTGCAGAGAAATCCCAGCCTCGGCAATGACGAAGCTCGAATAACGAATGACGAATTGAACTCAAATGCCGAAGCCCGAAGCAGCATCCTACCGCAACTCGCGAAAAGCTTGTGCTTTGGTTATTCGGCTTTGGTCATACGTCATTTGACTCCGAAGCCTTGGTGAATTCGTCGCTGAATCACAACCCAACCGGATGTCTCGCCTCAAATCCACGTGGCGGCCGATAAACCGTTTGCCATCGCGGCGCCCATTTGCCTGTGTAACGATCGTATGGGGTAGTGTCGAGCCGCAGCCCGGCAATAACTGCGAACGTGTGACCTTCGCGCGCGTAGATCGTGATCCATTTGCCGGGACCGCTTTCACCGAAGCTGCGAAACTCCGTTGAACTGATCGGTAAACTGAGCAAACCGGCCGCGCCAAGCACGTAGGAGATTGTGCCGGAACAATCGTAACTGTGATCATCAAATGATTTGTGGCCGCCGCCGTACCGATATCGCTTGTGGCGAAGTTGATTGCCTGCCCAGATGGCGCGTTTTACCGGGAGCGGCGCAGTCTTGGGCGCAGTTGCGTGGCCAAAACGAAGCCGGGCGACTTTGCCCGAAGTGACCGGCCCTTTTGTCGGAAAAAGATCGGCCGACGCCGATGGAAGGATCAATCCTGAGATGACGACGCCGAGCAGGATTTGGCGATTAACCGGATCGATAAATTCCTCCGGGTCCGTCTTCTACCGAAGGAAAGCGGTAGATGAAAAGCAAAAATTTTAAGGTTGTCGCAATGTCGGAGGACTTCCCAAGCGGTGAAGTGCTGTAGTATCGGCTATCCCAAGAGGCGTTGTAGCGATGGCAGGCATGATGCCCGCAGGCCCTCACAGGCAAGCTGCCTGTGCTACAAAAATTTTGTGATAATATGGCACCATGATCCGCACGATCGCGTTGCCGGTGATGTTTTTCGCCAGCGCAATGATCGCACTAGCAGCGGACCAATCGAGCAATTCTGAGGAGCCCGGCGAGTTTGACATTGAGCCGCCGATACTGAAGCAAAATCTGTCGGACGAACTAGCGGAGGCGGGAACGCCCGACGGCGACATCGCCCGGTGCGAAAAAAAACTGGAGCGTGCCAAACAAAACGCCGCCGGTGCGGAACGCCTGTGGAAGATTGGCGTGCTCGCGAAAATGGAAATCGAGCAACGGGCGTTGAAGGTGACCAAATGCGAAGCCGAATTGGCAAGCGCGCGAGTCGCGCAGGCGAAAGAAAAAGTCGCCGAGCAGGAATCGCGCGTCGCGTCTGGTGAAACTACGAAGCAAGAACTGGACGCGGCAAAAGCAGCGCTCGCGCCATTGATCGAAGCCGAGCAAAAAGCAGTGGCAAAACGCGAGAGCGCTGAGCTCGAAGTTGCCGAAGCAAACCTGCGCCGTCAGCAAAAACTGTTCAAGCTCGGCAGCGGGCGCAAATCGGATGTGACTAACGCCGAAGAAAAACTCGCTGAGCTTAAGGCGCCGAAGAACTAGCTCGCATAAAGTCCACAACGACCACAGAGGAGAACTACTGATAAACAGTTCGTGTCCTCTTTGTTGTTCATGCGAGGCAATTGTCGTCTGTGCTCAATACCCAGCCGCCTGCCCGTCTTTGTGCGATGTCGGATTTTTGCTTCCCAATTGGCAATTTGTTCCCCAGGCTGAGAACCCCGCGAAGCTTGAAGCGCGGAGAAATTAGGTTGAACAATGGTCACGCTGCGCGCGTATCCAAATTCGGTTGATGCTGGAATCGCCAAGTCGATATTGGACGAGCACAACATTTTTGCACTTTGGCGGACGAAAATGCCAATGTTTATGGCGGCGCGCCGTTCGCTATGCCAGTGCGACTGTTGGTGAATGAGGAGCAAGCCGATAAAGCTTCGCGCATTCTGGCTACGATGGCTCAACCGGATTCGGATCAGATCGAACAGCTGAAGAAGGCGGAGCAAGAGAGCTTTCCGAAAAACGAATCAGCCGATATTCTTCAGGAGCTAAAAAAAATTCGCGGTTGGACTGAAACCAACACCGTTTTCGTCGTTCTGTTGCTTGCCGGTCTCGTTTTCTACTTTCTCATCCAGTTGTCCTCGCCGGCGTCGACACGCTCACGGCAACGCCAGGTCGAATCGTGGAACACAGCCCGGACTGCCTTGGATAATTTTCAATACGACAAGGCGGCTGAAATTGCGCAGCGGCTTACGGAAAAGACGCCAAACTATTATTACGGCTACGCCTACCAGGGTTACATCGCATTGGAGAGGAACCAGCTAAAAGATGCAGAAGGCTATTTCGCGCGTGCATACGAATTGTTCCCCACCGACGAGGCCAAGCAGCCGCTGGAAGCAGTAAGGAAACGGCTGGCGGCCGAAAGTCCAAAGTAACCGATATGCTTGGACAGGCGCGGACAAACGCTCGGCCTAACAACTCAGTATCCAGCGGCCATTCCGTCTTTGCGCGATTCGCTGGCGCCGACGTAAACGCGCCGGCCACCGTGCATTTCGACTTTTATGGCTTGATAACCGCCGTAGCCCCCGACGTCGAAACGCACATCGTGCCCTTTCTTGCGCAGCTCGCGCACGCTTTCGTACGGAATGCCGCTTTCAACTTCGACATAGCCGCCGTTCTCCATTTTTTCGCCGGTCGGTTCGTTGTCGCCTTCGTGGTGCCAGCGCGACGCGTCGCCGGCTTCCTGCACATTCAAACCAAAGTCAATCTGGTTAGTGAGCACCTGCACGTGTCCCTGCGGCTGCATATCGCCACCCATCACGCCGAATGCTTCCCATGGTTTGCCATCTTTCATCACGAACCCTGGAATGATGGTGTGAAACGGGCGTTTTCCCGGCGCGTAAACATTCGCGTGCTCTGGGTCCATGGAAAAAAGTTCGCCCCGATCCTGAAACATGAATCCAAGACCCGGCACGACGATCCCACTGCCCATGCCGCGATAATTACTTTGGATGAGCGAGACCATATTGCCTTCATCGTCCGCCGTGCAGAGATAAATCGTGTCGCCTTGATCCAGCAGGCCCGTTTGTAGCGGCAGTCGTGTCGGCTGCGAAGCGGTCGGATTTGCAGGCGGCACGCCTGTCTCTACGGTTTTCGCCGCGCGATTTGGATCAATTAATTTGCGACGCTCTGCTGCATACGTTTTCGAAAGAAGACCTGCCAGTGGAATCTTCGCGAATGCGGGATCTGCATAAAATTTCGCGCGATCCGACCACACGATTTTCTTCGCTTCAATCATCGTGTGCAGTGCCTCGGGTGAATTGCGTCCCATGGCGCCGAGATCGAATCCTTCGAGAATGTTCAGCATTTGCAACGCGGCAATACCCTGACCGTTTGGCGGAAGCTCAAACACGTCATAACCGCGATAGTTCGCCGAGACGGGCTCGACCCATGTCGAGTTATGCTTCTCGAAATCGGTTTTCCGCAGGAAACCACCGTTAGCACGCATAAACGCGTCGATTTTGTCGGCGACCTCACCTTTGTAGAAACCATCGCGCCCTCGCTCGCCGATCAGTCGCAACGTTCTCGCCAACGCTGGATTTTTGAAAATGTCGCCTTTTGCAGGTGTGCGGCGCGCGGCACTTGGAGCCGGCACGCCCTCGCGCCGCTCTGCGTCGGGCGATTCATCGGCCCCGGCGTGGGCCCGCTCCCCCGGCAGCGTGTACGTTTCCAGAAATGCGCCGGGCAATCCTTTATACAGGCGTGGACCGAGTGCCCAGTAGTACGCAATCAAATCGGTGACTGGAAAACCTTCCTCGGCATAACGAATCGCCGGGGCGAGATCATCGCTTAATTTTAATTTGCCGAATTTCTTGTGCAGTTCCGCCCACGCATCGACACAACCGGGAACACTGATTGGCAGCATGCCGAGCGGCGGAATCGTCTGGCGATCCAACTTAGCCAGTTCGGCTTTCATCTGGTCATAACTCAGACCAAGCGGCGAACGACCACTCCCGTTGATGCCGTAGAGCTTGTTTTCTTTCGCGCTGTAAATGATGGCAAATAGATCGCCCCCGATCCCATTCGAAACGGGCTCCATCAAACCGAGCGTCGCGTTTGCGGCGATCGCCGCATCGACTGCACTGCCGTCGCGCTTTAGGATATCAAGTCCAACTTGGGTGGCCGTCGGAATACTGGTGCAGACCATTCCATGGGTCGCCAAAACTTCCGATCGGGTCGCAAAATTTTTGCCGGTAATGCGATCGATCTGCGCATCCAAAGATGAACCGACCGCTAAGGCGAGAAACGCAAAACTCACTCGCTGAACGCCGCGCATCTCTGACATTAAGGCGCTCTGTGGAAAAAGGGCACTTGAATTTTAGGCTCGCGGCTATATTGGATTGCCGCCGCTAATGAAAATTTCTACGGATGACCAGCGAGCGATCGGACTGATTTCGTTCTGCATCGGGGTCCTTTGTTTCCTGATCGGCCTCGCTGCGCGACTTAAAGAAAATTATCACGGCCGTACTGAGATCTCGTCCACGGGTTTCACCATCGCCATCCTCCTCGCGGCGATCGGCGGGATCCTGTTTTTGGTTTCATTGAAAAAGAAGAGCGGCTGAGGGCGATTGCCCGAAGCTTACGGCTTTCTGCGAAACGCGCGCAGGGTCGCGCGGTATCTCACACAGACGGCCCCACAATCAAATTCAAAAAAACGCCCGGCAGCGGCCGTTTCGGATCGCTGCCTTTGCTTGTCGCTGTCAACGAGCGAAGAATTAGTCCTCGTCCATTTCGTCGCGAGGCCCCGGCCCCTTGCGCGCATTCATCTTGCCTCGACGAGCATTTTGATTCTCATCGAGCTTCTTTTGCTGTTCGGCCGTGAGCAACGGACGGATCTGCGACGCAGTGCTGGTGATGACCGACTTCATTTTCTGCATGGCCTCCCGATGGATCTCAGCGATTTGTGGCTTGGCTTGATCAATTAGCGGTTGAACCTTGGCCTGTTGATCGGGCGTCAAGTTTAGCCCCTCTGTTAATTGTTCAAGTCGGTGCCCTTTGGCGCCCCCTCTGGCGCCGCCGCCACGGGGGTTTTGGGCTTGCACGACGGAGAAGCCGCCAAGAATAATTAGGCCTGCGGTCGCAAGCGTGAGAAAGTTTCGTTTCATGATTCGTACTAAGACAGTGGAGTGGCTCGGTCAAGGTGGCAAAAAGCTGATTGGGAGCGTGTCCGACGGATCAAGTCTTAACATTCTCGCCAGGGGTCTCAGCTCTCATGTATTGACAAAGTGAGGCGGCGACGTTTCCAAAACGCCGCCGTTCCCACCCTCCGAGCAACCGAAGTTATTCCTGCGTTGCGTCGTGAAGCTCTTTTTGGGCGTTCATCATGTCTTGATGCGCCTTCTGGACGCCGTCGAGTTTCTTCTGCTGATCCGCCGTCAGGATTGGCCGAATTTGCGACACAGCGCCCTCGATCACGGTTTTCATTTTCTGCATCGCCTCCTGGTGAATGGCGGCGATTTGCGGTTTGGTCTGATCAAGGATGGGCTGAACCTTCGTTTGCTGTTCAGGCGTGAGGTTCAAACTATCGGTGAGCTCGTGAAGACCAAATGCGTGCCCGTGCGCGCACCCGACCCCGGACCCAGCCTGGGCTTGGGCCATGATAAAGCCGCCCAGGGCGATGACGCCGGCCGCTACAACTGCTAGTACGTTTCTTTTCATAGTAGGTTTCATTTTTTGTTTGGAAGCGTTTCTTTGCGCTTCTGAAAGACATGACCGCACGCAGGCTGCAGCGGTTACAAAAACTTTTTTTCCGAGATTGTAGCGACGGTCGCCGCGGCGAATGCCGAACGCATAGGTGCTTGGCACCAGCACCTCCACACGAGAAGTTGTAACCAAAGCGCGGCTGCAACGGTCATGTGTACTGGTGTGGACGCGCTCTCGATCACATGGATGATTCTGACGCAGGCGCCCTGGTTAATGCTGCGCTTCAAAACGACGATGAGGCAGCGCGCAAGCTGGTGCGACGGCTTTATCCGCTGGTGGCCAGGATCGTTCGCGCGCATCGGCCGCGTCGAACCGCGGAGGAGGACATTTGCCAGATGATTTTCATTAAAGTATTCCAAAAATTATCGCAATTTTCCGGCAACGTACCGCTGGAGCATTGGGTCTCGCGTGTGGCGGTTAACACCTGCCTGAACCAAATTGAATCGGAGAGAGTGCGACCGGAAGTGCGTCAGGCTGATCTGAGCGTCGAAGAACAAGCGGTGATCGAAAACCTGACGAGCTCGACCAACGAACTGCCTCCTGACCAGCGGTTCGCATCACGTCAACTGGTGGAGCATCTTTTGGCAACGCTGAAGCCAGTCGAGCGGCTGGCGATTGATTTGCTATATTTGCAAGGACGTTCCGTGGAAGAAATCCGTAAGATCACCGGCTGGAGCGCGGCGCTCGTTAAGGTGCGAGCCTTTCGGGCCCGACAGAAAATGAAACAACAGCTCGTGAAAATTTCAGCGAAGGAAAACCAATGAAGAGCGACAATATCGATCGGTTGCTGCGATCTGCCGCGCAGAGGGGCGAAGAGCATTCCGCGGCGATGCCATTCGGGTTCGACACTCGCGTGGTCGCGCTCTGGCGCGCCGCTTTGCCAACGAGCAATGGCCTGATGCAACTGCTTCGACGCGTGGCTGTGTTATCAGCGGCGGTGATCATTATCTCCACGCTGGCAACGGTCCGTGAAGCCAGACAAAGCCGGCAGCAATACAGCGAGCTCACGAATGAATTCGCCATCGCGGATAGGGCGATCCAGGATGAGTTTTCGCAATGAACAGCGCGTTAAAGTGGAAACTTATTGCAGGATTTATTCTTGCATTCGTTGCGGGTGGAATCACCGGCGCTGCTGTGGGAGGAATGCACGCTCGACACGTTTTCTTTGAATTTCACCATCCTGAACTGATTGGCGTTAGAATGATGGAGCAGTTTCGTTCAGAGCTTAATTTGACGCCCGAACAAGTGGCAAAAATTTCTCCCATTATCGATAAAACGGCCGCAGAGCTACAAAAGGTGCGACGCGACACCGGCGGCCGCGTCCGAGAGATTTGGATGGAAGCGCACCAGCAAATAGCTGGGAATCTCACAGACGAACAGCGGCAAAAACTGCTACAAATGAAAGAGCACCACCATCAGTGGCGCCATCGGCACGGCCTGCCCGAATTTTCTCCCGAGATGTCACCGACTCGGTAGCGGACCATGGAGGCCAGAGCTCCGGCGACGCGTATCGCATGCTTCGCACCAGTCCAGGCTTGCAGAGCTCGCTCATCCATCTGGACCCGCGCACTCGTTAGAGACGCACGCCGTTTTCGAAAAAAATTCGCTCGCGTTCGACGTCCGCCCCGCGGCTAAGGAAAAGATCGCGGATTTCGGGCGTATGATAGCCGCCGTTGTAAAGGGGGTTTAGTCCGAAAAAGATCTTGCCGCCCGGAGCGAGACGCGCCTGCAAATCGTGCAGTAGAAAATCCCATTCCGCTGTTCCCCAGCGTTCTTTGGAGGGATGATAGAGATTAAAATTGACCGAGAACGCCGTGATCCAATCGAGCTTTTCCCCGAGATCGGGGAGCGGCTCGAATGCATTGATCCGATACACGAGTCGCGGAACTTCAAACAGTTCCAGCAGTTCGCCAAACAAGGGAACGCGCTCCACATCGAGGCCCAGGACGGAGTGGCCGAGGTTCTTCAGAATGAACAAAAAGAATCCGCCGCCGCAACCCAGGTCCAGCACACGTTTGGGCGATGAGCGATGGAGATTCAAATCCTGCACCCGCTCGCGATTCAATTGGAGCCACGGCTCGATGTTTGCGTATTT
>Ga0209807_1001523_pt1 | contig 11035 bp, 8 predicted proteins | sample GraSoiAngelo_154_FD_186168 | JGI IMG/M metagenome (GOLD analysis project Ga0209807, IMG submission 186168) | Grasslands soil microbial communities from the Angelo Coastal Reserve, California, USA - 14_1009_13_20cm (SPAdes) (version 2) | ecosystem: Environmental > Terrestrial > Soil > Grasslands ... | reverse complement strand
CTCCCACCAATCCCTGCGCGCCGGTAACGACCTTATTACGTCTCGCTCTGATGGCGAGACTCATAATGGTTGCCGTTATACCCCCCAGCGGAATGCTCACCGCCAGCGCGGTTCCCAGCCGAACCCGCATCTCCGGAATCGGCGCATCCACCAGCAGTAACGCACCCAAGACCATGGTGACGATCCCGCCAATCGCCAGCACGCCATGAGTCATGAACTTGGCCTCCAGCGCGAACAAGACGAATGAGGCCAATATAAGGACGACCGCCGCGAATCGCGTGGGCAGCAGATTGAGCGCAAAGATCGCCAGCAGAATAAAGACCACTCCCACAGTTCCCGGCACTACCGCGCCAGGATGATTGAACTCCGCATACAGCGCGAGCGCTCCGATGGCCAGCAGGATGAATGCGATGTTGGGATCCATGATGTAAGCCAGAATTCGTTCTTTAAGGGTCAGGTCGTATGTCCGAATCGGCTGCCCAACCAAATTCAGATTCGCGGTTTCACCGTTGAAGCGTTTGAATGGCTTGCCTTGAATGTCTTTGAACAGATCTTGTTCACTGGATGCGATGTAATCGATGAGCTTTTGCGAAAGCGCCTCCTGATCCGTGAATGACTTTGATTGTCGCACCGCGCTCTCTGCGACCTCGATGTTGCGGCCGCGTTTCGAGACGACCGAGCGCATCAACGCTGCCGTGTCATTCTCGATTTTCTCCTTCATGACGTCATCCATCTTGCCGCCGGTAATCGTGACCGGATGAGCCGCGCCCGTATTCGTTCCAGGCGCCATTGCTGCGATGTCCCCGCTCTCCAGGATGAAAAATCCCGCCGATGCCGCCCGGCTGCCGCTCGGAGTGACGTAAATAATGACCGGTACCGGCGATGCCACGATCTTCTCGATTATTTTGCGAGTGGAATCCAGGAGCCCGCCCGGAGTATTCAACTCGATCAGCACTGCCTTATCTTTATTTCGATCTGCCTCGGCCAGCGCCCGGCCAATGTACTCATCCGTGATGGGATGGATGGTGTCATCAACCACGATCTTCAGCACTTCCGCCGACGAAGGCACAGATACCAGCGCAAGCGCCAGCTCAATCAGTAGGCTAACCAAACAACCCGAAATTCTCATTGAATTTGGCAGCGGCGGCGCTTTCTGCGCCAGCTTGGCTGCGACAGCACGTATCGGCTCTATTGTCTCAAATCCTGCCTAATTCGCCGCAAAACAGTGTGGCGCGGGGGCGCCCTCGCCCGCGAACAGCGTGAACCGCTGCCGATCGCGGTACCCCTCTAGCTGGCAGGAAACTCCCAGCGCGTGGCGCTGTTCAGAGTCTTCTTCTCATCCAACCCGAACACGACGACAGGACGCACCGCAAAGATTGGCTCTTTGTAGGAGAAGATGTTCTTCTCGAATCCGGACATATCAAACTTGTACTTGCGTTCGTAAAGCGACAGCATTCGCCGGAGCAGCGCCAGGTCGCGAACTCGTTCTGCAACGCCTTCAACAATCACCGCCTGATTCGCGCGCTCTGTGCACATCACGCATTTCGAATTTCTGTCCAGATTCTTTGCCTTGCGGGATTTTGACCCTGTACTGAAATAAATCCTTCCATCCAGCCACAATGCCCAAACGATCATGACATGGGGGGCGCCATCGGGCTTTGAGGTCGCGATCCAATAATTGTGGCTCTTGTGTAACAGGCGATCTGCCCATGTCCACGGAAGCAAACCCTTCGTGCCTTTTGGCAGGCCATAGCCGGGCATGTGCGGACGGCTGGCGCGAGGCTTCGCAGGTTTTGAAATGGATTTCTTCTTCCGAGGCATTGCTAAAGATTCTGCCTGGTCCAGCGATCCAGCCGATCAAGCGCTTTATTTAGATTTTCGAGAGAATTGGCCACGCTGAATCGCAAGTAGCCTTCGCCAAAATCGCCGAACGCAGTTCCTGACAGGCAGGCGACGCCGGCATCTTCGAGCAATGCATCCGCCAGTTTTTTCGACTTCCAGCCGGTCTGCGTGATGTTAGGGAAAACGTAGAAAGCGCCTTTCGGCATGTTGCAGGAAAATCCCTTGATTCGATTCAGCCCGCCTACAAACACATCGCGCCGCCGTTGAAATTCCGCGCGCATCCGATCCACCGAACTCTGATCGCCGCGGATCGCTTCAACTCCCGCAACCTGCGTAAAACTCGCCGTGCAGGAATTCGAATTCGTCATCAGCCGCGTGATATGGGCCGCAAGGTCCGAGCGCATCACGCCATATCCCATGCGCCAGCCTGTCATCGCGTAAGTTTTCGAAAATCCGTCAAGCAAAATCGTGCGATCCTTGAAGCCCGGCACTGACATAATCGAGTAGTGGTCGCCTTCGAAAATCAGCCGGCTGTAAATCTCATCCGAAAGCACCATGATGTTGCGATCTCCGATGGCTTCCGCGATGTCCCGAATATCTTGTTTGCTGAGCACGCCGCCGGTGGGATTCTGCGGGGAATTCAAAATAATTAGCTTCGTGTGATCGTTGATAAGCGCCGCGAGTTCATCGACGTCCAGCCCAAAATCCTTTTCTTCCTGCAAGCGGATCGGAACAGGACGCGCGCCGACATACTGAATCATCGATTCATAGATCGGAAAACCAGGATTGGGATAGATGACTTCGTCTCCGACGTCAGCCAATGCCAAAATTGAAAAGAAAATGATTGGCTTGCCGCCTGGAACCACTACAACCTCGTCATTCGCGACTTCCACTCCGCGCGAGCGGCTGACTTCTTCCGCAATGGCCTGACGCAACTCAGGCAGGCCGGCAGAGGGACCGTAGTGAGTCCAACCTTTATGAAGTGCCTGAATGCCCGCTTCAACGATATTTTTGGGAGTATCAAAATCCGGCTCACCGATTTCCAAATGAATAATTTCTTTTCCTTGCCGCTCCAGCGCCCGCGCTTTGTTTAGAACTTCAAAGGCGGTCTCAGTTCCCAACCGCGACATCCGCTCGGCGAGGCGAAGCTCGTATTGAACCGCTTTCTCCATCGGCAAAAATCGTAATTATACGCCGCGGCAAATCCTTGCAGAGAGGCGCATTTGACTTGCGCCGCAACCTGCACCTACGATGCTCATCTTGGCGATGGAGCTGTTTGGATGATCGGCGAAACCATTTCGCATTACCGCGTTTTACACCAGCTCGGCGGTGGTGGAATGGGAGTGGTGTACGAAGCTGAGGACCTGAAACTTCGCCGTCATGTGGCGCTCAAGTTTCTTCCCGACCATGCCGCCACCGATCCTGCCTCGTTGGAGCGATTTCAACGTGAGGCACAGTCTGCCTCGGCTCTGAACCATCCGAATATTTGCACCATCTATGAAATTGATTCAGTTGAGGGCCGCTACTTCATTGCGATGGAACTGCTCGAAGGGCGGACACTCAAACAGCTAATTGCGAACCGTCCTGTCCCGATCGATCAGCTCTTGGACCTCGCCATTCAGATATCAGACGCGTTGGATGCCGCCCATGGCAAGGGGATCGTGCATCGCGACATTAAGCCGGGCAACATTTTTATTACCAATCGCGGTCATGCGAAGATTCTGGATTTCGGATTGGCGAAACTTGCCCAAGAGCGAGTGGCGGAAGCCGCGGGCGCGACCGCGACCCCCACTTTGACAGAGCAGCATCTTACCAGCCCAGGTGTGACGCTCGGAACTGTTGCTTATATGTCCCCGGAACAGGCGTTGGGCAAGGAGCTAGACGCTAGAACCGATCTATTCTCCTTCGGCGCCGTGTTATATGAAATGGCCACAGGGGTCTTGCCTTTTCGTGGCGACACGTCGGCGGCTCTATTCGATGCCATTCTGCATAAAGAGCCGGTGTTGCCGATTCGATTGAATCCTGAGCTGCCAACAGGCGTTGACCTTATTTTGAACAAGGCTCTTGAGAAAGATCGGGAGCTGCGATATCGCTCCGCTGCCGATTTGCGGACGGATCTCAAGCGCCTGAAGCGGGACACGGAATCGGGGAAGGCAATTCCGGCGAGCGCCGTGCAGGTTGGGACGGAAGCGCCTGCGGCCCGTCGTCCGGTCCGACGCGATCTCGTCGCCGTGATCGCTGTGATCGTAATTGCGGTCCTCGCGGTTGCGGTTTTCTACCTTCGCGGTCCTCTGCCGCCGCCGAAGATAGTTGGTTCGACACAGCTCACGTCGGACGGAATTGCTAAAGGCGGCTTGGTTACAGATGGCAGCAGGCTGTACTTTGTCGAGTTTTCCGGCGATCACTTCATCGTTTCGCAAGTATCCATTGCGGGGGGCGAAAATGCCGCCATTGCCACCTCGCTTGCGAATCCCATAGTACTGGATGTCGCACCTGATTCTTCACAGGTTGTCTTGTTGGAGACGCGGTTCGGTCAACTAGACAGTCAATTCTGGCTGCAGCCGTTGCCAGCTGGCTCGCCTCGACGGATGGAAATAGTGGGGCATGATGCCGCCTGGCTGCCCGACGGAAGGCTAGTGTTCGGCAAAGGATCAGATATATTTCTCGCCGAACATGAAGGCAGCAATGCGCGCAAGCTCCTTACCGCTCCTGGCCCTCCCAGCGGAATCAGACTTTCCCCAGATGGGTCGCGCATCCGCTTCACGGTCACGGCCGCTTTCGTCGGCGGTGTGTCTTCGCTGTGGGAAGCGCGGGCCGACGGGACAAATCCGCATCCGCTGTTACCTAATTGGAACAATCCTCCGCAGGAGTGCTGCGGCAATTGGACCTCTACCGGAGAGTACTTCATATTCCAAAGTACTCGTAACGGGCTTTCCAGCCTTTGGGCTATAGCCAATCAGCATCCATTCTGGCGGAAAGCGTCCCGCGATCCTGTGCAACTGACAACCGGACCTGTAAATTTCGGCAGTCCTCTCCCCAGCCGTGATGGTAAGAGGCTATTCGTACAAGGCTGGCAGCCGCGTGCTGAAATGGTGCGTTATGATGCAAAATCTGGCGGCTTCCTTCCCTTTCTCGCCAGCACTGCAGCAAGCCAAGTGGACTTCTCGCGTGACGGCAAATGGGCGGCTTACGTGACCTACACTGATGGAGCTTTGTGGCGAAGCAAATTGGATGGAAGTGAGCGCCTTCAATTGACCTACCCCCCGCTGCAGGTAACCGTCCCCCACTGGTCGCCTGACGGCATGCAGATCGCGTTCAGCGGTGCGAAACCGGGGGATCCTTACAGGATTTACGTTATCCCCGCCGACGGTGGTCGTCCAGAGCAGCTTTCGTCCGGGGAAAACGAGCTCGATCCAAGCTGGTCGAAAGATGGAAATGCGCTAATGTTCGGCGTATTACCCGCCTCGTACGACCTAGGGTCGGCGAAGATCATGTTATTGGATTTGAAAACGCGTGCCCTGACCCAGGTAGCGGGCTCACAGGGAATCTGCTGCCCGCGTTGGTCACCGGATGGCCGTTACGTAGTAGCACTCAGCGCCGACAACCAGAAATTAATGCTTTTGGATCTGTCTACGCAAAAGTGGCGCCAGCTTGCAGACAAGATGGGAACCCTTGGCTACATGACCTGGTCACCGGACAGCAAATACATAGGCTTTGACACCTCGTTCAACACTGATCCCGGATTCTTTCGCGTGCGGGTGGCTGACGGACAAATTGGGCGAGTTGTAAGCCTGAAAAACATCCGCCGGTTTTTCCCGCAGTGGGGCGAATGGAGCGGAATGGCGCCAGATGGCTCGCCCTTAGTAGTCCGCGACATCAGCACCCAGGAAATTTACGCCCTCGAGTTGCAACTTCCGTGAACTCTCGCTCTGCCATCATTCCCGCAACTCAGAAACCGTAAACCCGCGGCTTTATTCCGATGAACGCGGGATTCGCAGCGCCTGGCGCCAATCGCGCGCCGAGACATTTCCGGCATACAGCCAGCCGATCCGGGTGATCAGCGAGCCGGCAATCGCAGACATGGCCGCCCATTTACGCAGCTCGCGAGATTGCTTTCCTCGGCTGAGAAAGCTCAAAACCCGCAATCCTAGAGCTAGCGGTCCTGATAGCACTCCTCCGGCTCGCACTACTGCGCCGCTGCCGCCTTTCCGCAGGGGGTCGAGACAAGCCAGCCGGTGGGTTTCGATGCGTAATTCTTCCAGGCATTCGAAAATTGCCGCTCCAAATCCCAGCCACTGCAGCGCCCGACTCTTGCGATGCCCCATCAACTCGAGCATTCCCACAGCAGCCGACAATCCTGACATGCCAAAATGGATCGGCAGTTCGTCGACGCTCTCATTCCACACCGGGATCGCTGTCGCGCCGATCAGCACGCCTGTGTAATTCGAGAAGGGGAGCCCGAAAGCCAGCGACGCGGCCTGTCCGGCATTTTCGATCACCCGCAGCGGAAGCAACGGGCCGTAGCGCTCCTGCATGAATTGGGCGAAAGCAGCTGCCGATGCTCCGCTCGCAAATCCTACGAGTGTCCATGCGCCTACGGACATCGGACTCTGCAGCTTGAAAACTCGCAACATGTTTAGAAAGCGCGACGGGCGCCCGAGGTCGGCAATGAGCAGTGCAGGAGAGATAACTGCGCCCGCGGCTGCAATCCAACGAGCATCGCGCACCAGCCCGCGGTCTGCGCCGGTGTAGTCCGCGATAGCGCCGACTACTGCGGCCGCCCCAGCTACTCCGCCAGTGAAGAAGTAGAGCGGAATTTCCCAGGTCCACGGCGCTCGTTTCAGCAGTGGGATCCCGTAATAGCCGGTTTCTGGAGAGGCAATCGGGAAGGGCGAACCTGAGGGACGAATTCCGGCACCCTTAACCTGGCCGCGCGATTCCGCCTCGCGGCGAATCTCGATCAGCCTCAATTCGCTAGCCGCGTCGGGAACTCGTCGAACCGAAGCAGGGCGGAATTTGGGAACTTCGCTCATCGGCCATCGCCCCGGTTTTCAAACAGGAACGCCAGCAAGCTTCCCGCCAGAAGCAGCCCAGCGCCGATTGCAGAAGATGTCCAGGCCTTCTTCAAATAAATCGTAGGCACTTCCGGCTTGGGCGGCAGGTTGTAGCTGCGCGGATCGCCGCGTACGATGAACATGGCATGGGTGCCACGCACGCTCGAATCAGACGCATCATAAAAAGTGGCATCCGTCATGCCGCGCAGATGCAGCTCGGCCATGCGCTCACGAGCTTTGCCGCGAAGATTTTCTATCTCGCCAAACTTAATCGACTCGGTCGGACACGCTTTCACGCAAGCCGGAACCAGTCCGGCCTTCTGCCTGTCATAGCAGAATGTGCATTTGAAGGCTCGGCCGTCGTCGCGATTCTTGTCGACCACTCCAAACGGGCAGGCGACCACACAATAGCCGCAACCGTTGCAAATGTCCGGCTGAACGTAAACTCCGCCGAACTCTGTGCGTATGATCGCGCCCGTCGGGCAAGCTTCCAGGCATCCGGCTTCCTCACAATGCTTGCAAACGTCGGAAGAAAACGCCCAGGAATTCAGCTCAGGAGCATTGCCTCCGAAGCCCGGCTCGGGGGCGTGCTCCACAAATTTGACGTGCCGCCACGTCGAGGCGCCCACCGCACCGGTATTGTCGTAGGAGAATCCGCTCCAGTCGAGGCCATCTTCGCCGATGCCATTCCACTCTTTGCAAGCGACCTCGCATGCTTTGCAACCGATGCACAGCGTCGAATCCGTAAGAAATGCGGTTACGCTCATGCGGGCTCCATTTTCTGCTCCAGTTCTTTCAGCAGCTCTCTGCCGTGAGGACGGCGGCCCGGCTGAATGTCGCACACCAGCGCCTTGGTTTCCATGATGCGCACGTTCGGCTCTTCGCTGATGGCGAGCAGGTCGTTAACAACGTCGCCCTTCACGCGGCCTTTGTAGCCCCAGTGGTAGGGAAGCCCGACTTGATGCACGCGCTGTCCATCGATCCATAGCGGGCGCATGCGCCGGGTGACCAGCACCCTGGCTTCGATGATCGCGCGCGGTGTGCTAATCGTCGCCCAATCGCCGTGAGTCAGGCCGATTTCATCCGCTAGCTCGGGCGAAACCTCCGTGAACAGTTCAGGCTGCAACTCCGCCAGATGCGAGAGCGTGCGCGTCATTCCTCCGGCGGTGTGATGTTCCGTCAGGCGATACGTGCTCAGCACGTGCGGAAATCGCGGATCGCCCGGCGAGTTCGCGTAAGGATTATCCGGACGCTCTCTCTTCAGTGCTGCAGGGTTCGCATTCTGCTTATAAAGTGGATTGGCAACTGGCGACTCCAACGGCTCGTAATGCGTAGGCAGTGGCCCGTCTTTTAACCCACTCGCCACATAGAGCCAGCCAACGCCGTCGGGATGCAATGTGAACGGGCGCGCTCCGCCCAGCGCTTCCACTCCCTTGCCGTTCTTCAAATTGTCTTTGGTTTCCGGCGCGAGATCCTTCGGATAGTCGGCGTTGTCCAACCCGGCCCACTGCTTTTTCTCTTCGTCCCACCAGACCAGCTTCTTGCGCTCGCTCCAGGGTTTGCCATCGGGACGCGCCGAAGCCCGGTTGTAGATGATGCGGCAATCATTCGGCCAAACGAATCCCCATCCGTGCCCAAGCAAATCCTGCGGATTGCGCTCATTGGCGCGATTCTTTTCGTCCTCCGGAAAGACACCACAGTAAATCCACGCGCCGCATGCGGTCGAGCCGTCGTTCTTCAGAGCTTGAATGTGCTTGAGCTGTTTGTGATCGGCAACAGTGTAACCGTTGATTTCCTTGAGAACAGATTCGACGCCCGGTTCAGCGTGCTTGCCCTCCGTCGGATAATCCCATGTCAGCGCATTTAATCCTGCGTTGCGGGGCCGGGGATCATTTCTAGCTTTTTCTTTGATTCGCCGTCCCAGGTGAAACATGAACCACGTATCGCTGCGCGCATCGCCGGGAGGATCGACCGGTTTCTCGCGATATTGCAATAGCCGCTGTGTATTCGTGAACGTTCCTTCTTTCTCTGCCGTTCCCGCAGCAGGGAAGAGAAAAACTTCAGTCGCAATGCTCTCTGGAGAAAGCTCGCCTCGCTCGACCTCGGGCGAATCCAGCCAGAAGGAAGCTGTTTCCGTCTCCACCATGTCGCGAACCACAAGCCATTTCAGGTTGGCGAGAGCTTTGCGTTCCAGCCGGCCATTGGATGCGCCGACAGCCGGGTTCTGGCCCATGACGAATAAGCCTTCCATCTTGCCGTCTGCCATGTCGAGCCAGTATCCGAAATGCGAGTGATCTCCGGTGACGCGTGGCAGCCAGTTGAAGCCGTAATCGTTTTCTTTGGTGGCGGCATTCCCGTAGTAAGCCTTCATAAGGCTGATGAAGTATTTGTCGAAACCGGACCACGATCCAGTGCGGGCTTTATGTTTCTTAATGTAATCCTTTAGCTTGTGCGAGTCCGCCTCGAAGAACGGCATCGGCAGGTAGCCAGGCAAAATGTCATAGAGAGTAGGAATATCGGTCGATCCCTGGATCGAAGCGTGCCCGCGCAGCGCCAGAATGCCTCCGCCAGGCCGGCCGATGTTTCCGAGCAGCAATTGCAGAATTGCTGCCGAGCGAATAATCTGCACGCCCTTCGAGTGCTGCGTCCAGCCGACTGCATAACAGATCGCGCCCCTCTTCTCCGGGCCCGAGGCAGAAGAAAAAGTCTCTGCCACTTTTAAAAACACTTCTTTCGGAACTCCGCAATAGCGCTCGACCATCTCCGGCGTGTAGCGGGAGAAGTGCCGCCTCATAACCTGAAAGACGCACCGCGGATGATCAAGTGAAATATCCGACTCAAACTTGCCTGCATCTTGCGCTTCTCCGCCGCGATCTTTGCCATGTCCTGCGGCTGCTTCGGAGTGCCCAGCCTTTTCCCTGCCGCCATTCTTCGACGGCGCGCCTTTGTACAACCAGCTTTCGGGATCGTACTTTGCCTTTTCGGCGTCCCAGCCAGAGAAGAATCCGTCCAAATCTTCGGTATCTCTGAAGTCGTCGCGAAGAATGGTTGCGGCATTGGTGTAGTGGACTACATACTCGCGAAACTCTTTGTTATTTTTCAGAACGTAGTTGATCAACCCGCCGAGAAAAAGAATGTCCGAACCCGCCCGCAGCGGAACCCAGATATCCACCATCGCCGAAGTCCGGTTAAATCGCGGATCAACGTGGATAATCTTCGCGCCGCGTTCGCGCGCCTCCATCACCCACTGAAATCCCACGGGATGGTTCTCCGCCATCGACGATCCCATGATGATGATTGCGTCGGAGTTGCTGAGGTCTTGTTGCGCGGTAGTGGCGCCGCCGCGCCCGAAGGAAGTGCCCAGACCGGGCACGGTCGAGCTATGTCATATACGGGCCTGATTGCTCAGGCAGACCATCCCCAGGCCGGCAGTGAACAGTTTCTTGATCAAATAATTCTCTTCGATGTCCAGCGTGGCCCCGCCCAGATGAGCAATTGCGGTAGTCTGCATCAGGCTCTCGCCGTCACGCGTTTCTTGAAATGTTCGCTCGCGGCTTTCCCACAGCCGGTCGGCAACCATGTCCATTGCAGTCTCTTGATCGAGCTCTTCCCATTGGCGCGAAGACGGCCGCCGGTACTTCACTTTTTTCAGTCGGCCCGGATGCGTGTGCAGTTCAAAAGTGTCTGCGCCTTGGGACAAAGACGTCCGCGCGAGATGGGAGATTTGGGATCGCCCTCAATTGAGATCAGCTTTCCATTCTTGTGATAAACAAGCTGACCGCAGCCGACCCCGCAATATGGACAAATAGAAGGCGTGACCTCGGCGCCCTCGTGCTTGGGACGCAGGGTGCGCGTCTGCTCCGACATAGCTTCAGTACCAGTGCCATCAGCGCCAGTCTTAATTTGTTGGATGAGCGGCCAGCGGGAAAGCAGATCATTGAGCACAGCTTGCCTCCATGAACTTCCCCAAGAGCGAAGAGCAGAAACTTAATTCTCAGATGATTCTAGCCGGGCAAGCAGTTGCAATCGCCCGACTGGACGATAAAGAACGTGTTTTCTTCCGGTAACTTACCGAACCGATCTTGCGCCCACAACTACTTCCTTATAATCTCACGGCTCCAATTCCTGGTTGCACGGAG
>Ga0209807_1001522_pt1 | contig 11037 bp, 10 predicted proteins | sample GraSoiAngelo_154_FD_186168 | JGI IMG/M metagenome (GOLD analysis project Ga0209807, IMG submission 186168) | Grasslands soil microbial communities from the Angelo Coastal Reserve, California, USA - 14_1009_13_20cm (SPAdes) (version 2) | ecosystem: Environmental > Terrestrial > Soil > Grasslands ... | reverse complement strand
AGTAATTTGGCGCAATAGCCAAAATCCAGGCGATCCACGCTTTTTACTAGGGGCGAGCGCGGCCTCAGCGCCCCGCCAATTGCTTTAGGCGCGCGACCATGGCCGAGGCCGGGTCGGCGAGCGGGGCAATCGCGGTGAAATGATTGGCGTCGGGAACAGTGCCGAACCGGGCCGGGATACCAGCCCGGCGCCATCGTTCGACGATGGTCCGGCTCTGGCGGAAATATTCCGCGCTTTCGCTTCCACCGACCACAGCATCAAGACTGCCGTGCGCGGGGGGCTTCCAGAACAGGGGGCTTGCGGCCTTCGCCGTTTCCCGGTCGAGATGCAATGCCTTGTTGATCGAGGTTTCGACCAGCGGTACCAAGTCGAACAGGCCAGAAATCGCGTAGGCCGCAATGACGAGTTGTTTCGGCAACGAGGGATCGAGCGCCTGCCAGTCAGTCGCCAGCATGCAGGCCGCGAGATGCCCGCCGGCGGAATGACCGCTCATCACCAGCGGTTGGCCGAGCCGCGCCAGTTCACGCGACGCCATCCGCATCTGGGTGATAATCAGGTCGACGGTAACGTCAGGGCAAAGATCGTAAGTGGGGACGGCGACGCCGATGCCGTGCGCATTCAGCCCGCGCGCGCAATGGCTAAAGGACGAACCGTCGAGCGCCTGCCAATAGCCACCATGGATGAAAACGACGATGGCCGTGTCGCCGTTGCCGGGAAAGAAATCGATCTTGTTGCGGGCCCCGGCACCATAGCGGATCGATTGCGGGGCGCGCTGCTCGCGGTAGGCCGCGGCATCGTTTGCCCATCCGGCCATCAGCACCGGATTTTCCGGAACCCGCGCCCGGTTATTGTACTCGACCTCGTAGTCGACCTTCGCCACGAAACCTACAACGCCCGCCGGCTTGCAGCCTTCTGAGCCGATCCCTTGGCCTTGGCCAACAGGCGCATCAAGTCGCGGACATCCTTTGGCGTGAGATCGGAGAATATGTCGGCGATCCAGGTCTCGTGCTCGGCGGCCATCTTGCGAAACTCGGCGCGGCCAGCCTTGGTCAGCCGGATGACCTGGACGCGGCGGTCGGATACCAATGTGCGGCGGTCGAGATGGCCGGATTCGACAAGCCGCTCGACCAGCCCGGTCACGTTGCCGTTCGAGACCATCATCCGTTTCGAGACATCCGACAGCGTCATGCCGTCAGGCGCCCGGTCGAGCTGCGCCATCAGGTCGAAGCGCGGCAACGTGACGTCGAATCGTTCGCGCAGACGGCCACGTACCGCGCCCTCGATCAGGGTCGTGCAGGTCAAAAGACGCAGCCACAACCTGAGCTCGTCGCCGTGATCTTCCGGAAGTTCGACGGCCTTGGTCTCGGAATCGAGGTTCATTGCAAACGTACCTGCCGGGAACAACACCCGTATAGCGGGTGTCTGGCTTGATTATTTTGACCTTCAAATAATTCGGGACAAGCCGCAAGTCAAAACGCTCGGGCCGGCCATTCGTATGCTTTTTTCAATTTCTTTAGGCTTCAAGCAATTGGCGCGTGGCTTGCATGCCTGCTGCAATTGCGGGCCCACATGTACTGCCGGTTCGCTTGCGGCGACAGTGGTCGTCAGAATAAGCTTAAGCTTGAAACGTACAGCGCTGATCGGGGGAGAGATCATGAAACAACGATTGAAGTTGACCGGATTGGCGGCGTTGCTGGGCATTGCCGTCAACCCGGCAATCGCGCAGGAAAAGATCAAGATCGGCGTGATCGTGACGCTATCGGGTTCGGCCGCAGTGCTCGGCCAACAGGCGCGCGACGGTTTTGTACTCGCGATCAAGGATATCGGCAGCAAGATGGCTGGTCGCGATGTCGAGGTCGTCGCGATAGACGACGAACTCAAACCCGACGCCGCCGTGATCAAGGTGAAGGGCCTGCTCGAACGCGACAAGGTTGATTTCGTGGTGGGACCGATCTTCTCCAACATCCTGCAAGCGATTCACAAACCGGTCGTCGACAGCAAGACGTTTCTGATCAGCCCAAATGCAGGTCCGTCGAGCTATGCCGGCAAGGAATGCAGCCCGTTCTTCTACGTAACCTCCTATCAGAACGACCAGGTCCACGAAATCCTCGGCAAGGTCGCGCAAGATCGCGGCTACAAACGCGTCTATCTGCTGATCCCGAACTATCAGGCCGGGCGGGATTCCGCCGCCGGATTCAAGCTCGACTACAAGGGCGAAATCGTCGAGGAATCCTACATGCCGCTGGGCACCCTGGATTTCCAGCCCGAGTTATCCAAGATCGCCTCGCTCAAGCCGGACGCGGTGTTCACCTTCATGCCCGGCGGCATGGGCGTCAATCTTGTCAAGCAATACCGGCAGGCCGGTCTTGCCGACAGCATTCCCGTGCTTTCGGCGTTCACCGTCGATGAATCGACCTTGCCGGCGCAGCAGGACGCCGCGATCGGCATGTTCGGCGGCGCCGATTGGGCGCCCAATCTCGACAATCCCCAGAACAAGAAGTTCGTCGCTTCGTATGAGGCAACCTATAACAGCGTGCCGGGCACCTATGCCATGCAGGGCTACGACACGGCCATGCTGATCGACAGCGCGGTGAAGGCGGTGAAAGGGGATCTCAGCGACAAGGACGCCCTTTCCACTGCATTGAAGAAGGCCGACTTCACATCGCTGCGCGGCGGCTTCAAATTCAACACCAACGGCTATCCGATCCAGGACTTCTATCTGACCAAAGTGGCGAAACGTCCGGACGGCAAATTCCAGACCGAGATCGTCCAGAAGGTATTTGAGAATTACGGCGACCGCTACGCCAAGGACTGCACACCATAATTCAGGGAAGGAAGCAGCATGAAAAGCGAGATCACCGGCATCACCCGGGCCAACGAAGGCATGCAGGGGATTTCCTGGAATATCCTCGGTCAAATCTATGTGCCGAAAAGCTATGCCGAGCACTCCTTCTCCTGGCACGCGACGCTGCCGCCGGGCACCTTCGTGCCGCCGCACATCCACCCCGATCAGGACGAATACCTCTACATGCTGGAGGGAAAGCTCGACTTCATGCTCGCCGGATCAGACGCTCAGGCAACAGCCGGCGATCTGATCCGGCTCGGCATGGGCGTTCCCCACGGCATCTTCAACAAGTCGGACCAGACCGCAAAGGTGCTGTTCTGGGTGGCGCCGAGCCGAAAGCTTTACGATCTGTTTTGGGGCCTTCACAACATGAAGGAACAAAAGCCCGAGGACGTGGTGGCAATGGCGGCGGAATATAACATCCACTTCCTGCCGCCGCCGCCGGGCGCTTGAGCGAGACTTACGCCCGCACCGCCGCGAGCCCCGGCACCGCCGCAAACCCGGCCTTGCTGGCATAGCCGCGCACGATCGCCTCGCGCTGTGTGTAGCTCAGCACGTTCTCGACATTGTCAAAGCCGTCCGGCGCGAGTTGCTCGACCGCATCGATCACGCCTTCCGGTCCGCCGCGCCGGTTCGAGCGCACGATCTCCGCCGTCATCGGCAGCCGCTTCTGCTCGTAGGCCACCAGCGCCTGGCGCGGATGCTCGGAGCGCGCCAGCGCGTCCGCAAGGCATCGCGCGTCGAGAATGGCTTGCGACGCGCCGTTTGAACCCACCGGATACATCGGATGCGCGGCGTCCCCGAGTAGCGTCACGCGGCCACACGACCAATACGGCAAGGGATCGCGGTCGCAGGTCGGATATTCGTAGAATTCTGATGTGGCCGAGATCAGGTTCGGCACGTCGACATAGGGCACCGAAAAGCGCGCCACATGCGGCATCAGTTCGTCGCGTTTTCCGGAGAGCGACCAATCTTCCTTGCGGGGCGGAACGCCGCCATCAGCGACTTTCACCAGCACCGCCCAATTGGTGAGCCGGCTCGCCGGGCTCGATCCTTCCGCGATCGGATAAACCACGACCTTCGCATGCAATCCGCCGGCGACAATCATCGATTTGCCGGTCAGGAACACCGGCCAGTCACGCGCGCCCCGCCATAGCATCAGCCCGTTCCAGCATGGCGGGCCTTCGCTCGGGAATAACGTCTCGCGCACCCGCGAGTGGATGCCGTCGGCGCCGATCAGAATGTCGCCGCGCACGGTCTTGATATGCGCTCCCGCACGATCGAAGAAATGCGCCGACACGCCGCCTTCATCCTGGCTGAAAGCCCCTAGCCTGCAGCCCGTATGGATCGCCTCCCGCCCCAGCCGCTCCTCGACGGCGCGGTGGATGACGCTTTGCAGCCGGCCGCGATGAATCGAGAATTGCGGGACATCGTGGCCGGCATCGATGCCGCGGGCCTCGCGCCAGACTTCCTGACCGTGGCGGTTGAGGTAGTAAAGCACATCGGTGCGGATCGCGACATCATCGAGCCTTTGCAACAGCCCGAGGCCAGCGAGCTCGCGGATCGCATGCGGCAGCGTGTTGATGCCGACGCCGAGCTCGCGGATCGTGTCCGCCTGTTCGAACAGCTCGCAGCCGATGCCGCGCGCCCGCAACATCAGCGCGGTAGTGAGGCCGCCGATACCGCCCCCGACGATAATCGCCTTCATCGTCCTCAACTCCACGAACGCCACGCGATGGCGGTTAAGCTCGCACGGGCCGTTACTCAGCGGCAAGCGGCTTTGACGCCTCCGCCTTAAGTTCGGCTCGGGTCCTCGGCTTAGCCTTCATTTTGAGGTCCTCGAAATCCTGCCGGTCGTGCGCACTGTTGCGGAAAATCTGCTCCTTGCCCGGCAGATATTGCGGCGGACAGAACACCCCTTCGGCGCCGTACCAGGCGGCGGCCTTCAACGTGAACGAGGGATCAATCAGATGCGGGCGCCCCAGCGCCACCAGGTCGGCGCGGCCGGCGGCGAGGATGGTGTTGACCTGATCGGCCGTGGTGATGTTGCCGACACACATGGTTGCGACGCGGGCTTCGTTGCGGACCTGGTCGGAGAATGGCGTCTGGAACATGCGACCATAGACCGGTTGAGCGTCGCGCACGGTCTGCCCGGTAGAGACGTCGACCAGATCGACGCCGACCTCGGCAAACGCACGCGCGATTGCGACCGCGTCATCGCCGGTGATGCCACCCTCCGCCCAATCGGTCGCGGAAATGCGTACCGACATCGGCTTGTGCGCCGGCCAGGTCGCGCGCATCGCCTCGAACACTTCCAGCGGAAAGCGCAGGCGATTTTCGAGCGAGCCGCCATAGGCATCGGTACGCCGGTTGGTGAGCGGCGAGATGAAACTCGCCAGCAAATAGCCGTGGGCGCAATGCAATTCGAGCATGTCAAAGCCACAACGGCCGCCGCGTCCGGCGGCGGCGACAAAGGCCGCCTTGACCGCCTCCATCGCGGTGCGGTCCATCTCGCGCGGCATCCGGCTATCCGGGAAATAGGGGATCGGCGACGCCGACACGATGTCCCAGCCGCCTTCCTCAAGCGGCCGGTCCATGCCATCCCACATCAGCCTGGTCGCGCCCTTGCGGCCGGCATGGCCAAGCTGCAGGCAGATCTTCGCTACTGAATTGGCGTGGACGAAATCGACGATGCGGCGCCAGGCTATCTCCTGCTCGTCGTTCCACAATCCGGTACAGCCGGGGGTGATGCGGGCGTCGCGGCCGACGCAGGTCATCTCGGTGAAGATCAGGCCGGCGCCGCCAATCGCGCGCGATCCGTAGTGCACCAGATGGAAATCGGTCGGCACGCCCTCCTTGGCCGAGTACATGCACATCGGCGATACCACGGCGCGATTGGAAAGCTCCATCTCGCGCAGGCGCATCGGCTGGAACATCGGCGCCAACGGCTTCTCGATGTCGACGTCAAATCCCTTGGCGCGCACCTGCCGGGCGAAAGCCTTGTCGACCTCGGCGACAAAATCCGGCGCCCGCAAGGCCAGATTGTCGTAGGTGATCGCTTTCGATCGGGTCATCACGCCGAAAGCAAACTGCACGGGGTCGAAATCCCAGAAGCGATCGACATGCTCGAACCAGACCAGCGAGACATCTGCAGCGTGTTGGGTTTTCTCGACCTCTTCGCGGCGCCCCCGCTCGTATTGTTCGAGCGCGGCGCCGACGGTCGGCGCATGCTCCATGGCCTCGGCCAGCGCGATCGCGTCTTCCATCGCAAGCTTGGTGCCGGAGCCGATCGAGAAATGCGCGCTCGCCTTGGCGTCGCCGAGCAGCACCATGTTGTCCTTGACCCAGCGTTTGCTGCGGATCATCGGAAAATTGCGCCACATCGAGCGGTTGGTGAGGAGCGGATGTGCTTCGAGGAACCAGCCGAAAATCTCGGCCATCCGATCGGCCGATTGCTTCTCGTTCAAGCCCTTCAGTCCGGCGCGTTCAAATGTTCCGGGATCGGTCTCGAAGATCCAGGTCGAGCGACCGACTTCGTATTGATACGCATGCGCAATAAACGGGCCCCATTCGGTCTCCTGGAAGATGAACGTGAAGGCGTCAAGCGGCCGGGTCGAGCCCATCCAGGCGAACATGTTGGAGCGCACATCGACCTCGGGCTCGAAATGCGCGACATGCTTTTCGCGGAAACGGCTGTTGATGCCATCGGCGATCACAACAAGGTCGGCATCGGCAAAACGCGACTCATCTGAGATCTCGGTCTCGAACCGCAAGCTGACGCCGAGTTCGCGCGCCCGCTCCTGCAGGATCAGCAATAATCTGCGGCGCGAGCAGCCGCAGAAGCCGTTACCGCCGACGCGGTGCACTGTGCCGCGGAAATGCACGGCGATATCATCCCAATAGGCAAACTCCTGGGTGATACGGCGGTAGCTCGTGGAATCGTATTTTTCGAAATTGTCGAGCGTCGCGTCAGAAAACACGACGCCGAAGCCGAACGTATCGTCGGCGCGGTTGCGCTCATAGACCGTGATCTCGGCCGCCGGCCGCTGCTTCCTAAGCAGGATCGCGGCGTACAGACCGGCCGGTCCGCCACCGATGATCGCGATCTTCATGAGGGCCTCCGGCGCAAGCTTAACAGTACCATCTAGATATTTTAAACCTAAAACATTCACTGCAAGCCCGCAAGGACCGGCGCTGTTCAATTACCCTGGAATACCGGTTTCACCTTGTTCGCGAACGCGTCGAAGGCGCGCTTAAAATCAGCCGTCGTCATGCAGAGCGCCTGCGCAATGGCCTCGGCCTCGATCGCCTCCTCCACCGACATCGCCCATTCCATCGCCAGCATCCGCTTGGTCATGGTGTTGGCGAAGGTCGGCCCGTCCGCGATCTGCCGGGCCAGGATCTGCGCCTGTGCCAGCACCTGTTCGGGCATGACAATGCGGCTGAAGAACCCCCAGCGCTCGCCCTCCTCCGCGGTCATGAAGCGGCCGGTGTAGAGCAGCTCGGAGGCCCGCGATTGCCCGATGATCCGCGGCAAGATCGCGCAGGCGCCCATATCGCAACCGGCGAGGCCGACCTTGTTGAACAAAAACGCGACCTTGGCACCAACAGCGGCGAGCCGCATGTCGGATGCCATCGCGACGATCGCACCCGCGCCGGCACAGATTCCCTCGACCGCGGCTACAATCGGCTGCGGGCAGGCCCGCATCGCCTTGACGAGATCGCCGGTCATACGGGTGAAGGAGATCAAGCCCTTGGTATCCATCTTCACCAGCGGGCCGATGATCTCGAACACATCGCCGCCGGAGGAGAAATTGCCGCCAGCGCCGGTCACCACGATCACCTTGACCTCATCATCGGATGCGCATGCGCGGAAGAAATCCGTGAGCTCGCGATAGCTTTCGAAGGTCAGCGGATTTTTCCGCTCGGGACGGTTGAGCGTCACGGTTGCTACGCCGTCGGTCACGACCAGCAGGAAGTGGTGGGGCGAATAATCTGCCAATGGAACGGTCACGGGATTGGCTGGTCTGCTCATGGGATCTCCCCTCGCGGATAATCGCTGATTGCCCGCCTTAGATTTCTCCACCGGCGACAGCGATGGCCTGTCCGGTGATCGCATTGGCGCCCTCGCCGCACAGCCACAGCACGGTATCGGCGACTTCGGCAGGTGTCACTAGACGGCCTTGCGGATTGTGTTTGGCGAGTTCGGCTACCGCCTGCTCGCGGCCACGACCGGTCTTCTTGACGATGTTGTCGATGCTGCCGGCGACAAGATCAGTATCGGTGAAACCAGGACACACCGCATTGACGGTTATGCTCGTGTGGGCGAGCTCCAGTGCCAGCGAACGAACCAGGCCGACGACCGCGTGTTTTGCAGCACTATAGGCGCTGACATAGGCATACCCCTTCAGCCCGGCGGTCGACGCAATCACGACGATGCGGCCGTAAGGACGATCCTTCATCGCCGGCAGCACGGCATGGACGGCATGGACGACACCCATGAAATTGACGTCCATCATACGCCTGAACAATGCGGTGTCCGACTTTACGAAAGGCGCGGATTCCGCGATGCCTGCGTTTGCGATTAAAATGTCGATCGGTTGCCGCGCGGCGGCCTCCGCGATCGCGGCGTTCACCGCCATCTGATCGGCGACGTCGGCGACATCTGCGAAATGCGCTGCGCCGGCGGCGATAGCCTCATCGAGGGTGGCACGATGGCGGCCGAGCACGGTGACCGTTGCCCCCGCCCGCGCAAGCGCCGATGCGATCTCGCGGCCGATGCCACGGCCGCCGCCGGTGACCAGCGCATGTGGGGAACGCGGCAGTCCGGACATGCGCTGGGCTCCCCGAGTGAGTTCTTCGGCGTGGCAGCTTGCATATATTTTAGACTTCAAGCTTTTGCAAGAAACCAGGCTTCCACTTGCTTGACAGATCAGGCGTCGCGGGTAGCGTCGAATTGACAGGCGGGAGGACTGACATCATGGCAGCGCTCGAAAAGGGCATTACGCGCAACGGAACAGGGTATTCCGGCAAGACCTGGAATATTCTTGGACAGGTCTATTTCCCGAAGGCATTGACGGATTCCACCTTTGCTTTCGAGACCAACAGCGACCCTGGCCAGTTCGTGCCGGTGCATATCCACCCTACCCAGGACGAATTCATCCTGGTGCAGGATGGCATGCTGGACCTCAAGCTGGACGGCGCATGGGTGAAGGCCAATGCTGGAGACTTGGTTCGGCTGCCCCGCGGCATTCCACACGGTTATTTCAACAAGTCGGACAAGCCCGCACGAGCGCTGTTCTGGGTGTCGCCGACGCAGAAACTCGAAGCCCTATTCAATCAGCTCCACAATCTGACCGATGTCGCGGAAATCGTCCGCATCTCCGGCGAGCATGAAGTGAACTTCCTCCCACCCGAGGCCAATGACTGATGGACGGGCCTGGCCGTCCCTCGATCCAGAAATTGCTTTAGATATGAAATATCCCTTTTCATACGCCGCGGTGCTGTTAGCATCGTCAGGTCCATACGTACCGGAGGCCCGGCGTGGCTGCCTCTCGCCCCAAGAAAACCGCGGACGGCCGGTTCGCCTATGAGGCCGCCGGCGATCCTGACCTGCCGGCGCTGGTGTTCCTGCACGGAATTGGCGGCGCGGCACGGGCATGGCGCGGCCAGATCGAGGTCTTCGGCGATCGCTATCGCGCGGTCGCCTGGGACATGCCGGGTTATGGCGGCTCAGTGCCGCTTGCTGCGGTCAGCATTGCGACGCTGGCCGACGCCTTGCAGGATTTCCTGCAGCGGATCGGCGCGGCTAGGCCTGTGCTCGTCGGGCATTCGATCGGCGGCATGATCGTCCAGCAATGGCTGATAAAATACCCGCTTGTTGCCGGCGCCGTCGTTCTTGCCCAAACCAGCCCGGCCTTCGGCAAGCCCGACGGTGACTGGCAGAAGTCTTTCCTCGACGCGCGGCTTGGTCCGCTCGACCGCGGCGAGAAGCTTGCGGCGCTCGCACCTTCGCTTGTGGCGGAACTGGTGGGAGACGACCCCGACGCGAGCGGCGTGGTGCTTGCACGCGACTGCATGGCTGATGTTCCCGAAGCGAGCTATCGCGCCAGCATGCTGGCGCTGCTGGGGTTCGATCAACGCAACGCGCTCAAGGATATCAAGATACCGACGCTGGTATTATCAGGCTCGAAAGACAAGAACGCGCCGGCGCCGATGATGGCGAAGATGGCGACCTACATACCCACGGCAAACTATGTCGAGCTTGAAGGCGCGGGTCATCTCGTCAATCTCGAACGCCCGCAGGCCTTCAACGCGGCGCTGGATCAATTCCTGAAAACAATCGAAGTGGCGGCCTAATGACGGCACCTGTCAGCAAAACTGCAACCGCAATGGACAAGATCGCCCTCGACGCGCCGATCTTCGACCCAAGCGCCTTTCGGCTGAGCGACGAACAGACCGCGATCATCGCGCAAGCGCGCGAACTTGGTCAGAGCATCTTTGCGGGCCGTGCTGCGGCCTATGACCGCGATGCGAAATTCCCGACCGAGAATTATGCAGACCTGCACCGCGCGGGCCTGCTTGGCATCGCCATTCCCAAAAAACATGGCGGGCTCGGCGCCGACTACCAGACCTACGCGCTTTCCGCCGCCGAGATCGGCCGCTATTGCGGCGCGACTGCATTGACCTGGAACATGCATGTTTGTTCGACGCTGTGGTCTGGACCGCTCGCCGACGACCTCGACATGGATGCCGAAACCCGCGCCGAGCATGAGCGCCGCCGCGCCGTCCACTACAAGCGCATCGTCAACGACGGCGCGATCTACTCGCAGCCCTTCTCGGAAGGCGGCGCGGCGGCGGCCGGCGGCGTCGCCTTCGGCACCGAAGCGAAACCGGTCAACGGCGGCTGGATCGTCAACGGCAAGAAGATTTTTGCCTCCCTCGCGGGCCATGCCGATTACTACGGCGTGCTCTGCACCGAAATCTCCGAAGGCGAGAAAGCTTCCCGCCGCAACACGCTCTATCTCGCGGTGCCGGCGAATGCGCCCGGTGTCAGCGTCACGGGCGACTGGGACCCGCTCGGCATGCGCGGCACGGTCTCGCGCACGCTGCTGCTGAAGGACGTGTTTGTGCCGGCCAGCGAGCTGCTGATGCCGCACGGTGTCTATTTCCGCGCCGCGACCTCGTGGCCG
>Ga0209807_1001521_pt1 | contig 11038 bp, 13 predicted proteins | sample GraSoiAngelo_154_FD_186168 | JGI IMG/M metagenome (GOLD analysis project Ga0209807, IMG submission 186168) | Grasslands soil microbial communities from the Angelo Coastal Reserve, California, USA - 14_1009_13_20cm (SPAdes) (version 2) | ecosystem: Environmental > Terrestrial > Soil > Grasslands ... | reverse complement strand
TCAGATAGTTCTGGCTTGGCCCCGGCCCGTTCCGGCCAAAAACGAATGATTGCTTCGCGCATCGTCATCCGTTGCCAGTTGGATTCCGACCAATCAATTTCCGCGTCGCCCCACTTAGTTTTTGTGCCCCCAGTAACGTCTTTGGCGGCTTGAATAATCAGTTCCTGCGTTAGATCCATTACGCCGCGATAATCGGTATAGGCCTGATAGAACTCGAGCATGGTGAACTCAGGATTCCAGCGCCAGCCTAGGCCCTCGTTGCGAAAATTGCGATTGATCTCGTAGACGCGATCAAGTCCTCCAACCATCAGCCGCTTGAGATAAAGTTCGGGCGCGATTCGCAAGTAGAGATTCATATCGAGCGTGTTGTGGTGAGTAACGAATGGACGGGCCACCGCGCCTCCAGCAATCGGCTGCATCATTGGCGTTTCTACTTCGATGAAGCCGTGCGCATCCATGAATCTCCGCATCGACTGCACCAGCTTGCTGCGCTTGAGAAAAACTTCGCGGACTTCCGGATTCATCACCAGATCGACATAGCGTTGTCGATAGCGCAGCTCGACATCGGTTAGCCCGTGCCATTTCTCCGGCAAAGGCAGTAGATCTTTCGATAAAAAGGTGATTTCTTCCACATGCACGGTGAGCTCGCCAGTTTTGGTGCGGAACAGATATCCGGCGACTCCCACGTGATCGCCGAGATCAAGCAGTTTGTAAAGCTCGAAACCGTTTTCGCCGACGGCATCTTTTTTCACGTAAATCTGGAGCCGCTGCCCATCCTGCTGCAAATGCGCGAAGCCAGCTTTTCCCATCAGGCGAATCGCCATAATCCGCCCGGCCACGCGCACGTTTGCCTTGGGATTTTCCAGTTGCTCTTTGGTTTTCGGTGAGTACTCAGCGAGGATCTGCGGAATCGAGTGCGTGAACTCGTATTTTGTCGGATAGCTCTGCTGCCCAAGAGCCTCAATGCGTTTCAGCTTCTCGCGCCGCAGTTCGTAAATATTTTCGTCGAGTGCCAAGATCTTCCTTAGTCGCTAAGATGAGACAGAGATTATAACTAAGCAGTCCTGGCCCGGTAGACAGCTTCCCGCCAAACGAATTAGTATGCAAAAACCTGGGGCAAGCTGTCCGCATCTATAATCGGGAATCTCTGAATCGATTCACCAGCCGCATGCGATTCGTAAAACCCTCGATTTGGTACGCTCTCCTGCCCGCGCTGCTCTGCGCCTGCACGGTCGTGAAGGAGCCCGCAAACGCCGAACTGCGTTGGCAGGACGGAAAGAAGGAACCAATCCGGGTGCGAATCGTGGCACTGGCGTGGAGTCACTCGCGGTCGTCGTTCTTCTCAAACGAAGAAATTTTTGTGGCAGAGAAGGCGCTGAGCCAGAGCGAGTCGAGGCTGGTAAAACTGGTGTATGGCTACCTTCCGTATCAGCCGCGGCTATCCGATGGGGGCCTCGATTATGCCACCGTGCATGAGATTCGTGCGGTGCGCGATCCCGAGTGTGACGAGACACTTTCGCAAATCACCTCGCCGCACGGACCACGATCGAGCCTGAAATATTCCACTGATTCGCCGACCTTGAATGTCGAGCGCCGTCGCGCACCGTTGCCATGCTATATCACGACAGCGGACGACTACGGAAAAGCGGTGCACGAGCCCGTCAACGATTAATTCTTACGTTCTAGCGCGACGATTGGCAATTTTTTTCCAAGGGAGATCGCGTTTCTCAGCAAGGGAATGCTCACTACTCGTGGATCATGCCTTTCTCGGTTTTCTCAGAACTAAGACGGAAATTGCGATTGCGGCGGCGATCGCGATCAGGGAAGAGCCGGGTAATGTCCGGGTCATGCTGGAGGGAATCAGCGAGAGCAGCATGACATTCAGCAGGCAGAAGAAGAAAAACTTTCCTGAGCGGCGGGCCAGGCTGACTAGCCAAGTGCGATCGGTTTCTGTGCCGAATCCGAGCAATTGCAGTAGGGATTTTGGCGCCCGGCTCATCCAATAGAAAACGATCAGGCTGCAAATTACGATGAGGCACTCGCCGAACGTGAGATGGAGCTGGTTCTCCATTGACCTGGCTAGCCGCGGGCTTCCGCCTTGGCATTGGCCAGGACGGTGGAGAGTTTCTGGGAGACTTTTCGGCCGGAAAGCTCGTCATCGATCTTAGGGAAAAGTTCGGCGATGGTTTGGCAATAGCCCCCACGGAGATTGTGGTAGATGGCCTGGGGAGTAAAGACGAAGCCCCAGGGGAAACCCCACCATCCGAATAACAAGCTGACCAGGATGAAGGTCGAACGGGTGAAAGACGGATCGCGGCCTACGAGCAGAAAGCGGGAGCGGAAGCGGCTGGTGATGATGAGGAATGACATGCAGGCCTGATATTGCGTGACTTCTGTCTGCGGCGTGATCTTTTGACCTCTGTAATAAGACCATCCTTTTTCTATCTCAGGCTGCTTGGATTTGAGCCACTCAAGAAACGCGCGGCGCTCTTTGGCCTCGCGACCCATGAAGTATATGACGAAGCCGAGAAAAGCGGCGACGCCGAGGAGCAGACCTCCATCGGCGAAATGGCCGAGAAAAATATGGACGATACCTGCGACGGCGAAAATGCCAAAGAAGAGGACAATCATGGCTGCACTCCCAAGTGTCACAAGATTAGGACGGAGCGGTGAAGAGGACAACTAACGGAAGTAATGTTTGTGTTGTGGTGTTGTGTCGTGCCAGGGCGCACACAGCACCCCTGCCCGGCAAAGCGCTTCGGGACTCGGTCACCGTGTAACAGGTGACTTGTTCAGCAGGCCGCAGTTGGCTCGGCATTCGACGGCCTGCATCTCGATTTCGGCCTTTTTATGCGGAACTTTTGTGGCCGACTCGGGGACAACGACCAGCGATTGCCGTCCATCTGCAAGATTCACTGTGCATTCGAAACTCAGGGTCTGCACCCCTCGCTGTTTGCATAAGGTATTCGCGAGCGCTGAGCTAAGAGCCTCAGGCTTGTCGTAAACCTGGTCGGCAAATTGCGATGGTAGAAGCGCAATCGTCATCGGCACCGGAGCCTTGATTCGCACGCTCACTTGCTGGCCATCACGCTCAGGCGTCAATAAACTGTAAATCTTCGGGACTGATGTAAGCTCGTACTTTTCTCTCAGCAACAGCACCCATTGAAATTCCGGTCGCAAGCAGTTCTGTGCGCACGACCAGCTGTAGTATGTGATGCGAAGGTCGTTGGGCAACACCAACTGCCGCGCTCCCGGGCCCAGCACTGCGCCAACTCCTTGGTAGATCGCGCGATCAGGCATGCGCTCGTCGCGAACTACAAGCACCATGGGACGGTTTGGGGGAAGATGACATTCGTAGACGGTGTTGACCACGTGCTCGCGCATGCAGCGAAATTCAAGGTCAGGAATGGTTCCCGGGTGCTCTTGCGCCTCATTCCACTCTTTGCTGAATGCCATAGCGATCGTGACCGGCTGCTTGGCTTCGATATTCACATGCATGTTGCCGCCGTCGTTGCCCGGGCGGTACACGCGCCCAGCGTGATAGTCAGCGGGATACAGTTGTGCGAATTCGTCGCTGGCGCGAACCCAGTCAAAGATTTTTTCCTGCGCCTGGCACGATGCCGCACAAATAACCAATAACCCCAGCAACGTGGCTTTTCTCATAACGCCCTACGGGTATCTAAGGACACTCTCGGGCGACCGCTCAAGCAGATTCGCGGCTTCGTGATGACGTAAGTAACAGGAAACTAGGCACTTAGAAGAGAGGCTGGCGATAACCCAAGCTCCAGTTTGCACTTTTGTTATGTACCTTGGTACATTGGTACGCATGGAGAGCGAGAAGCTGCTGGTCGAGCGTGTGCAGACTGGAGTGCGAATCGAAAAGCGCCTGGTCAAGGTACTCAAGGCGTTTGCCGAATATCACGACCTCACCTTGGGCGATCTGCTGGAGGGCATCGTGCTGCATGGTTTCGACGGGAAGTGCCCATTCAATCAGGCCTCGCTTGAGCGCATTCGCGAATTGAAGAAGTTCTATGGCCTGGAGCTGGATTCCACGGTAAGCCATCGCCTGAAAGAAGTGCGCTCTGGACAGCGTAAACGTAACAAAGCGTAGGAGGCGGCATGGACACCTCCACGATGAGCACACAAGAACTAATTGAGGGCTTCGAGCAAGGAAAGCAGGAGTCATTTCACCATTCCGATCACGTCAGAATGGCCTTTGCGTATCTGTCTCAGTATCCGGCGCTGGAAGCCCTGAGAAGATTTTCTGACGCCCTCAAGCGCTTCGCCGCCGCACAAGGCAAAGCTGATCTTTACCATGAGACGATCACGTGGGCGTATCTGTTAATCATCCGCGAGCGAATGGCGCGGAGTGCAAATCCCCACGAATGGGACGAGTTCGCCCGCAACAATCCTGATCTATTTGTGTGGAAGAACGGAATCTTGAGCCGCTATTACGGTGAAGAAACGCTCAACTCGGAGCTTGCGCGGAATGTATTTGTCTTTCCCGACAGGCAGGAGAGGTGAAACGTTGGATCGCGGGCGAGGGCGCCCGCGCCACGCAGGCCTATTTCCCGATGGCCACGGCTGTGGCTTTGTAGTTCTACCGATGAGCACGCCCGCGGCCCCGCTCGAATGCGACGAATTGGGATCGGCTGGTTGAGGCCAGCGTGTCCCTGGCGGTACTATTACAATCTGCTCTCGATACGCGGGGAAAGTAGATGCCACAAAATTACGTTCCGATTTTCATTTTTGTTGCCCTGATTGGCGTTCTCATCCCGGTAACTCTGCTGGCCGCCAAACTGGTGCGCCCGGACAATCCAAACAAAACGAAGCTGATGCCTTATGAGTGCGGCATCGATCCGGTGGATCACGCTCGCGGGCGCTATACGGTACGTTTCTATATCGTCGCCATTCTTTTTGTCGTCTTCGACGTGGAAACGATTTTCCTTTTCCCCTGGGCGGTGAAATTCAAAGCGCTGGGCGTGTTCGGGCTGATTGAGATATTGATCTTCCTCGTGATCCTGATCGTCGGCTATATCTGGATTTGGAAGAAGGGTGCGCTGGAGTGGGTGTAGTGCCAGGCGTCCTCACCTGCCGAGTCGAGCTATCCTTTGCGGCCTTAGCGCACTCTGCGGTTAAAGCTCTTCTTCGAATCGTTAAACCGCAAAGACCGCGAAGGATTCGCACAGTTCGCAGAAAAAACCCAGGTGATTTCTAACAAAGATGAATCCAGTTGATTCTCAGAGCGCGACGTTTTCCGCCAGCCGTTGGACCAGGGGCAATCTTTTCTTTCCCACTCGCATCACCGTGACTCCCCAGCATGTGAGCCGCGTGAAGCCGCGGCTTTTCGGCAGCAGCGAGGAAAGCATCGCCATCGGCAAAGTTGCCTCGGTACAAATTTCAACCGGGATCATCTGGTCGAATATTCGTATTGATTCCTCGGGTGGCTCGGATCCGATTACCAGCCATGGTCATCGCAAGGCGGATGCGCAGCGAATTCGGGATTTGATTGAGTCCTACCAAACGGCACAGAGGAAATGACGCGTTCCTCCGGCCGTCCGTCATTGACACCCTGTTTGCAAGCTGTTAGAAGTTAACGTTCCTTGTAATAGCGTGCGCCGCCGGAGGTTTGTTCCCCCGTAACCATGCCCGAGGAGACCAAAGCCCCAACCCCGCCGCCGAGCGGCCCGCCCAAAGCCGCTGCGCCACATGCGCCGGCTGCTCCGGCGAAACCAGCCGGCCCCACCCCCGAGCCGTGGAGCTCTGGTTTGGTGACGACTCTTAAGAGGCAATATGGCTCCGGAATCCGCGAGGCCAGTACTTACCTCGGCCAGAATTACATGGTCGTAGATTCGTCTCTGATTCCTGAGCTGCTGCAGGTTCTGCGCGATCAGGAGCAGTTCGACTACTGTGTGGACATTACCGCAGTTCACTATCCGCAGCGGGAAAAGCAGTTCGACCTTATCTGGATTCTCTACTCTTTCGCGCGCAACCAGCGAATTCGGGTGAAGATCATGATCGCGGACGGAGAAGTCGTGCCCAGCTCGGTTTCGATCTGGCCGACGGCCAACTGGCTGGAGCGCGAAGTTTATGACATGTTCGGCATCCGCTTCGAGGGCCATCCCGATCTGAAACGCATTCTGCTGCCAGAAGGCTGGAAAGGTCATCCGCTGCGCAAGGATTACGGCATTATTCAGCAAGACAACGAGTGGGTGCAGATTAACCTGGGAATCGAAAGCGGACAATGACGGAGCGCAGCTCGCATTTGGAATTGGAGCAGGCTGACAAGACCTATCTCGATTCCAACGAACTCATCATCAATATGGGCCCGCAGCATCCGGCAACACATGGCGTGCTGCGCGTGATTCTCAAGCTGGATGGCGAAAAAGTTCTCGGCACGGAATGCGTCATCGGCTACCTGCACCGCGGCGTCGAGAAAATTGCCGAGAACCGCACCTACACCATGTTCAATCCGTATGTGGACCGCATGGATTACGTGGCCGCGGTCTCAAACGGATTGGGCTATTGCGAAGCAGTTGAGAAACTACTGAACGTCGAAGCCCCATCGCGCGCGAAATACATCCGCGTAATTTTGACCGAGTTGAACCGGCTGGCGAGCCATATGCTGTGGCTGGGAACGCATGCGCTCGACATCGGTGCCATTACGCCGCTTTTCTATACGTTCCGTGACAGGGAAGAGATCCTTAAGATTTTTGAAAAATATTGCGGGGCTCGCCTAACCACGCATGCCTTCCGCATCGGTGGATGCCAGTACGAAACCTACGATGGTTTCGAGGAGGATGTAACCAAGTTTCTGAAGTTTGTCACACCGAAAATTGACGAGTATGAACAGCTGCTGACCACAAATCGTATTTGGGTGGAGCGCACAAGAGGCGTGGGGGTCATTTCTGCCGCGGATTGCAAAGCGCTTGGTGTGACCGGCCCAGTGCTTCGCGCCAGCGGCGTGAAATGGGATTTGCGCAAAGCGCAACCGTACGCCGCCTACTCCGATTTTGATTTCGAAATTCCCACTGGCCAGAGCGGAGACACCTACGACCGGTATCTCGTCCGCATGCAAGAGATGCGGCAGTCGCTGCGTATTATCGAGCAGGCGGTCGGCAAAATTCCCGATGGCCCAATCATGGCCAAAGTTCCGAAAGTTATGAAGCCGCCGGTGGGCGAGGTCTACCACTCCATTGAAGCGCCCAAAGGCGAGCTGGGATATTTCATCGTCAGCGACGGTTCGACCCAGCCGTATCGAGTACGCGTGCGGCCCCCATCGTTTGTTAATTTGCAAGCTTTGGACCAGATGGTCCGCGGTCAGTTGGTCGCCGACGTCATTGCCGTGATTGGCACGCTGGACATCGTGCTCGGCGAGGTGGATCGCTGATGCTCGATTACATTACCTCGTATTTGAAGAGCGATACCACCCCTGGACAAGCCGGCAATTTTTTCTGGGCATTCGTCTACATTCTCTTAATTTTTCTCGGCCTCTCCGTCGCAGTGATCGCAATGAACTGGCTGGAGCGAAAAATTCTCGCTCACATGCAGGTTCGCCTCGGACCGATGCGCGTCGGCCCACACGGCCTGCTTCAGCCGATCGCAGACGCATTGAAGTTGCTAATCAAAGAAGACATCATGCCGGCGGAGGCGGATCCCGTCGTTTTCTGGATCGCGCCGCTGATCGTGGTCATCACTGCTTTCACTGTCTTCATAGTCGTTCCGTTCGGTCCAACGCACGCCGTGACTGATATGAACATCGGCGTGCTTTTCATGCTGGGAGTTTCGTCGCTGAGCGTGCTGGGGATCGTGACCGCAGGATGGGCCTCGAACTCACACTATCCGCTGATTGGCGCATTGCGCTCCAGCGCGCAGATGGTCTCTTACGAGATCGCTATGGGCCTGGCCGTAATCTCGGCGGTTCTGATGACCAGCCTCAATACGGACGGCACCGGCACGCTAAGCATGATCGGAATTGTGCAGGCGCAGCAAGCGCAGCAGACGTGGTTCATCTTCAAATTCTTCCCGCTGGGCCTGATTGCATTTTTCGTTTTCGCGGTGGCCATGGTCGCGGAAACCAACCGCGCGCCGTTTGATTTGCCGGAAGCGGAATCAGAATTGACCGCCGGCTTTCATACTGAATATTCCGGTTTCCGCTGGTCGTTATTTTTCCTGGCAGAATATTCGGCGATGATCGCGGTGTCATCAATTGCGGTCACCCTCTGGCTCGGCGGATGGATGCGCCCCTTCCCGCACTGGCTCACGGGCGAAACCTGGGACCTGGTGTTCTCGTTGTTTCCGGGCGTCACGTTCGTGCTTTTGGCTTTGATCACGTTCTACAGCACGATTCGGATGCCGAAGCATCCGTACTTCCGCGTTCAGACCATCGGGCTTGCCGGATTTGGTGCGGTCTTAGGACTGATCGGCCTGCTTTTGTTCGTGCCGCCGGTGCGCGACCGCATTCAAGATATTTACTGGTTCGCCGTTAAAGTTGCTGGTTTCATGTATCTCTATATTTGGTATCGTGGCACATTTCCTCGCTACCGCTTTGATCAATTGATGAAAGTAGGATGGAAAGTACTGCTGCCCATCGGATTGGGCGTGCTGATCGTAACCGGAATTTTGGGAGTGGTGTTGTCTTAAATACGTGCGTAGGGGCGGGTGCCCTCACCCGCCCAGCCGAGCGAAGCTCGGCCTCTTGCCCGGACGAGGGCGTCCGGGCCTACGTGATCTGAGACTATGCAGCCTGTCGCCACAACATTTTTCTTTTACTTTCTGTCGGCGGTCACGGTGATCAGCGGCATTGCGGTGATCACACGCCGCAATCCCGTGCATTCCGCGCTAGCCTTGATCGTCGCTTTGCTCGGGCAGGCGGGATTGTACTTGATGCTCTACGCCCCGTTTGTCGCTGGCGTGCAGATCATTCTCTATGCCGGCGGCATTATGGTGCTCTTCCTGTTCGTAATCATGCTGGTGAACATCGAGCGCGCGCAGAAAGAAGAGCAATTCAACAAGCAATGGATCGTAGGAATCGTGGCGGCACTGGCTCTGGGTGTGCTTTTCGTACTCGTCTATATGAAGGGGAAGGGGCTTTTCCCGCAGACTGTTGCACAGTTGCCTGAAGGCGAGAACACACAGGGTATCGCGATGCTTCTGTATCGGGATTATATGTTCGCTTTCGAGATCGCGTCATTGCTGTTGCTAGTTGCGATCATCGGGGCGGTTGTCATGGCGAAGAAGAGGATTTGAATTGTGAACGTACCTTGAGAACTTGTCATTCCGAGCGAAGCGAGGAATCTGCAGTTCTGTGGGCAAGCCGAAAAACGCAGATCCCCAATTCGCTCTGAGTCGGAATGATAAGTTCTGGAAATCAGAGATATGGTTCCTATCACTACACTGCACTATCTAGTCGTTGCCGCGGCGCTGTTCGTGCTCGGCGTCATCGGTGTGCTGACGCGCCGCAATGTCGTCATCGTGCTGATGTCGATTGAGCTGATCTTGAACGCGGTGAACTTGAATCTGGTCGCATTTTCGCGGCTTTATGGCCTGCATGGCCAGATATTCGCGATTTTTGTGATTACCGACGCCGCCGCCGAAGCCGCCGTCGGCCTGGGAATTTTGATTGCCTTCTTCCGCAACAAAGAAACGGTGAATGTGGATGAAGTGGATTTGTTGAAATGGTAAGAACGGTACCGATGTCATTCTGACGCTGAGCGCAGCGAAGCGGGAAGAATCTATGTATTGCGAGAAAATGCACAGGTCCTTCGCGGCCCAAAGCCACTCAGGATGACCGTTTAGAAGACTAACGATCAACCGACTACGAATGCTCTTTCTCGACCACATCTGGCTCATTCCTCTATTGCCTGCATTCGGCGCGACGATGATGTTCTTCTTCGGCCGCAAACTGCAGAAGCAGGCCGTCGATGCCGTCTGCGTCGGCGTCGTCGTGCTGGCGTTTCTATTGGCATGCGGAGCGGTTTGGCAGTACACGGCATATGCACACGACAATCCCGGCAAGCCGTACGAGAAAATTCTTTACACCTGGCTTGGCACCGACACCGGGCATTTTAATTTAGTTAAGAAAGATGGCTCACCCGCGTCGTTCCAGGCCGATGCCGGTTTCCTGCTGGACCCGCTCTCCTCGATCTGGCTGCTGTTCGTAACCGGCGTCGGCATGCTGATTCACATTTATTCCGTCGGCTACATGGCGCACGAGGGCGGCTATTACCGCTTTTTCGGCTATTTGAACTTGTTCATGTTCTCCATGCTCACGCTGATTCTGGGGAACAACTACGCCATGCTCTTTGTTGGATGGGAGGGTGTGGGCCTGTGCTCGTACCTGCTGATTGGGTTCTACTTCCACCGGAAGTCCGCGAGTGACGCTGCTAATAAGGCATTCATCGTGAACCGCATTGGCGATGCGGGATTTCTGCTGGGCATGTTCACCATCGCCTGGTATTTCGGATCTTTTCGCTTTACAGAGATCACCGCGCTGGCACGCGATCCGCAACTCTTCCGCATTGGCGATCCAGTTATCACTGCGGCGTGCCTACTGCTGTTTGTAGGCGCGTGCGGAAAATCAGCACAGCTTCCCCTCTACGTGTGGCTTCCCGATGCCATGGAAGGTCCAACGCCAGTTTCCGCACTCATCCATGCCGCCACCATGGTCACTGCGGGCGTGTATATGGTCGCGCGCTCGAACGCGCTTTTTGTACTTGCGCCGACCGCTATGAAGACGGTCGCGATCGTCGGCGCTCTGACGGCTATCTTCGCGGCTTCGATCGGGCTTGTGCAGAACGACATCAAGCGTGTGCTGGCCTACTCCACTGTCTCCCAATTGGGATATATGTTTCTCGCGCTTGGCGTCGGCGCATTCGCGGCAGGCGTGTTTCACGTCTTTACTCACGCATTTTTCAAAGCCCTGCTTTTCCTTGGTGCAGGCTCAGTAATCCACGCGATGAGTGGCGAACAGGACATGCGCAACATGGGCGATCTGTACCGCCGTATCCCGATTACGCACTGGACCATGTTCATTGCG
>Ga0209807_1001517_pt1 | contig 11045 bp, 10 predicted proteins | sample GraSoiAngelo_154_FD_186168 | JGI IMG/M metagenome (GOLD analysis project Ga0209807, IMG submission 186168) | Grasslands soil microbial communities from the Angelo Coastal Reserve, California, USA - 14_1009_13_20cm (SPAdes) (version 2) | ecosystem: Environmental > Terrestrial > Soil > Grasslands ... | reverse complement strand
CGCGGCGCGGCAGGGTTGCATTTGACGAGGTCCCCCTCGGGGTGGTATCACTTCGTCACTTTTCCGTCACGTTTCCCGGAGGTTTAGCCCTCGCTCATCCTATGGAAACCAGGCGCGACGTCTGCGCCAGTTGAAAGAGTCATCAAGGAGGATTCTCGAATGGACGTGAAGTCGATGGATCGGCGGTACTTCCTCAAGATCACCGGCATCGCCGGGATCCTCGCCGCGCGGCAGGCGCCGGCGTTCGCGCAGGGAAGCACCCTGCACTGGGTGCGCTGGGTGGACTTCATCCCGGAGTCGGACGTCGAGCTCAAGCGCCAGATGCCGGAGGCCGAGAAGGCGCTGGGCGCGAAGATCCAGTTCGAGACGATCAACGCCAACGACCTGCAGCCGCGCATCACGGCCGCCGTCCAGTCGGGCTCGGGCGCGGACATCTTCAACTTCCAGTACAACTGGCCGCACCTCTACCAGAACGCCGTCATCGACGTGAGCGACGTTGCCGGCGCGTTGTCGAAGGCGGAGGGCGGCTTCTACGAGGTGTGGGCGCCGTCCTGCCAGGTCAACGGCAAGTGGCTCTCGGTGCCGCACTCGATCGTCGGCAACGCCGTCGCCCACCGGAAGTCGTGGCTGAAGGAAGTGGGGGCCAGCGCCTATCCCAAGACCTGGGACGAGGCGCGCAAGGTCTTCGCCGCGCTGAAGAAGAAGGGCCATCCCTACGGTCAGACGCTCGGTCACACCTTCGGCGACGCGCCGACCTTCACGTACCCAATGACGTGGGCCTTCGGCGCCGCCGAGACCGACAAGTCGGGCAAGAAGGTCGTGCTCAACAGCAAGGGCGCCCTCGAGGCGGTGAAGTTCATGCAAGCGTTCTGGAAGGAGTGCTGCGACGAAGGCGGCCTGGCGTGGGACGACACCAACAACAACCGCGCCTTCCACGCCGGCGAGCTCTCGGCCACGCTCAACGGCGCCTCGATCTACATCGTCGCCAAGCGTCAGAAGGACAAGATCAAGGACGACAAGGGCGAGCCGCTCTGGCAGGATATCGACCACGCGCCACTGCCGGCGGGGCCCGCCGGCAGCTACCTGCTGTTCCTGAACCAGTCGCACGCCGTCATGAAGCACAGCAAGAATCCGAAGCTCGCGAAGGACTTCCTGACCTGGCTGCACAAGCCGGAGAACTACGGCAAGTGGTTCGCCACGCAGGAGGGCTATTCGGTTGGCTCCACCCACAAGTGGGAGAACGACCCGATGTGGGGCAAGCTCGACGAGCCGCTGAAGATGTTCCGCACGGCCGCCCGCAACACGCGGCTGTTCGGCCACGCCGGGCCGTCCACCGCGAAGGCCACCGAGGCCTTCACCAAGTACATCATCACCGACATGTACGCCAAGGGCGTGCAGGGCATGTCGGCCGAGGACGCCGTGAAGTGGGCCGAGGGTGAGCTCAAGAAGATCTACGAGGCGTAACGGACCGCTTCCGACAGGAGGGGGCTCGATGGAACGTCGATCGTTCCTCAAGCTGACAGGTATCGCTGGGATCCTGGCCGCCCATCGGGCCCCTGCCTTCGCGCAGGGGAGCAAGCTGCACATCGTGCGCTGGGTGGACTTCATCCCCGAGGCCGATGTCGAGCTCAAGCGCCAGGCGCCGGAGGCCTCCAAGGCACTCGGCGCGGAGGTGACCTTCGAGTTCATCAACGCCAACGACCTGCAGCCCCGCATCACCGCCGCCATCCAGTCCGGCAGCGGCGCCGACATCATCCAGATGCTGTGGAACTGGCCGCACCTGTACGCGAACGGGCTCGTCGACGTCTCCGACGTGGCCGAGCCGATCGGCAAAGCCCAGGGCGGCTTCTACGACGTGTTCAGCGCGAGCGCGAAAGTGGGCGGCAAGTGGCTGTCGATGCCGCACGGCGTGGGGGCGAACGCGATCGCGTATCGCCGATCCTGGCTCGACGAGGTCGGGGCGAAGGAGTTTCCGAAGACGTGGGACGAGTATCGCGAAGTCGGCAGAAAGCTCAAGGCGAAGGGCAAGCCGGTCGGCCAGGCGCTCGGTCACAGCTTCGGGGATCCGCCGACCTTCGCCTATCCGTTCCTGTGGGACTTCGGTGGTGCCGAAGTCGACAAGTCGGGCAAGAAGGTCGCGATCAACAGCAAGGGCGCGATCGAGGCCGTGAAGTTCCTCCAGGCGTTCTGGAAGGACGCTTGCGACGAAGGCGGGCTGGCCTGGGACGACACCAACAACAACCGCGCGTTTCACGCGGGTGAGATCAGCGCGACGTTGAACGGCGCGTCGATCTACATCGTCGCCAAGCGCCAGAAGGACAAGATCAAGGACGAGAAGGGCGAGCCGCTCTTTTCGGACATCGAGCACGCGGCGCCGATGCCGAAAGGGCCCGGCGGCCAGTTTGCGCTCTACGTGCCCTTCCAGCACTCGGTCATGAAGTACAGCAAGAACCCGAAGCTCGCGAAGGATTTCCTCAAGTGGCTTCATCAGGACGCGAATTACGGCAAGTGGTTCGAGATCAACGAAGGCTATAGCGTCGGGTCCACGAAGAAATGGGAAGAGCACCCGATGTGGTCGAAGATCGACAAGCCGCTGCAGGTTTTCCGCAAGGCCGCGCGTGCGGCGAATATGCTCGGCTATCCCGGCCCCGCCACCGCCAAAGCCACCGAGGCCTACACGAAGTACATCGTCGTCGACATGTTCGCCAAGGGCGTGCAGGGCACGAAGGCCGAGGACGCCGTGAGATGGGCCGAGGCCGAGCTGAAGAAGATCTACGAGGGCTAGACCATGACGACGATCAGGATGAGCCGACGGACGTTTCTGAAGACGACGGGCGCGGCGGCGGTGGCGACGGCGGCGGGCCGCGCGCCCGCCTTCGCGCAGGGCAGCAGGCTGCACGTCCTGCGCTGGGTGGACTTCATCCCGGCCTGTGACGTCGAGCTGAAGAAGCAGGCCGGCGAGGCCAGCAAGCTGCTCGGCGCCGAGGTGCAGTTCGAGTTCATCAACGCCAACGACCTGCAGCCGCGCATCACGGCGTCGATCCAGTCGCAGAGCGGGCCCGACATCATCCACATGCTGCACAACTGGCCGCACCTCTACGAGAACGGCCTGCTCGACGTCAGCGACGTCGCGGCGTGGCAGGCGAAGGACCAGGGCGGCTTCTACGCGCAGTCCGAGACGTACACGAAGGTCGGCGGCCGGTTCATGGCCCTGCCCCACAGCATCGTGCCGGGTCTCATCGCCTACCGGAAGTCGTGGTTCGACGAGATCGGCGTCACGACCTTCCCGAAGACCTACGACGAGCTGCGGGCCGTGGGCGGCAAGCTGAAGAAGAAGGGGCATCCCTACGGCCAGACGCTCGGTCACACCTTCGGCGACGCGCCGGCGTGGGCGTATCCGCTCATGTGGAACTTCGGCGGCATGGAGACCGATCGCGGCGGCAAGACGGCCATCGACAGCAAGGGCTCGGTGGAGGCCGTCAAGTTCATGACGGCGTTCTGGAAGGACGCCTGCGACGAGGGCGGCCTGGCCTGGGACGACACGAACAACAACCGCGCCTTCCTGGGCGGCGAGATCTGCGCCACCCTCAACGGCGCCTCGATCTACATCGCCGCCAAGCGCGGCCAGGAGAAAATCAAGGACGAGCGCGGTGAGCCGCTGATGCGCGACATCCAGCACGCGCGGCTGCCGGCGGGCCCGGCGGGCTCGTGGAGCTACCACACGGCTTTCGCGCACGGGGTGATGAAGTACACGAAGAACCCGAAGCTCGCCAAGGACTTCCTCAAGTGGTTCCACGGTCAGGACGCCTTCGGGCGCTGGTTCGAGGTGGCCGAGGGCTTTTCGGTCGGCGCCACCAAGCGCTGGGAGCGCCATCCGCTCTGGAACACGATCGACGAGCCGATGAAGGGCTTCCGCACCGCCCCCGACAACTCGCGTACGATGGGTTTCGCCGGACCCCCCTCGGCCAAGGCCACGGAGGTCTATAGCAAATACGTCATCGTGGACATGTTCGCCAAGGGCGTCCAGGGCGGGAGCCCGGACGAGGCCGTCAAGTGGGCGGCCGCCGAGCTCAAGAAGATTTACGGGTAAGCGTGAAGAAACCGATCGCGGGCGGAACGAATGGCGCGGCGGTGGTGGCGCTGCCGCATCCGGGCACCCAGCGTACCCGGCGGCTGACGCGCTTTCTCGAGAGCGAGCGGCTGCTGGCCTCGCTGCTGCTGGCGCCGACGGTCGTATTGCTCGGGACGTTCATCGCCTACCCGTTCGTCTCGGGCGTCTGGCTCTCGCTCTCGGACACGAGCGTCGGCAACGTCGGCCATTTCGTCGGCCTGAAGAACTTCGCGAAGGCCTGGGACGACTCGATCTTCCAGCAGGCGTTCCGCAACACGTTCTTCTACACGTTCTGGGCCACGATCTTCAAGCTGGCCCTCGGCATGTGGCTGGCCCTGCTGCTCAACCGCAGCTTCCGCGGCAAGCGTCTCGTGCGCGCCTCGATGCTGCTGCCGTTCATCATCCCGACCGTGCTCTCGACGTTCGCCTGGCGGTGGATGTTCGATCCGACGTTCAGCGTGCTGAACTGGCTCCTCTTCCGGACGGGCTTCATCGTGAACAAGATCCCGTTCCTGTCCGACGGCGTCTACGGCATGTGGTGCGCGATCGCGGTGAACACCTGGCGCGGCATGCCCTTCTTCGCCATCACGCTGCTGGCCGGGCTGCAGACGATCAACCCCGACCTGCACGAGGCGGCCTCCCTCGACGGCGCCAACGGCTGGCAGCGCTTCTGGCACGTCACGTGGCCGCTCCTGAAGCCGGTCACGCTCGTGGTGGTGGTGTTCTCGATCATCCAGACGTTCTCGGACTTCCAGCTCATCTACGTGCTGACGGGCGGCGGCCCCGCGAACGCCACCCACCTGCTCGCGACCTACGCTTACCAGGTGGGTGTGGCCACCGGCCTCCTGGGCGAGGGCGCGGCCATCTCGCTCTTCATGCTGCCCGTGCTGTTCGTCGTCGTCTGGGTGCAGCTGCGATACCTCCGACGGCTGGAGGGCGCGTAGTGGTCATCGAGAAGCCCTGGAAGCGATGGGTCTACTTCTACATTCCGCTCACCGTGTTCCTGATCGGCACCCTCTTTCCCTTCTACTGGATGCTCATCACGGCCATCCGTCCCGACGCGGAGCTCTACCGCTCGTGGCGCGCCGTGACCAACACGCCGTTCTGGACGCTCCACCCCACCCTGGAGCACTTCCGCGACCTGTTCGAGAAGACGACGTTCCCGCACTGGCTCTGGAACACGTTCTTCATCGCCGTCGTCTCCACCGGCATCTCGCTCTTCTGCGGGCTGCTCGCCGGCTACGCGCTGGCGCGGCTGAAGTTTCCGATGGCGGGCGCGCTCGGCACCTCCATCTTCGTCACGTACCTGGTGCCGCCGACGCTGCTCTTCATCCCCCTCGCGGATATCATCCGCAACTTCCAGCTGGGCAATACGCCGTGGGCCCTGATCCTCACCTACCCCACGTTCCTCATCCCGTTCTGCACGTGGCTGCTCATGGGCTACTTCAAGACGATCCCGAAGGAGCTCGAGGAGTGCGCGCGCATCGACGGGGCCACGCGCTTCGGGGCGATGGTGCGGATCATCTTCCCCATCGCCGTGCCGGGGATCCTGTCGGCAGGCATCTTCGCGTTCACGCTGTCGTGGAACGAGTTCATCTACGCGCTGGTGTTCCTGTCGTCGCCCGAGCGCAAGACGGTGCCGGTCGGCGTCGTGTCGGAGATGATCCGCGGCGACATCTACTTCTGGGGACAGCTGATGGCGGGCGCGCTGCTGGGCAGCATTCCGGTCGCGCTCGTCTACTCCTTCTTCGTCGAGTACTACGTCACGGGACTCACCGGGTCGGTCAAGGGGTGAGCCCGAAGAGCCCGGAGCACCCGACTCCGGGGAAACCATTGAGGGGAGACATCGCATGGCTCAGGTGCTGCTGAAAGACCTCAACAAGAAGTACGACGAGGTGCACGCCGTCAAGGACGTGAACCTCCACATCCGCGACAAGGAGTTCATCGTCCTCGTCGGCCCGTCCGGCTGCGGCAAGTCCACCACCCTGCGCATGGTGGCGGGGCTGGAGGAGATCACCGCCGGCGAGATCGCCATCGGCGACCGCGTGGTCAACGACCTGCCGCCGAAGGACCGCGACATCGCGATGGTGTTCCAGAACTACGCGCTCTACCCGCACATGACCGTGTACGACAACATGGCGTTCGGGCTGAAGATGCGGAAGTTCCCCAAGCCCGAGATCCAGAAGCGCGTGAAGGACGCCGCCGAGATCCTCGGCATCCAGGACCTCCTCAAGCGCAAGCCGCGCCAGCTCTCGGGCGGCCAGCGGCAGCGCGTCGCCGTCGGGCGCGCCATCGTGCGCCACCCGCAGGTGTTCCTCTTCGACGAGCCGCTGTCGAACCTCGACGCCAAGCTGCGCGTGCAGATGCGCGTCGAGCTCAAGCGGCTGCACGACCGGCTGGAGACCACGGCCATCTACGTCACCCACGACCAGGTCGAGGCCATGACGCTCGGCGACCGCGTCGTGGTGATGAAGGACGGCTGGATCCAGCAGGTGGGCGAGCCGCTCGAGCTGTACGGCAAGCCCACCAACCGCTTCGTGGCCGGCTTCATCGGCTCGCCGGCGATGAACTTCGCCGAGGTGACGATCACGGAGGCGAATGGCGCGCTGACGGCCGAGTCGAGCGGCTTCCGCGTTCTGGTGCCGCCGGCACGCGCGGGCAACCTCAAGGCGCACAAGGGCCAGCGCGTGACCCTCGGCATCCGGCCCGAGGACCTGCACATCGCCACCGGCGCCGACCCGGCCGGGTACACGTTCGACACGGTCGTCGACGTCGTGGAGCCGCTCGGCTCGGAGATCCTGCTCGACGTCAAGTCCGGCTCCAACAGTCTCGTGGCGCGCGTCGAGCCGACCGTGCGAGTGAAAGTGCACGAGGGCATCCGGCTCGGCCTGAACCCGGACCGGCTGCACTTCTTCGACATGACCACCGAGAAGGCGATCTGAGCGTCGGAGGACGTCGCCGGCGCGAGGTGGTGACCGCGTACCTCCTCCTCGCGCCGGCGACGATCCTCCTGCTCGGTGTGCTCGCCTACCCCGTGGGCTGGGAAGCCTGGATCAGCCTCACGGACCTCTCGCCCCTCAACGTCCGCGGGCCCCGCTTCGTCGGGCTCGCGAACTACCGCGCGATGCTCGCCGAGCCGTTCTTCTGGCGCGCCGTGGCCGCCACCGCGGTCTACTTCGCGGTCACCACGGCGGCGAAGCTCGCCCTCGGCTTGGCCATGGCGCTGCTGCTGCTGCGACCCTCGCGGCTCCGGCCGCTCGTGTTCCTCGCGGTCTTTCTGCCCTGGGCGTATCCAGGCGGCGTGACCGTGGTGGCGTGGTACTGGATGCTGAACCCGCCGCTGATCACCTCCTACAGCGTGCTGGCGGGCAACATCAAATACGCGGTAGACGGGATGCTGGGCGGCGGCGCCTGGGCGTTCCTGAGCGTCGCCCTGTTCAACGTGTGGCGCGGCGGCTCGTTCACCGCCGTGTTCCTGCTGGCGGGCCTCAACGCCATTCCTGCCGAGCTCTTCGAATACGCGGCGCTGGAGACACGCACCGCCTGGCAGCGGCTGCGCCACGTGACGCTGCCGCTGCTGCGGCCGTTCCTGGCGCTGGCGGTGTTCCTGTCGTTCACCACCGCCTTCGCGGACCTGGCCAACGTCTGGATGCTGACCGGCGGGCGCGTCATCTTCCCGGTGATCGGCACCTACGCCTACTGGCTCGGCATCCGCAACGGCGCGATCGGCGAGGCGGCGGCGTGGTCGCTCTCGCTGGTACCGCTGCTGGCGGCGGCCCTGGTCGGGCTCTTCCGCTGGTTCGATCCGCGGGAAGAGCGGACGGCGTGAGACCCCGGCGGGCGCGCTGGCGTCACCGGCTGCTGCTGGCGCTGGTCACGCTCTACAGCCTGTTTCCGATCTACTTCATCACCGTCCAGTCGCTGAAGACGCCGCAGGAGGACGTCTTCGGCAACCCGCTGTGGATCGCCGCACCGACGTTCGAGAACTACACGGAGCTCTTCGAGGAAGGCGAGGCGCGCGCGCGCGGCTTCGTCGTCCTGCCGCGCGTGCCCTTCCTGCTCTGGGTCGCGAACTCCGCGCTCGTGCTGGCCGGCACCCTCGCCGTGACACTCGCGTGCGCCGTGCTCGCGGCGTATGCGCTCGGGCGCCTGCAACCGCCCGGCTGGCGCTGGTGGCGCCGGCTGCTCTTCGCGACCTACGTCGTGCCGAACACGATCCTCTTCATCCCGATCTACCAGGTCGTGCTCCGGCTCGGGCTCGACGACACGCCGAGCGCGCTGGTGCTGATCTACTCGGCGATGGCGCTGCCGTTCTGCGTCTGGGTGCTGTCGGCCTACTATCGCCACCTGCCCCGCGAGATCGAGGAGTCCGCGCTCGTGGAAGGCGCCTCGCGGCTCACCGCGTTCGTGCGCATCATGCTGCCGTTGAGCCGCAACGTCCTGGTGGCGGCCGGCCTCTTCACGCTGGGCACCGTCGGCCAGGACTTCATGCTGGCCTCGATCTTCCTGCTCGATCGCGACAAGCAGACCGTCGCCGCGGGCCTCGGCGTGATGGACGTGAGCCTCGAAGAGCTCGTCGCGGTGGCGGGCGTGAACCTCGCCGCCATCCCGGTGGTCATCCTGTGCGCCGCCTTCGCGCGCGGGTACGTCCGCGGGCTGACGGCCGCGATGGTCGAAGGGGCTTAGTGACATGGGGGGCCCCGAAATGTCCCCCCACCCCCCCCAACGTTCGGAGCGCCCCCTACCCGCCCTCCACCCGGAGGCGGACGATGCGGTGCAGCGAGGACTCCGCGACGTAGAGATACCCGTCGCCGCCCAGCACGATGCCTTGCGGGTCGCCCAGCGGTCCGGCCAGCGTGGTCACCGCGCCATCGGGCGAGATCCGGAACAGCATCGGCACTCCGAAGCCGCCGTTCATGAGCACGCTACCGTCGGGCGCGCCGACCAGGTTGGCTCTCAGGTATTGTCCCCGCGGCAGCGTCGCCAGCGGCGTGAGGGCGTCGTTGACGAGGCGATAGAGGGTGCCACCGGAGCTGAGCACGATCAGCCCGTCACCGACGGGCGCCACGCTCACCAGGCGCGGGAGCATGGCGCCGCCGGCGCGGCCGCCCCACGCGCGCGGGAAGAGCGGCGGGGTCCGGTCGAGCCGGCGCGGCAACGCCAGGGTCGGGTCGAGCGCGATCCGGAACACGAGCGGCCCCCGGTAATCCTCGTCGCGGAATTGCTCGAGCCCGCTGGGCGGGCGGTCCTGCTCCGGCGAGATGTTGGGGTCGACGTGATCCACGACCACGAGGCGGCCGGCGCCGTCGAACACGATCGCGCTGCCGCCGGCCAGCCGGCGCAGACCATCAACGTAGAGCGTCAGCCGCTCGTCGCTATCCAGCCGGTAGACGCGGCTGCCGTTCTCCTCGCCGACGAAGAGGTCGCGCGTGCGCGGCTCGAGGGCGAGGCTGCCCAGCGTGGCCAGGCGGCGATCGAGAAAGGGCACCCGCACGCGCGGCCGGTGGGTGACGTCGACGGGCAGCGCGCCGTCGAGGTCGACGCGATAGATCTCCCCCGCGGAGTCGCCGCGGGCGCCGGGACCGAGCACGACGAGCGTGCGCCGGTCGAGGGCGAGCTGCAGCGGGCGTGGCACGCCGGTCGCGACGACCTCCAGTCCCGCGGGCATCGAAGCCTCGCGCGCGGGCCCCGCGGAGAAGACGAGGGCGGCGGCCATCACCGCGCCGCCGCCCCAGCCTACGAGGCGCCGCTCAGTCGTCGGCGGCCGCCTTCTGCGTGATCTCGCCGCCCGGCGTGCTGAGGAACAGGAGCAGGTACTTCACGGGCGTCGGCCCGGGGTTGGAGTGGTTGTGCCAGACGCCGGTCGGATCCGAGTAGGACTGCCCGGCGGCGTGATACTGCACGCCCCCCACGCCGACGCGGCCGCCCTCACTGTTCGTGACGAGCGTGCCTTCCAGGACGTAGACGAACGTCGGCACGGTGTGGCGCTGCCGCCCGGTCTGCCCGCCCGGCTCGATCTCCAGCGTCTGGCCGGTGAGCACGACCGGGATGCTGACGACCTCCCGGAAACCGCCGAGGGAGGTGATGAGGTTGCTGGACTTCACGCCCTTGGGCTGCGGCACCGGCGCCGGCGCCTGGGCCAGCGCCGGCATGGCGAGCGTGATGAAGGCGAGGCCGGCGGCGAGGACCATCGCGAAAACGCTCCGCTTCATGGAACACCTCCCTGGAATGGACTGCTCGTTCACCGCCGTTACTTGATTGCTGCTCCCGTGATACCCGAGATGAACTTGTCGAGGAACAGGTTGTAGACGATGGCCACCGGCACCCCGACCAGCAGCGCGCCGGCCATCAGCGAGCCCCAGAAATAGATGTCACCGCGGATCAGCTCGGTGGCCACGCCGAGCGGGACGGGCTTCTGGTCGGAGACCGCCACGAAGGCCAGCGAGTAGAGGAAGTCCTGCATCGACAGCGTGAAGGAGAAGATGATGGCGGTGATGACGCCGGGCCAGCTCACCGGCAGCACCACGCGGAGCAGCGCGCCGAGCTGGCCGCAGCCGTCCACCATGGCCGCCTCCTCGATCTCGAACGGCACCGTCTTGAAGAAGCCCATCAGCAGCCACGTGCAGAACGGGATCGTGAAGGTCGGGTAGACGACCACCAGCGCCCACCACGAGTCTTGCAGGTCCAGCGTGCTCACCACGCGCGCCAGCGGGATGAACAGGATGATGGCCGGCACGAGATAGGTCATGAAGATGCCGATGCCGAGGTTCTCGGCGAACGGCAGCCGCAGCCGGGCGAGCGCGTACCCGGCGGGCACCGCGGTCAGGATCGTGATCGCCGAGACCCAGAACGAGATCAGCATCGTGTTCACGATCCAGTCGCCGTAGGAGGTGTGGTGGAAGAGGAAGTCGAAGTTCTTCCACGTCGGCGCCTG
>Ga0209807_1001516_pt1 | contig 11050 bp, 9 predicted proteins | sample GraSoiAngelo_154_FD_186168 | JGI IMG/M metagenome (GOLD analysis project Ga0209807, IMG submission 186168) | Grasslands soil microbial communities from the Angelo Coastal Reserve, California, USA - 14_1009_13_20cm (SPAdes) (version 2) | ecosystem: Environmental > Terrestrial > Soil > Grasslands ... | reverse complement strand
GATCCTCCTGGCCATGATGCTGCTGACGGTGGTCGACGTCGTCGCGCGCTACGTCTTCAGCCGCCCGGTGCGCGGCGCCTTCGAGATCACCGAGCTGATGCTGGTCGTGCTGATCTTCGCGGGGCTCCCGCTCGTGTCGTTCTCCGACGAGCACGCCGTCATGGACTTCATCGACCGCGTCCTCGGCCCGCGCGGGCGGCGCGCGCTCGAGCGCGCCGTGCAGGCGACGAGCGCGGCCTTCATGTTCCTGATGGCGTGGCTCACCTGGCTCAAGGCCGACCGCATCTGGGCCTATCGCGACGCCACCGACGTGCTCCGCGTCGTCTACGGCCCCTTCGTGTACTTCATGGCGGCCACCCTCGCGCTCGCCGGCGTGATCCACCTCCACAAGGTCGTGGAGCGCCGGTGATCGAGGGGCTGGTCGGCCTCACCGTGATGATGCTGCTCTGCTGCCTGCGGGTGCCCATCTCCTTCGCCATGGCCATCGTCGGCATCGCCGGCTACGCGTACATGCGCGACTGGAACTGGACGGTGGCGTTCGCGATGACGCAGACCAAGCTCTACGAGACGGGGCGCAATTACACGCTGTCCGTGGTGCCGCTCTTCATCCTGATGGGCAACTTCGTCACGCGCGCCGGCATGTCACAGGAGCTGTTCCGCGCCGCCTACGCCTTCATCGGCCACCTGCGCGGCGGGCTGGCCATGGCCACCATCTGGGCCTCGGCGGGCTTCGGGGGGATCTGCGGCTCGTCCATCGCCACCGCGGCCACCTTCGCGAAGGTGGCGTATCCGTCGATGAAGAAGTTCGGGTACTCCGACCGCCTCGCCGCCGGCGTGGTGGCGGGCGGCGGCACCCTCGGCATCATGATCCCGCCCTCGACCATCATGGTCATCTACGGCATCTTCACCGAGACCAACATCGGCAAGCTGTTCGCGGCCGGCATCATCCCGGGCATCGTCGGGGCCATCTTGTTGTGCGGCGCCGTGCAGTACATGACGTGGCGCGATCCGCGGTCCGGGCCGCCGGGCGGGCGCTCGTCCTGGCGCGAGCGGTTCCGCGCGCTGAAGGACGTGTGGGCGGTGGCCGCCCTCTTCTTCTTCGTCATGGGCGGCATCTACGTCGGCTTCTTCACGGCCACCGAGGGCGCGGCCATGGGCGCTTTCGGAGCGATGATCTTCGCGCTCTGGCGCCGCGCGCTCACCTGGCGCACGCTCTATGCGGCGCTGCTGGAATCTGCGCGCACGACGTCGATGCTGTTCATGATCCTGATCGGCGCGCTGATCTTCGCGGAGTTCGTCAACATCACGACGATGCCGGCGGATCTCAAGGCCTGGGTCACGCACTTCAACGTGCGCCCCACCGTGGTGGTGGCGGCCATCTGCGCCGTCTACGTCGTGCTCGGTACGGCCATGGAAGAGCTGTCGATGATCCTGCTCACCATCCCGGTGTTCTTCCCGGTCATCGTGCACCTGGGCTTCGACCCGGTGTGGTTCGGCATCATCATCGTCTGCGTGGTCGAGATCGGTCTCATCAGCCCGCCCGTCGGCATGAACATGTTCGTGCTGCGCACGCTGATCCCGGAGGTGAGCACGGCCACCATCTTCAGCGGCGTGCTGCCCTTCATGTGGGCCGACATCGTGCGCCTGGCCATCCTCGTGGCGTTCCCCTGGCTGTCGCTCTGGCTGCCGAGTCTCATGCGATGATCGGGCGGTGACGCCCGCCACCCGCCGCGACGCGCCGGCGGCGCCGCCCTTCGCCTGGCTGCGCGACGGGCTGGTGGCCCTGCTCGTGGCCGAGCTCGTGGTCGTCGTGTTCTTCCCCGCGCTGCGCGCCGGCTTCGTCGCCTGGGACGACGACACGTACTTCCTCGGCAATCCCTACTACCGCGGGCTCGGCGGCGCGCAGCTCGCGTGGATGTTCACCGCGATGTCCGGCCACTACATGCCGCTGACGTGGCTGACGCACGGGCTCGACTACGTGCTCTGGGGTATGCGGCCGACCGGCTATCACGCCGTGAACGTCCTGCTGCACGCCCTCGCCGCCGCCGTCGCCTATGTCGTGGCGCTGCGCGTGCTGGCCGCCGCCGCCGTCGGGCCGGAGCCGCGAGCGGCCCACCGCTTCGCGGCCGCGGTGGCCGCGCTGCTCTTCGCCGTCCACCCGCTGCGCGTCGAGTCGGTGGCGTGGATCACCGAGCGGCGCGACGTGCTCTGCGGCGTGTTCTTGCTCCTCGCCATCGTCTGCTACCTGCGGGCCGTCGAGGACGGCGGGCCGCCGCGGGCGCGCTGGTACTGGACGGCGGTCGCCCTGGCCGCGCTCGCGCTCCTGTCCAAGGCGATGGCGGTGACGCTGCCCCTCGTGCTCCTGCTCCTCGACGTCTATCCGCTGCGGCGGATCGGGCCCTGGCGGTGGACGCGCCGCGAGGTGTGGCTCGAGAAGCTCCCGTTCGTCGGGCTGAGCGTGGCGGCGTCCGTGGTGGCCGTCCTCGCCCAGCGCTCGGTCGACACGCTCAGCGATCTGCACACGCTCGGCGTGTTCGAGCGCCTGGGCCTCGCGGCGTACGCGCTCGTGTTCTATGCGGCCAAGACGCTGGTGCCCACCGGCCTGGCGCCGCTCTACGAGGCGCCCTACGACTACGCCACGCTCACGCCGTGGTTCGCGGCGAGCGCGGTTGTCGTCGTCGCGCTCGCGGCGGTGCTCATCCGCGTCCGGCGGCGCCGGCCGGGCGTGGCGACGGCCGCCGCCGCCTTCGTCGTGATGCTGCTGCCGGTGCTCGGCCTCGTGCACTTCGGCATGCACATCGTCGCCGATCGCAACACCTACTTTGCCGGCCTGGCTCCCGCGATGCTGGCGGGCGGTCTCGTGCTCCGCCTGCTGCGCGGCGCGCCGTCGCCCGGCGCCGCGCGCGCGACGGGCGCGGCGGCCCTCGTGGTCGTCGGCGTCCTCGCCATCCTCACGTGGCGACAGAGCACCGTGTGGCACGACTCGCGAACGCTCTGGGAGCACACGCTCCGCGTGAGCCCGTCCTCCATCGCTCACGCGAAGGTGGGGGTGCTGCTGGAGGACGAAGGCCGGACCGAGGAGTCCATCGTGCACTTCCGCGAGGCCGTGCGCCTGCATCCCGACAGCGCGTATGCCCACAACAACTGGGGCATCGCGCTCGGCAACGTCTGGCGCTTCGACGAGGCCATCGCCCACTTCGAGGCGGCGCTCCGGCTCAGGCCGACGTACGCCGAAGCCCAGCGAAATCTGGCGCTGACCCGCCAGCGCATCGCCAACCCGCTCGGCTATCTCGACGCGCAGCGCGCGAGGCGAGAGAGCCTCGCGCGCGGACGACCGTGAGCCTTACTCGGGTCGGAAGCCCGGCGTGCCGACCCAGCCGGTCTCGGAGACGTCGACCGTCACCCCGTCGGGGCCGGTGTACTTCACCTCGACGTTGCCGTAGCGCTTCTCGCCGGCAGCGTGACCGCCCACGCCGAGCGCCGCGTTGATGTCGTCACGCCGTGGCGCATTGGCGGCGGCCAGCCGCTCGGTGATGTCCTCGAGGTTCTCGACCTGGAAGCCGAAGTGGTGGATGCCGGACCACTCCTTGCCGCGCTCGACGCCGGCCACCGCGTCGTTCTTGAACTTCAGGATGGCCAGGTTGAGGTCGCCGTCGGTGAGGTAGTAGCCGCTGGTGTTCGGATTGTCGATCCGACCGACCTGCTTCATGCCGAACACGTCGACGTAGAACTTGGCCGTCGCGTCGGGATCCTGTGTGGACAGCGCGATGTGCTTGATCTTCGCCATGGCTCCTCCTCGCGTCGAGACTTGCCGCCTAGCATACCCTGCCCGAGCCGATCGTGTAGAGTGTCCCGACCCGAGGACGGTCGGGGGAGGGCCGATGGTGAAAAGGTGATCACGCTGGCGCTTGCCGCCGTCCTGCTCGGCGCCATGCCGGCCGCGGCGCAGAGCTGTCGCGCCCCGCGCGCGATCGTCGACACGAGCGTCGGCATCAGGTACTGCGCCGATCCGGCCTTCGACGCCGTGATCGCCTCCCAGATCCAGCGAATCCGCGTCGACGTGCGCGCCGCACGCCAGGCCGGGCGTCTCGTGATCTACGCGAGCACGCCGATCAGCCCCCGGGGCGGCGGCGTCGAGAAGGTCAACATCGAGATCGCCGCCTCGGTGAAGGCGCGGCTGGAGAAGGTCTACGGCGGCGGCGTGTGGGTGCTCGATCCCGGCGTGTACCAGCTGCCAAGCGTCGACGGAAAGGCGCCCGCCGGCGGCGACTACATGGTGATGTGGACGCGCGTGCTGGCGGGCGACGACGGCGCCGGCCGCGACGTCGACATGGCTCACTTCACGGGGCCGGCGGACATGCGCGCCTTCTTCGGCTGCGGCGCCGACGACCTCACCGGCTGCCTGGCGCGCTGGCTGGCCGGCCGGGCGGCCGGCGAGCCCGACCTGCGTCGTGTCGCCGACGACGCCGAGGCGCGCCGCGCCTTCCTCCGCTACTATGCCGTACGCGCGTCGGCGGCCTACTCGGCCGGCGCGCACGACGAGTGGAACATCGTCGTCCGGATCAACCGCAAGCGAGCGCTGGGCGATCAGATCGCGATCTTCTTCGACGGCCGCGCCGTCCCGCCGGCCGCGATGGAGACGGAGATCTCCCCGGGCTATGAGGTGCGCTGATGGCCGACCTCCAGTTCAACCCGATGGACGCGGAGTTCATCGCCGATCCCTATCCGACCTACCACCGGCTCCGGACCGAGGACCCCGTGCACCATAGCGCCCTCGGCTTCTGGGTGCTCACTCGGTACGAGGACGTGGTGACGGCGCTGCGCGACCCGCGGCTGGCCAAGGAGGCGATCGCGTCCTTCGTGGCCGCGCGCTTCGGCGCGCCCGTGCCCGCCATGGGGCTCTCGATGCTCGACCGCGATCCGCCCGACCACACGCGCCTGCGCGGCCTCGTCAGCAAGGCCTTCACGCCGCGCGTGGTGGAGGGGCTGCGGCCGCGCATTCAGCAGATCGTCGACGGCCTGCTCGACGGCGTGGCGGCGAGGGGCTCGATGGACCTGATCGAGGAGTTCGCCTACCCGATTCCCGTCGCGGTGATCTGCGAGATGCTCGGCGTGCCCGTCGAGGACCACGAGCGGTTCAAGGACTGGAGCCTCGACATCGCGCGCGGGCTCGATCTCATCTGGCTGGGGCCCGACTCGGAGGTCGGCCGCCGCAGCGTCGCCGCGCGGCACTCGCTGGCCGAATACTTCCGCGGCCTCATCGCCCAGCGCCGGGCTGCCCCGCGCGCCGACATGCTGTCGGGGCTCATCGCCGCCGAGGAGGCGGGCGACAAGCTCAACGAGACCGAGCTGCTCGCCACCTGTATCCTGCTGCTCATCGCCGGCCACGAGACGACCGTCAACCTGATCGGCAACGGCACGCTGGCGCTGCTACGCCATCGCGATCAGCTGCGCCGGCTGCAGCAGGACCCCACGCTCATCGGCAGCGCCATCGAGGAGCTGCTGCGCTACGACGGACCCGTGCAGCGCACCGCGCGCATCCCGAGCGAGGACGTGACCATCGGCGGCCGCACCATCGCGCGAGGCGAGATGGTCATGCCCTTCATCGGCGCCGCCGACCGCGATCCCGTGCAGTTCCCCGAGCCCGACCGTCTCGACATCGGCCGTGCCGACAACCGCCACATCGCCTTCGGCTGGGGCATCCACTTCTGCCTCGGCGCGCCGCTGGCGCGCATCGAGGGCCAGATCGCCATCAACACTCTCATCAAGAAATGGCCGAAGCTGGCGCTGGCCACGGACCGACCCGAGTATCGCCAGAGCCTCACCCTGCGCGGGCTGAAGGCCCTGCCCGTGAGCTTCGCGTGAAGATCACGCGCGTCGAGACGGCCGTGGTCAACCTGCCGATGGTCATCGACGGCGCGACGCCGAAGCTGCGCGACCGCGCGGTGACCAGCATCGACGTGCTGCTCGTGCGTGTCGATACCGACGGCGGCGTCACCGGGTGGGGCGAGTCGTTCGGCCACCGGATCTTTCCCGCGACGCGCGCGGCCATCGACACGGTGCTGGGACCGATGTGCGTCGGCCGCGATCCGACGCAGATCGCCGCCATCCACGACGATCTGCAGCGCCAGCTGCACGGCATCGGCCGCAACGGGCCGACCATCTACGCGCTCTCGGGCATCGACATTGCCCTCTGGGACATCGCGGGCAAGGTCGCGGGGCTGCCGCTCTACCGGCTGCTCGGCGGGGGCACGCGCGCCGACCTGCCCGCGTACGCGAGCCTGCTGCGCTACGGCCGGGCCGACGCCGTGGCCTTCTACACCGAGCAGGCGCTCAAGCGCGGCTATCGCGACATCAAGCTGCACGAGATCACGGTGCCCGAGGTGAAGGCGGCGCGCGACGTGGCCGGCGCCGACGCGCGGATCATGCTCGACACCAACTGTCCGTGGACGGTCGTGCAGGCGATCGAGATGGCTCGGCGGCTGGCGCCGCTCGGCCTGCGCTGGCTGGAGGAGCCGGTGTTCCCGCCCGAGAACGTCGAGGGCCTCGCCGAGGTGCGGCAGCACGGCGGCATCCCCACGGCGGCCGGCGAGAACTACGGCACCGCCTGGGAGTTCCGCCGGGCCTTCGAGGCGGGCGCCATCGACTATGCCCAGCCGAGCGTGACCAAGATCGGCGGCGTGACCGAGCTGCGCCGCGTCGCCGCCCTCGCCGAGACGTTCGGCGTCACCGTCGTCCCGCACTCGGCGTACTTCGGTCCCGGCCTGCTCGCCTCGATCCACTGTATCGCCGCGATGCCCGGTGACACGCTGGTCGAGCGCTTCTACTGCGACTTCGCGCGGAACCCGCTCGGCGACGCCATCAACCCCGTCAACGGTCGCATCAGCGTGCCGCAGGGGCCGGGGCTCGGCGTGGACCCCGATCCGCGGATGTTGTAGACTCGCCGACTCACAGAGCCCGCACGTTCCCAACGACTCGCTCGCGGAGGTGGCCATGCGTGCCATCGCGCTCGCACTCCTGCTCGCGGCATCCCTCATCGTCGGTCTCACGTTGCCCGCGCCGGCCCAGGCTCCGAAGTACGGCGGCGTGCTCACCGTCCACCCGCTCACGGCGCCGCCGAGCCTGTCGCCGCACGAGGAGTCGACGATCGCCACCGTGCAGCAGGTGAGCGCGTGCTACTCCAACCTCGTCTACTTCGACCCGCCGAAGCGGCAGGAGAGCCTCGAGACGGTCATCCCCGAGCTGGCCGAGAAGTGGTCGTGGCAGGACAACTACCGCAACCTCGTGTTCCTGCTGCGCCGAGACGTCAAGTGGCACGACGGCAAGCCGTTCACGTCACGCGACGTCAAGCACACGTTCGACATGGTGCGCGGCGCCGCCGACGCCGACGCCAAGCTGCGCATCAACCCGCGCAAGCTCTGGTACGAAAACGTCGAGGCGATCGAGGCGCCCGATCCGCACACCGTGGTCTTCCGGCTCAAGCGGCCCCAGCCCTCGCTCCTCCTGCTGCTCGCCTCCGGCTACTCGCCCATCTACCCGGCCCACGTGCCGCTCGCCGACCTCAAGACGACGTGCGTCGGCACCGGTCCGTTCAAGCTCAAGGAGTACCGGCCGGGCGAGTTCGTGGAGTACGTGAAGAATCCGGACTACTTCGTCAAGGGCCGGCCGTATCTCGACGGCGTCAAGTGGATCCACATCAAGGACCGCTCGACGCAGATCGCCGCGCTGCAGGCCGGCCAGCTCGACGTCGGCGGCAGCGGCTGGAACAAGGCCAACGCGGAGACGGCCAAGAAGGGCAAGCCCGAGCTGATCGTCACCGAGAACGACTCCAACGTGAACGACAACGTGCTCGTCAATTTCAAGCGCGCGCCGCTCAACGACGCGCGCGTCCGGCGCGCCATCAACCTGGCGCTCGACCGGAAGGCCTACCTGGTGGGACCGCGCCTGGGCGCGGCGACGTTCGGCGGCGCCATGCAGCCGCGGCCCACCGGCGTGTGGGGACTGCCGCCGGCCGAGGTGGCCACGCTGCCCGGGATGGGTGATCCGGTGAAGCAGAAGGCGGAGGCCCGGACGCTGCTCGCCGCCGCGGGGTTCGGTGCCGGCAATCCGATGAAACTCACGGTCAGCACGCGCGCGCTCGCCATCTACGTCGACACCGCCTCCTGGATGGTGGACCAGCTCCGCCAGGTCGGCATCGACGCCGTCCTCGAGCAGATCGAGACCGGCGTGTGGCATCCGAAGATGACACGGCTCGATTTCCAGGTCGCGCTGAACCTCACCGGCACCGCCGTCGACGATCCCGACGCGATGCTCTTCGAAAACTTCCGCTGCGGCTCGCAGCGCAACTTCTCGGGCTACTGCTCGGAAGAGATCGACCGGCTGATGGTCGAGCAGTCGCAGACGCTCGATCGCGCCAGGCGGCTGAAGCTGGTGAACGAGATCGATCGCAGGCTGCAGGCGGATGGCGCGCGCCTGATCCTGGGCTGGGGCAAGCAGTACGCCGTGCACTGGCCGCGCGTGAAGGCGTATCCGCAGCACGAGAACTCGATTTTCAACGTGAGCCGCTTCCAGGACACCTGGCTGGACAAGTAGGCGGGCCGTCGCGTGCGCGGCTACGTCACCAAGCGGCTCCTGATCGCCGTCGTCACCCTGGTGGGGATGTCGATGGTGATCTTCGTGCTCATGCGCCTGGCGCCGGGGAACATCGTCGACATCCTGTTCGAGTCCGCCGGCTACGTGGACCAGGCGGACAAGAAGCAGCTCGAGCGCGAGCTGGGCGTGGACCGCCCGCTCGTCGTGCAGTACGCGCGCTGGATGGGCGAGGTGGCGCGCGGCGACCTCGGCAAGTCGTACCGCTACGACATGCCGGCGTGGAAGATCATCAAGCCGCGGCTGCCGGTGACCCTCGAGCTGGCGTTCCTGGCGCTGCTCTTCTCGATCCTGCTCGGCGTGCCCTTCGGCGTCCTCAGCGCGGCGCGCCAGGACCGGCCGCTCGACTACGTGCTGCGCGTGCTGTCGCTGGCCGGCCTCTCCATGCCCGCCTTCTGGCTCGGGATGATCATCATCCTGTTCTTCGTGCGCTCCCTCGGCTGGATGCCGTCCATCACGTACGTCTCTCCGTTCGTCGACCTGAAAGCCAACCTCTGGCAGTTCGCCGTGCCCGCGCTGGCGGTGGGCTACCGCTCCTCGGCGCTCATCATGCGCATCACGCGCTCGGCGATGCTGGAGGTCCTGCGCGAGGACTACATCCGCACCGCCTGGGCCAAGGGCCAGCGCGGGACGCTCGTGGTGTGGCGGCACGCGCTCAAGAACGCCTCGCTGCCCGTCATCACGGTGGTCGGCATCGAGTTCGCGTTCCTGATCGGCGGCCTCGTCGTCACCGAGACCGTCTTCAACCTGCCCGGCGTCGCGCGCTACCTCGTCGACGCCATCCAGCTCCGCGACTATCCCGTCGTGCAGAACCTCACGATGTTCATCGCCGTCGTGGTCGTGCTGGCGAACCTGGCCGTGGACCTGCTCTACGCGTGGGCCGACCCCCGCATCAAGTACGAGAAGGCGTGATGGCGCAGGTGCGCGCGTTCGACGTCGTCACCGCGCCGCAGATCCTCCCCGCCGAGCGGCCGCGCGGCTCGACGCTGGGGCGGTTCATCCGCAAGAAGCCGCTCGGGGCGGCCGGCGGCTTCCTCGTGCTGGTGCTCGTCGCCACCGCGCTGCTCGCCGGCGTCCTGGCCACCCACGATCCCGTGCGCACCTCCGGCACCGTGCTGGTGGCGCCCGGCGCGGACCACTGGCTCGGCACCGACAACCTCGGCCGCGACCTCTACAGCCGCATCGTCCACGGCTCGCGCATCTCGCTGCTCGTCGGACTGGCCTCCACGCTGATGGGGACGGTCGTCGGCGGGCTCATCGGCCTGCTCTCCGGCTACGCCGGCGGCAAGACCGATCTGCTGAGCCAGCGCGTGATGGACATCATGCAGGCGCTGCCGATTCTCGTCCTGGCCCTCGTGCTGGCCGCCGCCCTGGGGCCCTCGCTCACCAACGCCATCGTGGCCATCTCGATCCCGATCGTGCCGCGCGCCGCCCGGATCATTCGCGCCAGCGTGCTGGCCATCCGCGAGCTGACCTACGTCGAGTCGGCGCGCGCGCTGGGCGCGCGCCACGTGCGGGTGGCCCTGCGGCACATCCTGCCCAACACGATGGGCCCGTTCATCGTGCTGGCCACCGCGCAGCTCGGCGGCTCGATCCTCGTCGAGGCGGCGCTCTCGTTCCTGGGGCTCGGCATTCCCGAGCCCTATCCCTCGTGGGGACGCATGCTCTCGATCGCCGCCGCCGAGTACGCGGAGAAGGCGCCGTGGCTCGTGATCTGGCCCGGCCTCGCCATCAGCCTCGCCGTCTTCGGCACCAACCTGCTCGGCGACGCGCTGCGCGACACGCTGGATCCGCGGCTGCGCGGCTCGTGAGCGGCAAGCCGGCCGTCAGCCTCGTCGCCGTCGCCGGACGGCGGCGGGCGACGCTCGATCTCGCGCAGCGCCTCGAGGCGGAAGGCTTCACCGGCATCTACTGCCCGAGCCCGGGCGACGGCATGGCGCTCTGCGAGGCGCTGGCCCTCGTCACCCGTGAGATCCCGTTCGGCACCAGCATCGCCCACATCTACACGCGTCACGCGTTCGAGTGGGCGCAGACGGCGGCGGTCATCCATGAGCTGTCGGGCGGCCGCTTCCGCTTCGGCGTCGGCGTCAGCCATGGGCCGGCCCACGACCGTCTCGGCATCAAGCCCGGCAAGCCGCTGGACGACATGCGCAAGTTCGTGACCGAGGTGAAGGCCTACGCGCCGCAGGTCGGCGCGCTGCCGCCGCTCACGCTGGCCACGCTGCGAAGCCGGATGGTTGCGCTCGCGGGCGAGATCGCCGAGGGCGCCGTGTGGGCCAACGCCGCGCGGTCGCACATGACGGAGTCACTCCGCCATCTGCCCGACGCGAAACGGAACGATCCCGCGTTCTTCATCGGCGACATGGTTCCCACGTGCATCGACCCCGATCGCGCCGCCGCC
>Ga0209807_1001515_pt1 | contig 11053 bp, 10 predicted proteins | sample GraSoiAngelo_154_FD_186168 | JGI IMG/M metagenome (GOLD analysis project Ga0209807, IMG submission 186168) | Grasslands soil microbial communities from the Angelo Coastal Reserve, California, USA - 14_1009_13_20cm (SPAdes) (version 2) | ecosystem: Environmental > Terrestrial > Soil > Grasslands ... | reverse complement strand
TTCGGTGTAAGATTTCCGCGCTCTCCCCAGACAAGAACTGACCGGAACGTTCGGATCTTATCTGCTCGGTATCCATACATTCAAAGCTGATGGAGGAAGCAAAGATGAGAATGAATCTGAGGCGGAAGTCTATTCTGGCCGCTGTCGCGTTGACGGTGGTGGCGGCGCCGATTGCATCCGCTGCGCGAGACGATCGCGACGACGTGACTAGCTACCGCGCGCGGCTCACCGGCTTCGGCGAGGTGCCGCCCAAGTTAGTCGACGGCCAAGGCAGGTTTACCGGTACGCTGAGCGCCGACGGCGCCAGCATCTCGTGGACTCTGACGTGGGCCGACCTGACCGGCGCGGCGCAGGCGGCGCACATCCACTTCGGTCAGCCGCAAAATACCGGCTCAGTGGTCGTGTTCTTCTGCGGCGGGGGAGGCAGGCCCGCGTGCCCGGACGGGCCTGGGCATAGTGGCTCGGTCTCCGGCACGTGGACGGCGGTCGACATCTTGGCCGTGCCCTCGCAGAACATCACCGCGGGCGACTTCGCCGGCTTCCTGAGGATTCTGCGCGCCCACTTGGGGTACGCCAATATCCACACGCCACTGTTTCCCGGGGGCGAAATCCGGGGACAGGTCAGTCACGAAGACGACAATTAGCGCGTAGTCGTGATTCGTACCCGCTCTAACCCCTCTTCGGAGGGGTTTCTTTTTTCAAATCCACCATCATAAAAAGCGAGTGCTGAATGAGCATCAAACTGATTCTCGCGTCTGCGGCGGCGATCCTCACCGCTTGCGCCTCTTCGCCGCAAGCCCAGGCGACGCAAGGCCTCGCGCGCATCGAACATATCGTTGTCATCTACGCGGAGAACCGCAGCTTCGATCACCTCTACGGCCTCTTTCCCGGTGCGGACGGGATCGCAAGCGCAACGCTCGGGCAGAAGACTCAACTCGACCACGACGGCAACCCGCTGGCACACCTCCCTCCGGTATACGAGGACGGCAAGCCCAGCCTCGGGTTTCCCCGGGGCCTGCCGAACGGCCCGTTCCGCATCGACGCGCCGCCGGTGAACCGCCGGATGGACGAGGTTCTTCCCAACCCGATTCATGCCTATTACCACAACCGCGAGCAGATCAACGGCGGCAAGAACAACATGTTCGTCGCCATGTCGACCGTAGGCGCCTGGGTGATGGGCTATTTCGACGGCTCGAACATGAAGCTGTGGAAGTGGGCGCGGGAATACACGCTCGCCGATCATTTCTTCATGGGCGCGTTCGGCGGCTCGTACCTCAACCACCAGTGGCTCGCCTGCGCGTGCACGCCGATGGATACCGGCGCGCCTGCGAGCGTGAAACCGCAGCTCGATGAGAAGGGAAACCTGAAGAAAAAGCCGGTCTCGCCCGCCTCGGTGATGCAGGGGCCGGTGGAAGTCTTCGACGGGCGCGTGACGCCCGACGGCTACACGGTGAACACCTCGCAGCCGCCGTACCAGCCGAGCGGCATCCCGCCCGCCGCGGGCGCCAGCCTCGACCTCGCCGACGCGGCGCTCCACCCGGTGCCGCCGCTCAAGGAGAAGACGATCGGTGACACGCTCTCCGCAAAGGGTGTCAGCTGGGCGTGGTACGCAGGCGGCTGGAACGAAGCGCTTGCCGACGGCCGACAGGATCCGAAAGCGAAGCGCAAGGTCATCTACAACCGCGAGACGGGCAGCCCGAACTTCCAGCCGCACCACCAGCCGTTCAACTACTATGCGCGCTTCGCGCCGGGCACCGCAGACCGCGCGCGCCACCTGAAGGACGTCACGGCGTTCCTTGCCGACATCGAAAAGGGCACGCTGCCGCAGGTAGCCTTCTACAAGCCGACCGGGCGTCTCAACCAGCATCCGAGTTACACCGATCTGGCGAGCGGCGACGAACACATTGCCGACGTGCTCGAACGGCTGCGCAAGAGCCCGCAGTGGGCAAAGATGGCGGTGATCGTCACCTACGACGAGAACGGCGGCTACTGGGATCACGTGCCGCCGCCCTCGGGACCGGGCTGGGGCGACCGCTGGGGGCCTGGCACGCGCGTTCCCGCGATCATCGTTTCGCCCTTCGCCAAGCGCGGCTACGTGGACAAGACGCCCTACGACACGACGTCCCTCATCAAGCTCATCACCCGACGATTCGAGCTCGAGCCGCTCCCGGGAGTGCGTGCCAACATGGGCGACCTCAGCAACGCGCTCGATCTCCAGGCGCGCTGAAGGCGGAACCGCTACTTGCGCGGCTAGCGTTCGATGCCGCCCATGCAGAGATACTTGATGACGAGGTAGTCCTCGATCCCGTACTTGGAACCCTCCCGCCCCATGCCCGATTCCTTCACGCCGCCGAAGGGCGCGACTTCGGTGGAGATGATGCCGGTGTTGATGCCGACGATGCCGTATTCGAGCGCCTCGGCGACGCGCCACATGCGGTTGAGGTCGCGGCCGTAGAAGTACGAGGCGAGTCCGAATTCGGTGTCGTTGGCGAGGCGGATGGCTTCTTTTTCGTCCTTGAATCTGAATAGCGGCGCGACCGGGCCGAAGGTCTCTTCTTTGGTCACCTTCATGCTGGTGTTGACGTTGGCGAGGACGGTGGGCTCGAAGAAGGTCCCTCCGAGCGCATGGCGCTTGCCTCCGGTCAGGAGTTTCGCGCCTTTCGACAGCGCGTCCGCGATGTGCTCCTCGACTTTCGCCACCGCCGCCTTGTCGATGAGCGGGCCCTGCACGACGCCCGGCTCCATGCCGTTGCCGACTTTCATCGCTTTCACCTTTTCGGTGAGCTTGGCGGCGAAGGCGTCGTAGACCTTGTCCTGAATCAGCAGCCGGTTCGCGCACACGCAGGTCTGGCCGGTGTTCCTGTACTTGGAGGCGAGCGCGCCTTCGACCGCGGAATCGAGGTCGGCGTCGTCGAAGACGATGAAAGGCGCGTTGCCGCCGAGCTCCATGGAAGTCTTCTTCACGGTCTTCGAGCATTGCTCGAGGAGGATCTTTCCGACCGCGGTCGAGCCGGTGAAGGTGAGCTTGCGCACGAGCGGATGGGATGTGATCTCGCCGCCGATCGCGGCGGAGCTGCCGGTGAGCACGCTGAAGACGCCCTTCGGGATTCCCGCGCGCTCGCCCAGCTCCGCCATCGCGAGCGCGGAGTACGGGGTCGCGGTCGCGGGCTTCAAGACCATGGTGCAGCCGGCCGCGAGCGCCGGGCCCGATTTGCGCGTGATCATGGCGTTGGGGAAATTCCACGGCGTGATCGCCGCGCACACGCCGATCGGCTCCTTGATAACGACGATGCGCTTATCGGCCTGGTGCCCCGGAATGGTGTCCCCGTAGATGCGCTTGGCTTCCTCCGCGAACCACTCGATGAAGGAGGCGCCGTAGGAGATCTCGGTGCGCGCTTCCGCGAGCGGCTTCCCTTGCTCGGCGGTGAGGATCTTGGCCAAGTCTTCCTGGTTCGCCATCATCAGATCGAACCATTTGCGAAGGATGTTGGCGCGTTCCTTCGCGGTCTTCGCGCGCCAGGCGGGAAACGCGGCGCTCGCCGCCTCGATCGCGCGGCGCGTTTCGGCCGCCCCCATATTGGGCACGGTCCCGAGAATTTCAGCGGTGGCGGGGTTGTTGACCGGAAGCGTTTTGCCGCTGTCGGCGTCGGCCCATTTGCCGTCGATGTAGCACTGCTGGCGAAACAGAGCGGGGTCCTTGAGATTGAGGGCGGCGATGCCGGAAATCTTGGGATCGTTCATGGGAAGCTCCGATAGGAAACTGGAAGGCCGATGCGGCCGCCAACGCCGAAATTCTACCGCAAACCGTGTGCTGCTTCAGCGGTGCGGAGAGGGCTTGCCGAGCTTGGGTGGTTGGAATAGATTGCCGAGTGTGCCTGCTAAATCCGCTCGAATGTCGCTCGCAACGCGATCCTCTCTCGTAGAGGAGCCAGCATGAACGCAAAACCAGCGGTCTCGACGCTGCTGCTCCGAAATGTGCCGCTGTTCTCCCTGTTGCCCGAGGATCAGCTCCTGCTGCTCACCCAGGTGCTGGTACGCAAACCGTATCCCAAGGGCTCGACCGTCATCGCTGCCGGCGATCCCGCCGACGCGATGTACATCGTGGTTTCTGGGCGGCTCAGAGTCGTCATGCGTGACAAGGAGGGGCAAGAGGTAATCCTGGCGATTCTGAACCAAGGCGAGGTCTTTGGCGAGATGGGACTGATCGATCAGGCGCCGCGATCGGCGACTGTGGTTGCCGTCGAACCCTGCGAACTGCTCACAATTACACGAGCAGATTTCACGAAGTGTTTGCGCGAGAAATTTGACCTTACCATGAACGTGATGCGCGGGCTCGTGAAGCGCCTGCGGGAGGCGGACAAGAAGATTGGAAGCCTCGCCTTGATGGACGTTTGCGGACGCGTCGCGCGACTTCTAATGGAAATGGCCGAGACGGTCGACGGCCAGAAAGTGGTCACCAAGAAGCTGCCCAAGCAGCAGATCGCGAAGATGGTCGGGGCGTCGCGCGAGATGGTGACCCGCGTTATGAAAGAACTGGAGACGAGCGGACACATTGCGGTCAGCGCGCATCAAATCCTCCTTCGCGATTCGTTGGCGCTCACCAAGTAGCTCGCCGCAGCGGGCAGGGCGCCCTACTTCAGGATCCGGTATACGTCGCTGTAGTCGTCGGTCCACAGCCGCACGCGCGGCACCGCGTCGATCCTTTCCGCCGCTTCCTTCAGCAGCTCTCCTTCGAAAGGGGCGGGCGAGGCCGAAAGCAGCATCCAGTCCGAACGGTACACCCCCGCTTCGTCGTCGTCGTCGCTTTCCACTTGGCGCACCTCGAGCGAAAGGCGCCGCCCCGCCTGCTGCACCACGGGAACGAGGTCGAGGTAGCGGTTGGAGATATGCACGGCGAGGACTCCGCCCGGCTTCAAATGCCGCAAATAGGTTTTAAAGGCTTCCACCGTGAGCAGGTGCACCGGGATCGCGTCACTCGAAAAGGCGTCGAGCGCGAGAACGTCGAAATTCTGAGGCCGTTCGCGCTCGAGCGACAGCCGCGCGTCGCCGAGCGCCACCTCCACCTTCGCCGGGCTGTCCTTCAGAAAAGTGAATTCCGAGCGGGCGAGCTCGACCACGCCGGAATTGATGTCGTAGAAGCGGAAGACGTCGCCCGCCCTGCCGTAGGCCGCGAGCGTCCCCGCGCCCAGCCCCACCACGCCCACCCTCAAGGGGCCGTGCGCGCGCGCGTCGAGGAGGGCGAGCCCGATGCCCGATCTCGGCCCGTAGTAGCTCGTGGGCAGGCCGCGCCGGTCCGGGTCCAGGAACTGCTTGCCGTGGACGATGGTGCCGTGCGAGAGGATGCGCATCGCGTCCGGCCCCTCGCCCGAATCGTGCACATTGAGCACGCCGTAGAAGTTGCGCGACCTGACCCGGGTGTCGGCGGAATTCTCCGCGTACGTCCTGTACAGGGTGACGGCGAGCGCGGCGGCCAGCGCGAGAGACGCGATCCGGGCGGCGATTCCAAAGCGTCCGTGGAGGAGGCTCGCTCGATCGCGCAGCAGCGCGGCGATCACGAGCAGCGAGAGCGCGAGCATGCCGATCGGCAGCTCGTAGAGGTCCTCGAACACGTTGGGCGCGACCAGCCCGGCGAGCACGCCGCCCGCCGCCCCGCCCAGGGCGAGCATGAGATAGAAACCGGTGAGATGCTGCGGATGGGGCTTGGAGCGCGCAAGCTCCCCGTGGCAGACCATGCACGCCGCGAAGAGCGTGGCGCAGTAGAGCGGGATCAGGGTCCAGATGCTCGGGTTGGAGCGGGTGAGCGTCACGCAGACTCCCGCGAATCCCGCGGTGAGGAGCGGCAGAAAGAGCCAGCGCCGGTACCAGCCCGAAGCCTCGAAGCAGAGCACGAAGGAGAGGAGGTAGAGCGCGAGAGGCAGCACCCAGAGGAAGGGAATGGCCGCGATGTTGAGCGTCATGTGGCCGGTGAAGGCGAGGAGCAGCAGGGAGGCGCAGCAGGCGAGCGACGCCCAGAGCGTCTGCAGTCCGGGTCCGGGCTTGCCCGACTCGCCTCCCGCGAGAGGCTGCGCCTCGGCGCCTTTGCTGCGCCAGGCGAGCGCCGCGCACGCGAGCGCGAACAGCGCAAAGCCCGCGGACCAGACGGCCGCCTGCGTGCCCAGGGCGAGAAGAGGCTCGACGGCGAGGGGATACGAGACGAGCGCGAGCATCGAGCCCAGATTGGACAGCGCAAACAGCCGATAGGGCGCAGCACCTTCGCGCGAGCGCGCGTACCAGGCCTGCACCAAAGGGCCCGTGGTGGACAGCGCGAAATAGGGCAGCCCGACGCTCGTCGCGAGGAGGCCGAGTATGCGCCACGTCGGGTCTTCGCCGCCTGCGGGCTTCCAGGCGGCGCCCGCGGCGAGCGGCAGCGTCGCCGCGGCGAGGGCGAGGAGCGCAATGTGGATGTGGCGCCGGGCCGGGATGCGCAAGCGCACGTAGGCGTGCGAATAGACGTAGCCGGCGAGCAGCAGCACCTGGAAAAAGAGCATGCAGACCGTCCACACCGCCGCGCTGCCGCCGAACCAGGGCAGGATGACCTTGGCGATGAGCGGCTGCACCTGGAAGAGCAGGAAGGCGCTCAGGAAAATCGTGATGGCGTAGAGGATCATGAGATTTTGTCATCCTGAGCGGAGCGAAGGATCTGCTTTTTACAGCCAACGAAGCAGATTCTTCGGGCTGCGCCCTCAGAATGACAATGCATTTGGATCGGACAACTAGAACGTGCCGGGGTAGATGCCGCCGTCGATCAGGAAATTCTGGCCGGTGATGTAGCCCGCCTGCACGCTGCACAGATAGGCGCAGAGCTCGCCGAACTCCTCGGGCGTGCCGAAGCGGCCCGCGGGAATCGCCTTTTCGATGTCGCGTCGCACCTCTTCCACGGTCTTGCCTTTCTCCTTCGCGGTGAACTCGGTGTTGCTCTTCAGCCGGTCGGTCCAGAAGCGCCCGGGGAGCAGGTTGTTGATCGTGACGTTGTGCGCGACGGTCGCGCGCGCGAGGCCCGCGACGAAGCCGGTGAGGCCGCTCCTCGCGCCGTTCGAGAGCGCGAGCTCCGCGATCGGGGCCTTCACCGCGCTCGAGGTGATGTTCACGATGCGCCCGAAGCGCCGCGCGATCATTCCGTCCACCGTGGCCTTCATCAGCTCGATCGGAGTGATCATGTTGGCGCCTACCGCCTTCAGCCAGTCCTCGCGCGAGAACTTGCGGAAATCCCCCGGAGGAGGGCCGCCCGCGTTGGTGACGAGGATGTCCGGCTGCGGGCAGGCGGCGAGCGCAGCGATGCGGCCCTCTTCGCTCGTGATGTCCGCCGCCACGGCGACCACCGTCGCGCCCGTCGCGGCGCGGATTTCATCGGCGGTCTTCTCCAGCGCCTGGCGCTCGCGCGCGACCAGGGTGACGCGGCAACCTTCGCGCGCGAGCGATGTCGCGCACCCCCGCCCGAGGCCCTTGCTCGCGCCGCACACGAGCGCGGCCTTGCCGCGAATTTTCAGATCCACTATCGATCTCCAGAGAAATTATCTCGCCGGCCGCAGCGTAACCAGCATCACGCCGCCGAGCACCAGTGCGGCACCCGCCAATTGTACCGGGGTCATGGTCTCGTCCAATCCTATCCAGCCAAAAAAAATCGTGGTCACCGGACCGAGCGCCCCGACCAGGGCAACCTGGTTTGCGCCGATGCGGCGTAGCGCCTCCGAGGTGATGAATACCGGGAGCACGGTCGAAAAAATCGCCATGGCGATCGCTATGCCGTAGACGGGCGGCGGCAGTGCGAGCGCCGACAGCGGCCTGAACAAAAAGAACTGCGCGATGCAAAAAATGCTCGCGACCGTCGTGGCGTAGGCGGTGAAACGGATCGAGCCGACCCGTTGCACCACCTGGCTGCCGGCCACGAGGTAGACGGCGTAGCCTGTCGCGCTCGCGAAACAAAAGGCTGCGCCCAACGGCAGGTTCGCGTTGCCGTCCCCGAGCAGGGTGGACATCACCACTGCGATGCCGGAATAGGTGAGGACCAGCGCAACGATCTCCCGGACGCTCGGGCGCTTGTGCAGGAAAACTATCGTGAGCACGACGACCACCGTGGGATACAGGAACAGGATCAAGCGGCCCAGTCCCGCAGAGACGTACTGCAAACCCAGAAAGTCGACGAAGCTCGCCAAGTAATACCCGATGAATCCCAGAAAGACGATCGCCCAGACGTCGCGCCGGGTGAGCCGGTTGCGCGTGGCGTCGCGCCCGACCCAGGCGGCGGCCGCGAGAAAGAAGGGCAGCGAGAAGATCATGCGCAGCGCGAGCAGCGTGATCGGATCGACGACGTAGCCGTAGGCGAGCTTGATCAGGATGGGGCGCAGCGAGAAGCACACGACGCCGGCGATCGCCATCGCGACGCCGACGGCGCGGTAGGAGGCGCGGCCTGTCACCGCGAGGGTTCGGTCATGAAACGGCTTGGCTTGGCGCGGGGAGCGAATGATAAAATTATAGGCTTTCCCGACCTCAAGACGCGCCGCTCCGCCATGGCAGGACATTCCAGATGGGCCAACGTAAAGCACAAGAAAGCGGCGGCGGACGCGAAGAAAGGCAAGATCTTCACGCGGCTCATCAAGGAGGTCACGGTGGCCGCGCGCCTGGGCGGGGCCGATCCGGCGATGAACCCGCGGCTGCGCCTCGCGATCGACAAGGCGTACGACGCGAACATGCCCAAGGACACGATCGAGCGCGCGGCGAAGCGCGGCGCGGGCGGCCTGGAGGGCGTCGCCTACGAGGAGATCCGCTACGAGGGCTACGGGCCGGGCGGCGCCGCGGTGATGGTGGATTGCATGACCGACAACCGCATCCGCACCGTGGCGGAGGTGCGCCACGCGTTCGCGAAGCACGGCGGCAATCTCGGCACCGACGGCTCGGTCGCGTTTCTCTTCAAGCACGTCGGGCAATTCGTTTTCGCGCCGGGGACGAGCGAGGAAAAAGTCATGGAAGCCGCGCTCGACGCGGGTGCCGAGGACGTCGTCAGGAACGACGACGGCTCGGTGGAAGTGATCAGCGCGCCCGCCGATCTCATCGCGGTGAAGAAGGGCCTTGCAAAAGCGGGGCTGAAGCCGGACCTCGCGGAAATCACCATGAAGCCCACCGCCGAAAACGTCTTGAAAGGCGAGGAAGGAGGGCGGATGCAGAAGCTGCTCGATGCGCTGGAGAACCTCGACGACGTGCAGGAGGTCTACACGACCGCGGTGATCGACTGAAAGAATCCTTGATCCTAGCGGACGACGACAAGCTCACGCAGAATCTCTTCGACGGCTGCGATGGCGGTGTCGAGCTCCCGATCGTCGGTGTAGAAATGCGGCGACATGCGGACGCCGGCCTTCGGGCGATAGTCGACGAGGATGTCGCGCTTCAGCAACTCGCGACAGACGTCGTACGACTGCGGCATGTCGATCGATACCGTGCCGCCGCGCTTTTCAGGATCGCGCGGTGTGTTGACACGCCAGTTGCGCCGATCGGCCAGCTCGATCAGCCGCGCGGTTTGACGCTGCGATTTCCCGCGAATAGGCGCGACGCCGGCACTGGCCACGATCTGCAGTCCCGGTCGCGCGGCTTCGAGCGCCGGAATGTTCGATGTCCCCGTCATAAAACGGTACGGCGGATCGGTATAGCGAATCGGACCGGTCTCGAACGCAAACGGGTCGGCGTGTGCGAACCATCCGGTGAACGTCGGCGTCAGCGTTCGCCCGAGATCGGGCCGGACGTACAAGTACGCGACGCCGGGCCCGCCGCACAGCCACTTCAGGACGCCGCCGCAGGCGAAGTCGACGTTGAGCGCCTGCACGTCGACGGGAACCGTACCGAGCGACTGGAACGTATCGAGCACGACGAGCGCGCCCACCTTGTGCGCCTTCTCGGTGATCGCGAACGCATCATTAATATATGCGGAGCGAAACAGCACGTGTGATATCGGCACGAGCAGCGTCTCTTCGTCGATGGCGTCCAGCAGCCGCTCGGTCGGCACCGTCACGCCGTCGCCGGTCCGCACCATGTGCACGCGCGCGCCGCGCGATCGCTGCGCCTCCCAGAAGTACATGACCGACGGAAAATTCATGTCGTCGTAGACGATCTTGTTGCGCCGGCCGGCGAAGTCGAAGCACGACGCGACGATGGCCTGACAGGTGGTGACGTTCTGATGGATCGCGACGGACCGTTTCGGTGCGTTCATCAGCGCGCCGATCTCGTCGCCCACTTCCGCGGCGAGCATCCACCACCGTTCTTCCCACGCGCGCACGCCCCGGCTCGCCCACGTATCGGCGTATCCCTTCATCGCGTCGTACACGCCGCGCGGCATCGCGCCAAGCGAGTTGCTTATCAGATAGGTGGTCCGCTCGAGGATCGGAAACTCGGAGCGATAGCGAAGCAGGTCGTCGCTCATGGAAATTCGCGCAGAAGATGCGCCGGCGGGGCGAGCTCCTTGATCTCGCGGATCCTGACGTCGTCGACGTTGAAATGCATTTCCCCGGCCCGGTGGTGTGAAATATCTAACGAACTGAAAAGTCTCGATCTTAGCCGAAGCACCGCCAGCATGCGCCCCGTGATACCGTACCGTTATGAGGCCGTATCCGCCCGGTTTCCCGAAGTCGCGGGTTTCATCCCTTCAAACTCAAGGAGGAGCCGATGAAGAGACTATTCACCGTTCTGCTTTGCGCGATGGTGGTCGCAGCGTCTTTCGCGTGCGGCGAGGACAAGGGCAAGGCGTCGAAGCAGGCGCAGGCTAAGGCGCCGACTCAGGCCCAGAAGAAGCAGCAGGAACGCATGAGCGCCTGCAATAAGCAGGCGGGCGAAAAAAAACTGAAGGGCGACGCGCGCAAGAAATTCATGAGCGCGTGCCTCGAAGGCAAAAGCACCGTGGCGAGCGCCAAGCGCCAGGTCAAGCAGGACCGCGCGGGAGAATGCAACAAGCAGGCGAGCCTGAGAAACCTGAAGGGCGAGGAGCGCAAGAGGTTCATAAGCTCCTGCCTGAGGGGATGAGGGACCTCCA
>Ga0209807_1001514_pt1 | contig 11053 bp, 7 predicted proteins | sample GraSoiAngelo_154_FD_186168 | JGI IMG/M metagenome (GOLD analysis project Ga0209807, IMG submission 186168) | Grasslands soil microbial communities from the Angelo Coastal Reserve, California, USA - 14_1009_13_20cm (SPAdes) (version 2) | ecosystem: Environmental > Terrestrial > Soil > Grasslands ... | reverse complement strand
CACGCCGACGCGAAGACCCGCCGCCGCCAGGACCTTCGAGAAAGTCTTTGAGATGACCATGTTCGGGAATTCGTCCATGCGCGAGACGAGCGACTTCCCGGCGAAGTCCGAGTAGGCCTCGTCGACGAGGACGAGGGTCTCGGGGAAGCGCTCCGCGACCGCGAGGATCACGTCGGCGTCGATCTCGCCTCCGGTCGGGTTGTTCGGTGTCGTGAACACCACGATCTCGGGCCGGGCTTTCGCCGTGGTGGCGAGCGCGCGCTCCTTCGTGACCTCGTACGGCAGGCCGACCATCTCCTCGACGACCGTCCCGCCGGCAAGCTGCGTCAGCCTCCCATGCATCGAATAGGTCGGGTGGAAGAGAAGCGTCTTTCGGCCGTGACCGCCAAACACCAGGAAGACCTGCAGCAAGAGCTCGTTGCTGCCGTTGCCAAGGATGAGCCGGTCGGACTTCGTCCCCCAGCGCGCCGCGAGGATCTCCCGGAGGTCGTCACCGCGACCGGGATACCTGTTCAGAAGGACACTGTTGAGCTCCTCTGCCGTGATGTAGCGGCCCGCGACGTTCGGCTCCGGCCACTCGTTCGCGTTTATGCGGACGTCGGCCTTGAGCATCTGGGTCCGATACGGCTGAAACTGCGCGAGCTCGGCACGCGGGCGCGGCAGCTTCCGATCGCTCATCCGTCCATAGCCTGACACGCGCGGGCCGCTCGCGCTCTCCGCGCGAACGGCCCGCCGCTGCTTGGGGGAGGTGGGGGCTTGGTTGGTTAGCGGGAGTCGCGCCCCGCCGATCGCTTTGCATCGGTCTTCTTGGACTTCTCCGTCGTGTTCTTGTCCGATGTGGTTGTCGCGACCACAGTCTTTGTCGGCTGCTTAATCGTTCGGACGCTCGCGCTCCCGCAGCCGGCAGCGGTCTGAGCCTGTGTTGCGAGCGCGCTCAGGGCCGCGTACTGGTCGGTCGTCAGAGTGCGCTGCGCGTACTGCAGCAGGTGGGCGAAGGTGCCCGTAGTCGAGCAGACCTGGTCGTTGCCGTACGCGAGCGAAGTCGTGGTGTCGTCGATCCTTCTCAGGAGCCAACGCTCGGTGTTGCGATCGAGGTTGAAGCTCGTGATGAGCGCCGACATCTGGTCGAGCAGATCCGAGGTGCTCGCGGCGGCGACGGTGGCAGTGACCTGAGCGGTCGCGCTCGTCGAGGCGCCGGACGGCTCGGTGACGGTCGAATTGATGGTGTACGTGCCGCTCGCTCCGTAGACATGCGCCGCGGTGAACGTGGTCACGCCCGCGGCGAGGGTCTGTGTGGTCGTGGCGCCGTCGCCCCAGGTGAGCGTGGCAACGTGGGTGTCGAGCGCGTCGGGGTCGGCGAACGTTGCGTTGACCGTGACGTTCGCTGCGGCAACGCTCGGGTCGAGCGCGAGGGCGCTGGGTACGGTGTTGCGGGCGCTGACCAGCACGGATACGTCCTGGGTCCCCGAGCCGCTATCGCGGTCGGTGACCGTGACGACCACGTTGTACGTGCCTGAGGTGACGTAAGCGTGCGAACCGCTGAAGCTACGTGCGCCTGCCGCTAGCGGTTGCGGCGAAGTGCTGCCGTCGCCCCACGCGAAAGTGACGGTGTAGGTGTCGGCCGTACCGGGATCGCTGAAAGTGCCGTTCACCGTCACGGTCTGGTGATCGGTGACCGAAGCCGGCGAGACGGCGAGGGTCGAGAGCGACGGTGACACGTTCGTCGCGGTGACGGTCGTGCCGCCCGCGACCGACATTCCGCCGCCATCCGTCACGGTGACGGCGACGGTGTAGGTGCCGGTCTCGAGATATGTGTGGATCGGGCCTGTCGAGGTCGCGCCGGCCGAAAGCGCGACGCTTTCCGTCGCTCCGTCGCCCCATGCGATCGCGACCGTGTGGATGTCCGTCGACTCAGCGTCGGTGAAGGACACGTCGAGGGTTGTGCTGCCGCCTTCGAGCAGCGCGGTCGCGCCGACGGCAAGATTCGCGGGCGCGTGATTGCTTGCGAGAACCACGAGATCCGCGGTCGAGCTGGACTTTGCCAGATCGCGGTCGGCGACGGTCGCCGTGATCGTGACCGCGCCGGCAGCGTTGTAGGCGTGGGTCGCGCTGAACGAAGTTGTCCCCGCCGAGAGCGCTTCTGACGACGATGTCCCGTCGCCCCAGTTGAGCGTGAGCGTGAAGGTGTCGGCGATGCCCGGATCGGTGAAGCTGCCGCTCACGGTGAGGGTCTGGTGATCGACGACGGAGCTCGGAGACAGGGAGAGGATTCCAACAGCCGGAGCCACGTTGGTCGGCGAGACCGACGAGCTCGCGGTCACGGTGTGGCCTGCGCTGTCTGAGAGCGTGAGGACGACCGAATACGTCCCGGTGTTGGCGAAGACGTGCGTCCCGCCGAAGGTGGTCACGCCGGCCGAAAGATCGGCCGCGGGATCGGTCGAGCCATCGCCCCAGTCCACTGAAACAGCATGGCTGTCGGCCAGGTCGGCGTCGGCGAACGTGAGAGCAAGGGTCGACGTGCCTCCCTCGCTACCGGCTCTGACATCAAAGGACACGATGCTCGGTGCCTGGTTCGGCTTCTGGACGCTCACCGTTGCCGTCGCAGTCGCCGTTGCCCCGGCGTTGTCCGCGACCGTCGCGGTCACGGTGAAGTCGCCGGCAGCGGCGTACGTGTGCGCGGCCGAGGTGAACGTGGGAACGGCCGCGGCGAGATTCATGCTCGTTGCCGCCGAGCCGTCGCCCCAGTCAACGGTCACGGTGTGCGCGTCGGCGGCGCCGGCGTCGGTGAACGCGCCGGTCGCGGTGACGGCCTGGCCCGCGTCGACGGTGGCCGAAGAGAGAGCGAAAGAGGTGATCGACGGAACCGCGTTCAGGACGGTCACGCCTAGGAACCGCGTATTCGCGAAGAGTGGATCGCGGAGCGTCACCGAGATGCGAAGCGCCACCGGCGAGTCGTCCAGGTAGGGGACCGACTTCTGCACTGAGAACGCCCGGACTCCTACGTCGAGCGCGTACGTGTCGGCGGTGCTCCCGTCGCCCCAGTCGACGTCCACCCAGTAGGGATCCTGGTCGGTGCCATCGGTGAATGTCGCGATTACCGACGGTCTGTCGCCTTCGAAGACAGATCCGCTCAGGGACCACGTGGTCAGCTTGGGAGCACTCGCGGCGAGGGCCACAGAGGACGAGCCCACAAGGCCGGTCGCCGCGATGGCGAGGCTCAGCCCTCCGACGAATAGGGGTCGCAGCAAAGCCCTCATCTTTTTAGTTACCTCCACCGGGAAACCCACTCCCCCGGCTTGACGCAACGTTAGAAACACCGGTCCCCCGTAACGAGAGACGAAGAGGGCCTACGCGTACATACACCGAGAGGGGCAGGGTCCTACCCCCGTCGTACTCCCCTACTTGGGGGGACTTCGCTTTGGTCCCCCGTTCTCGGGATGCCCGCTTGGTCGGCGGAACCGAATCTCTGCGAGAGGAACGGGAGGACGACAGGTGAACGGACCCATACAACACCGGATCGGCCACGAATGCGCCCTCTGTGACGCGCATTCGAAGGCCGCTGAGCGCCACACGGCTCGGCCGCGCGTTCGCACGCAGCGGTACCTGCCGTGGATCGCACCCCTTGCGCTCTGCGTCGTGCTCTTTCCATTCGTCGACGGCGTCGCTCGCGGTCTCTTCGCAGGGATCGTCGTTGGCCTCGCCGCCGGCGCCGCACTCTCGTGGCTGACGACCCGCGTGAACCGGCACATCGCCGCGAAGACGCTGGCCTCAGCGACCGACGAGCTCAAGGCCGAGGCCGACCAACGCGTGGCCATGGTCATTCGTCAGTTCGAGTGGGCGGTCAACGACGTCGCGAACCTTCGGGACGCGCTAAAGCGCGCGCAGGACTCACGCGCGACGGCAGAGGCGAGCGAGCTCCGCGTGAAGCGTCGCCAGCGCCATCTCGAGCGTCAGCTCTACGAGGCGCGGATGAAGATCGGCGAGTACTCGCGTGCGCTTGGGAGCGAAGACGTCGCGGTCGATGAAGAACCGACGGTCCTTCCGACGGGCGACGATCTCGTCGTGCCACTCACATGGCGCGTCTTCGAGGAGAACATGCTCACGTGGCTGCGCTTCGAGAGCGCAGGCATCGTGCCTTCGCAGATCCGGATCAGCAACGAGCACCAGAGCGTCATTGCGATTAGCGCGCACGCGCTCGACGCGCTGCAGGAAGGCGCGCAGGTCTCCCTGGTGCTCCGTGCCCCCGACCACGTCGTAGCGACCCTGGAAGGTCGGCACCAGGGTCGCTTCACTTTTGAAGCTCTCGTTGACGACGTGTGGTGCAAGGTCGAGCTGAAGGCGGCGGAGCGCCCCGCGACGAAGGACAAGCGCGCCCGCGTGTGGCGTCCCGAGAACGACCGCCGGCCGCAGTCCCTCATCGCTTAGCCGCGGCGTCGACTTCGCACGGCCCCCTCTGGGATAATTCGAATCTCCATCCTTGGGGAGTGGCCAAGCGGTAAGGCTCCTGACTCTGGATCAGGTAATCGGTGGTTCGAATCCACCCTCCCCAGCCCGACAATGAGCGCAGCGAATTACCCGCGTATCCGCCCGAAGACGGCAGCCGAGTGGCGCCGCTGGCTACACGACAATCACGACAAAGCCCAGGGCGTCTGGCTCGTGATGTACAAGGCCGCGGCCGGGAAGACCCGGCTCGGTTACGAAGACTCCATACCCGATGCGCTCTGCTTCGGATGGATCGACAGCGTGAACAAGCCGCTCGACGACGAGCGCACGAGCCTGCTCTTCACACCTCGGAGGACAGGCAGCGGATGGTCGCGCACGAACAAGGAGCGGATCGCGCGTCTCCTCAAGGACGGGCGCATGGAGGCGGCAGGGCTCGCGAAGATCACCGCCGCGAAGCGCGACGGGTCCTGGACGATCCTCGACAGCGTGGAGGCCCTCGAGGTCCCCAACGATCTGCGGCGAGCGCTGGGCGGTGCGGGCATGCGCAAGTTCGGCGCGCTCACGCCCGGCCGGAGGAAGGAACATCTGCGCACTCTGGTGACGGCGAAGAGGCCATCGACCCGCGCGAAGCGGATCGCAGATATCGTGCGATCGACTCGCGAAGGGAGTGGCGGGGCGGCGAGCAGAAGCCATAGAAGCTAGCTGAGACGAAATAGCGCGCGCGGCCGAGACAGGTCAGCCAATGCGGAGAGCGACGCGAAGAGGCTCGCGAGGACGACGGCGCTGAAGATGAAACCGGCCGCGTCATGGATCCCGACGGCTTCGAGGGCGAGCTGGCCGATCCCGCGCCACTGGAACAGGTACTCGACGATCGGGAGGCTGGCCACCGAGACGCGGAGTCCGCTGCCGAGCGCTTCGATAAGCGCCGGCCGAACGTGCGGCAATACGTGTATCGCGAGAATCCACCGCATTCGCAGACCCTTCGCTTGCGCCGCGGTGATGAAGTCGGAGCTCAGGACGTCGATCATCCGCGTCGCCGTAAGTTGAGCGGTGAACGCGATCGCCGGTAGTGAGATCGAAAGAAGCGGAAGGACGAGGTGCTCGTCGTACCCGAAACCGTACACCGGCAGGAGTCGATCTCTGCTCGTCGCTGATGCCCCGATCGTGATCACAACGATCTGCAGGAAGTACGCGACGAAGAACGCAGGAACCGCCGCCAGCATGGTGGTGCCGGCGACGATCACGCCGCCGGCGATCGCCCGCCGCCGCCATAGCGCGGCGGCAACGCCGAGCAAAGTTCCGATCACGAGAGCCAGCACTGCCGCCCCGACGAGGAGCGCGAGGCTTCGGAAAGCCGAGTCGATGAAGAGCGCGAGGAACGGCTGACCGTAAAGGTCCGAGAGGCTCTGGCACGCACCCGGTGGCAGACCCTGAGTCCGCGAGAACCGGATCGCCGTTCTGGCGCAGTCAAAGCCCGGTCGCGTGACATACGGTGTGTACCGCGCCATCAGCGGCGGCACGGCCACGGCGAGCACCGCCCAGATCATCGCGATCGTCAGCGGTATGCGCAGCAGGCGCACCGCGAGTGGATTCATCGGCCGAGCTCCGGTGCGCCAAGAACGAGCCGCCCGGCGAGGTAGCCGACCAGCGCTGCTGCGTTGGCGCGCGCGTCCGTACCAGCGCCGCTACTTCCGATCACGACCGTCTTCAAATCGGGGATCGGCGAGCCCACCTGAGTGACGGTGGAGGTCGTCCGAGTGGTGTCGTGAGATGCACCGGCCTTCTCGGCGTAGAGATCGAAGGCCGGAATGAGGTCGCCGTTCGCCGTGGTGAAATAGAGCACGCTGCCATCGAGCTGGTCGAGGACGATCAGGACCAGGATGCGACGACTCTGCAGAAAATCGCGGACGGCTCGCGCGTCCGCGCGTACGTCGAAGTCCACGAAGATGAAGGGAGCATGCCTCGCCGACGCGAACCGAGCCAGGGACGCGAGCACGTCGCGCCGGTTCGCTTCGGTGCGCGTCGTACCGAGTTTGTGGTCGGCCCAGACGAGGACGCGGCCCGCCTCGGCCGAGAAACCGGGCACCTCCGCGACGGTGCTCGTAACCGAGGTCACCTCTTCGCGGAGCGGCACCGCGATCCGGGCGCTGACGCCGAGATCGCGTGAGAACGACCGGTCCCACTTCTTTCCGGCGACATCCAGGGCCAGGAGTGGATCAACGTCGATGCCGTGCGGACCGACGAGTTTCCGGGCCACCTCTCGATCGACGACGATGACCGGCACTCCCGAGACGCTCTGTGGCGGAAAGAGCTGTTCGATCTGCACGTACGCGTTCAAAGCCAGCAACGAGCGGGGGTCAAGGGACGAGCCTGGATTCCCGACGACCGGATCGACCACGATCACTCCCGTAGCGCCGCGCTTGATCGCGTCATTGACAGCGGTCCCGACAGAGAAGCCCTCGACCACTCCGCGGGTTCCGGCGTCGACGCCCATGAAACGGACGAGCAAGACGATCTTTCCGCGCACATCGATTCCCGCGTAGTCGTCGGGATAGTCCTTGACCAGTGTCGCGAGGTCGGGCAGCCTCCGCGCCGCCGCATACGCAATTGGATGCGGGATTTCCGCTGGAACGATGCCGCGGGCCGCGAAAACGAGCGGCCCCTCGACCATTCCGCCACCGCCCAACCCCTCGCTCACGACGGAGCGAACGTGGATCGGAGACGGCGTCACGTTCGAGTCGAAGTCTCGTGCTACCACCTCCGGCTGCGGAAAGAGCTCCTGGACGGTGACGCCGCCGACCGTCGCCGCTGCCGGGCCGGTACGCACGATCATCCGGGTTCGCCGATCGACCGACGAGGTCGTGAGCCCGGCCTCTGCGAATGCGGCCTCGGCGCTCGGTTCCGATCGCAGCGAGCCGCGCGCGCTCGCGGCCCATTCGCGCGCCTCGGCATAGCGCTCGGGGATGAGGGCCGAGACGACGAAGAGCGCGACGACGGCCAGCCCGACGACGGATCCGGCGCGCAGATCCTGGAATATGTCGCGCCGCGCATAGCGGCGCGCAAGAGCGAAGCCAACGAGCGCGACGGCCATCGCCGTAAGCGCAAACGCAGCACCCGGCACGAAGATGACCCAGCGCGTGGCCCAGAGGATCTCCGTCGTCCGCGCGCTCGACAGCATCGCACCCCACTCCGATACGTCGGGAATCAGCGCAAAGTTCGGCGGACCGATGCGGACGACCGAGAGGGACTCCACGACGTCCACCGACCGCACAGCACTGACGAGGACCCCTAGCACGCCGAGCTCTGCGACCAGCACCAAAGACGCCACGACCTGCTGACTGAAGTTCGTCGCGATCACCGGCAAAAGGTGCGGTAGCTGATGCCGCCAAAAGAGCCGCCATCGCGTCGCGCCCATGGCTCGCGCACCTTCGCTGAACGGCGCGCGCGTGAGCCGGTCAACCTCCGCCCGGACCACGCGGTAAGGGCCGGCCCATCCGATGACGAGGACGGCGCCGACGAGGATGGGAACGCTCGTGTACGTCCCCACGAAAGCCTTGACGAGCAACACCGCCACGAGGGTCGCGGGTATCGCCGCGGCAAAGTCTGCGACTGTTTCGGTCACTAGACGCGTCGGGCGGGACCAGCTGCCAACGGCGGCGACGAGAACACCGGCGACGACGCGGGCCGTGCCTGCGATGAGAACGATCGTCAGGGTGGCGCGCGCGCCCGCCAAGACGAGGCTGAAAAGATCGCGCCCAAGCACATCCGAGCCGAACGGGAACACGATGCCCGGTTCATACGGGCGGGGGTCGCGACCGTGCTCAACGACAAAGTAGATCGGTTCGTTCGGCGCGAAGCGCTCGCCAAAGACCGCAGCGACAACCAGAGCGAAGAACGCGGCGACCCCCACGACGAGCCACGGATCGATAAAGCGGAGCCGGCGGCTCGGAGCGGGGCTCGCCGATTCGACCGGCATCTTGCCTAAATACCACACGGCCTTGAATGCAGTTCGCCAACGCGCGAGGAGCGGGCGGGCTACCAACCCCAGCCAACGTCGCCGGCCATAGCATCGCGCGGATGGGCCCGACCCCTATGGTGATCGCGGTCTACGCGACGCTGGCGCTCACGCTCGGCGGACAGTGGATCGCCGCGAAGCTCGGCGTGACGGCGGTGCCGCCACTGGAGCTGTCGACGATGCGCTTCGCGATCGCGAGCGCGGTCCTTCTTCTCGCGTGCGCCATCACGCGGACCCCGCTTCCGATCGCGCGGTGGCGACCGATCGCGGCAGCAGCGGCCTGCGGGGTAGTCGGCTTCAACAGCCTCGCGTTCGTCGGCCTCAGCCTCACGCCCGCATCGGACAGCGCGCTGATCATCCCGACGACAATCCCGCTCGCGACCGCGCTCTTCGCGACGCTGATCCACGAGCGCCTGACGGCGCGCCGGCTTCTCGGATTCGCGATCGCGACCGTCGGCGCCGGACTCGTGATCGTGGGAGGACAGCAAGCCGGCACCGAGCCTTCGGCGCTGCGACTGCGGGGTGATCTCATGGAGCTCGCCGCGGCGGCGGCATGGGGTGCGAGCTTGACCATCGGGGCGGTGGTCGTCCGCAAGGAGACCGTCCTGGGTTACGTCACGCTGATGGTGCTCATCGGGACGGCGATGCTCCTTCCACTCGGCGCCGTCCCGCAGCTCTACCGCGATGTGCCGTCGTGGACCGGAGAGACCTGGCTCGCCGCCGGATTCCTCGGCGTCTTCTCGACAGCGGTCGCCTTCGTCCTCTTTCTCTGGGCGGTGCGGCGCTTTGGGGCGAGCCTCGCGGCGATGGTCACGTATCTCACGCCGATCGCGACGCTGATCCTCGCGTTCATCATCCTCGCCGAGCGGCCGCTCTGGCTGCAGCTGGCAGGCGGGGCGGTGATCGTCATCGGCGTGCGCGTGGCCGCAACGCGGGGGCGTCCGGCGGTGGCGCAGGGCGCTGTTGCGGCTTGATCGAGCTCAACTGCGGCGAGATCTTCCTGAGGATCGATGCAACGGACGGGGGAAGGCTCGTGTCGTTGATCGTCGGCGGTGTCGAGCGAATCCTGCCCAAGGCGAAAGCACGAGCTCCGTCGCCTCCTCTCTATTGGGGGTGCTACCCGATGGTCCCGTGGCCCGGCCGGCTCGCGGATGGTCGCATCCCGACAAGCGACGGTGAGGTGCGTCTCGAGCCCAACCTTCCGCCATCGGCGATCCACGGGCTCGGCTTCGACAAACGCTGGGCCATCGGCGACCGCAGCGACACAGAGATCACCTTGACGTGCGAGATGCGGGGACTCGGCTGGCCATTCGGTGGCCGAGCCCGGCAAACACTTCGTCTCGGTGCCACGGAGCTCGATCTCGAGCTCGACCTCGGCGGGTACACGCGGCCGGGACCGGCCGGCTTGGGGTGGCATCCGTGGTTCGCGCGCCCGCAAACCGGTGACATTGCGCTCCGGCTCGATGCTCGCGAGGTGCTCGTGGTGGATGCGGACCTCGTGCCCACCGGCGAGGTTCGCGCGGTCGCCGGACAGGAGGACCTGCGTTCGGGACCCGTGCTCGGCGACCGCCGGCTCGATCACGTCTACGTCCGGGCGAAAGCGCCCGCGGTGGTCCGGTGGCCCGACCTGGAGTTGCGCATCGAATTCGACGAAAGCCTGAACACCATCGTCGTCCACACGCCGCCCGAAGGGATCTGCGTGGAGCCGCAGACGATGTGGCCGAACGCGCCAGTGCTCGCTGCCGGCGGTGTCTCCGGTACCGGTTTGCGCACGCTCGCGCCAGGCGAGACTCTTCGCGCGAGCGAACGATGGACGTGGAGGGCGGCATGAGCAGCGACTTCTTCACCGAGGTGCATGAGCGCGTCGTATTCGGCGGACCCGACTCTTCTGATCCACTCGCATACGCCGTCTACCAGCCCGATCGGCTCGTGAGGGGGAAGCGCATGGAGGATCAGCTCCGGATCGCGGTGTGCCTCTGGCACTCCTTCAACTGGCCGGGGTCCGATGTTTTCGGCGTCGGCACATTCGATCGCCCATGGCTCGCCCCCGGGAGCGATCCCAAGACCGCCGCGCAAGCGAAGCTCGACGCGGCGTTCGAGTTCATCGACAAGCTCGGTGTCCCGTTCTTCGCGTTTCACGATCGGGACGTCGCGCCCGAAGGCCGAACGTATGCGGAAACGCGTGCGAACCTCGATGCGAGCGTGGACCGGATCGAAAAGCACATGGCGCGAACGCGAGCGCGGCTTCTCTGGGGCACCGCGAACCTCTTCAGTCACCCGCGCTACGCGGCCGGCGCCGCGACGAATCCCGATCCCGCGGTGTTCGCGTACGCCGCGGCACAGGTCAAGACGATGCTCGAGGTCACCCACCGACTAAAAGGAGCGAACTACGTGCTCTGGGGCGGGCGCGAAGGTTACGAAACGCTCCTCAACACCGATCTCGCGCGGGAAGAGGCACAGCTCGCGCGCTTCCTGTCGATGGTCGCTGAGCACAAGCACCGGATCGGCTTCGCAGGGATGCTCCTTATCGAGCCGAAGCCGCAGGAGCCGACGAAGCACCAGTACGACTACGACGCCGCGACCGTCATGGGTTTC
>Ga0209807_1001513_pt1 | contig 11054 bp, 9 predicted proteins | sample GraSoiAngelo_154_FD_186168 | JGI IMG/M metagenome (GOLD analysis project Ga0209807, IMG submission 186168) | Grasslands soil microbial communities from the Angelo Coastal Reserve, California, USA - 14_1009_13_20cm (SPAdes) (version 2) | ecosystem: Environmental > Terrestrial > Soil > Grasslands ... | reverse complement strand
GAGATCGGAGGCGTCGTGGAAGAGACGGGCGGCGCCGTGGACGATCTCGGCGTCGGGGACCGGGTGGTGGTCGACCAGGGGAGGAATTGCGTGAGCGAGGCGCGCTCGCCCCGGTGCGAGTACTGCGCGAGCGGAGATTCGCATCAATGTGCGTTCTACCGCGAGCACGGGATCACCGGTCTTCCGGGCGGATTCGCCGAGTACGTGACGATCCCGGCGGTCAACGCGGTCCGCACCGACACGTCCCTGGACGACGCCACCGCGGCCCTCACCGAGCCGCTGGGCTGCGTGGTCCACTCGGCCGACGTGTTGCTCCGGATGCCGGGGCGCTACGCGCTGGAGGGCGGCAGGGGCGGCAAGGGCGGGCAGGTCAGCCATGTTTTGATCTGCGGAGCGGGCCCCGCGGGTTTGCTCTGGGTGCAATATCTGCGGAACGTGCTCGGCTACGACGGGTTGCTCCTGGTGAGCGAGCCCGCCGCCGCCAAGCGCGCGCTCGCGGCGCGCTTCGGAGCGGACACGATCGACCCCGGTGCCTGCGACCCGGCGGAGGTCGTGCACGAGCGGACGCACGGGCGCGGGGCCGAGCTGCTCATCGAGGCCACCGGCTCGGGCCAAGCGTTCGCGGCCATCCCGGGGCTCGTCCGGAAACAGGGCACCGTCCTGCTGTACGGACACGGCCATACGGGTGTGGACCTGAGCGTCCTGAGCCAGCTCCAATTCCGCGAGCCGACGCTGCTCGCGCCGGTCGGCGCCTCGGGCGGGTTCGAGCCCGACGGCCGGCCGGCCACTTATGTCCGCGCCCTGCGACTGATCGAGCGCGGGCAGGTAGACGTCGCGTCGCTGATTACGCATCGCTACCCATCGCTCGACTCCGTGCCGCGCGCCTTCGCGGGCGACCACGGCGCAGCCGATTACGTGAAGGGCGTCGTCACGTGCGCGTCTCGCTGTTCGTGACCTGTCTGGCCGATCAGCTCTGGCCGTCGGCCGCGGTCGGCGCCGTCGACGTGCTGCGGCGACTGGGGTGCGCCGTGGAGTTCGACGAGCGCCAGACGTGCTGCGGGCAACCGGCGTTCAACACGGGCTACCGCCCGGCGGCACGCGCCCTCGCCCGGCGACTGATCGAGATCTTCGAAGCGAGCGCGGCCGACGCGATCGTCAGCCCCTCGGGCTCGTGCACCGCGATGGTGCACCATTACGACCAGCTCTTCGACGATGCGAGGTGGCGGGAGCGGGCGCAGGGCGTGGCGGAGCGGACGCACGAGCTCAGCTCCTTCCTCGTGCATCAGCTGGGGGTGGAGGACGTAGGAGCAAGCTTTTCCGGACGGCTCACCTGGCACGACGCCTGCCACGGCCTGCGGGACCTGGGGATCAGGGACGAGCCGCGACGCCTGCTGCGCCATGTGCAGGGAGCGCAACTGGTCGAGCTGCCCCCCCCGGGCGCCGAGACGTGCTGCGGCTTCGGCGGAACGTTTTCCGTGAAGTACCCCGAGATCTCCGTCGCCATGCTCGACGAGAAGGTGGACGCCATCGAGCGGGCCGGCGTCGACGCCGTGGTGTCCGGCGACGCGAGCTGTCTGATGCAGATCGCCGGCCGGCTGTCGCGCCGGGGATCGACGGTCCGCGCCCTGCACCTCGCGGAAGTGCTGGCGTCCCGACCATGACCTTCGAGCGCGACGCACGCACCGCGCTGGCCGACGGCCAGCTGCGCGGCGCGTTACGCCAAGCGACGACCTTGTTCGGCGAGCGACGGCGTGCGGCCCTCGCCACGGTGCCGGATTGGGAGGGCGCCCGCGACCGCGCCCGGGCGATCAAGGACGAGACGCTCGAGCACCTGGACCGCTACCTCGAGGAATTCGCGGCGAACGCCGAGCGTGCCGGCGCGTGCGTGCATTGGGCGCGCGATGCCGCCGCAGCGTGCGACATCATCGGCGGAATCGCCGAGCGGCGTGGCGCCCGGACGGTGGTCAAGAGCAAGAGCATGGCCTCGGAGGAGATCCACCTGAACGCCGCCCTCGCCCGCCGCGGCATCGAAGCCGTTGAGACCGACCTGGGCGAATACATCGTCCAGCTCGCCGGCGAGACGCCATCGCACATCGTGGTCCCGGCCATCCACAAGACCAAGGCCCAGATCGCCGCGCTGTTCGCGGACAAGCTCGGGATCGCGCCCTCCGACGACGTGGCCACGCTGGCGGCCGCGGCCCGCGACGCGTTGCGCCGCCGGTTCGCCGAGGCGGACCTCGGGATCTCGGGCGTCAACTTCGCCGTCGCCGAAACGGGCACGATCCTCATCCTCGAGAACGAGGGCAACGCCCGAATGACCACGAGTCTCCCGCACACGCACGTGGCACTGATGGGGATCGAGAAGGTGATTCCCCGCTTCGCCGACCTCGATGTGTTTCTCCAGCTGCTCCCCCGATCCGGGACGGGGCAGGTGCTCACGGCCTATCAGTCGTTGATCACGGGGACGAAGCGCCGTGCGGAGGACGAGGGGCCGGAAGAGCTGCACATCGTATTGCTGGACAATGGCCGCTCGCGCATGCTGGCATCCCGAGTTACCCGGCAAGCGCTCGCCTGCATCCGGTGCGGCGCGTGTCTCAACGCCTGTCCGGTGTACCGCCAGATCGGCGGGCATGCCTATGGGTCGGTGTATCCCGGTCCGATCGGCGCGGTGTTGAGCCCCCAGCTGTTCGGACTCGCGCGGTCGGCCGCCCTCCCCTACGCCTCGAGTCTCTGCGGGGCCTGCCGGGACGTCTGCCCCGTCAAGATCGACATCCCGGCGCTGCTCCTGCACCTGCGGGCCCAGGTGGTCGCTGAGGGCGTGGCTGTCGGGAAGGGGCACCTGCGCGAGCGGCTGGCGTTCTGGATCTACGCGGCGGTGATGGTACGACCGCGCCTGTTCGCGTGGCTGATGCGCGCCGTCCGTTCCTTGCGCATCATGCCGCCGCTGGGCGCGTGGACCAAGTGGCGCGACCTCCGGCCCCTCGCACCGCGGAGCTTTCGCGAGCAGTGGCGGGCCGGTTTGGGCGATCAGCGAGGCCCTGATGCGTAGCGGCGACGCGCGGCGTGAGATCCTGCACGCGATCCGTACGAACCTGGAGTCCTCACCCCCTGTCCAGAGTTCCCCCTCTCCCGAACGGAGAGGGGGACAGGGGGTGAGGACTCCCGAAGGGAGAGGGGGTCAGGAGGTGAGGATCAAGCGCTTCACGGAGCAGCTCGCGGCCGTGGGTGCCCAGTGCACCACCGTGCGGAGCGAAACCGAAGCCGCGGCCGCGCTGGCCCGCATTCTGGCGGATGCAGGGGCCCGCCGCGTGGTCGGCTCGGACGCGCCGCTGGTGCAGCGGATCCTCGCGGCCGTGGGGAATGACATCGTGATCGATCGGCTCGAGCGCCTCTCGCGCGACGAGCTGTTCGCGTGCGACGCCGGCGTCACGACCGCACAGTGGGGGATCGCCGACACCGGTACGCTGGTATTGGAGTCCGCGCGCGAGCGGAGCCGGTTGCTCTCGCTCGTCCCGCCGATCCACGTGGCGGTGCTGTCCGTGCGTTGCATCTGTGAGTCGCTGGGCGACGCGCTCGCCCGCCTGAGCGTCGCCAGCCCCGGACGGTCACCGTCCGGGGCCAGCCACGCCATCACGTTCATCACTGGACCGTCGCGCACCTCCGACATCGAGCTGACCCTGGTGGTGGGCGTGCACGGTCCCCAGACGGTCCATGTTCTCCTCATGGAGGAACCATGACGTCGAAGCTGCCGGCGATCCTGGTCGCCGCCCTGTGGATCTCGGGGTGCGGCGGATCCGGCGCCGGGCGGCGCGCCTCCCAGGCCGGCGCCGAGCGGCCGCTCAAGATCGCCGTCATCCCCAAAGGAACGACGCACGAATTCTGGAAGAGTATTCATGCCGGGGCGATCGAGGCGTCGCGCGAGCTCTCCGGCCAGGGCACGCCGATCGACATCATCTGGAAGGGACCACTGCGCGAGGACGATCGCGAGCAGCAGATCCAGGTCGTGGAGGGCTTTCTCAGCCAGGGCGTGCAGGGCATCGTGCTCGCGCCGCTCGACAGCCGCGCCCTGGTGCGACCGGTCGAGGAAGCCCGGCGCGCGGGCGTGCCCACGGTGGTCATCGATTCCAGGCTCGAGTCGGACTCAGTTGTCAGCTTCGTGGCCACGGACAATCACAAGGGCGGGCAGCTGGCCGCGAGCCGGCTGGGCGAGCTGCTCGGGGGCAAGGGCAAGGTGCTGCTGCTGCGCTATGCCGAGGGATCGGCCAGCACAACGGAGCGAGAGCGGGGGTTTCTCGAAGAGCTGCACACCCACTACCCGGCGATCGCGCTCGTCTCGGCCGACCAATACGCCGGGCCCACGAGGGAGACGGCGAAGCGCGCCTCGGAGAATCTGCTCAATCGCTACAGTGGCGACGTGCAAGGCATCTTCACCCCCAACGAGTCCTCGACCATCGGGATGCTGCTCGCATTACAAGATGTCGGCCTGGCCGGCAAGGTCCGCTTCATCGGCTTCGATGCCGCCAGGACCCTGATCGACGCGGTCCGCGCGCGACAGCTCGACGGCGTCGTGGTGCAGAATCCCATGCGCATGGGATACCTCGGCGTCAAGACGCTGGCCGATCGGCTGCGCGGCAAGCCGGTCGAGCGGCTCATCGATACCGGTGTCATGCTGGTCACGGCGGCGAACCTCGATTCCGCCGCCACGCAGGCGTTTGTGAACCCACCGATCGCGCGGTATCTCGACGAGCCATGAGTGCGGGAGCGACGGGACCGGTGCTCGAGCTCCGGGATATCGCGAAGCGATTCGGCGCGACCGAGGCACTGGCCGGGGTGGATTTGACGCTCTCCGCCGGAGAGGTACATGCGCTGATCGGAGAGAACGGTGCGGGCAAGAGCACGTTGATGAGCGTCGTCGCGGGGGCGCTCGAGCCCGATCGCGGCGAGATGCGGGTCGACGGCCGGCCCTACGCCCCGCGCACGCCGCTCGAGGCGCGCCGGCGCGGCATCGCGCTGATCCATCAGGAGCTGTCCCTGTGCCCCCACCTTTCCGCGGCTGAGAACATTCTGCTCGGGGCCGAGCCGGCGCGCTGGGGGTGGCTCGACGCGCCGGCGGCGCGCCGGCGGGCGCAGGCGCTGCTGGACCACTTCGCCCATCCCGACCTGACCCCCGACGCCCGGGTCGGCGACCTGCCGTTGGCCGCGCGGCAGGTCGTCGAGATCTGCCGCGCGCTGGCGGCGGATGCCCGCATCCTCCTGATGGACGAGCCGACGAGCAGCTTCCAGCGCGTCGAGATCGACCGCCTGTTCGCGCTGATCCGGCGACTCGCGGCGCACGGGATCGCCGTGATCTACATCAGTCACTTCCTCGAAGAGGTGCGGGAGATCGCCGGGCGCTACACGATCCTGCGCGACGGCCGCGGCGTCGATACCGGGAGCATCGCGGGCGCGGGCACGGGCCGCTTGATCGAGCAGATGGTGGGGCGCCCCGTGGCCGGGCTCTTTCCCGAGCGCGCACCCACGCGCGCGGAAGAGGCCCTCCTCGTCGTCCACGACATCGCCGCTCCGCCGGCCCTGAAGCACGCCAGCTTCGAGCTCTCCCGCGGGGAGATCCTCGGGATCGCCGGGCTCGCGGGGTCGGGGCGGAGCGAGCTGGTGCGCGCGTTGTTCGGCCTCGAGCCCGCGGTCGCCGGACGGATCGTGTTGCGTGGCCGCACGCTCGCCGCACCCGGCGCGCGTCCTGCGCGCCGGCTCGGCCAGGGCTTCGGCTACCTGAGCGAGGACCGCACGCAGGAAGGGCTGACACTGGGGCTCTCGGTGGCCGACAACCTGACCGCGACCCGGCTCTCCGCGTGCGCGCGGCGGTGGGGATGGCTCGACCTCGGCGCGCAAGGCGCGGCGGCGAGGACCTGGATCGACGCGCTCCGCGTTCGAGCGGCGTCGCCGTGGCAGCCCATCCGCGCGCTCTCGGGCGGGAATCAGCAGAAGGTGGCGATCGGCAGGCTCCTGTTCCAGGACGCCGACGTGCTCCTCCTGGACGAGCCCACCCGCGGGATCGATATCGGGAGCCGGGCGCAGATCTACGAGACCATCGTGCGATCCGCCGCGCAGGGGAAAGCAGTGCTGCTCGTGAGCTCGTACCTGCCCGAGCTGTTCGGCCTCTGCCACCGGCTGGCGGTCATGAGCCGGGGGCGACTGTCCCCGGCGCGCCCCGTCGAGGACTGGACGCCGGAGGCCGTGTTGGCGACGGCGATCGGCGGGGCTCCGAATGAATCGGCGTGAATTCGTCTCGGCCGCGGCCTCGGGTGCGCTGGCGATGGGGACGATCCCCCGGCCGCTGGTGGCCTACGACGGGACGCTCGAGCGCATCGCCACCCAGAAGTGGATCCACCTCGGGATCGTGCAGCCGTACGAAGCGTGGGCGGAGCTGCGACGCACGGACTACCCCGTGCTCCCGCCGGACCAGCTCGGGGGGCGGTTGCTGGAGCGCACGGTACGGATCGTGTACCCCTCTACGGAGGTCACGAACAACAGCCAGAGCTACGAAGCGGTACGCGCCAAGGATACCCCGACCACGCGGGTGTGGTGGGACGTGAAGTGAGCTACCGAAGCGAAGGCGGGTACAACAGGCGCGCCCGATGAGACAGCACCACGTCTCCCGAGATCTTGCGCAGCAGCTCATCGTAGCGTGCGCTTGGGTACGCGACCCGCGCACGCTCGAGTAGCAACACCGCCCAGTCCGGCTCGGTCGGCGTGATCTGCTGGCCGTGCCACTCGAGCGCCATGTCGGCGTAGGGCGCGAGGTAGTCGAGCGCTTTGCGGATACTGCCGCCCCCGCCCGGCGCCTCGTAGGACCAGAGGTTCACGCCCACCGCTCGCCCCAGCTCCGCCAACCGGCACAGTCCTTCGAGATTCATCGCGCTGTACGAGAGCGAGCGGGTACGGACGAGCTCGTAGGGCTGCCGGCCGTCGCGCGTGACCTGCGCGCCGATCCTCCTGGCCTTGCTCGCCTCCAGCGTGGCGCGCGCGAGCCCGGTGTCACCGGTGAACAGCGCCAGCGCCGCGACCTGCGCGTCGTACCATGTGCCGTGATTGTTCCGCGCGCCCTGCTCGGCCTTCCCGATGTCACTGGTTTGCAGCCATTGGAGGTAGGCAGACATCCATGTACGCATCGCCTGCGCGTCCGCGTCCCGCCAGGAGGGGGAGCGGTCGAGCAAGCCGATCGCGTCGACGAGAGCGACGAAGGACCGCGTTTCGATGACTCCAGCGGCGCGGCCTTGGGTCATACCTGGTATCGCCTGTCCGTACCGCAGATGGGGGTTCATGTGTGTGGCGGGATCGAGGAACCACACGCGCAACAGCCGCGCGGCATGGTCCGCGTACCGCTCGTCGGCCGTGAAATAGTAGCCGAGGGCGAGCGTGCTGACGGCGCCGGTCAGAGCCGCCAGTCGTGGGGCGTCGTAGTCATTCCGGATCTCGGGGTTTCGCTCGCCGTCGCGCCGGAGGTAGGGGAGGCCGTTGGGTTTGGTCGAGTCCGGCCACCAGTACGGCGCCATGCTCACATAGTCGTGCTTGTCACGGCTCGGCGGCGTGCGCTGCTTGTCCATCACCGAGAACGGTCCGGCCTTGAGGGCGGCGTCGGCCTCCCTCACGAGTCGCTCGTAGGCCGGGCGGAGCGCCGTGTCGCCGGTCGCGAGCAGCTGCCTGGCCTGCTCGAGCGCCTCCGCGCGCAGCGAGTAGACCCGGAGCCGCGCGACGGTGGGCGTCGTCGCGACGGGGGATTGCGCCGCAACGACGCCGAGCTGGAAGCCAAGGCCCCACAGGGCGAGCGTGGCGGTACGGGCCGACACGCGGGTAAACCCGCGGCTCGGCCCTGCCCGTAAACGGGCGCGCCCGGGTCGAACATCACGAGAGATCGATTCCACTAACGGGCCCCCGCTCCCGCGCCGCGCAGGTATTCCGCCGCCACCGTCGCGAACTGCGCGATCGCGACCTCGGGCTCCGCGATCTCCGGATGCCAGCGCTTCTCCCACTCGAAGCTGTAGACGCCGCGGTACCCGATCCTGACCAGCGCTTCGATCTGACGGCGGACCGGCACCTCGCCGGTGCCGGTGAGCACGTAGCGGCGATCCTTCCCACCGGGCCCAGCGGGCACGGAGTCCTTCAGGTGCGTATGGCGGATGTAGCGCCCCAGCTGAAAGACCGTGTCCTCCGGCGCCTCCTTCCCCGAGACGAACGTGTGGTGCGCGTCCCAGAGCAGGGCCACCGCCGGGGAGTCCGCCTGTCGGAGAATGTCGAGCAGCGTGGGCGAGTCGGTGAAATCACCGTGGGATTCGATCAGGACCGTGACGCCTTTGGGCCGCGCGTAATCGCCCAATTCGCGCAGCCCCTGAGCGATGTGCGCGATGGTGACCTCCCGCGGCACGCCGCTCACATAATTGTTTCCGAACACGCGCACGTAGGGGGCGCCCAGCACTTCCGCCAGGTCGATGAACCGGCGCGCCTCGTCGAGCTGGGCGGCGTGCTTCGTGGGGTCCTGCTCGTGCAGCTGGGCCGAGGCGCCGAGGCAGGAGAGCCGCAGCCCGCGCTCGCGAAGCTGCTGCTTCGTCAGGTCGACCCGGCCTCCCTCTCGCGAGAACTCGGGAGCCCGGCTCAAGTCCATCGTTGCCTGGAGGCCCCGCAGCTCGACGGCGACGTAGCCGTGGATGGCGGCGAAGTCCACGATCTGAAGCCACGTCCACGCCGGGCACCCGAGCGTCGAGAAGCCGAGCGGGAGCTGGTCCGCGGGCCTCACGTTCCCCCTCTCCCGAAGGGAGAGGGGGCCAGGGGGTGAGGACAGGAGCGCGGCGGAGGCCTCGAGGAACTCGCGGCGGGTCGTCATGGTCCGGCTCCTTCCCAGATGCGCTTGCCCTTGATCTGCTGGTTCGTGAACGCGAGCGCCTGCGAAAGTTCATACACTGTGCTCTACTCGGGCCAGTGCCCTTGGTCCCGCATCAGCGGCGGCAGCCGCCCGTGGAGGACGCGGCCGCGCGGTTCCTCGCCGCCCAGGAACGGGCGGCGCTCATCATCGTGGAGGTGCCGGCGCTGCCGTCGTACCTGCACGAGCTCGCGCCGGCCGTCCGCGCCATGGCCGTCGGCGACGCCGCCTCCATCCCGAGGTGGAGCGCACCCTGGCAGGCGGAAGGCCGGCGCGTCTTCGCGACCGCCGTCCCCCCCGACGAGCCCTCGCAATGGATCCCGGTCGCGCACTTCTGCCGCGACCCGCTGATCGACCCGCGCCTGAGCGCGGAGGTCTGGCTCTTCGCGCCGGTGACGCAGGCGCCGGGACCGCCGGTGGTCGCGTGCGCGGAGGGCGGCTAGAGGGCGGACGGCAAGGGCGGACGGCTAGGTGTTGACGGTGAGGTACGTGTAGCCCTCGAGCGCTTCCTCGTAGCGCCGCATGAGGCGCCCCGATTCGGCGGGGGTGAGCTTGCGGTCGCGCAGGGCGGCCTCCGCCGCGCGCCGGACGCGCGACATGAGGTCGTCCTTCGAGTACTGCACGTAGGACAGCACCTCCGCCACGGAGTCGCCTTCCACCACGTGCTCCACGCCGTAATCGTCGCCCTGGACGCGGACGTGCACGGCATCGGTGTCGCCGAACAGGTTGTGCAGATCGCCCAGGATCTCCTGGTAGGCGCCGGTCAGGAAGCAGGCGACGTAGTACGGCTCGCCGTTGAGCGGGTGCAGGTCGAGGTAGTGCTTGACGTCGCGCAGGTCGATGAACTGGTCCATCTTGCCGTCGCTGTCGCAGGTGAGGTCGGCCAGGATCGCGCGGCGCGTGGGCATCTTGTTGAGCCGGTCCACGGGCATGGCCGGGAAGAGCTGGCGCACGGCCCAGTGGTCGGGCAGGGACTGGAAGAGCGAGAAGTTGCAGTAGTAGGTGTCGGCCAGGTGCTTCTCGAGCCCCTCGAGCTCGTCCGGCACGTAGGGCAGGTCGCGCACGATCTTGAGGATCTTCTCCACCGTCGCGTAGAAGAGCTGCTCCACGCGCGCGCGCGCCTTGAGGTCCAGGATCCCGAGGTTGAACGTGGTGATCCCCTCTTCCTTGAGGGTGAGGGCGTCGTGGTAGGACTCCTGGAAGTTCTTGCGCGAGACGCCCTGGTAGGTCTCGTAGAGCTGCTGGATCACGCGGTGCTCGTCCTTGGCCAGCGTCTCCGGGATCTGCCCCAGGAGCATCTGGTTCGTGTCCAGGACGTTGAACACGAGGACGGAGTGGTGCGCGGTCAGGGCGCGGCCGGACTCGGTCACGATGTCGGGGTGGGGGACGCCCTTGGCGTTGCAGGCCTCCGCCACCTGGCTGACGATGTCCGCCGCGTACTCGGGCAGGGTGTAGTTCACCGAGGAATGGAAGTTGGTCTGGCTGCCGTCGTAGTCCACGCCCAGGCCGCCCCCGCAGTCCAGGTAGCGCATGTGGGCGCCCAGGCCGTACAGCTCCACGAAGATGCGGCTGGCCTCCCGCAGCGCGTCCTTGATGGCGCGGATGGCCGTGATCTGCGAGCCGATGTGGAAGTGCAGGAGCTGGAGGCAATCCAGCATCCCCACCCCGCGCAGCTTCTCGATGGTGTCCACGAGCTCGGAGGTGGTGAGGCCGAACTTCGAGCGGTCGCCCGTCGACTCGGCCCACTTGCCGGCCCCGCGCGTCGAGAGGCGCGCCCGCACCCCGATGATGGGGTTGATGCCGAGGTCGCGGCTGGCGGCCACGATGGTGTCCACCTCCGCCACCCGGTCCACCACGATGATGACCTTGCGCCCCAGCTTCTGGGCCAGGAGCGCGGTCTCGATGTAGGCGCGGTCCTTGTACCCGTTGCAGACGATGAGGGCCTCGGGGTTCTCCTGCAGGGCGAGGGCCACCAGCAGCTCCGGCTTGCTGCCCGCCTCCAACCCGAGGTTGAAGGGCCGCCCGTACTCGATCAGCTCCTCGACGACGTGGCGCTGCTGGTTGACCTTGATGGGATAGACGCCGCGGTAGCTCCCCTTGTAGTCGTTCTCCGCGATGGCCTGCTGGAAGCTGCCGCAGA
>Ga0209807_1001512_pt1 | contig 11057 bp, 9 predicted proteins | sample GraSoiAngelo_154_FD_186168 | JGI IMG/M metagenome (GOLD analysis project Ga0209807, IMG submission 186168) | Grasslands soil microbial communities from the Angelo Coastal Reserve, California, USA - 14_1009_13_20cm (SPAdes) (version 2) | ecosystem: Environmental > Terrestrial > Soil > Grasslands ... | reverse complement strand
CCGACGACCAACTCCAGGAGTTCGGCGCCTCGCGCTGGTAGTAGCATTTTCGCGCGCTCAGCAGTCGGTAGTTCGGAGGGGAAGCAATGGCGACTGAGGTGGCGGTCCGGCCGAGAGAGACGCTGTCGGTTGAGCAGAACGGCATCAACGTCATCTCCGACGCGGAGCGGAAAGGCCATCCGCGCGACCTGTTCTGGCCCTGGTGCGCCGCCAACATCGCCGTGCTCGGCATCAGCTACGGCTCGTTCCTGCTCGGCTTCGGCGTGTCGTTCTGGCAGGCGACCATCGCCGGGCTCGTGGGGACGATCCTGTCCTTTCTGCTGGTCGGCTTCGTATCCCTGGCGGGCAAGCGAGGGTCGGCGCCGACGATGGTCCTCAGCCGCGCCGCATACGGCGTCCAGGGTGGAAAGATCCCGGCGGCCTTGTCCTACATTCTGCTCGTCGGTTGGGAGACGGTCCTCGTCTCCCTGGCCACGCTCGCCACGGCGACCGTGTTCGGTCGCCTCGGCTGGGGCGGCGGCGACGCAACCAAGATAGTTGCGTTCCTCCTGGTCGCGGGTGTGGTCGTCTTCTCGGGCATATTCGGCTTCAACGTGATCATGCGGTTGCAGGCGTTCCTCACCGTCGCGCTTGCGGTTCTGACAGTGGGCTACGTGCTGCTCACCGTCGGCCACATCAACTGGGGAGCGGTGACGTCGGTGCCCAGCGGCCCGCCCCAGGCAGTGCTGGGCGCTTTGATCTTCGCGGCCACGGGTTTCGGCCTCGGTTGGGTCAACAGCGGAGCCGACTATTCGCGGTACCTGCCGCGTTCCGCCTCGAGCACGGGCGTGGTGGCATGGACGACCTTCGGCGCCGCCGTGGCGCCGGTGCTGCTCGTGGTGTACGGGCTGCTCCTGGCCGCATCCGACCAGAAGCTCAACCAGGCGATCGGCGCCGATCCGATCGGAGCCCTGACCACCCTCCTCCCCACGTGGTACCTGGTGCTGTTCGCGCTGGTTGCGATCGGAGGGCTGATCGGCGGAGCCGTGCTCGACATCTACTCATCGGGCCTGGCGCTGCTCACGCTCGGGCTGAAGGTCCCCCGTTGGACGGCGGCCGGGATCGACGGCGTGATCATGATCCTTGGCACCATCTACGTGGTCTGGTTCGCGAGCAACTTCATCGGTCCTTTCGAGGGTTTCTTGATCACCCTCGGCGTGCCGATCTCGGCCTGGTGCGGGGTCTTCCTCGCCGACCTGCTGCTGCGCAAGCGCGACTACGCGGAGGCCGACCTGTATGACTCGCGCGGCCGCTACGGACCGGTCAGCTGGGTCGCGGTGGGCACGACGCTGGTGGCGACCTTCCTCGGCTGGGGCATGGTGACCAACTCCTTCGCTGAATGGCTCAGCTGGCAGGGGTACCTCCTGGATCCTCTAGGCCTCGGACCAAAGAGCAACGGGCCGTGGACCTACGCCAACATCGGCGTGCTGGTGGCGCTGTTGGTGGGATTCCTCGGCCAGCTCGCGCTGGCGCGCGGGCAGGTGCGCAGGCAGGAAGCCGGCGCCACTTAGCGCCTCCTGACCGTTTTCAAGCGGCCCGCGCTCTTCTAGTTCATGATCGAGCCGCAGGTCAGGTTGACGATGGCGCCGGTCATGGCACCCTCGTTCCAGGGCCGCAGCCGCCTCTTATTTGTTCAGCACTCGAAAACCTGACATAGTTGGATGGCGTCAGCAGGGCAAAGGGGGATTGCCGCGGCGTTGGTTCGAAAGTACGGCTCTGATCCAAGCCCGTTTCAGTTTGGGCCGCCGTGCACGGCTCGCGATGGTCGCGGCGGTGCGCACCCCCCGTGACGAATGCGCCTGCTTTGAACATGCATCCACTCAGTTGGATCCGTTTGGAACGGAGGAAAGATTTTGAAGCGACTACCTGTGTTAGGCGTGGTGTCAGGAGTCGGGCTGGTGGCCGCTACTGTCGTCACGTTCGGAACCAATGCGGCAGCCGACACGTCCTCGAGCTACAAACCGGGTTGCACCGAATCCTTTCCCCTCTGTACCGAGGTCGCGAACCCGCAGGAGGCATTCGGAAAGTACTACGTGGGTCACGATGAACCCTCCGTCGAGTTTTACTCCAGCACTCCAGGGTCGGGTAACCATGCCCAGTACCAGCTGACGATTCCCACCGAACCGTCGGGCTCGTTCTCGGAGTCCAAAGGCTATGACTTTGAGCTCCATCCAGCGTTCTGGTTCGGCATGGCCATGTGCGACACGCAGTCCTATCCCGAGCAGCTGCCGAACTGCACCCCGGACAGCGACAGCAATATCGTCGACCCGACGCAAACGTTCAAGGCGCCTGGAGCTGCCTTCATGGAGCTCCAGTTCTACTCACCTGGTTGGATCCCACAATTCGCAGGGGCGAGCTGCGACGCCACCAAGTGGTGCGTCGCGCTGAACATCGACAGCCTGTCTGAGAATCCGATCAATGGCACCACCCTCAATCCGTCGTGCCAGTCGCGAATCCTCGGAGGGATCGAATACATCAACTTCGCATTCCTCACTCTCGACGGCAAGCCACTCGGACCGCCTAATCCGCTGCAGTTCGATGTCGGCACCTCAGGCAACCCGAACAACCCCGATACCTTCTTCCTGAACCAGGGCGACAAGGCGACAGTCACCCTGACGGACACTCCGGGCGGGTTTGAAACCATCGTGACTGACACCACGACAGGAAAGTCGGGACACATGGTGGCGAGCGCCGCTAATGGTTTCGGCCAGATCAAATACGTTCCAGGCGGCCACGTCTGCCAGATGCTTCCCTACGACTTCCACCCGATGTACTCGACGTCAAGCCCGCAGACTCGCGTACTCTGGGCGGCCCACAGCTACAACGTTGCGTTTTCGGACGAGATCGGGCACTTCGATTTCTGCACGCACATCAGCGCGAACACGGGGAGCTGCGATGGCCAAGAAGGCATTCCTGGCGGCCGGGAAAGCTCTGACGGCGACGACAACGGCTGTTTCTCGGGATCGCAGTCGCTGCTGTACCCGGCGACCGGTTGCTTTGATACGAACGCACCAGGCTTCGACGGGGTGTCATATCAGACGTACTGGCCTGACGGGAGCGCGACCAAGCCAACTCCGATCTTGTTCAGCAGCCCCAAGACCGGTAGCGCCTTCACGGTCCCGTACTCGCAATTTGCGTTTGAAGCTGATCTGCCACGGATCGAGGCGGCGGACCTGGGAGGCACCTGCCAGCGCTTGACCACCGGAGCCAATTGCGTCAATCCACCAACAACTGATGACGGACAGCCCGCCGAGTTCTACCCATATTTCTCCACCGTCACGACCAGCTATGGCTGCGCCTATGGGCTTGGCTCCACATTGCCGAACACCACCAACAATTTCGGCGGCAGCAGCACGACCGAGTTCGGTCCGCTCTACCACCTGACCTACTGGACTTTCGGCGGTCACGGAGCTACCAACCAACGCTATAACGATTTCAATAGTGGTCCGATGTCGCGGACCTGCTGATCCAGAAATAGGGGGCCGGGAGGGTCGTCGCAACGGCCCTCCCGACATTCATCTTTTTGAACCCCGGGCCCACATGGTCCCGAAATCTGCGTGGCTTGGTCCACCGAGACTGATTTCGAGGGTTAGAGCCGGATTAGGCCGCGCGAACCTTGCCAGTCGGCAGACTGTCGAGTTTGCTGGCATCGAGTGTTTTGACGGCAGCTGCGTGAGTAAGCGCGTCGGCGTTCGAAGCATTCGAACCAACGGGACCCGCTGCCGAGCATGCAGAAAAGGCCAGTGCGATCGCCACAGCGCCGGTCCGGTTCGTCTTCACGCTGGTTGCGCCGTTAACCACTAATGCTCAATTCGGATCGCCGGAGTATCCGCCGGACATTGAGCCTCCGCCATCGCACGCTTCCGTAATCTGATCGGCGATGACTGAGAAGTCGCGGTTGAGCGAACCGGAGGTTTTTGTGCTCGCCGACCACGCCCTGAACGACGTGGTCGCACAGATCCGTGACGACCAGTGGGCGATCGAGATGCCGCCCAGCTTTGCCACCCGCCGGACCGACAGGCGGCTGACCCTGCGCGAGATTGTCAACTACCACGCCTACGACGATTCTTGGGTGCCGGACATGCTGGCCGGCAAAACGATGGCGGAGGCCGGCGTGGACAAGTTCAAGGGCGATCTGCTCGGCGAGCAGCCCAAGCTGAGGTTCGCAGAAATCGTCGCCAAGGCGTGCGCGGCGGTGACGGGCCTGGATGATCTCGACCGCACCGTCCACCTGTCGTTTGGGGAGTTTCCAGCGCGTGGTTACCTGTGGCAAACCAACATGTTCCGAGGCTTGCGCGCGCACGACATAGCCAAGGTCATCGGCATCAATTTCGAGCTGCCTGAGGCGTTGGTGCAAGGCATATGGGACGAGATCAGCCCTCATGCGGAGGAGTGGCGGGCGATCGGGGTCTTTCCGGCTGCAGTGCCGGTGCCTGACGATGCGCCGCTCCTCGACCGCCTCCTCGGGCTGACCGGACGCGACCCCAAGGCGCTGTAGCCGCCGGCTCACAACAAACAGGCACTCGAGATCGTTCAGCCGGATCGGCCGCGGCCCGGCTGCCGCTGTTGCTCGAACATCTCCCGAATCTCGCGGACGCTGGTGGCGTCCTCTGGCTTCTTGTCCGCGGTCCGCAAGGAGACGATCCGTGGAAAGCGCAGGGCAAACCCGGGCCCGTCCCCGGTCATGCCGGCGGTGTGACGCGGACTCGGAGTGATCTCGTCGGCCAGCACCTCGACCACGATCGCCGGCTCCAGCCAAGCGTCGGGGACGAAGGTCGAGTTCACTCGCGCCGGCTTTTCCGCGACCTCGAGGCTGGCCAGGCGCTGGTGGATGGCACGCCAGCCCTGGTCGGACAGGCCGGTGCCGAGCTTGCTTATGGTCACGAACTCATCCTTGTCGCCGTCGTAGACCCCGGCGAGCAGGGCGCCCGCGCCGAACTCGGCCCGCTTGCCCTTGCCCCGGTAGTAGCCGAGCAGCACGACGTCGATCGTGTCAGTCAACTGGCCGCTGGTGTTCCGTTTCAGCTTCACCCAGTTGAAGTTGCGGGCGCCCGCCTGGTAGGGGGAGTCGAGTCGCTTGGCCACGACTCCTTCCAGACCTCGGCTGATGTTGTCAAGGAGCTCCCTGGTCAGCACGTCCGCCGAATCAGTCGTCATCAAAGGCGCCGTCATGAGCGTGTCCGACTCCCGGACCAGCTCTTTGACGATCTCGAACCGCTGCTCGTAGTGCATAGGCGTCAGGTCAGATCCGTCACGGAACATCACGTCGAAGACGAAAGCCCGCATCGGCGCACGAGCGGCAAACTCCTGGATGCCCTCCTTGCGCCGGCGCGCGGTGGTCTCCTGGAAGGGGACATACTCCTCCGACTCCGGGTTGTAAGCGATCGCCTCGCCGTCGAGGATGACGCTCTGGACCTTTAGGCCGGAAGCAGCGTCGACCAGCTCGGGGAACATCTCCGTCATCGACTCCAGGTTTCTCGAGAAGATGCTCACCTTGCCGCCCTCTTTGTGGATCTGGACGCGGAGGCCGTCGTACTTCGGCTGCACGCCCACGGTCCCAAGCTTCTTGATCACCGCCTCCGGGTTGGGAAGTCGCTCCGCAAGCTGCGGGCGCAGCGGGTGGCCGGCCCTGACCTTCAGCTTCTCGAGTCCGGCCTCGGCCGAATCCCAGAGCGTCCGCGCGATCAGGCCCAAGTCCGAGGTCCGGTTGTAAGCAGCCTCGAGGATCGGTCGCAGTGACCGGTCTCCTCGCTTTGCGAACGACATGGCATCGAGCACGGTCGGGTCGCCGATACCCAGCCGCATCTTGCCCAGGGTCATGCGCACCAGATGCTTGGCCGAAACGGAATCCACGTCGCCAAGCAGGCTCGTGAAGCCGTCGAGCTTCTTCTGCATACTGCCGGCACCGCCTGCGGCGGCGATCTGGGACAGCCGTTGGTGCACCTCCACGACCGAAGGCGACTCACGGTGCGAGGCCGGCGCCAGGCGCTGCGCGGTGAGGCCAAGGTCGCCGGCCTGGCGGTTCAGCTTGATGACCTCCTCCTTCGGAGCGCCGTAGGCCATCGCGATCGCGGTGATGAGCAGCATCTGGCCGAGTCCGATTTCGACTGGCTCGAAGAAAGGCGCGAGTCGACCCTGGATCAGGTAGGTGAGCGGCTCGAGCTCGTCCGCCGCACTGGCCCGGTACACGTCGGACAGGATGCGAACCAGCTCGTTCCGGCTGCGCGTCGCCTCCATCTTGTCCAGGTTCGCGGCCAGCTCAGTGAACTTCACGGCCCCTCACGTTAACGTCGGCCAACTGGGCGCGAACGGCCGCTGTCCATGGGCGGGGATGCAACCATCGCTGCCTGAATGGCGGAATTCCGATCGGGTTAGGCAGGCAGTTCGACGGATGTTACAGTCCACAGCCGGAGCAACGGCACGCGATGAGTGCTCGAAACAGCGGCCTTTCGATATCCGAGCCGATCGCACTGGTCAGCGAACCAGTGGCTGCCAGTTCCCTTTTACGTCGTGATCCTCTGGGGCGTCGCCATCGGTATTTGGCTCATCGTCTCCCGGCGGCTAGACCATCCAACGCCCGAGTCTTGAGCTAACACGCTCGCCCGCTGCTTCGCGTCCGCAGGTGAACTGCCGACCTTGGTGACGGGATTTGACCCCGGGGGCCTCCCAGCGTCTCGATTTGAGGCGTTCCAAGGCTGCGCCGTCAGGCGGTGGAAATCTCAACGCTGGACGTTGAGCCGTGAAGGACTTTCAGCAGGACTTCCTCACGCTGCATGTAACGCAGGCTGACAAGCAGCGCGAGGTCGATGAACACCTGTGTGAGTCCAGGGAAACCGCTGTCCAACAGCGTGAAGGGTTGCACCAGCAGTAGATCAACGAGGACAGCGGTCTCAAACGCGCGGTAGGCGCGATGGCGCGACCCTCGCAGTTGTGCCACACCGATCACGGTGAACGCGCCCACGACCAGCGTCCCCGCCAAAGTCGTCCATAGAATCGGCCCTGCCCGCAAGGTGGCGTTGAATTCCGCCAACGCGTCAGTGCTGCCGGCGGCCGCTCCGGCTGCGATGACCAGGGAGTAGCCGACGAACAGCACCACGCCGGCGGCCTGAAGCAAGAAAACGCCAGTAATGACTCGGCGGAACCAGCGGCCGTGAACGATGATCGCGTAACGCGTTCGGACGCCATTTAGCAAGGTAGTCAACGCGGACTTGCGCTCGAGCGTGGGGTTTGCCATCTCGAACTGTCGACGCAGGAACAGCGTCAGTGGATGAGATGTGTCTGCCGCGTCGAGCCAGGCTAGGGCGTGGGTTCGCGTGACATTGGAAATCGGGCCAAGCGGAAGGTCTTTCGAAGCTTCGATAGCGTTGACCAGGTTCTCGCGCGCTGTGAGCTTCCGAAAACGCCGCAGCTCGCGTGCCGTCAAGTACAGGGCGATAAACATTGCGTAGATCAACGACGCGGTGGGCTTGAAGAAATAGTTGTTGTCAGAGGTAAGGAACTTACCCAGCTCGTCGATGAACAGGCCGAAGCCCACCCCACCCACAACAGCTGCAATCAGCTGCCATGTCCTTGTGAGCAACGAAAGCAGCATTCCGATGGCAGCGACCATCAAGAGGCCGCCCCAAAGCACGTGCGCGATGTGGAGGCCGTTCCCGCCCAGCTGCGGGTAATGCGCTGCAGCCAGATAAACGCGGAGACCCAGGACTGTAAGGGCTGCCGCGATCAAAAACGAATCAACAAGCGCTGGTCGGTCGTTCCGGATCACGGCCGGCATCATCGGTCCGGCGCTCCACCGAAACGGCCTATGACGAGCACCCTTGCAGCAATCAACTCAGTATCAGGGAGCGCCACGGCTGATGTCACATCGATACACCGTGTGGTCGCGTTAATTCCGCCGCCCGGGCCGGCTGTGGCTTAGCGCGTGGTGATCTTGTTGCCCCTCGAGTCGACCACGTACCAGCCGCCGCCAAACTCGATCACCGCCTGGCACTTGATGTCTCCCACATTGCGGTCGCCGACGTAGTAGTACAGGGGATGACCGTTGTAGGTCAGCTGTTGGGAGTCGTTGTTTCTGGGGGAGACCGCAATCGACGTCTGATTCAAAAGCGGATCAGTTGTGGATGCAGTGGTCGCAAGCAATGGCGGCCAGCTGACCGCGCAAGCGTCGTAGCACCTGGGCGTGGGGTCGCGCTCGATGTCGAACAGGTAAAGGGTCCGCCCGGATCCGTCGACAAGGATCCTCCCGTAGCGCGACTCAGCAGTGGCGAGTTGAGCCATGGCTGAGGGAGCCGAGGATGCCGCTGTCGGCCTTGTGGCGATGGCCGTTCCGGTTTGGGGCGGAGTTGCAGGTGAAGAGGGAGCCGGCGAGCCACAGGACGTGAGAAATACGCCAACCATCGCCAAGGCCATCCGCATTTAGCCCGCCATCCGCTCCGCGGCACACTCAGCGGCCCGTCTCTGCAGGAGCTCGCGCTCCTGCCCGTTCTCCGTCAGAGCCGCAGCGCGCTCGAATTCGGCGCGCGCCTCCTCGGACCGGCCGAGCTTCCTCAGGAGGTCCCCGCGGACGGCCGGCAGCAGGTGGTACGACTTGAGCGTTGGCTCGTCGACGAGGGCGTCGACGAGTTCGAGGCCGGCAGCCGGACCGAACGCCATGCTCACGGCGACCGCCCGGTTCAACTCGACCACCGGCGAGGGCGCGAGCTGTGCGACCGCGTCGTATAGGGCGACGATGCGCGGCCAGTCCGTCTCCGCCGCGGTCGTCGCTCGAGCGTGGCAGGCCGCGATCGCCGCCTGCAGCGCGTAGGGACCCAGGGCGCCCCCGAGCCTCTCGGCGCGCTCGAGCGCCGCCAGGCCGCGCCGGATGAGCAGACGATCCCAGCGCGTTCGATCCTGATCGAGCAGGAGGACGGGCTCGCCGGACGGCCCAACGCGAGCGCCGAGACGAGAGGCCTGGATCTCCATGAGCGCGACGATGCCCTGGACTTCAGGCTCGGTCGGGACGAGCTCGGCCAGGATGCGGCCCAGACGGAGCGCCTCCTCACAAAGCGCCGGTCGGACCCAGTCTTTACCCGCCGTGGCGGAATACCCCTCATTGAAGATCAGATAGATCACCTCAAGGACGGAGGCGAGCCGCGCCACGCGCTCGGCGCCGCCCGGGATCTCGAACCTGACGTGCGCCACGGCGAGGGTCCGCTTCGCGCGAACGATCCGCTGGGCGATGGTCGAGACCGGGACGAGGAAGCCCCGCGCGATCTCCTCGGTCGTCAGCCCGCCGAGGACGCGAAGTGTGAGCGCGACCCGTGCGTCCTTCGAGAGGACCGGATGGCATGCCGTGAAGATGAGGCCGAGGAGATCGTCCTCGACCTCCTCGCCGATCGCGTCCAGGTCCAGGCTTTTCTGAGCCCGCTCGACTTCGCGTCCGATCTCTTCATGCTTGCGCTCGAGCGTCTTGCGGCGCCGGATCAGGTCGATCGCGCGGTGCTTCGCGGTCCCCATGAGCCAGGCGGCCGGCCGCTCGGGAACGCCCTCGGCGGGCCACTGCTCGAGCGCGGCGACAAGGGCGTCCTGTGCGAGCTCCTCGGCGGTCCCGATCTCCCCGACGACGCGAGCCAGCCCGGCGATGAGCCGGGCCGACTCGATGCGCCAGATCGCTTCGATCGCGCGATGCGCTTCGGCGGCAGCCGCCTCGCGGCGACCTGGGCCCTCGGGCGCGTCTCCGTTTCGCGGTCCTATCGCGAGAGCACCTTCAAATGCCCTCGAACTCGAGGATTTCACGAATCTCGAACGTCCCGCCGTCGTAGGGTGCCCGCTTGAGCCATTCGAGGGCCTCGTCGATCGAGCGCACCTGCCACAGCCAATACCCGGCCACGAGCTCCTTGGTCTCCGCGAACGGTCCGTCGATGACAGTTCGCTTCTTGCCGTCGAACCGAACGCGCTTGCTCTGCGAGCTCGGGTAGAGGCGGCCAGCCTCGAGTACCACCCCCGCCTTGATCAGCTCCTCGTTGAACTTCTGGTACTCCGCCATAGCCTCCGGCGTTGGGGGAGTTGCCGCCTCGCTCTGGTCGCCTTCCTTTGCCATTATCAGCACACGCATCTCTGTCTCCTCTGATTTGAACTTCCGCATCGTTATGGGCTCGGCCTTTGAGGGCTCACCCACTCATCGAATGACAGGGAGCGTTTTCGACAATTGCGGACTCGCCCGCCGGCTCCGGGGAGTGGCCTGCGAAGATCCGACAATGCCGACAACCTCGGCGAGGTGTCCTACTCAAGCCCACACAGTTCGGTAGCCGAATGGCCAAGCAAGCCGCATTTTGACAATCCAACCACCGGGTGGTAAGCAATCTAAGTACTGTCCGCTGCCATTGGAGGAGCATTGATGCGACGCCTGCTCTATGTGCCGATCCTAGGTTTCATCCTCTTGCTCGGATTCTCAGCGACGGTGCAGGCCGACCGGTTGCCCGGATCCGACCAGGGCGGCCGACCTCTAACAGCGACGCTTCTCGGGCCCAATGAGATCCCTTCCGCTCCTGGCACGTCCAGCGGCGCGGCCACGGTTACGATCAACATGGGCCAGGGTGAGCTTTGCTACATGCTCACCTTCTCGACGACGGAGACGGTGGTAGCTGCCCACATACATCACGCTGCAGCCGGCAGCGTTGCCCCACCTCTGATCCCGCTGAACGCACCCGTGTCCGGCTCTTCGTCAGGTTGCAAGCAGGTCGATCAAACGGTCTTGAAGGACATACTCCAGAATCCGGAGCAGTACTACGTCAACGTGCACACGACCGCGCACCCTGCTGGTGCCGGGAGGGGTCAGCTCACCAAATAACCTGACGGCGAGCGTTATGGGCCGGCTTTCGCCGAAGACCGTGCGCTCGGCAGCGCGATGCACTGGGGACTTGTCGAAATTGTCGCTCGAGATTGGTCGGGGAGGCGGGATTTGAACCCGCGACCACTTGACCCCCAGTCAAGTGCGCTACCGGGCTGCGCTACTCCCCGACGGAGCAGTAATCGTACCC